>Ga0272442_10005519_pt1 | contig 16868 bp, 12 predicted proteins | sample SSMForm2O_FD_200262 | JGI IMG/M metagenome (GOLD analysis project Ga0272442, IMG submission 200262) | Marine sediment archaeal communities from Little Sippewissett salt marsh, Falmouth, MA, United States - SSM-Form-2O | ecosystem: Environmental > Aquatic > Marine > Wetlands > Sediment ... | reverse complement strand
ACCGGCGGTTTCCTGCGAGAGCGCGGAAGGCCCGGCTGCAGCTTTGTGCCTGCTGCGGAACGGCTTTTTGATCAGCCTGACCGCCCCTTGAACGAGTGTGCTGCTCTCGCTTTCAGTTGTGGCGTGGAAAAAGGGGCTTTTACCGTAAAAGTAGCCAAGCCGGAGCATGAGCCGGTTAAGACGGTCGGTGGGGCTGGTGAGCCGAAAAATATTTCCCTTGGCCGGAACAGGAACCTTATCCAGCCCGAGATTGGTGAGAAGAATCTCGCCGTCTTTGAGCTTCGGCGGCGCGGTCGCCGACAGCAGGCGATGGCCCCTGGCGGCGAAAGTGCTGGCCAGCCACATCAGGCTCTTATCGCTGAAAAGCGGCTCGTAAGGGTTTTTCAGCAGCAGGTATACGGTGTTCTTTTCCATCGAACGGTCTAGATCGAGTTCAGGAAGTCCTTCGCCCATTCGGGAGCGATACTGTGAAAGTGTTCGAGCGCCCGGCTCGGCGGAGATTCGCTGCCTGCACCGGAGGCCGTTTTGCCCTGAATGGTTTCAGCCAGCCGGCAGATGAATTTTCCATCCAGGCATTCCGTTTTCGCCACCAGGGGCTTTGTATTTCCCGGCGGTAAAAGTTCCAGTTTGATTTTATACTTCATTCACCGGCATCCTGATTTGTGTAGCTTCACCTGTGAGAAGAGCCGCGGCGCGCCCGGCCGGAAGGGCCGGCTCACCTGAGGAGCTGTAATAGTCTTTGGCCCTGGACAGAAGATTTCGGGCCAGGTGATCCGGAAACTGCCTTTTTTTCCGCAGGCGCGGCCCCAGCGAGTAAAGGAGCCTTTCGTGGCAGTAAGCCCTGCGGCGGGAGTCGATTTCGCTCTGCCTGGCGCCTTTCGGGGGAACTTCGCTGTCAATCAGACTCACCCGCCCGCTTTGGGGATCGATCAGGACATTTCCTGCATTCGGATCGGTATGGAAAATCCCGGCGTCGCACATCCGGTCCACTGATTCGAGCACTCCGGGCAGCCATTCGATCAGCGCCTCCGGCGGCAGGTCCAGCAGGCAGGAACCGGGCATGAAATCGCGCATGAAAAATCCCTTTTCGCACAGTTGAATTTCCGGCCCGAGGCCGATTCCGGCAAGGGAGCGCAGCACGGAGGCCTCCAGGGTGAAACGCTCGCTGTAATGCATGTAATCAGCTCCGAGGACCCCTTTGATGCGGCGTTCGATCACCCTGCTCGCAGCCTTGACCACGTGGCTCGGCTGACCGGCTCCATGCTGAACGATCAGGTATTTCAGCCCCCAGCCGCGGCCCTTGACAAACCGTGCCAGGCTCACCGGCTTACCCAGTTTGCCTGAGACGCTCCGGGTGATTGCCGCTTTGCCTGTTACCAGGCCCAGCTCAGCGTAATAAAATCCGAGAATTTTCTTGATATTTGCCACCATAAAGCCCGGTTTAGTTCATGAGCCTCTGCGGCGCAAGGCTCGCAGCAGCTTCTTTCCGCTTTCCAGCACACGCTGCCTGGAGGGTTTGTAGTTTCTGGAGTAGCAGGGGAAACAGACTTTTTCCCCTCCCCATTTACTTTTGAACTGGTAAATCCCGCGGTTTTTGCTGTCCGAGGCATCGGGATCCGGGACAACGCCAGCCAGGTCGTAGAGCCGGCAGCCAGCGGAGTGCCCCCAGCGGATCACCTCCCATTTGAGCAGGTCCGAGGAGTAAATCTTCCGCTCTCTCGCCTCCGGCGCCTGAATCGAGCCCCATTCATAAAGCACGCCTGCGTGGCGCCAGACCCCCAGGCCGCCCATCAGCCTGCCGCGCCTGTCAATGCAGGTGAAAATCTCGAGCATTCCGGCAGGGTGAAGCACTCGCCACATCTCTGTCAGGTTGCGAAGCGCGGTGGCGGGAAGGCCCAGGCTTTGCCGGCAGCGGCGGACGAAGTCGCAATAATTCCCCAGCTCCTCTTCACCGGCGATCCGTCTCGTTCTCAGGCCCTGCTCCATGGTCCGGCGGATACATTTTCGCGCCGAACTCTTGAGACCGTTCCACAGAGCGGACTCCGCAGGCGTTAAATCTATCAGAAAAGTGGCTTTCTGCCGCTTGCTGAAATAGTCAGGCCAGTCTGCGCCGGGTTCCTGCTCACTGCCGGGATCGTAGATACCGGGCCAGGCGCCATCCAGCGCAACGATATTTTCGTCCCGGCACAGCGTATCCACGGCTTCGAACAGCGCCTGGAGAGTTTCCGCCGTGCCCCGGCTGTGCAGGATGACCGGGCCCGCCCCCCAGGTGAGGCAGGCAGTGAAACGGTCGGCCAGGGGTAGGGTGAGCCTTGCCAGGGGCCGCTCGATCAGCAGGCGGTTAAGAGGCGATTCCCGTGCTGCGCGCAGAAGCGCCAGGGTTTCACCTGATTTTGAGTCCTCCACTGTAAAAAAGAAGCTTTTCACCCCGAAACAGCTATTCAAATACCCGGCCCAGGCCGCGCTCTGGAATATGTTGCCCCCCGCCGAACCGGCGACTTTCCCGTCCCAGCTCTCCCTGTCCACGGATGTTTCTATCCTGACCTTCAATTAATCCCCCCTGTGAATACACAGAGAATACGTACCGGCTTTCCGGTATCAGCCAAGCAGGCTGCTGTACAGCGAAGCGACTTTCTTTTCCATCGTTTGCGGATCGTAATTTTCCCTGGCGAAACTCCGGGCCCTGTTGCCCAAGTCTTCCCGAAGGCTGTCATTTTCAAGCAGTCTCTGGATAGCGGCCCTGTAATCTGCGGGTGTGTCCGGCACGGCAAGAAGGTGATCGGCGCAGAGGAATTCCTGCACCGGATGATCTTCTTTCTGGTTCAAGACAATCGGCAGGCCGCATAACATGGCCTCCAGCACGCTCTTGCTGATTTCCCAGTTGTTGTACTGATAAACGTAGATATCGTAGTGCTGCATGTCCTGCACTATCTTTTCGTTGGGCTGGAAGCTGATAAAGTTCACCCTGTCTGCCACACCTGCTTTGTCGGCTGTTTTTAAAAGATGTTCGTGCGCGGGTCCGTGGCCGATAATATCCAGTTTTACATTCAGCCCCTTGATAGCTCTCAGGATGTTGGCAGGCTCCTTGATCCCCGGGGTCTGTCTGCCCACGTTCAGCAGGCGCGGGGGAGAGTTCAGCCCGTAAGATTTTTTCGGAGGCACGTGAGCGGAAACAGCATTGTATATCAACCGGGGGTTGTTATAGGAGAGCCTTCGGACATAGTCGCAGATAGAATGGTATACGCAGATCACCTCATCACAATTTCTCAAGGTTTGCCTGGCGATTTGCCGGGAGCGCAGGCTGTAGAGAAACAGAAGAGCTTTTTGGAACGGGTTCCGGCAGGCGCTGATTTCAAGCTTTTTATAGCGGTCGCCCACCTCGTGTACCGAGGCGACAAGAGGAACGTTAAACCGCCTCTTGCTTTCCACCGCGAGCAACCCGTTCAGATGAAGGCCGTAGATCCGGATCAGATCTGGCCTTGCCTTGATTCGATCCAGTGCACCGGCAATCCAGTTAGCGAGAAGGCGCCTGTTCCAGCCCAGTGTCGTTACAGCAGGGGGGCGGCTGACAGCACTCAGGGATAGATCGGCCGAACCGACGGTTATCCTCAAGCGCTGGTAATCAGCCGGCTGATTGTCGCTGAGCGAGATTATCTCGACTTCTTCAAAATAATCGTCTGGGTTGTAGTATCTCTCGGTAATTTCACCTTTGGCGGCAAGCTTGTTCAGGTCATCCGGAATAATGACCAGGAGCCTTTTCTTTTTTTTCCCCATCATAAATAAAGAGATAAAGAGGTTACCTTATGAGGGATTGATTTCCCCTGACCGGCCTGGCTTATTGCCCGCCGGGCGAACCGGACTTTTCAGCCTCGATAAAGCGTAATATTCTGGCTCCGAGAATCTCCCAATCGTAGTCTTGCACCACGCGCAGGGCCTCCCCGGAAGCCTCGCGCAGGACCTGCCGGTCCTGGAGGAAGCTGTTCAGGGCGGAGGCGAGCTCCCTGGGGCCTGAAAAGAAAGAAAGGGCCCGCGGCGCAGTCTCGGCTATCCGGCGCAGCTCGACACAGGGGGTTGCCAGTACCGGTTTGCCCATGGCCCAGTATTCGAAAAGTTTTACCGGGCTTACACGGTCGGTTGTCCGGTTGAGGACGAACGGGATCAGGCAGACATCCATCCCGGCGATCCGTGCGAAAACCTCATCATGAGGCAGCGCTCCGGTAAAATCGATATTTTTCAGATCGCGGGCGCGTGAGAGCAGATGCTCACGATTGGCGCCTTCCCCGATAATCAGAAACTTTATCCCCGGGCAGAGCTGCGCTGCCTGGAACAGGGGCTCGAAATCGACCCACTCGCCGAAATAACCGACAAACCCTGCAGTAAAAGAGCTTCCCTCCTTACCGGAATCATCGATAAGGCCCGGCTCCGGCCTGCCGGGGATACTCGATAGATTGACCCCGTTGGGCACCAGAATTGATTTCGATGTGATTTTCCGTATGTCATCGAACAGGAGCCGGCTGGTGGTGACGCAGCCTGCGGTGGCAAGCTTTGCCGTAATGGCGAGAAAAAACCTGCGGGCCAGGAACCGCGCCAGCCGGGACCTCAGTATTTCAGGTAAATCGGCGAACACGAAAAGGGATTTTTTCCTTTTCAACCGGCACCAGAGAAGCGCCAGGACTGATCCCAAAGGGTAGTATGTCACCAGACAGTCCGGGTTCGACCTCACAGCGGCGATCAGGTTCTGCCACTCCATGGCCACACCGTAAAGCACACCGGTGGTGAGCCGGCAGCTCCGTCTGATCACCTCGACCCGCTCCAGCCGGGGGTAAGCGCCTTTTTCAGCAAATGAGGGCGCCGATGCGCCGGCCGGTACGAGCGGATTATAATACTTGACCTTCGCGCGTCCGGAAAGATAGCGTGCAAGTTCCGGGCCGTGGCCCCAGACACTTCCCCAGACTACGGGACCGATCATCGTGACAGATTCTATCCTGGACATGGCAAGACCCCGGCAGAGAGTACATGCAGAATCCATTCCGGAAATGGTTCAGAAGAAAAATAAGAAGTGGGCTGCCGGACTACAACTGTTTTCGCAGGATGCCTGTGGGCAGCTATGCCGCGATTGAAAAACAAGATGCTCCGGCAGGGATGGGACACCAGAAGACTGAATTGTTTAACAACTTACGGGAGAAGGGAATAGAATTGCGGATATCATTTCTCGACAGCGGTAGTGTCCTGGATGGAAATAAGCTCGATATCCAGCTTTTTGCCGATTGCGGCCAACCCTAATTCAGTGACACCCAAGGCGGTTGCCCGGTTCAGACACCGGGCCGATTCCCGCTCCAGGCCCAGGCTCTTGTTAACATGGGCCAGGATGGCGTATAAGGTCCCTGAAGAGGCCTTTTCGAGCTCGGAAAGGAGAATCTCGCGGGCCCGGCCCGGGTTTCCGTGCTGGATGTACAGCTTGATTATTTGAAGAAAATCCGGCAGGGAACCGTAATGGTAGGTCAATACTCTCCGGACGAAAACCTCCGCTTGATCGAACTGCCTGCGCTCCATTAAAATTTCCAAAGCACGCATTGCCGCCGCCTTGTCCGAGGGATCCAGCTCGGAGTCTCTGCACCGCTTCTCGAGTTCTTTTTCTTCATTCCAGGACCTGTCGGTTTTCCATACCCTGGTAGCCGGGTATTCGGTTATAAAGGCCGGCTTGAAATTATACCTGTATTTTTTCATCGCAGGCTCCAGGTATTCCACTGTTGTTTTATGATACCTTTCAAGCGGCTCGATCCCTTTCAGCCCATGGACAACCACGTAGTCGGTTTTGGCTGTTTCGGCAAAGACGGAATCCACGTTTCTGCTGAAAGGGTAAAGGGTCGACTTGCGTCCGGAGTGAAGGTAGAAGAGGGAGGGCTTGCGCACGGTGAAAACGCTCGACTCAGGAGTATTCTCTCCGGCCCAGTCAGCGGCCTCGAAAAAATGGCGCCAGCTTTCGAGGTATCCGGCGTAGCGGTCGCCGAGCAGATACTGCCGGATCATCTGCAGGTTGGCCGGGATTCGAACGAGCTGCACTCCCAGGCCGATGAATGCAACCAGGAGAGCCGCCGCTGCCGAAGGAGGGAAGCTTGCCGCCAGCTTACGTTTTGACAGGCGGGCTGCCGTTGCGGCCCCATCGGCCATGTAGATCAACAGGAAAGGAGTGATCGGTATAATGTAACGAATGTCGAGCCACTTTTCAGGAAGGGTTAAAAGGATTCCTGTATAGGCGAGTGTATACAGTTTGATGACGTCTGTTTTTTTGAATATATCTGTAAAGAACCCTAAGAGGATCAGGATAGTGGAAACAAGGGAAATCAGGGTAACGGTGAAAGCATTCCCGTTGAGTACGGTCTCGGAGTCGAGGATTATACCAGAGACAGTTCTGGTGAAGAATTCCCTCAAGTTAGCAGTCAATCTATCTGCCATCTCCCCGGTATTCACAGCGCCCAGCTCTGGGTCGTAGTGTTCTTTCATCAGAATAACCTGGATGTAGGAGGAGCCTTCCTGCCTGGTCATGATGCTGTGGATAACCAGTGGCGATAGCAGGACAGCCATGCAGAGAGTAAAAAGAGCGATTTTTTTCCACCTGCGATGCAGGGCGTAGTAAATCAGGCCGGCGCCTGCCAGTGCCAGTCCGATAGTTCGGATGTGAGCTGTGAAAGCGATACAGGCCGTGGCGAGCCAGAACCAGCGTGCCGGTTTTTCCGGCTCTTTATTTTCGGATTTGAAGAAAAGGAGGATCGAAAGCAGGCTGAAAAACAGGAAAGGGGTTTCAGTAAGGGTCCAGTGCGAGTGATTAATAATTTCAGGGTTGAACGCCACTGCCAGTGTGAGAGCTGTGGCGGTCAGAGGGGGGAAAAGGGGCCTGACCAGCAGAGAGAAAAGCGCCACGCTTGCGACAGCAAAGCAGAGGGAGAGCAGTTTGAAAACGATCAGGTTGAAGCCGAAGAGAGCGTAGAGGGGGGCAAGCAGCATGGGGTAACCGAAAGGGAGTCGTATCTGCGGGGCGGGCTCAATCGGAGAGTGACTGAGCCAGCGGCCGTCCCCCGGTTGAGCGAGCGATTCTGCGTTGTCCCCGCCGCAGTTGAGTTTCGGATCGAAAAGGGCAAGGCACAGAAACAGGTTCGCGCCTAATATTACAGTCAGCACCAATCGGCGGTGGCCGGCGATCCACGATTCGAATCTTTTCATTAACAAAATGGTCAAGCCCCCGAAAACGGATCTAAAAATTATTGGAGATTGTGATATATTTTGGTTTCACATTTAGAGAGTGGAGGCAGGTTAACCTCACGGTGTGCGCTCTGATCGGGCTAGCAGTGTTTCGAGCCTTTTGATATATTTTTCATTCAACTCATCCGCCTCTTGAGGAACCAGCCGGCATAAAATACGGAAATGGTGTAAAGCTTCCTCGTAACGTGCGGGATCATTCAAATATAATCTTCCAAGGAATCGATGCGTTTTGCTGTCATAAGGCTCTTTTTCCAGGACTTTCTTGTAATGCTTCTCAGCCAGATCCAGTCTTTTTGTTATAAAAAACAGATTGGCATAGTTAAAGTTAGCGGAAGAATCCGTACTATCCACCGCGAGGGCCTTTAGATAAAATTCCTCAGCCTTTTCCGGCCTTCCCTGTTTTGATTGGATCATGCCCATATTAACAAGAGTTGCTGTTTCCCTTGGATTCTTGGCGAGAAGTCTGTTGTAATAGATTTCAGCCCTTTCGTACCTTTCCAGAATCTGGTTTAATTTACCCGCGTAGTGGAGCATGTATTCATCAAGCGGTCTGGCTTCTGCCGCGAGTTCATAATATTTAACCGATTCTTCGAGTTTTTCTAACTGCCAATACAAAAATGCTAAATTCTTCAATGCCTCAAAGTTGAATTCTTTTTTTCCCAGGATTTGTTGATAATAGGCGATTGATTTCTTTATGTCAGTGCTATCGTTCGTAATTAACTGCTGAAAGGATGTAAAATCCGGTCTGCTGTCCGGTTCTTTGCCCGCGGATGAATCTGAAGCTTCATATTGGTCGGTCTTAGTTACCTGCCACACAAAAGCGGATGGTTTGCTGGTGCGAAACAAGAGTTTGAACCGCTCTGGATGTTTCTCCATTGCAGGCACCAGGTAATTCGATATGGTTTTGTGGATGTGCAATAGCTGATCTTCAGCTCTAAGAAGGTTAATAACCACATAATCGGTTTCTGATATTTCGGCAAAGACGGAATCCACGTTTCTGTTGAAAGGATAAAGGTTTGACTTGCGTCCGGAGTGAAGGTAGAAGAGGGAGGGTTTGCGCACGGTGAAAACGCTCGACTCAGGAGTATTCTCTCCGGCCCAGTCAGCGGCCTCGAAAAAATGGCGCCAGCTTGCTATGTATCCGGCGTAGCGGTCGCCGAGCAGATACTGCCGGATCATCTGCAGGTTGGCCGGGATTCGAACGAGCTGCACTCCCAGGCCGATGAATGCAACCAGGAGAGCCGCCGCTGCCGAAAGAGGGAGGCTTGCCGCCAGCTTACGCTTTGACAGGCGGGCTGCCGCTACGGCCCCATCGGCCATATAGATTAACAGGAAAGGAGTGATCGGTATAATGTAACGAATGTCGAACCACTTTTCAGGAAGGGTTAAAAGGATTCCTGTATAGGCGAGTGTATACAGTTTGATGATGCCTATTCTTTTAAATATATTTGTAAAGAACCCTAAGAGGATCAGGATAGTGGAAACAAGGGAAATCAGGGTAACGGTGAAAGCATTCCCGTTAAGTACGGTCTCGGAGTCGAGGATTATACCAGAGACAGTTCTGGTGAAAAATTCCCTCAAGTTAGCAGTCAATCTATCTGCCATCTCCCCGGTATTCACAGCGCCCAGCGCTGGATCGTAGTGTTCCTTCATCAGTATAACCTGGATATAGGAAGAACCTTCCTGCCTGGTCATGATGTTGTGGATAACCAGTGGCGAGAGCAGCACGGCCATGCAGAGAGTAAAGAGAGCGATTTTTTTCCACTTGCGATGCAGGGCGTAGTAAATCAGGCCGGCGCCTGCCAGTGCCAGTCCGATAGTTCGGATGTGTACTGTGAAAGCGATACAGGCCGTGGCGAGCCAGAACCAGCGTGCCGGTTTTTCCGGCTCTTTATTTTCGGATTTGAAGAAGAGGAGGAGCGAAAGCAGGCTGAAAAACAGGAAAGGGGTTTCAGTAAGTGTCCAGTGCGAGTGATTAATAATTTCAGGGTTGAATGCCAGGGCCAGTGTGAGAGCTGTGGCGGTCAGAGGGGGGAAAAGGGGCCTGACCAGCAGAGAGAAAAGCGCCACGCTTGCGACAGCAAAGCAGAGTGAGAGCAGTTTGAAAACGATCAGGTTGAAGCCGAAGAGAGCGTAGAGGGGGGCAAGCAGCATGGGGTAACCGAAAGGGAGTCGTATCTGCGGGGCGGGCTCAATCGGAGAGTGGCTGAGCCAGCGGCCGTCCCCTGGTTGAACGAGCGATTCTGCGAGTACTATGTATTCGGCGTTGTCCCCGCCGCAGTTGAGTTTCGGATCGAAAAGGGCAAGGCACAGAAACAGGTTCGCGCCTAATATTACAGTCAGCACCAGTCGGCGGTGGCCGGCGATCCACGATTCGAGTTTTCCCAATTCCAGCCTCATTCGAAAGTTTAAACGAATACAGTCGTGCAACTATAATCGGCTCAGGTTTCCCATACAATATATATCGGTCATGATTATACCGTTTTTTCTTTCCAAAAGACAGAGTTTCTGGTAATATAGATAGATTCGTGATTTTGATGTTCTTTATTGTGTCATTTCACCTGATATTGGGGGAGAGTCTGTGTCATATAACACAACCGGGATTATTTGATCATTTTGCCGGTGAGGAGGATTGAACAGTTTTGATATTGTAATTACTTTGAAATGGGTGATATAACTCTGATTGAAAAAAGTTTTTATTTTAGTATTGCTTCGGGGTATGAATATTGCCAGTAAAACCAAAATCAGTAGAAATTAGATCAGGTTGACGTTGTTACCAGTCCTTATACCTTTCCGAGGAGGAACCGGATGAGAAGTAACAAGGGTTTTACACTTATCGAAATTATTGTCGCAGTGGCTCTTGTGGCCATTCTCTCTGCGGCGATCGCTCCGAGTGTGTTGAATAATATCGCACAGGGGCGTGTTGCGCGCGCTCAGAGCGACGTCCAGGCCGTTGCCCAGGGAATCATGAAATTCAAGTCCGAAGTAGGCGTGTTCCCGCGCCTGGTGTTCGCGACAAGTCCCGACTCTACCGGTGCCGCTTTTGATTACCTGGGCAGCGGGGGTGCCAATGCAAATTTTCCTACCAGGGAAACCGATGCCAAATGGGCCGCGGGCGATGTTTTCACTGCGGAGGTCAATACTACAGGATCGATAGAAGATATCACAAGTCATCTGATATTCGGCGTCAGCCGCGCAGCCTCAGCTGACAGCCTTTATCCCCGCGTCCCTGCCGGAAAAGAAGATGATCCCACCGCAGTGGGATTCCGCAGCGGCGTTATCAGCTCTGACCCGCTCGATCCGTGGGGCAACAGCTACATGGTGAACGTGGCGCCGCTGGGCAGGCCGGGCCAGCCGGTCTGGGTGATTTCAGCAGGGCCGAATGGATTACTGCAAACAACGGTAAGTGATAGCGGATATTTTGCAGCGGATAATTTGGAGGGCGATGATATCGGATTCCGCATCCAGTAACATGAGGCCCAACAGAAGGTTCAAAAACACCTGAATAAGAAAACGGCCCTGGAGAGAAAATCTCCGGGGCCGTTTTCTTGGCAGTAATAAAATCTTTAAGTCTGCAGGGCGGTTCTGTAGCAGTCGTCGAGGATTTCGATCTGCCGGGACCACAGGCCGCGCCGGGTGACGATCCGGGGACCCTCATCCTGCGCTCTGCGCAACAGCGCGTCGTCCTCGGCCGCTCTGAGTATCTGCCCGGCCAGGGCCGCTGTATCCCCGGCGGGGTAGAGCAGCCCGTTGTGTTCGTGGGTGATCCACTCCCGGTTGGCCTCGATATCGGTCACTACGGGCAGGCAGCCGCAGGCCATCGCTTCCAGAAGCGAAACGCTGGAACCCTCGGCCGGACTGGTCGAGACGTAAATCCGGTGCAGTCCGAGCAGCCGGGCCAGGCGTTCTGGTTTGACCCGGCCGGTGAAACTCACCCTGTGGCCCAGGCCGCTGACCTGGCAGAACTCCTTAAGCTCTTCACTCTGGCTGCCCTGCCCGGCAATGGTCAGCTTTAAATCAGTTATGCTGTCGCCCAGAGATGAAGCTGCTTCGAGCAGGTCTTTAACCCGGTAGAGAGGCAGGTGATTCCTGGTGCTGATTACGCTCACTTCTTTCCTGCCAGGGAGATCCTGCTCTCTTGGCGATTTGCCGAATATGCGCTCGTCGGCACCCATCGGAAAGCTGATAAGCCTTTTCTGCTCCAGGCCCAGCCCAAGGAGATAATCGGTGATCGCCTGCGAGACGCAGATCGTCCGAACCGAGCCGAGAGCGACCCGTTTGAAAAGGAATCCCGGCAGGCCGCCGCGCTCCCGGGCAAGACGCCAGTCCGAGCCATGCACGGTCAGAATGAGCCTGCGCCCGGTGAGCCTGGAGGCTGCCAGGCCGATAAGTCCGGCGGGAAAGGCCCAGTGGGCATGCACCAGACGGCAGCCCCGGGAAGCGATCAGGCGTACGGCTGAGAAAACACCGCTGGCCAGAAGAACCCAAAGGCGAAAGTACGGAATCGATTCGTATTCGATAAGCAGTTTCTGCGCCGAGGGAAAGGGGAAGCGGGTGACAGTATGATCGACGTGTTGCCGGAAAGGCTCGCTCTGTTTGAAGATGCGCGGGACCAGCACATGGCTCAACCACCCGCGCCCGGCCATATCCTGTACGGTCCGCTGCACGAAAAGGCCGTGGTATGAGCCCTCATAATCAGGATAGGCATTTGTGATTACACAAACCGGAGTGGTCATTGACTGCCGCGATCTTTTTGCGAGTCCCGGTTAAGCAGAAGAATTTCTTTCTGCGTCCGGAAGAGTTCTTTTTTGAGCAGGGTGATCTGAGTGCTGATGAAAGCGAAGCTCGCCATTTGAATCCCTGCCAGAAGCAGCAGCACGCTCAGCCAGACAATCGGCCGCATGGGGTTCAGCGCGGCGTTCAGGTACAGGTAGAATAGATAGCCGGCGAGAACCAGCGAGGACAGGGTCAGCACGAGTCCCAGCACACCGAACAGCAGAAGGGGCCTTTCGTAGAATGAAAATATCAGGTGGCTGAAAACAGTGGTCGGCAACTTGAGCTTGCTCTTGCCGTGCCTGCGGCTGGACAGCACGGCCGGAACTTCGACTGCCTGAAGCCCTGCGGCTTCTGCCTTGGCGATTATTTCCAGGTGGATTTCCTTGCCGTCGCTGTAAAGTTCGATACAGTCGAACACTTCGCGCCTGTATGCGCGGAAAATACCGGTCAACGTATAATATTTCCGGCCCATGGCATGGCGGAGCAGGAGATTTGCAGTACGGCTGATCAGCAGGCGGAACGGATCGACCTTCTCGGTTTTACCACCGGGCATGTACGGGCTGGCAATCACGATATCCGGATTGTCGGCAGCCTCGAGACGATTCAGCAGCTCATTGATCTGCCTCGGATGGTAGCTCAGATCGGCGTCGATCGAGACCATGAAGCTGCCCCGGCTCGCTTTGAAACCGACACGCAGGGCCGCGCCTCTTCCCCGGTTCTTGCCGTAGCCGGTTATCCGCATCTCCGGGACCTGGCGGGCAGTGAGTTCCAGTTCGTCGCGGGTGCTGTCTGTGGAGCCGTCATCGACACAGATCACCTCGAAACTTCTGCCCTTATCGCGCAGTTCGCTGCAGATCGCCTCCACGCAGCGCCGGACATTTTTCCCCTCGTTGAACATGGGGATGACAATACTGACATGCGGGGAGCTTTGCGACTGAGCTGCTGGATCGGACATCGACGCCTCGCTATGGCTCTCGGCAAGAGAGCTGTTCTGCACGGAGCCGTGCTAAAGACTGGCAGAGGTTTGAAGGCTGGCAACGATTTCTGTCCAGTATAAGCGCAAGCCCTTAGCTTGTCAAGCTTTCCTGTATTGATGAAATCTTTATTTCTTGATAAAATATTCCAAGTATGATATTATGATTTCGGGTTCCTTTTTGCGTAAAAGTTTTGCATGCAGTCAATTAGCGAAAAACAGACAAAACGTTTAAATGCTCGTTCAGTGTCCGGTCCGTGAAATTACTGTGCCGGCCGATTCTGAACAGGCTTTGCATTTGAGATTCATTAAGACTTTAATAATCGGGGAATTCTTAAGATGGCCATGCAATCCACACAGCCGCTTGGCGAAATACTTGTCTCTCAGGGAGCGATTACTTCCGACCAGCTTCAGATTGCCATGAAGGAGCAGGGCAGAACAGGCAAAAGGCTGGGCGAGGTGCTGGTAAGCCTGGGTTTCTGCACGGAGGAGGATATTTCAAAAGTCGTAGCAGGCCAGGCTGGCGTTAAAATGATAGATCTGCAGAGAACCGAGCCTGATCCCAAGGCGCTGGACCTGATCGACCAGGAATTTGCCAAGGAGAACAAGCTGGTGCCGGTGAAGCTGGATGGCGATTCCCTGACAGTGGCCATGGACAACACTTTCGATGTAATGCTGATCGACCAGCTGCAGGCCAGGACAGGCAAATTTATCGAGGTTTGCCAGGCCACCGAATCGGATATCCTGCAGGCGATAGAGGACTTTTACGGGGGAGTTTCAAGCCAGGATGAGATTATCGAGCAGCTTTCTCTCCAGGCAGAGCAAACCGGTACTGCAGAGGGGGAATTGGAAAGCGCGGAAGAGTCGCCTGTGGTGAAGCTCGTTGACCAGATACTGCTCAAGGGAGTCAAAAACGGCTGCACGGATGTTCATATCGAGCCGGACACGAATACTATCCGCACGCGCTATCGGATAGACGGGATCCTTCGGCAGGGCCCTGCCCTGCCGAAAACGCTGCAGTCGTCGCTGATCGCTCGTATCAAGATAATGAGCAACCTCAATATCGCCGAGAACCGGCTCCCCCAGGACGGCCGCTTCCGTTTCCATATGGGCAGGCGCCAGATCGACATGCGTGTCTCTACCTTTCCTTCCGTGCACGGAGAGAATGTAGTGATGCGTCTGCTGGACAAGGGCAAGGTGATCCTCGGGCTGGAGAAACTCGGCTTTACGCCGAGAAACCTCGAGCTTTTCAAACACGCGATTTCACGTCCCAGTGGTATTATCCTGGTCACCGGCCCGACAGGCAGCGGGAAAACCACCACTCTTTATTCAGCCTTGACTTACCTGAACAGTTCCGAAAGTAAGATTATCACGCTCGAAGACCCTGTTGAATATGAGATACCAATGATCCGCCAGGGCCAGATAAATGTGAGAGCGGGTTTTACATACTCTTCCGGCATGCGCTCCATCCTTCGCCAGGACCCTGACATAATTCTGGTCGGAGAGATCAGGGACATGGAGACCGCAGAGATAGCCATCCAGGCGGCGATGACCGGGCACCTGGTATTCAGCACCCTGCATACGAACGATTCAGCCGGGGCTTTCCCCAGGCTGATTGACATGGGGATTGAGTCTTTCCTGGTTTCCAGCTCGGTGATCTGCGTTATTGCGCAACGCCTGATCCGCAAGATCTGCCCCGACTGTAAAACCGAACATTCGCCCACAGAGGATGAATTGAACAAGCTCGGTCTGAAAACGAAAGATCGCAAGTACAAGTTTTACAAGGGCAAGGGCTGTGTCACCTGCAGCCAGACGGGTTACAGCGGCCGATGCGCGATATACGAGATCCTGGATGTCTCCCCGCGCGTTGAGAAATTGATTCTCGAGCGCGCCGACGGGCCGGAAATCAGAGCCGTTGCGATTGAGGAAGGTATGATGACACTCTTGCATGACGCACTGATCAAGGCGGTGAATGGACAGACAAGCATCGCAGAAGTACTCAGGGTAACCTATACAGGACGTTGAGAGATATACAAGCCGATTGAGATTCCGGAGAATAGGTGAATGCCCACTTACGAGTATAAGGCTACAAACGATGAAGGGAAAACGGTAAAAGGTCTGTTAACTGCAGAAAGCGAGGAAGAGCTCGAAGTCTCGCTCGATAAACAGAACCTTTATCTGATCTCTGCCAAAGAGAGCCGCAAAAAGGGCACTGCACCGTCAGGGGGCGGAAGGATTGTCCGCACGCGTGTCAAGCGGGCCGAGCTGATCTCATTCACCGTGCATCTTGCGACAGTTATCGGCGCGGGTGTTCCGATCCTTCAGGGTCTGGACGACATGATCGATGAGACCGAAGGCTCGCATTTCAAGGGTGTCATCCGAAGGATCAAAACCCAGATCGAGGAGGGAAACAGTATCTCGGTGGCTTTCGCACAGCATCCGGAAGTTTTCAGCGAACTGTATATCGCGATACTGAAAAGCGGTGAGACAACCGGGCGCCTGGATGAAGTACTCAAAGAAATCGTCAAGTTCCTGGAATGGCAGGACGAGCTGATGGGCACGATCAAGCAGGCTACCACCTATCCGATAATTGTGCTGAGCGCGCTGATGGGCCTGATCGGTATCATGTTTACGTTCGTACTGCCCAGGTTTCTTACTGTTTTCGACAGTTTCAATATTCCCCTGCCTTTGCCGACAAGGATCGTTATCGCCATCAGCAATTTTTTCCAGAATTTCTGGTGGCTTCTGATTGCCGCTATCGTGGCCGCTATCGTGGGCCTTCGCGCTGCAAACCGGACATCTCAGGGAAGGGTGGTGCTGGACAGGATTAAGCTGAAAATGCCGATTTTCGGCGATTTGATGCGCAAGATCGCCTTGAGCAGATTTTCCCATTACCTGGCAACCCTTTTCGGCGCGGGAGTGAACATCATGAACGCGCTGGAGGTTGTGGAACAGGTGGTCGGCAATGCGGTACTTGCCGATGTGGTTCGCAGGGCGCGTCTTCAGGTCGGCACGGGCCAGTCTGTGGCCGGAGCCCTGAGAGAGAGCAAGGAATTTCCGCCGCTCGTCGTGCGGATGGTCGCAATCGGCGAGACCACAGGAGGTCTCGATGAAACCCTGCAGAAAGTTTCTGATTATTATGACAGGGAAGTGCCGCAGAGTATCAAGAGGCTTTTCACTGCTCTCGAAGGTCTGGTGATAATCTTGCTCGGAGTGGTGGTTCTTTTCGTTGTTCTGTCCGTAATCCTGCCCATGATGTCTCTTCAGCAACTGGCAAAATAGACGCATGGGCGATTCACAATGCGAAAGGGTATGACTCAGATGAAGAAATCTTCGGGGTTCAGCCTGATCGAGATCATAGTGGCCGTAGCGATTATTGCCATACTGGCCGGCGCTATAGTGCCGGTGCTTTTCAACCGCCTGGAGCAGGCACGTTATGAACGTACCCAACAGGACTTGAAGACGATATATGAAGCCTCGATGGGAACTCCCGTGGAGGATTATTTCGGCTATGTGGGCGACATAGGCAGGCTGCCGGATTCGATCCCTGAGCTTCTGGATGGAACGGGCCAGGGAAGTTTGTGGAGCGGGCCTTATCTGTCGCTGGGGGGAGGCCTGATTGGCAGAGATATTTACGGCAATCCCTATGTTATCGATACGCTGCCGATAAGGGTTCGCACCTGGGGGATCGACAGAACCGACGGCAGTGGTACAGGGGACGATCTTTTTTATCCGGAAAACGCCTTGAACACCTATAAGGGTCAGCTCGAGGTACAGGTCTATATCAACGGCCGTCTGATTGCCGACGCCTCCACCGAGCAGGTAACCGCTTTCATAGACTACGCTGTTAACGGCAACC
>Ga0272442_10005517_pt1 | contig 16873 bp, 10 predicted proteins | sample SSMForm2O_FD_200262 | JGI IMG/M metagenome (GOLD analysis project Ga0272442, IMG submission 200262) | Marine sediment archaeal communities from Little Sippewissett salt marsh, Falmouth, MA, United States - SSM-Form-2O | ecosystem: Environmental > Aquatic > Marine > Wetlands > Sediment ... | reverse complement strand
CCCGATTATCCATGTGCGGTGATTTTGGTATTGTTAATGAATTTTTATATATCGCTTGATTCTCAGATTCACTGCGGTAGCCTTCCCACCAGTCCATAGCCTCCCAGCCCGGCACATTCTCGTTCAAGAATCCGAAGAACATCGTGGCGTAATCAATATTCGCGATCATGTGCGTGCGCGCGCCGTTAAACTGGTCCGTATCTATAACATTCACCCGCTTACCGTTCAGTGCGTCACTGAGCATCGTCAGCTTATCACCCTCCTGTCCGAGGTAATACTCGTAGAAACTAAGATAGGGCTTTACTCCCTCCTGGTAGAGCTCCAGAAACCACGTGTCCGTTGAATCGTAACCCGCGTCGCTCACGTCAAAGATCGGGCCGATCGCATCCTGTAGTACATCGAGCCCTTCCGTACCTTCAGAAGTAACCGTCTCGAAGATGTTGTTGAACACGTTCCCGTACACCTCGTCGATATCGCTGATATCGCCGTATATCCCCTCCTCACCCGTCTGATAATCCTTCAAGCGCGTGTAATCGGTGTCATCAACATCGAGCGTTCGATCATAAAAGAAATCCAAATCCTCGTTGAACAGCCCGAGATCGTAACTGTTCATGGCACCTTCGGCGAGCAGAGCATCAACATAGAAGGAACGTGAATCAAAGAACGTATAAGGATCGGGGTTCTCCTCTTCGCCGCGGCGTAAGACACCTCCGGCTTCAAGCGCCCGGTGCATCCTGTCATACCCGTAATCCATATCGCCCTGCAGTATGGCTTCGTAAATATCCATTCCGCCGCCCGCGATCATCGCTCCCTTATAGAGGCATGCAATCGCCTGTACTGTTTCCCTGTCGGATGCCTGCAGCTCCTCGACCGCGGCAGTGACACCTATACTCTCCATGAAGGCCATCTGCATCATGTAGAGCGCATCGAGGTCGTCTCCTCCGGTTCGAAGAACGTCGGCATAGTAACCCACCACCCTGTCATCGACCCCGAACGTATTTTTCAATCCCTCCCAGATCATCAGTCCGAGCTCGATACTGTCCATCCGGTTCATGACGAGCGCGTCGGCGGTGTGGTAGGCCGTATCCATCAGACCGGTGCTCTGAACCGCATGGGCATAGGCGTCTTCCTCCGTAGCAACCTGCGACCCCATCCGCCCGCGCCCGGTATCCAGCAGCTCCGCATACCGGTTTCGCGATGCGTAGGACATGTAGCTCGTGTATTTCGATGCATTGTTGAAGTTCCAGTTGAGCACACCGTCGCCGTTGAGGCCGGCTCCGAAATCACCCGCATAGAGTGAAAGACCCTCAATACTCGTATCCAGCTCCTCCACCCTCCCCTCTTCCAGTGTCAGTATGAGGGTTTCGTTCTCCTGAATATTTCCGGCATCATCCGCATAACGGAGGAGGTTGCCCGCGGTGTAGAGCTGTTTATCACCGAGGGTTCCGGATCGATACCGTTCGTCATAGGTGTCCAGCCTCTCAAATCCCGTCGCCAGATCACCGAGTCCCGAGCCCGAGACATCGAGGCCGTACGTGGTGGCATCCCAGGCAAACTCGGAGCTCCCGAGCGTAACGCCGAGCATACCCACATCCGCACTGAACCCGAAATCCCTGCTGTTGAGAATATTCAGCGCCAGCCCGGACTCCGCCCCGGTCATGTTGTTCAGTGCCTGCCTGGTAAGCTCTCCCACGATTTGTCCGGGACGTTTCATCTCTTCATTGTAGAAATCGGCAAGGGCCGCGCCCTCGTCCGACCGAAACAGGTTGTAATTAAAATCTCCATTGCTCCAGGTCGCGCCATGGCTCACGTCGTACCATCCTTCGGCAAAGCTTCCACCGAAAGTCCCGAACGAGGACAGCGCTCCCATTCCGGCTCCCTGAAAAAATGCTTCATCGCTCCAGTCCAGCCTTCCTCTCCCGGAGATCTCAAACGCATTTACCGCGCTCGTAACCGTACGGTTGATCATCTCACGTTTCGCATTGGAAGCCGCGGCCTTTGCCACGCCGCTCAGTTCATTTCCGACTGAACCGTAACCGTGCATCACTTTCGAGGCGATTCCGCCTCCTCCCGTGAAGCCGCCCGTCAACAGGGTCCCGGCAGCGTCCTTGAGCATGTCGAGCCCGGCGCTGTCCCATCCCGCCCTGCCCTCGGCAGCGGTAACGGCCGTGGTAAAACTGTTCCATCCGAATTGGGCGAGGGCCGCCCCTCCTCCTATACCGCCGGTCGCAATCGTAACTCCGACACTGCCGATCGATTTGAGCGTCGGTCCGCCCGGTACGATGGGTATATTGAAAAATCCCGATTTCTTTGTCTCCCGTGCTTCCGACTCGAGTACGGTCAATCGCTGATACTCGAGCATGACATGTCCCGTTTCCAGATCCCTGTTGGCGTCGTGCGTGATCGCGGACAGGAGGCGCTGCTGAAACTCCGACACCTCGGCCGTACTGCCGGACGCCCCCCCGGCCCCTCCTCCGGGGATAATCTTGCCCATGACATCGGAAAATAGAGAGCGAACGCGGCTGAACAGCCCCCCGTCGTCGGTCCGGGCTATGTACCTGCCGACCTCATCTCCCGTGGGAAAGCGGCCTGTATGCAGTGTATACAAATCGCCGACATGTTCGTCGTTCCCGAGTACGACAGACTCCCGTTCCTGAAGCTTCCTCAGCTCCGAATCGATGAGGATTTCCCGCTCGGTCGGATCACCGGCGGACCTCAGCCTGTCGATATCCGCGAGTGCGAAATCTCTCAGATCAATGAGATAGGGCTCGTAGAGGTCGATTGTGCAGACTTCCTTCTTGTACCCGCCGACAAGCGAGTAGTCGGTAATCACCCGTTTCCGATATCCGGTTCCGCTCCTGCTGAATCCGTCTGAAAAAAGCAGGTCTTCAACCGCGCCGCGGTTGTACGTGTCGACCCGCCTGATTTCCCCCACGATCATATCCCTCATCTGCCTGAGCCTGCAGTACTGTACCTCGGCCTCATACACATCCCTTTTTTCCTCAAAATTCCTTATCTCCGACCTCAGACGGCAGACTGCGCTATCGAGCGCCCGGGACCCGAGGTCCGAGTCCTTTAAATAAGCGAAGGTGTTATTCGCAAGGGCTCTGTAATCACGTACCATGCGCGGTATTTTCACTTCATGTACATAGGTTTTCTCGAGATCCTCGGCGCCTCTCTCCAGTGACCTGAGATCTATCCCCGCGTCATCCGCAAGGTTGGCGAGCCGGGCCCCGATTCGTTCGAGGCCCTCGTTTTCGTCGCTCAAAATCCCCCGTTTAACCGCCAGTGCCCACTCGTCCCTCTCCCTTATGTATTCTATTTCCCGGTCCGTCCAGTACGCCTCTCCTTCGGTATTCTTTTCCTTCATGAGCCCACGCCACGCGTTATATCCGTCCCCCAGTTTTTCAACCTGCTCCCGCCATTCCCCCTCCCCGATTTGTTTGAGCAAATCACATCGGTCTGCGAACCTTTCCTGCTCCTGTTCGAGGGAAGTGGACTGGAGTCCGAACTTGAACTGTTCGAGCACACATTTATCTTCACCGATTACAGTATAAATCGATTTAACCACGCCCAGGAGATCATTGAAGCAACTGCCGGATACGTCCAGGTTGTAGTAATCGATGGGTTCCAGGTCCCGGATGAGCATGTACTTCCCCTTTACCTGGTCCCTCAGAACGCTCCTGCCGGATATTTCGAACCGGTCGAGCGCAATGCCCTGAGAAACAACATCCCCGTACTCAACAACCGGAGCCGACTGCATGTCATACTTTGCAGCCAGTTTTCCCAGATTTTTTCCCCACGTCAGCTTCTGCTGTTTCGTCAAATCTTTCGATGTTATCCTGCCTGAAAGATACCGGTAAAGCAGGGAAAGCTCGGCAAGCCCGGTTTTTCTCTCCTCGAGCATGAGGAGCGATACCGTGTCGGGGTCGATCGGAATACCGGCGAGGGCCTCGGGGTCCGACTGCAAAATTTGCAGGTACTCGAAGAACTGCGATTTCTTCGTATCGGAAAATCCGGAGAGAACGAAACTGATTTCCCGGTCTATAATACCGGTCTCCGCATCATACGCGTCGGCATGGGCCGTATAATCGAGGTATGAATCGAGTATTCCCGTGCAGTAGTCTTCGTAGCTCTCCTGATAGGTCTCAGTCCCCTCCGCGATAAGGACCTGATAGTCCTCGTAAAGCCCCGACACATGACCTTCAAGACTTCCCATGACCTTCTCAATACCGTTTCCGTCACTGAACAACATGCTCACGTTATCCGAATAAAAAGAAGCAAGTGAGGACAGGCAGCCCCTGATTTCGTCTCTTCCCGCTCCGCCCGAGGAGAGCGCTTCATAGAATATGTCATACTCACTCGTTCCCTCCGCGAAGGTGTGGCGGGCGAGTCCCAGGTTCCGCAGTACACTCAGTTCGGCTTCGACCCCCGCTTTCATCGTTTGCAGGCTTCTTTTTTCGAGGTAGGGAATTCCCGCAGTACCGAGCTGCGTATCGAGATAGTCGAGCCTGTTCGTAAGCTCGTTCGTTTTATCGTCGTATATGAATTTGAAGAGCGTCACAAGATGAAGAGCCGCCTCCGCCTCACCGGTTTGCGCGTATTTCGCCTGAATCGCATGGAACCGGCTGGAGAGCTCGCTCTTCTGATCGTACCCCGTCCTCCTCAGCTTGATATCCTCGAGAATTTTAAGCCTTGCATCCGCCCTCTCTTTATTGTAAAGATTCTCGAAGAACTGCACCCTGTTGAGTTCGACGGCTTCCACCGAATTACTACCGGTCAGCTCTGCGGTTTGCGCATATAAAAGTATCTCGCGGGTTTTCACATACCGCGTGTATGCTTCATCAATTTTCGTCTTCTTTTTATTAAGCCTGTCGATAGCACTGTTATAATCCGAACGTAAATTTTTAAGATCGTTTTCGAATCCGGCAATTTTCCCATTGCAGAGGCTGAAGGCCCCTTCGAGGGATTCCACCCTCGCTTCGGCCTTTTCTATGGCGGCGGCATTACCGCTCCCTCCGGTCCTGGCCTGTTCGACCCTCAGGCCCATCAACTTATCTTCAGCATCCTGAAATGCTTTCTGCAGGCCGACGAGTTTGTCCTTCTCCCTGTCCAGTCTCTTTATCTTTTTTTGAATGTCTTTTTCAGCAGGATCGAGCTCATCGGTGATTATTCCATAATAGGCCTGCCGGGCCGCTTGAAAAGAATCCTCGGCGTCCCGTACATCCGCTGAGAGCTTTTCAATGGTTTCACTGCTCCCGCTCAATGCATAATTAATAACGTCCTCGTGGATCTTACACTGCTCGTCCCAGTAATCCGCTTCCAGGTCCGTCTTCACTACCTCGAGATCGAATTCATCGTAGAACACATCGTTTCCGTTATCGAAGTAATAATCCGAGAACTGAGCTTCATTCTTGAACTCGGGCTGGTTCATAAGCGTATTATATTTACCCGGTGTTCGGGATACCGTCTCGTAGATTTCCTGAATGGAGGATACAATGCTCGACTTCATATGCTCCATGGAGCTTATAAAGCCGAACAGATTATTCACATGGTCAAGGTCGCTGCTTAAGTTTTCGAAGCTGCCGAGCTCCAGTCTTCCGGTTTCGCTGACTGCGGGCTCATCCAGTACGATCCGTCTTCTCCACTTTATACCGTTTACCAAGAGGCACTCAATCGAGTAGTAGTAATCCTCGTCGTAATCGATCGAACGAAATCCTATCGGTATGGTCCCGCTTTGGGCTCCCGAATAATTAATCAAAAACCGCCGTACCGGGGCTTCGAGCTTCATCCTTATCCTGAAGCCGCCGGAAACCGTTTCACTTCCCAGGAATATGAAGGTCGGATCATCGAGAAGCAGGTCGGTCGCGCTCTGCGGAGAGCCGTGCTCAGGATTAAACGAATGGGTCTGCAGATCGAACAGCTCGCTGTTACTTCTTCCTGTGAGCCAGAAACCGGCATAGTCGTACAGTCCGGGAAGAGCGGGACCCCTGTAGTTTTCCATGAAATTGATAAATGTCCTTATCTGCATGTCGGACATGTCAAGGTCAGCCGGGACCAGTGGGCTGAGCAGCTCTCTTGTAAGAAGCTCCAGCTCCCCCCTGTAGGAATCGAGCTCGGATAAAACCGCGGAACCGTACCCGAGGCTCCCTGAAATATGGTCAATATACGCATCAATATCGCCCTGCCTGCTGTCGCCGTAATCGGCCAGTGTCTCATCGAGGTCCTCCTGACCGGTTTCCATTTCCAGGAAAAGGGACTCCCAGTTTGCCAGGCTCTCCTCGATCGCTTCGTCGAAGCCGGTTTCCCACAAAGCCTTTTTTTCTCCGATCGTGCGAAGCGTGGTATCCCAGGCTTCAACGCCGTCGAGATAGACTTCGGCATAGGCATCGAACCATGCGTCCTCACTGCGGACGATCTTACCCGCGGCTTCGGCCCAGAGCCTGAGCCCGGCTTCGTAGTACTGCGCCGAAGCCCCGGGTACGTTCAGGGGCAGTATCGAGGAATCGATACCCAGCGCATCTTCCAGCTCTTCACTCATCCTTCGATCGAGCTCCCGCTCGATGGCCGAACGCATTTCCTCGACAAGCTCGGAGGCTGAACCGCCGCCCGGTTCCGGAACCTGTGTATCCTCTACCGGCATGGCATTATAGGCCTTCACGAGATATTCGTTCAGTATTCGTGAAAAAAGAACATTTATAGAATACAGGGCCTGCTTCTTCTCCTGTTTGACCGCGGCCTGCAGCAGGGAGCCGTCCGCATCCGGAAATCTGTTTATAATATCCTGTGTAAAACGGGAAAAGGGCTTATCCAGACCGGACGCCGTCTCGTCTCTACAGAGCCTAAAAACCTCCGCGGCCGCGGTCCTGAACTCTTCATATACCGCTTCAGTGTCATCGGACTGCTCGTACATCCGTATCGTCGATGCATAGAGGGTATCCAGACGCTCGATAAGCCTCACCTGTGCTTTTTCGAGCTCTTCCGGTACCGCCTGCAGGTTCCTGTAAAGGCTTTGCACATGCGCTTCCGTAATACGTTCTTCAATATCCTTTTCCCACGCTCTGTACCGGATGTTCAATTCTTCCGCGAGCCCGTCCGCACCGTCCGATGAAAGGCCGGATTCTAGCTCCTCGAAATCCCGCTCCCACCGAGCCCTGAGAACATTCACCTTTGACTCGAGCCTGACTGCGAAATCGTTATAACCGCCGGCATAGTGTGCCTGTGTCAGGGCGCGCTCAAACTCCCGATCGTAAAACCGCAGGTACCTGTCGAGGTTTTCATAATCCTCAAATCCGAAACATGGAAGGATAAATACAATAATGTATACTATCGTAATGATGAAAACCATTACGATCTTCATGGGTTTCTTCATGATAGTCACCATATAATAATACTATTATAATTTTTTTAATATTATTTTATAATATCGTTAATGAATCTATATTTGCATGTATTCTTTAATAATTCAATTATTTTTTTTAAGCGAAAATACCTATATATTCGATTAGACTATTGACTTCGGGGGCAGTCAAGGGCATGTTAATATTGTTATTCATCACACGCTTTACATCAGTTCCAGCTTGAAACCTCGATATTGAAACATCAATCATTGCTACCGCTCTTCATCTTCTCTGGATTCTATGTGTTACTATAGTATCTCCATTGCATCGAAAATTTTTTTACTCCCATGCTGTAAGGAAAAAGCAGGAAAGACGCGGTAGCGGGGAATTTATCACGCGTATATTCATCATTTTGATAAATCGGTTGAAAATAAAAGAGACAGGCTATGAAAAAATCGTAATTTTCTCTCTGTCCATTCTGTTGTTTTCCACATCATGGTACGGACTTTTGGGCGCGCCCGTGAACGATCCGGCCTCTAACGGCCGGTACGATATCATGATACTGAAGGGAGCTACCTGGGAAAAAGTCGGAAGCCTCAGTTTCAGCCAGTTCTATAGGGAAAAAATCCTGCGGATCGGCGCGCTCCCCGGAGACGTGCCGGTCAGAATCAGGATAAAGCAAACCGGAGGAGGCGCGGCGCACATCGACCGCGTGCTGCTCGACGGGAAGCCCCCACAGGCGGCATCGGGATTGGACGATCCGCTGTACAAACTGGCACGTCGTGACAACGATGTTGCCGATGCCTTCGGAAGAAGCATGGAACTCGTGTTCCCCGCGGGTTCGAGCGGGAGCGTTCTTACCCTCATCGCTCGGGTCGAGGCCGAGGAAATCGCGAAGTTCCCCTTCCAGTTTCCCGTGCACAATCTCTTCAGCGACGTGAACGAGCGTTCTTCATTCTATACCTACCGACTTGGAGGGGACGAGCCTTTCAGCCTAGAGGAGTACTGCAGGACTGGCACGGGGCACCCGTCAGGGTACACCCATCTTGAAACGTGGTCTGACGATCGGAACCTGTACGTGAACATGGACTTCACCCCGGACAACACCCTGGACGGGGACAGGGACTACGCCACCGTGCACACCAAATACGGCAACATGATAAAAAGCTTCACGGTCTCGACCGCGCGGACGAAATGGGGAAAGCCGTCTTTCGTATACACGGACCGGGCTGCGTACCAGCACAAGGTGTACGACTTTGCCATACCGATCTCGGAGATAGGAGCGGGCACTGGCGAGGAGATACAGATCGCCTTCTCGGCGTACGGTACCGCCAGTCCCGATTACTTCTCCCCGGCACTCGCCTATGACGAGGCAAACAACCGCCTTCTTATGGCCTGGGTCGAGGAGGACGTTTCAACAAGCCTCGACATTTATGCAGGGTTTTTAGACTCGGACGGTTCACCAATCGACGCACCAATTACCATCTGCACCGATGTTGACATACAGAAATCTCCACGGATCGCATACAACACGGAAGACGGTTCCTTTCTCGTGGTCTGGAACGATTACCGGGACGGCAATTACGATATTTACGGCAAGCTCGTTTATGCAGACGGCGACACGAGCGATGAGATAGGCATCTCTATTATCGCCGGCTACGATCAAAATCATCACGACATTGCATATGATAAAATCACGGGCAGATTTCTCGTGGCGTGGAACGACGACCGGGATACGGGTGAAAGTACGAACATATACGGCCAGCTCGTGAACTCCGACGGGACTCTGTATTCTACCGGTTATGACGAGAACTTCAAGATTTCAGACTCAACAGGGAACGACGCGCAGGCGTACCCGGCAGTATCATACGACAGCACTCGGGAATGGTTTTTCGTAGTTTGGCAGGACTGCAGGGCTTCGGCAGAGGAAGACATATACGGGCAGTTCGTTCGTTCGATCGGTAGCTTAAAGGGCGATAACTTCGTAATTTCGGAGGCGACGGCTCAACAGGTTAATCCAACACTTGCGTACGATCCTCTGAACGATCGCTTCGTCGTGGCATGGGAAGATCGACGCGATTATGGAGACACGGGAGTAGATATTTACGGAAGGTTCCTGAAGGGAAACGGGACCTTCTACGGAGGCACTGCAACGGACGGGTCCGATGATACCTTGATATGCATGAACGAAGGCAATCAGATCTGGCCCTATATTGCATACAACACGGTTGAGCAAAAGTACCTGGTTGTGTGGGAGGACGTGGATAGTGCCAAGATCCTCGGACAGTACTTCGAATCTGACAGCCAGTACGACGGCGACATTTTCGTGGTTAGCGATACCATCTATGATCAGCATAAGCCCTTTATCTGTTTTAACGAAATCTCGAGCACCTTTATCATGGTTTATTATTCCGAAGAAGGTCCCCCGCCCTTTACCAGTGAGGAGGAGCAGGGCGGGGACCCTATCGGGGACCCTCGGCCCGAGATAGAAATAACGCCCACCACATACGACTTCGGCCGGGTCACGGCCGGCATGGTGTCGGACCCCGCGACCTTTACCGTGACCAACCGCAACTGGGAAGCGGACCTCGATATGGATGCCTTCGTGTGGCTGGGAGACAACGCCTACCAGTTCCAACCCAGGAACAACGAGGCCTCGGGTAATACGATCGTCCATGGCGAACCCAAGACCTTCGAGATAGTGTTCAAGCCTTCCTCGGTTGGAGAAAAATCAGCGAGTGTGAGGATTTCGTCGAACGACCCGGATGAGAGGGATACATTCGTGTACATACTCGGCGAGGGCGTTAACACCGCACCTTCCGCGCCGACGCTCGTGTACCCGGAAGACGGAGCCACGGGCCTGGGAACCGAAATCGCCCTTATCTGGAACGAGGTGGCCGACCCTGACAGGCAGTCCGTGTGGTACGAGCTGTACGTGAGCACTGATTCCTCCTTCGCTGACACCACGCCGGTATCGGTAATGTCCGAGGGCGCTCCTGTCGTGCTCGGCGGATTCGGGCTCTTCGTGGGTCTGATGGCCATGGGCTCTCTGTGCATGAAGAAGAGGAAACGGCGGAGGGTATTCCTGGTGCTGCTGATCGTTCTGTGCGTTGCGCTTGGAGGGTTTCTCCTCTCCTGCGGCGGGGACGGCGGTGGAGACGGAGACGACGGAGGCGTGGATGCTCTCGAAAACCCGACTCCGGGCACGGGCGAGACGAGCTATACCATGACCGGCCTGCAGGAAGGGACCACGTACTACTGGAAGGTGGTTACGGACGACGGTTACGGCACCCCGGCCGAAAGCGAGGTCCGCTCCTTCACCACCCGGTGACAGTTCCTTTTGTGACAGTTCCTTTTGTGACAGTTCCTAAAGGAACTGTCACCTTTAATGATACCTAATACATGATTAAAACGGGACGCCGTTATTTATCCGCGTCCCGTTTGGTATTTCAGTAAAAAGCCGTAACCATCGGATTTCCGGAACTCAGCCTATCCTCATTCCTGTCGCTCGGCGTTGATTCGGCGCGCGGCTTCCCCGGCGGTTCCCGACATCTCGCGGTACCGCAGTCCCCGCTCCTCCAGTGCTCCGATCATCTTCTCACCGAACGTGCCCGCGACGACGAGGTCCACCTTCATATCGGCAAGCAACTTCGCGACACCGAAACCGGCCCCTCCCCCTCCCCTGCTGAAGGGATTGGAAATCTTTTCGACGAGCTCGGATTTTTCATCGAATAACAGGTAAAAGGGCGCCCTTCCCGCCTGGTCGCTTATCCCGGCGTTTTCCTTTTTCTTCAAAGCCGCTATCGCTATTTTCATGCTTCCCCCCTCTTCCTCTTCATGAACAGAAGTCTTTCGACGCACAATCCGTTCAAAATAGAGAAGATAATCATATATACCGTTAAAACGACGGTGAACCTGACGCCGAAATAAAAGGCCATCATCGGTATGAGCGGTATTTTCACCGCTCGATTGTAGAGAAACCCGGCCACGAAAACATCACGCATCCCCTTCTCTCTCAGATCGCTCAGCAGGGGATACCAGAGATATATGGGCCCGGTTGAGATGATACCTCCCGCTATGGTAATCAGCCACCCCCTTATACCCGCTCCGTGACCGAGATACTTTGCGATTTTCCTCGGCTCGATAAAGAGATTCGTCAGAAAAATCATTGCAAACACGGCGGCGAGCACCGGAAGAATCCGCAGGAATACTTTAACGAACCCGGTGATCGAGCGTATGCAAATATCCATCCGGAACGGGGCGACCGCCGCATATACTATGACCGCGAATATGAGGAAAATCCACTCGATGCCGATTTTTTCCAGCAGTTTTCTCATCTCAGCACACCCAGGGTAAAGGATGTCAGCAGTGCAATGAGAACGGCCATTATAAAGCTCACACTGTTTCGCACCAGGGCAAACCGCTTCCCGAGCATAACGCTCTCCGCCGGAAGCTGTAGTATCCCGACCGTTACCCATGCCACCATGAAGGCGGTCACCGCAAGGAGGCTGATCCCCTGTTTCAGGAGCTCTCCGCCGATGATATAGCTCGTCAGGGGATTGCCCGCGGCAATACTTCCTACTGCCGCTCCCAGAACCGGGTCCAGAATCTTATTTCCCGTGAAAATTACGTGATAGTACTCTCGGGGCATTACGGTCGTTATGAGGCTCATGAGCAGCAGGACACCTATCAGGACCGGCATGCTCATCTTGAAGCTGTTGAACGTCGACTGTCCGGCCTGTTTCACCTTCCCGGGATTCATGGCGTTTCCTCATTTCAACAATGATGCAGCCTGTTCGATAAGCAGCCCTTTGAGCCGATCGAGGGACACCGTATACGGCTCGATACCGAGCTTCATCCAGTCGGAGAACTCGAGTATCTTTTCGGGTGCTTTTTCAGAAATACTATTGAACTCGTCGATCGGGTCAAGAAAGATCGCGGTATCATTCACCGGGAAGGTTTCATTCGCTTTGCCTTCATCCCAGTTGCGGAATATGGCCTTCCAGTAGTTGACCCAGCCCGGGGTAAGCCAGTATACCCTACGTCCGTTGCTGATACGTTCTCTTTCGTCAGCGTCTGCAAGCATGTCGACACAGGAACGCGCCTGTACCCGTACAATCCCCTGCCCTTTTTCATCTATCAGCTTGTCTATATCACGGTACGGATCGAGCGGATCAAGGTAGCACCGCTCTCCATAAACCACGATGACCTTCGTGGAATTCGCTTTTGCCTTGTCCAGAGCCCGCGCAAGCTGTTTCTCGAGCTCACGCTGGTTTTCGTGCAGCCCCGGTGCTGTAAAGATAATCCCGTCGATATCGGAGAACCATGTTCTTTTCAGATAGTCGAGCTCTTTTCTCAGCGTCCCGCATGCGACAATTGAAATTCCCTTAAATGATACGTCTGCGTCCATCGTTCATATCCCCCTTTTCACCCTGTTTGCTTTTCATTTAGATATGACCGTTTCACGGTAAAATTCAAGAATCCCCGGCAAACCAAACCCTCAGGTGTCTGCCGGGGATACAAATTCAATCGGTGGAGCGTACTCCTCCTCAAATCACGGTACGTTCGCCAGGCACTAGGCGAGACCCGCTTCTTCGATGATAGCAGGCACCGTATCGTCCCAGCCGAGCGGCATGATATGCACGCCCTGGCACATGGGTTTCAAGTCACGAATGATTCTTGCCGCGATCTCAATCGCTTTCTTCTTTCTGTCCTCTTTCGGAGTATCGGCCATCTCCTTTATCATTTCGTCTGGAACAAATACGCCCGCGACATTCTGATTCATGTATTTGGCCATACCCGCGGACTTTAAAACCACGATCCCGGCCATTACGGGCGCATCCAACTTATCCACCTTGTTCATAAAATCCTCGAATGCCTTCACATCGTAAACCGCCTGCGTTTGAAAAAACTTAGCGCCCGCGTCGATCTTCTTCTTCATCTTTATAATCTGAAGGTCCACGGGATCATACTCAGGCGTTACAACCGCGCCCTGAAAAAAATTCGGAGAACCGTCAAGTTCATTGCCCGCCATATCATGACCTTCATTCAATCCCGTTACCGCCTTCAAAAGCTGAACGGAGTCGAGATCGTACACACTCTTGCTCTCCTGATGATCGCCCAGAGTGTTGTGATCGCCCGTCAGGCAGAGAACATTCTCGATACCGAGCACCCAGGCGCTCAGAAGATCGGACTGAAGCGCTATCTGATTCCTGTCCCTCGTGACCATCTGGTACACGGGTTCGATCCCGTTTTGTTTGAGCATATGGCAGACCGCCATGGATCCTATTCTCATGACCGCGCTCTGATTGTCCGTCACATTGACCGCGACCACCCTGTCCTTTAACAGTTCCTTCGCCTCGTGAAGCGGTTCTTCAATATTGACTCCCTTGGGAGGACCGATTTCTCCTGTAACGGCGAATTCACCCTTCTGCAGTTTTTCCGACAGCTTGCTCATTCCTCGCCTCCTTTGTCATCCTGGTCGATTGTTCTCAATCCCGCAAGGGACTTGAACGTCGATTTCTTCAGGCCCACTTCCAGACTTCTGGGCCTGCTCCACCTTCCATAATTCTTGGGTTCCCGGTACTCGTACAGGTAATCCAGATTACCGAGCGCCTTTAACCTTTCATATATGAGCTGCCATCCGCAGTCCTGATTCGAGTCGACCTCGCATTTCCCGTCCTTCGATCCGCCGCAGGGACCGTTCAGGAGCCCCTTCGGACAGAGCGTCAGCGGGCAGAGTCCGCCCGTTTTTTCCACGATGCACTCGCCGCACAGGGAGCAGTACTCGGTAATGAAATCCTCCCTGACCGTCTCTCCTCCGAAAATCGTGTCGCATCCGGGATGTACCGGCGCTCCGTCCGTTGCATCGATCACCGTATGTATGCCCTGCCCGCATGAAAGAATAACAAAGGAATCAGCTTTATCAGCGGCTTCTCCATGATCCTCATTGAGCATTTTTTGTGCTATGGTTAACTTGCAGAGACTGCCGCCGTTCGGCGGCGCAGCCCATCCGGTTACCTCCACACCGCGGTCTTTCAGCCGTTCCGCCATGTATTCCGTTTCTTCCTCTCCTCCAGAGTGGCATTTCGCCGCGCAATTACTGCACCCGACAACAAATACCTTTTCCCCGTCCCTGATAAAGCTGAGAATCTCCTCAAGCGGCTTTTGAATCGTTGCGTGCATTTACAACCTCCCTTTGTTTGTTAAGGTTCCTAACTATATTATATTCTTTTGGCAGGATTACCAAGCATTTATTTTCTCTTCATGACATAAAAACCGACTTCTCAGTAATCATTTCAGGATTTACCCGTTATCATAAGAGTAGAACCGATCTACGAATGCTTCTCAGGATGTAATGAACCGTGATTTACATATCGGAACAGGTCGAAATACCCGACTGCGAGATTGAATTAAATGCGGTGCGCTCCGGCGGCCCGGGAGGCCAGAACGTGAACAAGGTTTCCACGGCCGTGCACCTGCGTTTCGATATAAAGGCCTCCTCTCTCCCCGACTTCTACAAGAAGCGGCTTCTCTCTCTGAAGGACAGCCGCATCACGGGTAAAGGAATAATCGTAATCAAGGCGAGCCGGTACCGAAGCCGGGAGCAGAACAGGGAGGACGCCCTGGGCCGTCTGCGGGACCTCATTCAGAGCGCGGGCAGGACGCTGACAAAACGAACACCGACCAAACCCAGCAAAGGTGCGCGGGAGAGAAGGCTGGAGGTGAAATCGAGGAGGTCGCGTATTAAGAAACTACGGGGAAGGATCGACGATCAATAACCACTTCAACCGGAACGTACCGGTTTCAACTGTCATGGTTTAACGCCGCTATTCACTGTATCATGAAGGTGACAGTTCCTTTAGGAACTGTCACAAAAGGAACTGTCACCGTTGGTTGGGATGGATCAGACGAGCTTGTCGGCGCCGCTGTACACCTCTTCCACGTTCAGCACCGCAGCCGCATGTCCGGGATATTTGGGGTCGAGCCAATGCTTCATATCATCGTAGAATTCGCCGCTCGTAAAGTAGTCTATCTTTCCCTTGATTTGATAGGATTTTTTCTCTTTCGTAATAAAGAGAAGCGCCCCCCTGGTTCCGGCCAGGATGTTCGCCTTCGTTTTCTGGAACTTGTTGTTCGCGACCACGAACTTATTGTCGCTGTAACGCTTCACGCAGCTTGCATAGATCGAATTCGGAGTCCCGTTCGAGTCAACGGTGGTAAGCACGATCAATGCTTCGCGATTTTCCCACGCCTTTTTTACCGCATCAGTCAATTCAGCCATCTCATCTTCCTTCGCTGTAAGAATTTGAATTCCGGTCCCGTAGGATACGAAACAACACCGTAAAGATAAACACGTAGCGGTAAATCGTCTAAACGTTTCAGGTCTTATCTCATCAGATGCCCGTTCCCCTGCCCCTGGCACCGCCATCTATGGTAAACACCTGTCCGGAGATGTAATCCGACGCCTCGGAGGCGAGAAAGAGCACGAGCAGTGCCACATCTCGCGGCTCGCCGAACCTCCCAAGCGGGACCAGGTCGATTACAGACTGTTTTGCATCCGGATCGTCTTCAACCGCTTTCGCCATGTCGGTACTGATCATTCCCGGAGAGACGGCGTTTACCGTGATGTTGAACTGCCCCCACTCCGACGCGAGGCAGCGGGTCAGCCCGTTCAATCCCGCCTTGCTCACACAATAAGCGGATAGAAAATTCTGGCCCTCGTCACCGGCGGTGGAGCTGGTAATGACCACCTTGCCCTTTCCCTGTTCCATCATGAGAGGGCCCACGGCACGGGCGAAAAAGAAAGACGCTGACAGGTTCGTGTCCATGACCCTTTGCCAGTCTTCTAGTGAAAGCGGCCTGTTCCATTTTCCATCGGTTAATTCCCATCCGACAATCTTCCGGTTTCCGACACAGGCGACCGGATTTTTTAACAGTATGCCGGCGTTGCTGCACAGTATGTCGATCCCGCCGAGCTCCGAGACGACGGTGCCAACACATTTTTCGACCTCGTCGTATACGGACACATCGATCTGCAGGGAGATAGACTTCCTCCCCAGAACTCGTACCTGGTGCGCGGTTTCCTCGACCTGATCCTCGGTTCGAGCCACGACCGCCACATCAGCCCCGGCCTCTGCAAGAAGGAGCGCTATGGCCCGCCCGATTCCTCTTCCGGCACCGGTAACGAGCGCCCTCTTTCCTTCAACACTGAACTCTTTCGGTATCATGGGTTTCCTCATGAGAGTATGTTATTGGAGATGTAATACTGGTTTCTTACTCGGTAATTTCCATATGACAATCGATATAAAAGTATGCGCCGAGTACTCGATGTCAAGAGCACATTTTAACAGCGATAGGTATACTTTTATTTATACGACATTCTGAGTTTTACGCCCAGGTCATTGGTCCCGGTTTCTGCCGAAGAATAATTGAATTCAAGTAATGGACCGCTTTTTCCAGTCCCTCAGCAGCCGACATAAGACCATCCTCATGTTCTATGCTCAGTACATAGTCATATCCGATCATCCGGA
>Ga0272442_10005516_pt1 | contig 16876 bp, 21 predicted proteins | sample SSMForm2O_FD_200262 | JGI IMG/M metagenome (GOLD analysis project Ga0272442, IMG submission 200262) | Marine sediment archaeal communities from Little Sippewissett salt marsh, Falmouth, MA, United States - SSM-Form-2O | ecosystem: Environmental > Aquatic > Marine > Wetlands > Sediment ... | reverse complement strand
AGAGAAATCTGTTACCTTTGAAGAAGTTATCAACGAAATGAAAGATTTGAAAAAATTGAAATTTGATGGAGTGCTTATTATTGGCCAATCAAGAAATTATGCACTAACGGAAACTGCGGGACTGCCGACAATAGTTGTCCATAATCTTCACGAATTTATGGGTAATCCATATGCGCATTACCTCAGTCAGGGTAAAATACTGTTTTCTGAATTAGACAGGTTGGATATTAGTTCCGATCCAGCCATTCTTCCGGCAATGTATAAAGATTTGGCAGATAAAATAAATTTGTTTCCAGTTCTCAAAAAGATGAAGGAATCGAGAATTTTAGCTATCACACGTTCTGGTTCTAAATATTTCAATGACTACAGGGGAGATACACGGAAAACTTATCTGCCTGGATACAACGAGATTATTCTTGATGCATTAGATCAAGCTTTAGGAACAAAGGTTACGAAGATAGGACTTAATGAAGTATCTGCGGATGAGGATATTAAAAATATCTGGTACAACGATAATAAGGAAGCGGAAGAAATTGCAAAGATGTGGATTGGTGAAGCTAAGGAAATGAGAAATACGCTCGAATCGGAGGTAGTGAAATCGGCTAAAATGTATCTGGCTGAAAAAATATTAATGAAGAAGTATAATGCTACGGCAATAGCGTGTCACATCAGGTCGCTTGTTAAAAATCCGAAACCCGAGGATATGGTCTGGCCAAGTTTAGGTAATTCAGAACTTCAAAAACAGGGGATAGTTGCTTGTTGTCAATTACATTTAAATGTGGTTCTTACCCATATGTTATCGCAGTATGCTTTTGGGAAATCAAGTATGATGGGTGATTTTACAATAGATCCCTATAACAATGTAACTATTGTCATGCATTGTGGTGGTCCACATAATCCTCATGGAGGAAACACTAGAGTCCCTTATAATATTAGAGATCATGCGGAGAGGCCTGTAAAAGGGCATTCAAAACCCGGCTGCGGTGCTTGTTCGGAAGTATTATATCCTCCAGGTGAACCCGTTACGATCTGGAGGATTGATTTACTTACAAAGAATATTCTAGTCCATACCGGAACCACTGCAAATCACAATATATATAAAGATTTTTATAAAGAGATAATGTGCAGGACAAGGCTGATTACTAAAGTCAATGACGCAGAGAAAATTCAGAAATGTATTTATCCTGATAAATATGGTGTCCACAGATCCGGCGTTTTAGGCGATTACAGGGAAGAGATTAAGGATTTGGCGACTTTGATCGGGTATAATGTTATCGAGGAGGACGTTTAATGATACGCAGAATGAGCTTGCCCCCCGAAAACGAGCCCGAAACAGATTAAAGTTTTTGTCACAATTGACGGTAATGTTCTTTGGGACGAGTCAAGGCATTAAAATAAAAGGCTGATGGTTCATTTGAATTATGCAGGACTTGTTCTGACGACGTACACGGTATACAACACAGTGAAAAAAACACATTGGACAACATCTATCTTCTATTTATTAGTACCATTGCCGATCTTGTTTCCGGCTCAAGATTTAACAGTCAATCAGATTTCTTATCATAAAGTATCCTATCCTCTCTATCCCGAAGTATTGGAAGCATATCCGGATATCCCTTCTCCACTATCAACCAAAGATGGCAGGGAAATCCTGATTGCTTTTAGAAAATCCGATAATAGATGTACGCTCATGCCTGTAACTGTAGAGAATGGAGATATTCTGGATTATAGATACAAAAAATGGTGGAACAAGGGTCGGCAGCTTCATGTCGACTCAGCGGATTTTCCAACAATGGCAAAGACAGGGCTTCATTCGAACAAGGAATTTGCCCGGATAAAAACCATTACAGGCAAATCGATTTCCGAAATAACAATGGTCGGCCGCCCAGGCAGATATTCTGGAGCAGGTTTTATGAGTCATGATGAAAACATTATTTCAGTTCTCAAGGGTGATAATGGATTAGTCAGTCAATTGGGATTGACTCACCCGCAAAACGCCAAACCCCTGTTTCATGTGTTTAATACAATTCTGGTCGTGAAAAAAGATTCCGAGCGGGCAAACATCGGCGGAATTCTGTATAACGGGAAGAAAGTATTTCTAAAATTTCGAGGTTCAAAGGGTTGGCAGGAAACCATTTTCAATGACGAGATTTTGGGATACTGGCAAATTGAAATATGGCGGGATTTAAATCTGGAGGAAAAAGCTTTTATATCCGAAAAATATTCAGCTCTCAATGAAGAAAAAATGGCTGAACTGATAAAAAAGTTATCTTATATCCATACTGGGGAAATGGTTCCATACTATATCATGCGATATGGCTTTTATGAAGGGCACTCTTCATATCGAGCGGATCCGATAGCGATTGCATTTATTTTCCGTTTGCTGGATATACAGGAAATTGAGAGAGCTTTTAAAGGCAGGCTCTATGAAAGATTGACCGGTCATTTCATTGAAGAATAAGTTGCTGAATGGATAATGGAGGGGGATTTTGGAGTGAATTTTAACTGGCTGTGCCGACTTTAATTTTTGAAAATCGGGCAGTTTTGTCAGGTTTAATTTTGAGAGCGAGAGCAATTTGATATGGATCCGGTATTAAGACTTTGAGTTTGTCGAATTTTAGTTTCAGAACATCAATAATATCAACGTGTTCCAAAAGTACTTCTCCAATAATTAGTGCCTGTCCGTGTGTTTGTGTAACCCGCTCCCTTCGAAAAGAAGTCCAGTGGTTTCCAAAATAAATCAAGCTGCAAAAACCTCCTCTATCTGCTCAAACATTTCCAGCACATACTCTCGTACAGAATTTTTAAAACAGTCTCGTCGGCCCCGCCATTAATACCAGGGGTTCGCTCGTTTGGCTGACACTAAAGGCCGGAGGTCACCCTGTGTAAATTTTTGCCGCCCTTATCGCCGTTATTACTCCCGGATTTAAAAATATGAACAGACTGATCTGGCTGCAATTTACCAGAATATAATACCCTTGCTCAGCTTCATCAGTTGAGGCAAACTCTTTGATGTGGTTGTAATTAAGGCAAGTCAACCTATGGAGTTCAAGAAGGCATGTACTGTACGAGTTCTTTATTGATTCAAAACAACAATTGTATTAAAGATTAAGAAAGCCTCGTCTCGAATCCGGTGGCTGAAATAATCTGGATATACCGGCCAATTTCAGCAGAACTAGCAATCATGAATGGATCGGTCGAAAAACAAATGAAAGACATCATTCTCGACTCCATTACTGAGGGTGTTTTTACCGTTGACAGGAATTGGCGGATAATGACGTTCAACCGGGCGGCCGAACGTATTACCGGTGTACCCCGTGAAGAAGCCATCGGCCAGCAGTGTTGCAATGTTTTCCGCTCCAACATCTGCGAGAACGAATGCGCCCTGAAAGAAACCCTTGACACGGGACGTCCTGTGGTCAACAGGACTATCTTTATAGTTAATAACGACGGAGACCGTATTCCGATCAGCATCTCCACAGCAATTCTAAAAGACCGCAATGGAAATATAATCGGAGGTGTGGAGACGTTTCGAGACCTTAGCATGATTGAAGAACTCCGCAAGAAGCTGCATGAAAAATACACTTTCGAGGACATCATTGGTCGAAGCCACAAGATGCAGCAAATTTTCGACCTTCTTCCGCAGATCGCCGACAGCGACAGTACTGTGTTGATCGAGGGCGCCAGCGGTACGGGCAAAGAATTGTTCGCCAAGGCGATTCACAATCTCTCCACCCGCCGGGACAAGCGCTTTGTGGCTATCAACTGCGGGGCTCTGCCGGATACGCTCCTTGAGTCCGAACTATTCGGGTACAAGGCAGGCGCATTTACGGACGCTCGAAAAAACAAGCTGGGACGTTTCTCTTTGGCAGACGAGGGAACAATTCTGCTGGATGAAATCGGTGATATATCAACCGCTATGCAAATAAGACTACTCCGTGTGCTCCAGGAAAAGGTTTTTGAGCCCCTGGGATCGGTTGATCAGGTTAAAGTAGATGTGCGTGTTATTGCGGCTACGAATAAAAATCTAAGTGAACTGGTGCAGAAAGGCGCATTCCGTGAAGATTTATACTACCGTATCAATGTAATTCGAGTGGAGTTACCCAAATTGCAGGACCGGCGAGAGGACATTCCTCTGCTTGCGGAACATTTCATCGCCAAGTTTAATCGCCTTCAAAACAAGGATATCGCCGGCGTGTCCGGGGAAGTGATGGCTATACTGATGGATCATGATTATCCGGGAAATGTCAGAGAGCTGGAAAATATCATCGAGCATGCCTTTGTCCTCTGCCGTAACGGATTGATTGAGCCCCGACACCTGCCGCCCTCGTTAAGGGACAGTGAAATTCTTGGACCAACGTCCGGGAAAACAGGCTTCACCTTGAAAGCTTTGGAGGCGATATATATCGCTGATGCCATCCGCAGTCACGGCGGCAACCGTACAGCCGCCGCCAGGGAACTCGGCATTGATCCCAGCACGCTGTTTCGTAAGATCAAATCTCTGGGGATAGAACTTCCGCAAAAAGACGGCAGGAGCCAAAAGGGGATTTAGTGTTGCAATATGCAATTATAACATCTCGGTTAAGTCGCAGATTGCAATAGCCTCTCGCTGGTTGTTTGTCAGCCTGTCTTTCGCAATTGCCTACCTTTCTTATGCTTACACAATTCCCGCCTTCTTGTATCTAATTGGCTCAACTCTTGCCTAATCTGTTTAATGATGAAACTAGCTATTCCCACATGGGAGGGCAAGATCTCTCCTGTTTTTGATGTTGCCAGACATCTGCTGGTGGTAAACATCAAAAGCAGCGTCGAGGTCGCTCGACAAATAGAAGCCATCCCTGAAATGGAAATTGCCCTCAGGGCGAGGCGCATAGCCGGGCTCGGCGTTGATGTACTTATTTGTGGAGCAATTTCCTGGCCTCTTGAGAGGATGTTGGTTTCAGAGGGAATGCAGGTGATTCCGCAGACCTGTGGGCCGGTGGAGGATGTATTGCTGGCATTTTTATCCGGGCAATTGACAGGTCAGGCATTCTTGATGCCGGGCTGCTGTGGCCGGCACCGAAAAAGGCGAGGCCAAGGTCGCCGCAGATAGCCTGCTGCATTAAAAAAAAGTGTAGACTTTATCCAAAGGTTGTCATTACATCACGGAAACCGGATGTCGAACAAAACTGATTATAGGCGCATAATATGAAAACTTTTTTTGATTGCATTCCTTGTTTTATTCGTCAGGCTCTCGATTCAGCTCGTCTGGTGACTGAAGATGAAACAGTTCATGAGCAAGTGCTCCGCAATGTTTTGCAGGCCACGAGTAAAATGGATTTGCGTGATTCCCCGCCGGCTATGGGCCAATATATCCATCGTCTGATCCGAAAGACCACAGGCAATAGCGATCCATATCGTGAAATAAAGGATCATTTTAATCATTTTGCCCTGGAACTTTATCCAAAGCTTAAGGCTCGGGTCGAAAGTTCGGCTAATCCTTTGGAGACAGCCTTAAAGCTAGCCATCGCCGGTAATGTTATCGACTTCGGGGTAAACAACAAGCTGGAAGAATCATCAGTTTATGAATCGATTGAAAATGCTTTGGTGTCACCGGTAGATGGAAATTTCGAGGGGTTCTCCGATACAGTTTCAAGGGCGGATAATATCCTTTATTTGGCTGACAACGCCGGGGAGATCGTTTTTGACAGGCTGTTGATCGAGCAGATGCCGCTGGGAAAAATTACCTTAGCTGTCAGGGGCTTTCCGGTTATTAACGATGCCACGATGGATGATGCCCGGGCTACAGGTATTACCGGGCTTGTTGAAGTGATCGATAACGGAGCAGATGTTCCGGGTACTATTCTTCAGGAGTGCAACGAAGCCTTTATAAAACGTTTCCGCAATGCCGAGCTTATTATCGCTAAGGGACAAGGCAATTACGAAACGCTGAGCGAAGTAGAAAAGGACATATTTTTTATACTCAAGGCGAAATGCCCTGTGATCGCCAGGGATCTCGGTTGTCGGGTCGGTAGCTTGGTTCTGAAAAATTCGACCTGTGCGGTGATCTCCGAATAGAAAGGAGGTGGTTTTGCCAGGATATGACGGAACCGGACCACTGGGGAAAGGTCCATTTACAGGACGGGGAATGGGTTTTTGTGTTATGAAGCTTGCGAATGGGGAGGAGCCTGAGTTCAGCCCGGGTATTGACGGAGGTGAAGAGCAACAAACAGACGACTTTTTGGAAAAAAGAAAGGAGGTGGCGGCAATGCCGGCAGGCGATAGAACAGGACCTCGGGGAATGGGTCCGTTGACAGGCCGTGCGGCAGGTTATTGCGCCGGTTACCCGGCGCCCGGCTATGCTAATCTGATTCCAGGCAGAGGGTTTCTGTATGCCGGGATGTATGGCGGCATGATGCCGTACTATAGTCCTGCACCCTATCCTGTTTGGGGTCGACCTTACGGCGGGTGGTTCGGAAGAGGTCAGGGGCGTGGTTTCGGCAGAGGCGCAGGCCGAGGGCGCTGGTAGTGAACCTGTTAATTCTACAGTGTTCGAAATCTTACTTAACGCATTGAAAACAAAGAAAGGAGCTTTACAATGCCAGGTGGAGACAGAACAGGCCCGGCTGGAATGGGCCCGATGACTGGAAGGGCGGCAGGATACTGCGCCGGATATCAAGTTCCCGGATTTATGAACCCCGTGCAAGGGGGAGGTTTTTGGGGATGGGGCCGCGGGGGTGGCCGCGGGGGTGGCCGTGGTTGGCGTAATCAGTATTATGCCACAGGCCTGACCGGTTGGCAGCGCGCTGGCTACGGCTTACCTGCTTTTGGGAGCCCTCAGGCGTATCCCTCGCCCTATGCTTTTCCGACAACTGCTGCAGGCATAAATAAAGAGCAGGAATTGGACATGCTCAAGGGCCAGGCTGAGTATTTCGAGGATGCCCTGGAAGGAATTAAAAAGCGAATCGGGGAGCTCGAAACAAAAGCCAAAAAGTAATTCCAGATCAACTATGGTGTCGCGATAATCGGGGCGGTGCATCCCGCTATACACCGCCCCAGCGCGGCAAATGATTGAAAGAAAGGTTTATCATGAAGATAGCTATTACTGTTACCGAAGCTTCACTAGAGGCAAAAGTAGACCCCAGATTTGGACGCTGCCCCTATTTCCTGGTAGTCGATACGGACACCATGAAATTCGAATCCATAGAGAACCCGAATATAGCGCTCGGTGGAGGCGCAGGCATCCAGTCCGCTCAATTGATGGCTGAAAAAGGTGTGAAATTCGTGCTTACTGGCAATTGCGGACCAAATGCTCATCAAACGCTTTCTGCTGCCGGAATCGGTATAATTGTCGGATGCTCAGGTACTGTCAGGGAATCGATCGCACAATACAAAGCAGGACAGCTGAGTACCATAGAGACACCGAATGTAGCAAGCCATTTCGGTCTTATCGGCACGCCGGATCCTTCCCAGATGGCGCCAATGACACCCCAACAATCGCCCATGACCGGGGGTGGAATGGGGATGGGCCGCGGAGGCGGGCGCGGTATGGGCAGAGGAATGGGACGTGGAATGGGTATGGGCGCTGGCTTTCAAGGTGCAGGTCCCGCTGAACCTCAGCATTTACCCAATAGCACCAGCAAGGAAGATGCGCTGGCCATGCTGAAACAGCAGGCAGAAGAGATGTCAAGGCAAACACAGCAAATACAAGAGCAAATTCGGAAATTGGAAAAGGAAAAACCATGATCATCGCTGTAGCAAGTGGAAAAGGTGGTACTGGCAAAACAACGGTGTCTGTAAATCTTGCGTATATGGCTTCACATAACGACCGCAGCGTGGCCTATCTCGACTGTGACGTGGAAGAGCCTAACGGCCATATTTTTTTGAAGCCGGTGATCACAAGCAGCAAGCCGGTTGGTAACTTGATTCCCAGGGTGGACGAAGAGAAATGCACCCATTGCGGAAAGTGCGGCGAGATTTGTCAGTACAGCGCCATAGTTTGCGTCAAGGAAAAGGTTCTGATTTTTCCCGAGCTCTGCCACTCCTGTGGCGGTTGTATGCTTGTATGTCCGGTTGATGCCATTAGCGAAGTTCCCCGGGAAATGGGACAATTGGAAACAGGCGTGGCTGGGCCGATCAGGTTCGTCCAGGGATTGCTGAATATCGGCGAGGCAATGAGCCCACCTGTGATCAAAGCGGTTAAAACTTCCGTTCCAGAGACAGACCTTGTAATTGTCGATGCTCCGCCGGGGACTTCGTGTCCGGTTATAGAAAGTATTCGCGGCTGCGATTTCGTTTTACTTGTAACCGAGCCCACACCTTTCGGACTTAATGACCTGAAGCTTGCAGTTGAAATGGTCCGTGCCCTGGAACTCCCCTTCGGGGTAGTCATCAATCGCGCAGACATAGGTGATCGTGAGGTTCAGCAATATTGCCGTCAGAATCGCATCAAGGTATTTGCGGAAATCCGCGATGACCGGAAGATTGCCGAAGCCTACTCACGGGGTGATATGATCTGTGAAGTATTACCGGATTATAAATCAGTTTTTATGGAACTGTTAAAAGAAATCACAGAAAATGTGAGAACAAGTACGGGATAAAAACGGATAAATGGTTTTCACCCGATTCTAAAAGAATTTTCAGAGGAGATAAACAGATGCCTTGGGTGAATCAGGAAATGTGTGTTGGCTGTGGTGTTTGTGTTGCTGAGTGTCCGGTTGGAGCAATTACCCTGCAAGATAGCAGTAGTGCTCTTATTGATGATCAAGAGTGTATTAGATGTGCTAAGTGCCACGAGGTTTGTCCGGTAGATGCTGTTCGTCATGACAGTGAAAGAATACCTTTAGAAATAGCAGCCAATATAGAAAAAACCCGCAGTATGCTGAAACATTTCAATACACCCGAAGAACAAAAAGCTTTAATAGGCCGCATGATACGAAATTTCAACAAACAGACGAAAGTAGCCGAGCAAACTATTGAACAACTTAAAATTTTAAAAGAAGAACTGGTGAAGTGAGTTTGCTCTGGGACTGAAATTTGGCCTGATTTAAACAGAGCACGAGTGGTAATTTTGAGGGAGATAAATAATGGTAAAGGAACTGGTTGTCATTAGCGGCAAGGGAGGAACCGGTAAAACTTCTATTGTTGCCTCGTTTGCTTCGCTGGCAGAAAAGAACGTCCTGGCTGACTGCGATGTAGATGCGGCTGATTTACATCTCGTTCTTGAGCCGAAGATTATCAAGCGGGAGAAATTTTCCGGCGGCTCTCGTGCGCGAATTATGCCGGGCCATTGTATTGCCTGCGGAAAGTGCCAGGAAATCTGTCGGTATGACGCCATCTACTATGACGGTCCCGGTAACGGGAAAGTCGACAAGACCTTTCGTGTTGACCCGATAGCCTGCGAGGGCTGCGGAATCTGTGCATATTTCTGCGCTGAAAACGCCATTGAGTTCGCTCCGGCGGTAAACGGGGAATGGCTCGTCTCCGATACACGTTGCGGCCCTATGGTGCACGCCAGGCTCGGAGTGGCGGAGGAAAATTCCGGAAAGCTTGTCAGTATAGTGCGTGTTCAAGCAAAAAAAATCGCAGAGGAGCGGGGACTCGATTTAGTCATTATCGACGGCTCACCGGGTATCGGTTGCCCGGTGATTGCCTCGATCACTGGAGCTGACCTCGCGTTGGTCGTTACTGAACCTACATTGTCGGGCATTCATGATTTAGAAAGGATATCGGTGTTGACAAGGCATTTTAGTATCCCTACCGTGGTCTGTATCAACAAGTATGACCTGAACGAGGAACTGTCCTCACAGATCGAAGCTAAATCGGCTGAGTTAAATGCGCGTGTCGTGGGTAAAATCTGTTATGACCCGGCAGTGACAAAAGCTCAAATCATGAAGGCGAGCATTGTAGAGTATACGGGAAGTCTTATCTCCCAGCAAATAAAATCCCTTTGGCGTCATATGACCTATTCCCTGAGTTGAAATAAAGGTGGAGCCGTCACATGAAAGTTTCTCCGCACGTTTTATTTAACCACGATCACTGTTTTGCCTGCGGGGCAAAAAATCCCAATGGTCTCAGGGTGAATTTTGTAAGTGAAAATGGTTTAACCACAGGACATTTTACAGTTCACGAAGGCCTGGAATCCCTGGGAGGTATTACCCACGGCGGAATCCTGACCACTCTGATGGATGCGGCAATGGCCCGCTGGTTGTTCGATCGTGACATCGTTGCTTTGACAGCGACCCTGAGCGTCCGTTTCAGAATGGCAGTTTTTCCGGGCCAGAAACTTTCCGTTGTAGCAAGGATGAAAATGAAGCGCGGCAAGCGCCATTACATGGAAAGCAAACTGATTAATGAAGAACATCAGGAAGTCGCAAGTTCGGAAGCGGTTTTCTATCAATCGACAACTTGAACAGGTTTACAGGAAAACCGCCGGAAAATGTAAAAACAAAACATCAGGCTTGTCAACTGCCGCCGGCAGAATATGCAGACTAGAGGAAAGTAATGAAGCGCCTGAAAACCAAGTAGGCGTTAGCGATAGAAAATATTTAAAACACAGTTCTATAATCGAAAAAAAGCAATCGAGGCAAACCGATGGGGCTAAGATATGAATAGAAGCGGAACTCGTAGTTTTGGTCGCGGCGGGGACATGAGAAGGGGGCGGGGTACCAGACGAGGCAGAGGTATCATGGGCGGAATGACAAGTGTGTCGCAAGCTGGCCGGTCTCCCGCAATCTCCGGGAACGCGCAGCAACCGTTTATCAATACAGTTTCTGGAGAAATACTCCCAAACCTCAAGACTCAAGCCAGGGAACTGGAAGAACAACTCCGGGCTGTAAATGCCCGTATCAGGGAGCTGGAAAAATCCGGAAAGGATATTAAAAAGGTAGCTTTTATTGATTTGGACAGGTGCACAGGTTGTGGTATCTGCGAATGGGTCTGCCCCAACGGCGCTATCAGCATCGGGGAAATCGACTGTATAGATCAAAGCAAGTGCACGGGGTGCGGACGTTGCATCAGTAAATGTCCCCAGGGAGCCTTGTCGCTGAGACAAGGCTGAAAACTACAAATACCATCCACTCCAGGGGGAACTGTCTTTGGGATTGATAACTACAATGATCGGTGTGTTTGTGATTGCCGCTCTGATGGCTGTGACCGGCCGGGGAGGTGGTAATTTTTACGTGCCTTTGCTAGTGGCCGGAGGCGCTCCGATGCATCAAGCGGCGACCACCGGTCAATGCATTCTGTTTTCAACGGCTGTGGCAGCTTCGCTGATCTTTCAAAAAAACAAGACAATAGACTGGAAGCTTGCAATGGTAATAGACCCGCCAACCGCCTTGATGGCCCTGATCGGCGGTTACTATGCCCATCTGCTTCCTGGAGCCAGCCTCAAATTTATTTTTGCAGGGCTTCTGGTACTTGCGAGCTTTCTTATGTTTCGAACCGTAAAAGAGCAATCTCTTTCGCGCAGGAAAAAATTCGGTTTTTGGCAGCGTAAATTCGGGAAATATGAGTATGCAGTGAATCTCTGGCTGGCATTACCGATAACTGCAGCAACGGGCCTGGTTGCCGGCATGGTAGGTATTTCCGGCGGTTCTTTTAAGATTCCTCTAATGGTTCTGGCCTGCGGCGTTCCCATGCGAATAGCTGTGGGTACATCATCAGCAATGGTCGCAGCAACAGCCTTCATGGGTTTTATAGGCCACTCGGCGGCCGGCGATTTAAATGCATCCCGGGCAATTCCGATGGTCGCTGCAGCAGTGGTCGGTGGCCTTGTGGGCGGCGCTTTCTCGTTGAATACAAAGCCGGAGAACCTGAAAAAGATATTTGCCTACACAACTCTCGGGGCAGCCGTGTTCATGATTCTGAACTCATGTCTCCCGGTTGGAAATTGAAAATAAACCCATATAAAACAAAAGTTTGCTTTGATCGGGGAAAAAATGGTTGACAAAGGAGCTGATTAATGGCAGAGCATCTGGCCCTACGTTGTGCTTCATGCGAAAAAAAAGATTGTCGTAACGGTAAGGACTGCTTCGGCAGGGCTGATCGAGACAACAAGATTTACGAGGATGAAAACATAAGCCGGCTGCACAGAGCGGCATCGGCGATCGAAGCCCGTTATTACTGCAAAGAGCCTAGGCTGAGGGAAGTGATTTTACTTGCCAGGGAGCTTTGCTGCCACAAGATAGGACTCGCTTTTTGTGTCGGCCTGGAATCCGAGGCAAAAATTGTCGCTGATATTCTTTCGCAGGAATTCGAGGTCGTTTCCGTTTGCTGCAAAGTCTGCGGAATAGTAAAAAGCGATTTCAATCTGGAGCAAATTTCTTCTGAGAACAGTAAAGAGGTTATGTGTAACCCGGCAGGACAAGCTGAACTTCTGAATGAATCAGGAACTGACCTGAATATTCTTTGTGGGCTGTGTGTCGGCCATGATGCTGTTTTCAGCATGATGTCAAAGGCTCCGGTTACGACGTTGATCGCCAAGGATCGAGTTTTGGCGCATAATCCAGTCGGAGCAATATACAGCAATTACATACGCAAAAGGATGCTGGTAGATGGCGAAAGTTATCAGAAAGAAAAAGAAGCCTCGGTTGGTTAATGAATTAAAGTGCAGACCGCTGAGACTGAAGCTATATCCTGATTCGATTTTGCGGGAAAAGGCCAGCCCTGTAAAAACATTCAATACCGTGCTGAAGGATTTCGCCAATGATATGCTTTTTTTCATGAAGCAGCATGACGGAATAGGGTTGGCGGCCCCGCAGGTGGGGATACTTCAGCGTATCGTGGTTGCAGATATCGGCGAAGGTCCGATTTGTCTGGTGAACCCTGAAATAGTGGTTGAATCAGGCACGGAGAATATGAACGAGGGTTGCTTGAGCCTTCCGGATTACGAGGTTGATGTAAATCGAAATAAGTTGATAGAAATTCGTGGTAAAAACCTTGAGGGGAAAAGAATTGTTTTCGAGTTGGATGGTCTGATGGCCCGTGTGCTTCAGCATGAAGTTGACCATTTGAACGGAATTCTGATTTGCGATTATGGAGATTTATTGCCGGAAATTGAGGGATTTCAACCGGTGGATAAAGAGAATAAACTCGATGCTTAAAATCATTGTCAAAGAGCTAAAAGTTCATGCTCCGTTCACTGCGGTTGGGGCTTTGACTGGGATAATAATCATGGCAATTATTATGTATGCCAAGGTTCCTCGTTCTTTGTCAACGGCGCTGTTTTGGGGCCTACACCCGTTCCACGTAGTTCTAAGCGCGCTAGTTACTGCCGGGATGTACAGGTTCCACAGTAAAGGCGCGCTTTGGAAAACCATCCTGATCGGCTACTTCGGCTCAATAGGAATCGCCACACTGAGCGATTCCATCATCCCTTACCTGGGGGAATGCCTGCTGGGGTTGCCAAACAGAGGCCTTCATCTCGGCTTTATAGAGAAATGGTGGCTTGTAAATCCCCTGGCGGGTGCTGGAATTGCCCTGGCTTATTTCTGGCCGGGAACTAAGTTTCCACACGCCGGCCATGTTCTTCTAAGCACTTGGGCTTCACTGTTTCATATGACTATGGCATTGGGATGGAAGTATGATTTGTTTACAGCGAGTCTCATAGCTGTTTTTCTGTTCCTTGCTGTGTGGATTCCCTGTTGCACAAGTGATATTGTATTCCCACTCCTTTTTTCGGAGGATTAGAATGTGGGAAATTATTTCAAACAGCACCAGACAGGAGGATTTTCATGCCAATTTTCGAATATCAATGTAAGAAATGCGGTCACGTGACGTCTTTTCTGGAACAGGCGGGAACCAAAGGAAGACATGAGTGCGCCAATTGCGGGTCCGCTGAAACGGAGAAAATATTTTCGAGCTTTTCCGCAGGCCGCAACTCATCATCCTCGACAGGCAGTTCGAGTTGCCCTACAGGGACATGCAATTTGTCCTGAAGCCGGGCACTGATAAATCTTTTGCCGGGGTTATTGCAGAAGGCCGGCAGGAGTGGCAGCCAGGCCTGGAAACGCAAAACGATGATACATTGCAGGTGCCATCTCAGGCCTAAAAAAGGAAATATATTCTTTCATGTTTTTCATTTTGTGCGGTGCTGCTAATTTTGCCGGCCGCTCCGATCTGGAGTGAGTTTTTCAGTTCTGCCAGGATAGACCTGAATGGGATTTCCTTTGCACTGGAGATGAGAATATGCCGCATAGCTCGCTGCCGGATAATTTTTATGACAAGATCGCTCCCCGGCTTCACCGGCGGATCGGTCGCGAGTTGCGTCTGGCTGGTCGTGTGCTCGATTTGGGTTGCGGTACCTGCAAACTTGTAAGCTTTCTGGACGAAAGCTACCACATCCATGTCACTGGTGTGGACATTTCATCTGAAAGCTTTCCTGAGTTGTCTGCCTCCGATGGTGAGAAGCGAATACAGTGCATTCGTAGAGATGCAGAGCACCTGGATTTCATGGCGAACGAGAGTGTAGATGCCGTGGTAACAAAAACGGCCATGCACGAAATGGAGCACCCGGAAGCGATACTGCGGGAGGCCTACCGCATCCTGCGGCCGGGAGGCGAGATATTAATCGTTGACTTTCCAAAGAATTCGCTGGCTCAGAAGATCTGGAATGAGAAATATTACAGCCCCGCAGAGATTGGGAAATTGCTGGCCAAAGGGGAATTTAACAATATCCGGGTCCGCCTGATCGAGCAGGAGCAAATAATCTGGGCGCGGGGTTTTCGGCCACCGGTGAAGTAAGAATTAAGCTTATTTTCAAACAGGGAGTCGGATGTTTAAAACACCAGCAAGCAAGTTTGATTTTTCAAGTTTGGCGAAGGATTATGATAGCTGGTATGATACGCCCCTTGGAAAAAGGTATGACCGCGAGGAAAAATCAGCCGTCCTGGAACTTCTCCCACCGGTAAAACCCGGCAGCCGGCTTCTGGACGTGGGTTGCGGTACAGGCCATTGGAGCCGATTTTTCTCATCGCAAGGGTATGATGTAGTTGGTGTCGACATCTCACGGTCAATGATCCTAAACGCCCAAAATAAAGGCCTGGATAAAACTTCATTCATGGTTGCCAATGCTTCCAGTCTGCCCTTTGAAAACGCTTCGTTCAAGATCGTCACTGCAATGACCAGCCTGGAATTTATCTCAAATACCGACTTTGCAGTTGCTGAAATGCTGCGCTGCATTGCGTCTGATGGCAGCCTCATCATCGGAACTCTCAACAAGCTGGCTCCCATTAACCGTGACCGTATAGTCAAAAAAAAAGAGCCCTATGCTTCAGCCCATTTGTTTTCTTCAGAGGAACTGCGTCGTTTACTGGCTGCGTTCGGACCAGTGCGAATCCGCGTCTCAGTTAGTGAAGAAAAACATTTTCAGGTGCAGCCGCTGAGAAAGATGTGGGATAGGTTCGCCTTACCATGGAAACAGCCCACTGGTGCCTTTATTGTCGCGGAGGTGCGGCGATGAATATTCAAGCAGAAATAAGTTTATATCCGCTACGCCAAGCGAATCTAACAGAGTTGATTGACCGTTTTCTTCAGCATCTTCGCCGGAGAAAACTGGAAGTTAAAATGGGAACAATGAGTTCACGTATTAGTGGCGAATGCAAAGATCTGTTTCATGCACTAAGCAGTGCTTTCGAAGATATCGCCCCTCAAGGCGAAATTGTCCTTATAGTCAAGGTTTCCAACGCTTGCCCATTAAGCGAAGAAGAATTAAAAAAATCGCAGGGCAATTCTCCCTATAAAAAGGATACATAAAAGTATGGCACAGAATCCCCAACAACAAACCCCAGCGGAACGGCAACTGGAGGAGCAGGCTCTCCGGGATCGTATGGGAGAGATTAAATTCAAACTTCTGATTCTTTCCGGCAAAGGAGGAGTGGGCAAAAGCACGGTTGCCGCAAATCTGGCGGTAGCTTTGTCAGATGCAGGCAATAATGTCGGACTTTTGGACGTGGATATCCACGGTCCGAGTATCCCGAAATTAATGGGGCTCGAAAATCGTCAGCTCGGCATGGATGGGCAGAACATACTCCCGATACAGATAAATGATAGCTTGAAAGTGATGTCGATCGGGTTCCTGCTTAGCAGAGATACAGATGCAGTTATCTGGCGCGGTCCACTAAAATTCAATGCAATCCGCCAGTTCCTGAAAGATGTCGTCTGGGGGCAATTGGACTACCTTATAGTTGACTCTCCACCCGGGACAGGGGACGAGCCTTTGTCAGTAGCCCAGCTCGTTGGTTCGCCGGCCGATGCAGTGATCGTCACTACACCCCAGGATGTGGCTATTGCCGATGTGCGGCGGTGTGTTTCATTTTGCAACAAACTTTCGCTTCCGGTTGCCGGGATTGTGGAAAATATGAGCGGATTCGTCTGTCCGAAATGTGGTGAAAGGATTGATCTTTTCAAATCCGGCGGAGGAGAAGCCCTGGCGATGGAGATGAAGGTTCCGTTTCTGGGACGAATTCCCATCGATCCCAAAATTGTAACTTCGGGAGATGCCGGAACACCTTTTGTTGATAAATACACTCGTTCTGCAGCGGCCCAAGCATTTTCAAGTGTCGTGAAAAAAATTACTGGTGCTGATAATAGGCATGACAGTACAGTCGAAAAAAAGAATACACGTAAGGGGGATCATCTTATGAAAATCGCCGTTCCCTTGGCAGCAGGACGTTTAAGCATGCATTTCGGGCACTGTGAAGAATTTGCAATTCTGGAAGTCGATGAACAAGCCGGGAAAGTTTTGAATAAATCTTTGCATCAGGCGCCACCTCACGAGCCGGGAGCACTTCCCCGATGGCTGCACGAGCTGGGCGCCAATATGATCATCGCCAGTGGTATGGGACAGCGTGCTCAACAACTCTTCATTCAGAGCGGTATCACTGTTATCGTCGGCGCA
>Ga0272442_10005515_pt1 | contig 16877 bp, 11 predicted proteins | sample SSMForm2O_FD_200262 | JGI IMG/M metagenome (GOLD analysis project Ga0272442, IMG submission 200262) | Marine sediment archaeal communities from Little Sippewissett salt marsh, Falmouth, MA, United States - SSM-Form-2O | ecosystem: Environmental > Aquatic > Marine > Wetlands > Sediment ... | reverse complement strand
TGAACACCGAGCTCATGTAGGCGAAGGCGCCGCTTCCGGACAGCGGGCGGATTATGGCCATGGGCAGGGCCTCGGCGGGCATTCCCGCGTAGCCGGTCAGCTGGCCTAGCGAGGCCTTCAGCAGATCCATTGCGCCGGAGGCGTCGAACATGGCCACCGCCACGATGATGGCCACCAGGTAGGGGATGATGCGCACCGCCACCTTGAAGCCTTCCTTGGCGCCCTCCACCAGCGACTCGTACACCTTGACCTTGCGGGCCAGGCCGAAGAGCAGCAGGCCGCCGATCAGCGCGGGGATGGCCCAGAAGGAGAAGAAGTTCTTGATGACGTAGAGGAGGCTGGGCGGATCTATCTGGAGAATCCTGTCCAGGACCGACGGGACGATGATCCAGACATCCCTGATGGCGGCAACGGCGGCGGAGACCTTGTCGGCAAACAGCCACCAGCCGGCGTAGTGATAAACCGCGGCGCCGAAGAAGGTGACGATGACGAACCAGACGAACACCCGCACGGGCAGCGAGGCTTTCTCGGCGGTGCCGAAGACTTTCTCGTCCACCACCGGCGCTTCGCCTTCTTCCCCGGGCGTGGTCTCTTCCTTGGCCGGTGGTTGTTCCTCGAGAGCGGGAAGCTGGAACCGCCTGGCCCGCTGTAGCAGTTTGACCACCATGATCCCGACGATGGTGGAGCACATGGTGGCCAGCAGGGTGGGCAACCAGATGGCCGCGGGATCGGACGAGCCGGCCGCGGCCCGCAGGCCCATGACGCCGGTGGGCAGCAGCGAGAGGCTGGAAGTGTTGATCACCAGAAACAGGCACATGGCGTCGGTGGCGATGCCCTTGCGCTGGTTGAGCTTGTCCAGCTCGATCATGGCCTTGATGCCGAAGGGGGTGGCGGCGTTGGCCAGCCCGATCATGTTGGCGCCCAGGTTCAGGATCATGGCGCTCATCGCCGGGTGATCCTCGGGCACGTCGGGAAACAGCCAGCGCATCGGGCGGCGCAGCCAGCGGGCCACGATGCGCAGCAGACCGGCGTCCTGGGCCACGCGCATGATCCCCAGGAAAAACGCCATGATGCCGATCAGCTTGAATGCCAGCCACACGGCCTCCTTGGAGGCCTCGAAGGTCCGCATGGTGACCGCCTGCATCTGGCCGGTGAATCCCCCGCAGAGGATCGAGACGATGATCAGCCCCAGCCAGATCCAGTTCATCATGAGCGCACTTCTCCTGTGTTCTAGTGTCCTACACGTGGTTTTCCTGTCAAATAATTGACCGGGATCAACTTGTGACTTATCCTCGATGCAGATGGTGGACTACCAGAAGAGCATCGAGAAGGTCACCAGGCTGTTTTCCAAAGGCAAATCTTCAAAAGCCCTCAAACTGGCCCGCGAGCTGGGCGACGAGTTCGTCAAAAACGGGTCCTACCTTCAGGCGGTGGCACTGTGGAAGGCGGTCATCCAGGCGGATGAATGCCTGGTGGAGGCCCACCTGCGCCTGATCGTCCTGCAGCAGCAGCTCCAGCTGACCCAGGACGCCGACGTGCAGCAACGCATCCTGGATGATCTGTGCCGGCGCGAAGAGATCACCCCCGAAGAGCTGGAGCGCATCCGGGCCGAGTGCGGCCTGCAAGCCCAGAAAGAAGTCGCCGAAGCCGAGGAGAGCTGAGCCGGTGCCCGCCCCGTCTGTGCTGGTCCTGGACAACGCTCTGGATCACGGTTTCTACCGGCCGGTGGAGCACTGGACCCGGCTCTTGGGATTCGAGCCGGAGAGCGTCTACCTTCCCGCGGCGAAACGGCTGCCCGAACCCGGGCGGCACCGCCACGTGATCATCACCGGCTCCGAAGACACCATCACCGTCCTGCCCGCCTGGGCGCAGGCCGAGGCCGACTGGATCAAGCAGGCCGCCGAAGCCGGGACGCGCATGCTGGGAAGCTGCTGGGGCCACCAGCTGATCGCCGTCGCTCTATCGGGCCCGGACTCGGTGCGGCGCTCGGAGCACCCCGAGGTCGGCTGGTTCCGGATCGAGGTGATCGACGACGACGGACTCCTGCCCAAGGGATCCTTCGAAACCTTCTGCTCCCACTTCGACGAGGTGGTCCCCGGCTGCCACCCGGACCTGAAAGTCCTCGCCCGCACTCCCGCCTGCCCGGTCCACGCCTTCCGCTTCGGCCACCTCCCCATATGGGGCGTCCAGGCTCACCCCGAGGTGGAGCCCGAAGTCGGGAAAGAATTTCTAAAAGGCGGGATAGACAAGTGGCCCGAGCACCAGGCCCTCTTCGAAGCCGCCCTCGCTTCCCCGGTGCGCGACTCCGACATCGGCCGCGCATTGGTCAGAAATTTCCTTGCTTTCTGAATAGTTACCTGTCCTGACCGGTGTCAAAAAAGTTTGTCATTACCCCGCCGGCCCTGGAAATAATTAACCAAGCAAAACCAGCCGATTAGGGTTACAACCCGGCCACTGACAAAAAATATTGTCGCAACCACCAACCTCCGTCCCCCGATTTCAATTGCAATAGTGCTGGGTTTTCTTAGGGTTGGACATGATCCCGGATGCTGGTATCATTCGTGCAGATACTCGGGTTGGAGGAGTGGAATGGGCCGAAGAATCCTGATTTTGGTTTTAGCGTTTGCGCTGGGTTTCTGCCTGTTCTCCTGCGGCGAGTATCAACTCAACTGGGCTCCCCCGCTGCTTATGAACACTGCCGGGCTGGAGCAGCAGGTGAGCCTGGACCAGGAAATCCTGCGCTACGAGATCAACAGCCAGTACGACTTCCCCGTCAACCTTCCCTTCTCGGGTCACATCTTCGCCGCCGCCGAAGGCGACAAGGTGAGCATGACCGTCACGGCGGACAGCTCAAGCGCTGCGCCGGCCATCGCGCTCTACGGCCCGCGGATGTATAACGGGCTGTTCGGCGCACCGATTACCTACAACATCCCCGGGCGCGGCATACCGGCGGTCATCTGGAGCACCCAACTCGACCGGGCGGGCGACTACCTGATCCTGGTAAAGGACGCGGCCGGCGTGCAGGGCGCCTACCGGGTGCAACTGGGCTGCAGCGAGGGCTGCGGGACAGCCCCCTGCGAGGCCATGCCCTGCGGCGACTACTGCGCTACCGGATTCAACCGCAACACCAATGGATGTCCCCTTGAGTGTGAATGCGCCGCGGGCTGTGATTCCAACGAGGACTGTCCGCAGGGCTACACCTGCGAAGACGGCGTCTGCCGCAAGGAAGATCCCTGCGATTGCAACGATCCCTACCAGCCGGTGTGCGGCGCCGACGGGAACACCTACGCCAACCAGTGCGAGTTGGACTGCGCCGGGGTGGCCAAGGCCCACGACGGCACCTGCGGGCAGAACCTGTGCACCAACGACGCCGAATGCCCCGCGGGCATGCTGTGTCAAAACGGCGTGTGCGTGGCGGCCTGCGACTGCTCCGGTGAACCCTATGAACCGGTATGCGGCATCGACGGGGTGACCTACAGCAACCGATGCGAGCTGGATTGCGCCGGGGTGCAGATCGATCACACCGGCGAGTGCGAGTCCTGCAACCCGGAGATCTGCGACGGGCTGGACAACGACTGCGACGGCCTGATCGACGAGGGCGTATGCAACACCTGCCAATCCGACTCGGACTGCCCCGCCGGGGAGATCTGCCTCAACGGCACCTGCACCAAGATGCTGCCCTGTACCACCGACGCCGACTGCCCGGTAGGCCAGGTCTGTATGAACGGCCTGTGCCAGCTCGACGACGGCTGCGAGCCCGAGATCTGCGACGGCGTCGACAACGACTGCGACGGCCAGATCGACGAGGGCTGCCCCAACCAGTGCCAGAGCGACGCCGACTGCCCCTCCGGCCAGTCCTGCTGCGCCAACCAGTGCGTGGACCTGCTGTTCGACGAGTACAACTGCGGCGCCTGCGGGCAGGCCTGCGCCGCCGGCGAGACCTGCGACCGCGGCTCCTGCACCGCCGTGCAACAGTGCACCAGCGACTCCGACTGCCCGGCCGGGTGGATCTGCGAGAACGGCCAGTGCACCCAGGCGGCCTGCGAAGACGCCGACGGCGACGGCTTCACCGTATGCGACAACGACTGCGATGACAACGATCCCACCGTCCACCCGGGCGCGCCGGAGGTGTGCGACGGCGCCGACAACGACTGCGACGGCCAGATCGACGAGGGCTGCCCGGTAAGTTGCCAGAGCGACGCTGACTGCGACGACGGCGATCCGGACACGGTCGATCGCTGCATCAACAACACCTGCGTCCACCGCGACGCCTGCAGCGCCGACTCGGACTGCGCCGCCGGATACATCTGCTACTCGGGCGAGTGCGTGCTGCCCTGCCGCACCGATTCGGACTGCCCGCAGGACGAGACCTGCCAAGGGGGAATATGCGCACCATGAGCCGGCTGGCCGCTTGCCTCATCCTGACATTGCTGATCGGCTGCGGGGACGGGCTCTCATCCCTGGACGCGGTGCAGCGGAGCACCCGCCAGGTCTACGAAATGACCCTGGCGCCGGACTTCGGACGCCGGGGCGCCACCGTGTTGATCACCGTGGGCTTCGATCCCGAGCTCGAGCAGTTACTGACGGAAAACGACGTGGCCTACCCCACGGAGATATTTTTCGGGGAACAGATCAACATCGAATACTTTGGAACCGAGGACATGGTCTTGAAGATCAAGGTGCGCATATCGCCTCTGGCCAAGGAAGGAGAACGGATACCCACCCTGGTGTTCTCACTGGGAGACCGCCTGGTGGAAGCCCGCGGAAGTTTCTGGGTCTTGCCGGCCCAGCCCGAATAAAAATGAGATGAAGGAGGATGAAGATGAGATGGACAACCTGCCCGGCTATCCTTGCATGTTTTCTAGTTGCCGGCTGCCTGGAGTACGACCCGGGCGAGTTCGAGGAACCTCCCGACTGCGAATGCCAAACCGACACCGACTGCCCGCCGATGCACATCTGCGACGACTGCCGGTGCGTCGAGGTCTGCTACTGCGAATCCGACCAGGACTGCGGCCCGGGAATGTTTTGCATGGACTGCCTGTGCCTGCCGGCCTGCGACTGCATGACCGACGCAGACTGCCCCGAGGGATACTACTGCAGCAGCCTGTGCACCTGCGAGCCGGAATGCGAGTGCCAGCACGACTTCGACTGCGACGACGGCGACATAAACACGGTCCAGTGCTGCCTGGACTGCCAGTGCTGGATCCAGCCCTGCCCGGAGGGGTCCTGGGACATGGACGGCATCGTTGACAACTGGTGCGAAGAGCCCGCCTGGGAGTGCTTCACCCATACGGACTGCGAGGACGGGGACGCCAGCACCCTGGACGAATGCATCGAACACGTCTGCTATCACATGCGCTGCGCCTGCGACGCCGACATGGACGGCTGGTGCTGCTGCGTAGGCGAACCCGACGGCGGCTGCGACTGCGACGACAACGACCCTTACACCCACCCGGGCTCGGAAGAGATCTGCGGCGATCTGATCGACAACGACTGCGACGGGCTGGTCGACGAAGATTGCAGGTGACAAAAACTTTTGACACCATCCGATCCCTTCTGTCGCACCCCCCTCATGCAAATAAAACCTTATGATTTCAGTCGTTTGTCTCAAACTTCCTTCAGCTGACAATCTTTTTTGGCGGTTGCTTGGGGTGTGTGATTCAAGTCACAGTTCATATTTCGCTGTAACTACAGTTAGTTGACGAGGGCATGCGGTTTGCGCCGGGGTGGCACGGTTGATGCTATGCATGAGGCATGACCCGAATGCCTGTCCAACCATAAGGAGGATGAACGATGAGAATGAGAGCGAGTTGTATTACGGTTCTGGCGGTGGTTGCCCTGGTGGTGGGTTGCGGTGACTACGAGACTACCAACTACCAGCCGCCGGATCTTTCCTCGAACACCGCCGGATTGATCATCGGAGACGATCCGCTGAACGACGGGGATTCCAAGAGCGGGAACTTCCCTTCTGACGATCGTTTCCTGGGCTACGTCTTCCGGGCCGAGCCGGGCGAGGTTTTCGACATCGTCCTGGAGCGGACCTCGGGGAACGACGTGCCGGCCCTGGCGTTGTACCAGTTCATGCAGGACGGCTGGAGCGAAACCCTGGCGTGGGCCACCGCCGACGCGCGGGAGATCGGGATCCGCGGATGGCAGGCCCCGGTGGAAGGCACTTACCTGGTCCTGGTGGACCTGGTGGCCGGGCCGGGAACCGGCACCTTCATGTTAACTTTGCGCTGCACCGACGGCTGCGGCGATCCGCGCCAGTGCAGCAGCGACGACGACTGCGCGGCCGGGGAAGTCTGCTGGAACGGGCTGTGCTTCGAAGAAAGGATCGAGTGCCAGGTCGACTCGGACTGCGCCCCCCACGAGATGTGCGAGAACGGCTTCTGCGTCCTGGTGTGCAACCCCACCCCCGAGATTTGCGACGGCATCGACAACGACTGCGACGGCCAGATAGACGAGGGCTGCAACCAGCGGCCTTGCACTAACGACGCCGACTGCGCGGCGGACGAAATGTGCGTCAACGGCGTGTGCGTGGCCTTCTGCGGCTGCCAGACCGACGCCGACTGCCCCGCGGGCTTTTTGTGCATCGACTGCCAGTGCGTGGCGGACAACTGCCCCGACGCCGACGGCGACGGCTTCAACACCTGCCGCGGTGACTGCGACGACGCCAACCCCACCGTCTTCCCCGGCGCCCAGGAAGTCTGCGACCAGATCGACAACGACTGCGACGGCGTGATCGACGAGGGTTGCGGCGGGCTACCCTGCGCCTCCGACGCCGACTGCCCCGCCGGCCAGTTCTGCTGGGACGGCATCTGCATCACCGCCTGCCGCAGCGACGATGAGTGCGCCCAGGGCCAGGTGTGCGTCAACGGCATCTGCCAGGACGCCTGCATTCCCACCCCCGAGGTGTGCGACGGCATCGACAACGACTGCGACGGTCTGGTCGACGAGGGCTGCGGCTGCAACAGCGACAGCGATTGCGCCGCCGGAGAGCTTTGCTGCTCCGGCGTGTGCGTGGACGTGCTCTTCGACGAGAACAACTGCGGCGCCTGCCACACGGCCTGCGCCCCGGGCGAGTCCTGCGAGCGCGGCGTGTGCGTGCCAATGACCTGCACATCCGACGCCGACTGCCCCGCCGGCCAGATGTGCATCGACGGCATGTGCATGTATGACCCCTGCCCGGACTCGGACGCCGACGGCTACACCACCTGCGACGGCGACTGCGACGACTACGACTCCCGCATCCACCCCGGCGCCGCCGAAGAGTGCGACGGCCTGGACAACGACTGCGACGGAGAGGTCGACGAGGGCTGCGGCCAGGTCTGCAACGCCGACTCGGACTGCGCCGCCGGGCAGATCTGCTGCGCGGGCCTCTGCGTGGACCCGCTGTTCGACGACAACAACTGCGGCGGCTGCGGCCAGGCCTGCGCGGCCGGCGAGTCCTGCGAGCGCGGCGCTTGCGTCCCCGCCTGCGAGTGCGCCAGCGACGCCGACTGCCCCCAGGGGTACGTCTGCGTGGAATGCCAGTGCGTATACAACGGCTGCATCGACGCCGACGGCGACGGCTACTGCCAGGACACCGACTGCGACGACAACAATCCCGCCGTCCACCCGGGGGCCCCCGAGATCTGCGGCGACGGCCTGGACAACGACTGCAACGGCCAGGTGGACGACGGCTGCCCCGCCGGCTGCCAGAGCAACGCCGACTGCAGCGTCGGCCTGGTCTGCTGCGCCGGCGAGTGCGTCAACATCGCCAACGACGTGGGCAACTGCGGCGCCTGCGGAATGGCCTGCGCCGCCGGCGAGGCCTGCTACGACGGCGTGTGCATCGTCGCCTGCACCAACGACGCCGAGTGCGACGACGGCAACCCCAACACTTCCGACTACTGCGTAAACGGTGTCTGCGTGCACCGCTAAACGATGAGATGTGCCCCCGCCTTCGCCAAGGCTACGGCGGGCGGGTGCAATGAATGAAGAGGCGGAGCCCGCCGAAGTCTTGACGGAGGCGGGGCCGCCTCTTTTTTTATGCTCCCGGAGGTGATATCTTGCCCTCCGGAATCCGATGGAAGAAACCGAACTGGGACAGTACCGCTTGCTGCAGCGCCTGGGTGCCGGGGGCATGGGCGAGGTTTTCCTGGCCCGGCTGGAGCGCGAGGAGGGGTTCTCCAAGCTGCTGGTGCTGAAAAGAATCCTGCCGGACCTCTCCGACTCGTCGCGATTCAGGGAGATGTTCGCCACCGAGGCGCGCATCGCCGCCGCGCTGAACCATCCCCACATCATCCAGGTTACCGACTACGGCCGCATCCAGCGCAACTGCTTTCTGGCCATGGAGTACATCCCCGGCACCGATCTGGCCGCCCTGCTGAGCCTGGCCCAGCATCAGCAGCGGCCGGTGCCGCCGGAATTTTTAGTGGGAGTCCCCCTGGCCTGCCTGCGCGCCCTGGGCTACGCCCACACCCGCAAGCAGCCGGTCATCCATGGTGACATAAGCCCCCAGAACGTGCTGGTGGGCCGCGAGGGCGAGGTCAAGCTGATAGATTTCGGGCTGGCGCGCCTGTCGGGGCCGCCGTCGCCCGAGCAGCACCGCGAGGTACGGGGCAAGCTCTCCTACCTGCCCCCGGAGGTGGCCTTCGGCCAGCGGCCCGACCCGAAAAGCGACCTCTTCGGCGTGGGGGCCATCCTGTACGAGATGGCCGCGGGGGTTCCCCCCCTGCCCCCGCTCTCCGACTTCGACCATGCCCTGGAACAGGCGCGCCGCTGTATGATCCCACCGGTCTCCGAAGTAAACCCCGGCACCCACCCGGCGCTGGCCCACGTCATCGACCGGGCCCTGGCCCCGGCCTTGGAAGATCGCTTCGAGGACGCCACGCAGATGGAGGAGGCGCTGGGGCGCGTGTCCGCTACGCTGGGGCTCGATCCCAGCCCGCGGGTCCTGGGCACCTACGTCTCCACCGTCCTGGGAGCCGGCGGCGCCGAGGCCGCCGCGGATGTTCCCCGCACCCTGGTTGCGGCTGCCGCCGCGCCCCGCAAGAAATCCGGTCTGCTCTGGCCGCTGCTGTTATTTCTGGCGGTCGCGGTCGCCGGTGGAGTCTGGTACCTGCGGCAAAACGATCCACCCGCCGACCCGCCCCGCTCGCCATCCGGCCTGAGCGTGGTCCCGGTGATCCCGGAAATTCCCCATCCCCGACCAGAAGATGCCGGCACGGTTGAACCCAAAAAGCCTGTGCGCAAGCTAAAGAAGAAAAAACGCAAGGTGGTGAAGGTAGTGGAGGAAAAGCCGGATGCCGGGGTGGAATCTCCGCCTCCTCCGGCGGTGGAAAAGGCGCCGGGGTTCAGACTGAGCACCAACCGCGAGGCGTTCTATTCCCTGGACGGCTCCCCCGAAAAACCGACTCCGCTGGTGCTGGAAGGAACTCTCCGCGGCGTTCACCTGCTCAAGATCCGTGAAGTCCGGGGATTGTCGGCCACCGTGCGCATCGAGGTGAAGGGCGAGAAGGGGAACGTCAAGCTGGCGGTCCAGTCCAGCCCCTACGCCATCCTGCGCATCGACGGACGCCCCAAGGGCCTGACGCCCATCGCCGGGTTATCGGTGGGCCGCGGAGCCCATGTGATGACCCTGGCGGTGCCCAAGGCCAAGCACCTGCTGGTGCTGAGCATGGAGATCCGCTGAGCCTTTAATCTGGTTTGCCCATACAAAACAAACAGTTTATTATGCCCCCGTGATCCTCGGCTTCATCCCAGGGTGCCTGTTTGTTCTGGTGGCCCAGACGACTCCGGCGGCGGACACCTACGCGGCGGGAATGGCTTGCTATGAACAGCTCGACTACCAGTGCGCCATTGAACTGCTCGGTGCCGCCGCCCGGGAGAAATCCGGCGGCGACCCGGCGCGGCTGGTGGACATCTACCGCAAGCTGGCCGACAGCCACCTGGCCCTCGGGCGGCGCCAGGAGGCGGTGGCCGACTTCGTCAAGCTGCTGCGCCTGGACCGCAACTACCAGATCGAGGCTTCGGGCACCTCCCCCAAGATCCTGGACGCCTTCGGCGAGGCCCGCGAGCAGTTGAAGAAGGAAGAACTGGCCCGCCTGGAAAAGAAATCCCGGGCCGCGGCCCGGCCGGCGCCGCCGCCCGAGCCCTGGATGGAGGTGGGATTCGACGCCGGGGCGGAGTTCTTGTTCGGTGATGACGCCGATCTCCTTCAGACCGGCGCGGCGTTCGGCATCGAGGCCAGCTTCGTGCTGGCGGGCCCCTGGCGGGCAGCGGGCGGGCTTTGTTACACCTTCCACGACCTGTCCGGAAACGACTCAACCGTGCACCTGGCGGGCGGCTGGGCGGCGGGGGGAGCCGCGCTGGACCTGGGACCGCTGCACACCCAGCTGCTTTTTGGCGTGGGCTTGGCCCGTTTCGGGATCCTGGATCAGGAGGGCAAGACCGGATTGCTGCTGCCCCTGAGGCTTACCGTGACCATCCCGGTGTCCGGCGACTTGAACATGGGCCTGGTGGCCGCACCGGGTTGGCTGGTCACCATGGAAAGCAATCCGAAATCGTCCTTCACCCTCAGTGTGGGCGGACGAATCTCGATGGCATTTTAGTCAAAGGGAGAACCGGTTCTTTGCTTTGTTTGAAGCTTGAAGCCACGGGCGAGACCTTCGACTTCGACCCGTCTGCGGACGTTATGACCATCGGCCGGGCGGAGACCAACCAGGTGGTCATCGACAACCCGCACATCTCCGCCCTGCACGGCCAGATCACCCGCCGGGCGGAGGGCTACGCCTACCAGGACCTGAAATCCACCAACGGCTCCGCAGTGGAGCACCGGGGCAAGAAATCGGTGGTCGACGGAACCGAGGTGGTGCATTTCCTTCTTCAAAAGCACGATCGCATCCTGCTGGGCAGCGGGGAGGAACCGGTGGTCCTGGAGGTCATCCACTGCGTCCAGCCGGTGGCCCCGGCCCTGCAGGGCGCCACGGTGGTGGCCACCCACCGGCTAACCTCGGCCGGCGAGGCCGGAGACCGCATCGAATCGGAAGGCGGCACGCTGGTGCCGCACCTGCTCCTCATGGAAAATCTGACTCTGGCCAACGACCGGAATGAGGCCTGCCGGGCCTTCGAGGCCTCCCTGCGCGAGCAGCTGCCCGCGGTGACCTCGGTGACCGTGGCGGACGCAGAATCGCTCGAACAATCCCCGGGCGGTGACCGGCGTTCCCTGGTCGAGACCGATGCGGCCGGAAAGGGCCTGGCCTGGATCCCCATCGATGTGGACGCCGGAACCCTGCTGTGGGCCCTGGTGGAAACCGCCGGCCGGGGATTCTCACCCGCCGAGGTCAACACCATGACCCTGGCCGCCAACCTGCTGGCCATCCGCCTGCGGCAGATGCACCTGGTAGGGCAGTTGGAAAAGGCCCGCGCCTCCCTGGCGGCCAAGAACCGCTACCTGCGCGAAAAGGCCGAGTCCCGGGCCTCCGAAGCCATTGTGGGGAGCTCGCCGGCCATCCAGGCGCTGACCGGGCAGATCCGCAAAGTGGCCATCTCCGACGCCACCGTGCTGATCACCGGGCCTTCGGGCAGCGGCAAGGAACTGGTGGCCCGGGAGATACACCGGCTCTCCTTGCGCCACGCGGAGATCTTCGCCGCGGTCAACTGCGGAGCGCTGGTGGAGAACCTGCTGGAGACCGAGTTGTTCGGGTGCAAGCAAGGCGCCTTCACCGGAGCGGTGCGGGATCGCGAGGGACTGTTCGAGGTGGCCCACGGCGGCACCCTGTTTCTCGACGAAATCGGCGATATGTCCATGGGGCTGCAGGTGAAACTGCTGCGGGTGCTCGAGACCGGCGAGGTCACGCCGGTAGGCGGCACCCGTCCGCGCAAGGTCAACGTGCGGGTGGTCGCCGCCACTCACCGGGACCTGCAGGCGGAGGTGGCCGCAGGCACGTTCCGCGAAGACCTTTTCTACCGCATCCACGTGTTCCCCATCCCGGTTCCGCCCTTGAGCGCGCGCACTTCCGACATCCCCTTGCTGGCCCGCCACTTCCTGCATAAGTTCGTCGAGGAGCACGGCTGCGCGGTGCACGAGATCTCCGGCGCGGCCCTGCGAGTCCTGGCGGCCAGGGAGTATCCCGGAAACGTCCGCCAGCTGGCCAACGAGATCCAGCGGGCGGTATTGCTGGCCGGCGACTCCCCGCGCATCGAAGCAGAGCATCTCTTTGAATCGCGCGAGGACACCACCGCCCGGGCCGCCGGGCAGGCCAGCGGTAAGAACCTCAAGGAACAGATGGCCTCGGTCGAAAGGGTGTTGATCCGCGAAGCCCTGGCCCGTCACGGGGGCAACCGCACCCACGCCGCCAAGCACCTGGGCATCACCCGCCAGGCTCTGCTAATAAAGATTAACAAGCTGGGAATCGAATAACGGAGGACTGACATGCGCCGTATCGTCATCGGATTCACACTGATCCTGCTGACAGCTTCAGTGAGCTGGGCCCAGGAGCCGTACTCACACACCTTCGACATGCAGTTCCCCGCCGCCTCGGTGGCCAGTTGCCCCGGCCCGCTGTCTCTGGGTTATAACCCGGCCGGGCTGGCCTGGGGTCCTTCGATGGAGATGCTTTACCTGCACCAGGAGCGCCTCAACCCGGATGACAGCGAAAACTTCTTCAAGGGCCGTGCGGACGGCCTGCTCTTTTCCCTGGGCCGCTTCGGCTTCGGGATTCAGTGGGTCCGCCCCTACGACGACGACGACCAGGGTAACTATCTCAAGTACACCATCGCCGCCCCGCTGATGAACGCCGGACGCTGGTTCTCGCTGGGTTACGGAATCGAGTTCCTCGACCCCACCCGGACCAACGAGGATCCCTCCATCGACTTCATGGCCGGCGCGATGGTGCGTCCGCTGCGCTACCTGTCTTTCGGCCTGGTGGGCCGCAACCTGGGCCGCGCCGAGATCGGAGGAGTGCGCTCCCAGCCCACTCTGGACGTGGGCATGGCCGTCCGCCCCCTGTGGTTTGCGCCCGAGCGGGTCACCCTGGCAGCCGACGTGCGCCTGGTGGAGGATGTGGATCCCGAGGTGCGCTTCAGCGGCCACTTCTCGATCATCGAGGGGATCAATATCTTCGGCACCGCCGATCTGGACGGGAACTTCGGCGCGGGCCTGATGGTGGACTTCCTGCGGGTGGGCGCGGGCAGCTACATGGACTTCACCAACGGCGACAGAGTGGAGCCCGACAACCTGCTGTTCGCCGCCCGGCTTTCGCGGGACATCCAGCCCGGCTTCGCGGTCAAACGCGGCCGCACCGCGGAATTCGTACTTGACAACTCCCTGGCCAAGACCCCCGGGAAGGCCCGGGGCTTCTTCAAGAAGCGCCCCACGCTGCAGTCGGTGGAGCACGCCATCGACCAGGCGGCCGACGACGTGCGAGTCGACTCGATACTGATGAAGGTGGAGGATCCCGACCTGGGCTGGACCGACATCCAGGAACTCCACGCCGCCCTGGCCGACTTCAAGCAGAAGGGCAAGAAGGTCTTCTTCTACCTGGAAAACGCCACCAACCTCAGCTACTACCTGGCTTCCATCGGCGATGCCATCTACCTGGCGCCCGGCGGCAACGTCACCGTGATCGGCCCTTCGGTGGAGGCCATGTTCGTCCGCGGCACCCTGGATTTGCTGGGCGTCCGCGCGGAATTCAAGCGGATGGGTGATTACAAATCGGCAGTCGAGCAACTGGTCAACGAGGAGCCCTCCGAACCCTACCGGGAGGTCCTCAACAGCCTGGCCGACGAGATGACCGACCAGATGCTCTCGGCCATCTCCACCGGCAGGGGAATGACCCGCGAGCAGGTCCGGGCCCTGGTGGACCGCGGATTCATGCAGCCGGGCGAGGCCCAGGAGGCGGGCCTGATCGACGCGGCCGTCCACTACGACGCGATTGATCAGGAGATTGAAAATAAGCTGGGCCACCGTCCTGGCCGCATGGGCTACCTGCGCCAGATTTGGCACACCGACCGCTGGGGCAGCCTGCCCACGGTAGCGGTGGTGTACCTCAGCGGTGCCATCGCCTACGGCAATGCTTTCGGTTCGACCGCCGGCGCCCGTCAAATCGCCGAGATCCTCTCGGTGTTGCGGGAGGTGCCCACCGTAGACGCGGTGGTTCTGCGGGTGGACTCGCCCGGCGGCAGCGGATCCGCCTCGGACCTGATCTGGCGCGAGGTGGTGCGGCTGAACGAAGCCAAACCGGTTGTGGTTTCCATGGCCTCGCTGGCCGCATCCGGCGGATACTACGTGGCCTGCCCCGCGGCCACCATAGTTGCCAATCCGGGGACCATCACCGGCTCCATCGGAGTCTTCGTCCTGCTGTGGGATGTCAGTGAGCTGTACGCCAAGATCGGCGTGAGCAAGGAAATCGTCAAGCGCGGCAAGCTCGCCGACTTGTTCAGCACATTCCGTGGACGCACTGAGGAAGAGATGGCCCTGATTGAGAAGCTGGTCAAGGGATTCTACCAGGGATTCATCGAGAAGGTCGCCGCCGGCCGGAAGATGTCGGTCGAGGAGGTGGACGCCGTCGGCCGGGGCCGGGTTTGGACCGGGCGCCAGGCCAAACAGAAAGGCCTGGTGGATGAGTTGGGAGGCCTGCGCAAGGCCATCGACCTGGCCAAGGAGAAGATCGGCCTGGGCCCGGAGGATCGCGTCCGGATCATCAGCCTGCCTCGCCCGCGATTGTCTTTCGGCTCGCTGCTTCGGGAGGTGGGCGTGTTGACCGACGAGCCCGAGCAGATTCCGGCGGCTATCTCCGATCAGTTCGAAAGGCTGGCCCTGCTGGCCGCGCTCTCCGCCGAAACCAACATCATCATGATGATGCCGTTCTTCCTGACGATTAAATAAAAAGGGAGACGCAGACGAGGGCGCGGGCGGGGGGGAAACCCACAAATCCTCGGGGATGCATCTCCCCAAAAAGGAGGAGCAATCGTGCAGGCAAACAGGCGGGGGGGAAACCATGTACGCCCGCAGCGAGTCACTCCTCTAACCAAGTCCGGTTGTCAAAGCGCGAAGAACGCCAAATCCCAAATCGATGTTTTACCTAAATATGAACTCCCCGCGCGTGCGTTGGTATTGCACTTTCTGTGCCAGCCTGAGGCATACGGGTAAGAATTAATTTTAATGCTTATATTTCATTGTCTTATTACCTGACTCGGCAGACGATTTTTCTTGCCTCCCACAGGCAAATCGTGGTAACAATGCCACACTGTTCTCAGGATACGGGGAAAAGCTTCGGCATTATCGGCCAATTTACCGTGGTAAAAGGACCCGGGGGGTTATAAATGACATTTCCAATTAGAATTCTGATAGTTGACGACGACCCGGACACCCGTTCGCTGATCGAGGTGTTCTGCAAGGACGAACCCTACGAACTCGATTTTGCCACCAACGGCAAGGAAGCCATCGAAAACATCCGCAAGGGGAACATTAACATCGTAGTCACCGACATCCGCATGCCGGAAGTGGGCGGCGAGGCGGTCCTGGACGAGGTACGCCGGTACAATCCGGAGATTCCGGTGATCCTGATGACCTCCTACGGCAGCATCGAAGACGCGGTGCATTTCCTCAAGGCGGGCGCCTACGACTACATCGCCAAGCCGCTTACCCGCAACACCTTCTGCCACCGCATCAACCTGGCCATTGAAAGTTTCAAGATGACCATGAAGATCTCCCAGCTGCAGTCCGACCTCAAGCGTTACACCGACCGCGAGCACGTGGTGGGCAACTCCCTGCCGATGCGCAATGTGATGGAAAAGACCGAGGCGGTCGCCCAGACCGACGCGGCGGTGGTCATTTACGGGGAAAGCGGCACCGGCAAGGAGCTGATCGCCCGTACCATCCACTACTCCTCCCGTCGCGCCCGCCAGCCCTTCGTGCCGGTCAATTGCGGCAGCCTCCCGGAAACCTTGCTGGAAAGCGAGTTGTTCGGTTACAAACGCGGGGCCTTCACCGACGCGCACACCGACACTCCCGGCCTGGTGGTGGAAGCCAACCGGGGCACCCTGTTTCTGGACGAGGTAGGCGAGGTAACCCCCAAGGTGCAGGTAAAGCTGCTGCGATTCCTGCAGGACAAGGAAATCAAACCGCTGGGCTCCACCAAGACCATTCAGACGGATGTACGCATCATAGCCGCCACCAACCGGGACCTGCGGGCGGCCATCGAGGCGGGCAATTTCCGCGAAGACCTGTATTACCGCCTGAACATCGTGCCCATCCAGCTCCCCCCGCTGCGCGATCACAAGGAGGACATCCACCTGCTGGCCGATCACTTCCTGAGGAAGTTCTCCAGGGAATTTGAAAAGGACATCAAGGCCCTCTCCCCCCTGGCGCTGCAGAAACTGGTGGGTTACGACTGGCCCGGGAACATCCGCGAGCTGGAGAACAAGATCCAGCAGACCGTGGTCATGGCTACCAGCGACGTCATCCAGCCGGAGGACATTGACCTTCCCGGCGAACTGGACACATTCAAGGCGGAGAAGCGCAAGTTAGTCTCCCAGTTCGAAAACAACTACCTGACCAACCTGCTGTCGCTGCACGACGGCAACATCTCGCGCGCCGCCCGCGCTGCCGGTATGGACCGCAAGAACTTCTGGCAACTAATGAAGAAGCACAAAGTAAACGCGAAGGATTACCAGGGAAAGCCTTAGCAGGCCGCGGTAAAAACACCGCAGTCCCGGGCTTGAGGCCCTCCCGCCGTTGTGCTAGCGTCCCTGCCGATGCCCATTCTCGTCCAGAAATACGGCGGGAGCTCGGTCGCCGACGAGGAGAAGATCGCCGCGGTGGCCCGGCAGGTGTGTGACGCCAGAAAGAAGGGCTACGACCTGGTGGTGGTGGTCTCGGCCATGGGCAA
>Ga0272442_10005514_pt1 | contig 16879 bp, 10 predicted proteins | sample SSMForm2O_FD_200262 | JGI IMG/M metagenome (GOLD analysis project Ga0272442, IMG submission 200262) | Marine sediment archaeal communities from Little Sippewissett salt marsh, Falmouth, MA, United States - SSM-Form-2O | ecosystem: Environmental > Aquatic > Marine > Wetlands > Sediment ... | reverse complement strand
CAAGATTTAACAATAGGAGCTAGTAAGGACAATCCATCTGGAACGGTTAGTTTCTTTCCTGGTCTAATCGACGAAGTTACGATTTACAATAGGGCTTTAACGGATGAGGAGATAGAGGATATTTATCATTGCGGGGTTGTTGCTGATGCTAACCTGGTTGGTTACTGGGATTTTGAGGAAGGCGAGGGGCAAACCGCCGGCGATTCGTCCGGCAACGGCAATGACGGGCAGTTGGGCAGCGACCCTGACAGCGATTCGGCTGACCCGGTGTGGGTGGAATCGGAGGTTCCGGGGGCAGTATGGCATGTTGACGGGGCAAGCGGGGATAACAGCAACGACGGGCTGAGTCGGGAGACGGCGTTTGCGACGATACAGAAAGGGGTGAGCAGCGCCGAAGACTGCGATACGGTAGTTGTGTGGCCGGGGGTATATGACGGGCCGGTCTATATCGTAGATAAGGCGATTGTGGTAAAGAGCGCAGATGAGCCGGCAGTGATAGACGGGGGGTTCGATGATGCCGTGGCTCTTTACAGTTGGGAGGGGAAAAAGGCGGTTTTGAAGAATTTTGTGATTAAAAACGGATTTGCGGGGGTGTATGTTTATAACGGGCGGCCGGAACTGGCGAACCTGACGATAGTGGACTGCTACACGGGCGTGGAGGCTGAGACGGGGGCTGAGCCTAATATCGTAAGCTCAATACTCTGGGACAATGATTACGACCTGTGGAACTGCGCAGCTCAATACAGCTTCGTCGGGGGAGATTTTGACGCAAATCTGGTCTCTTACTGGAAGTTAGACGGCGACGCGGTCGATTCGGCAGGCAGCAATGACGGGACGATTTACGGGGCAGTCCCAGCAACGGGACAGATAGGTGGAGCACTTAGCTTTGATGGGAGTGATGATTATGCCAATTGCGGCAATGATGAGAGTTTGAATATTGAGAGAATTACAATATCGGCGTGGATTAATTCCAATGTTCTTTCCGGCAGTGGTAACCGGAATAAAGTTATTTTGATGAAGTTTCAAGATAGTCTTGCTACAAATGAATCGGCTTTTGGATTTTCTCAGAGCAAGGGAGATTACTCTAAATTAGGTTTTGGTTTTAATGATGGTTCCTGGCATTCCTGGCTGACGGCTAATTCTGTTATGGAAGCCGGATGGATGCATGTTGCTGTAACATACGACGGGGTAAGCGAACCTGTCTTTTATGTAAATGGTCTAATCGAAACGACCGACGGCACAGGTGTACCTGCTCCTTTACCGACAAATACGACAGACCTTACCATCGGGGCGCAGGATGCCACCGACCCATCGGCTTATTTCGATGGTATAATTGACGATGTCAGAATCTATGACAGGGCATTATCTGCTGAGGAGATTGAGGCAATGTATGAGGCTGGTTTGGCAGGTGGTGAGTTAGGGCCGCTGTTTGCGGACGCTAACAGCGGCGATTATCATTTGCTAAGTGAGAGGGGACGATATCGGGCGACAACAGATGAATGGATACTTGATGACGTAACGAGTCGGTGCATAGACGGGGGTGACCCGAATGCAAGTTTAGGGGGGGAGGTTTGGCCGAACGGGGGGCGGATAAATATGGGCGCCTACGGCGGGACGACAGAGGCAAGCAGGAGCGAATGGCCTTTTGCAGGGGACCTGAATCTTGACGGTATTGTGAATTTAGCGGACTTTGCGCTACTGGCCGAGGACTGGCTGGAAGCTTTGCCGTGGGCGGAGTAAGCGCAAAGACATAAAGAAGAAATAGATAAAAAGTGAAGGTTGAATCAGGGAAACGGGCCTGGGGCTCGGCGCCCTGATTCTATGCGCAGAGAAAGGAGCTTGACTGAGCGGCTTTAAGGTGGTAAAATAGCAGGGCTTAGAGCAAAGAATGTGGAGGCGGTAAAAATAGGTTTTTGCAATAAAAAGAACGAAAGGGGGGCCGGAAGGAGAGGAGGGTTCACCCTGATTGAGGTTCTGGTGGTGATTTCCATAATATCGATACTGATGGGAATTTTGCTGCCGGTATTAGGGAGGGCGAGGCGGCAGGCTCGGAATATAATCGGGATGAGCAACCAGCGGGAAATTGTCAATGCGTTAAACAGCTTTGCATTCGACAACGATGAAAAATACCCGGAGTCGGTGGCGACGATAGGGGTCAAAGATATACACTGGCACTGGCACGAGCCGATAAAGATGATAGGGAGCGAGAGCCTTAGTCCGCAGCAGCACCGGGCGATGAGCGAATACCTCGGAGGGTATATCGGGGAGGCGAAGACAATGTACTGCCCGAACGCACCGAGAAAATATAAATACCTCCAGGAGGCGTGGGAGGCGGGGGATGAATGGGACAACCCGGAAACGGCACCGGTGCGAGACCCGGTTTCGGGGACGTACTGCTTCTGGTGGAACTATGTCGGGTGGTTAGGTGAAGATGAGCCGCTGTTTAGAGGGCCGACGGGGCCGGTAACCGGGCGGGGGGCGAGCAAGCTGCTGGTTACGTGCTATTTCGGTTACGGTCACTGGCGGAGCCCGGAGTCGTTCGGGAGCTGCCAGAGGTTCAAGGGGGCAAGGGTTACGCCGGAGACTTATGTTTCGTCGGCTTACTGGTCGCAGAAGGGAAGCTCCGAGGGCGAGAAGCCCGATGTAAAACTTACAGCCGGTTATACAGACGGACACGTGGAGAGTTTCAACTCGCAGGAGACGGCGCCGCTGAGGGTATCCAAGAGAGCCGACGGGAGGGCGCCTTATCCGGACGGGATAGGGTCGGGTATATTTTATGTGCCGAAAAACGGCTCGCCATAATGCGAGCGGGTGACGGGGGCTTTTTTTTATGCCCGAATCATAATGAGGAGCATTTTGAACTTTTGTTTGGCAGCGACGGCGTGAGGTACATTGGCGGGCATAATGATAATCTGTCCGGCTGAGACTTTTTTGGTTTTGCCTGCGATGGTTATTGCGGCGGCGCCTTCGGTTACCTGGACAACTGCATCATAAGGGGCAGTGTGCTCGCTAAGTTTCTGGCCGATGTCAAAGGCAAAAAGGGTAATGGTGCCTACGGGTTTGTCGAGGATTGTTTTGCTGACAATGGAATCGTGGGCGTATTCGACAAGAGAATTCAATGCGCGGCTTTTTGCCATACAGGCAGGCAAGACATTTGCGTGGCTGCGGGGGGATTTTGGGGGTGAAAGCTTTTTTTGCGGCTTTTTCATAAATTTATGCTACCTGTAAGGCGTTTAAACGGCAAGAATTTAAAGTTTTTTGGGAAATTTTTCTTGACGGTACGGATGGAGCAAATATAATAATTTTGTTTTCGGAACCTGTAAAGAAGCGACAGGGGTGACGTGATGAAATATTTTTGGTGGCGATTAAGAGGGCGATGCACGTGCTGCGGGCAGAAACTGGATTCAGAGCAGACCATCCAGGAACGCGTGTCAGAAATTAATAAAAGAGCGATGAAGATGGCTAAATCGCTGGGCAGGTGGCCTGAAATACAAACCTGTCCAAAGTGTGATAAAATGATTCTTGAGGGGCAGGCAGGATTCGGAGAGGGCCTTTTATTAATTCTTATGCAATGATTCTATTTTTAGAAATTCCTGCAGGATAAAATTTTAGAAAAAAAATAAATAATAACTTGACAGGCTTTCCTGTTTTTCGTATTTTTATAAAAACCCTGATAGACAGCTTTGGTAAAATGAGCCGCAGCGTAAGACAATAAAAAAATATTAAAAAGGGGAGACGGGTGCTGAGGAGACAGGGTGATGATAAGTCCCTCACACAACGCCTGAGTCTCCCTTTTTTTTATTAGCTCTGACTTTTCTTTGTTTGATATGGCAACACACCCGCAGCTTAGGTTTGTTATGGTGATATTAAAATTGCGGAGAAAACACCGAACATTACATTATTCAAACGGGAGGAAAGAAAATGAAGAAACTCAAACGGCCTCAAACACCCCAAATGCCCCATTCCGGACATAATAGACACCTGTGTTACCTTGTAAACCTGGGTTTTCAACATCTCAGGGCCGGAGAATACAAGAAGCTGGTACGCGATCCTAATTTCGTATGCAAAAAATGCGGCAGAGGCTCCTCGGATGCAAGGAACCTTTGTGCCCCGGTAAAATTATAAACCATCCATGTTGTTTGAGCCGGGCCAAAGAGCGGTAAATTTTTTGACAATAGAACCAGCTTTGAGTATATATCAGCAGAGAATAATATGAAGACAAACATAACATATCGGCGAATACTGCTTGGCCTGCTGCTGGTGCTTCTATCGGCATTTTTTTACGCAGTTCACTTTGTTGTTTTTCGAGATGCTCACCATATTTTTATTTACCTGCTGGGCGATATAGCATTTGTCTTTATAGAAGTACTGCTTGTTACACTTATAATACACCAGTTGTTGAGTGAAAGAGAAAAGCGAGCGATGCTGAAAAAGCTGAATATGGTCATAGGGGCTTTCTTCAGCGAGGTCGGCACACCTTTGCTAAAATATTTCCGGGGCTTTGAAACCGACAGTGAGAAAATCTCCAAACACCTTGTTATTGATGACGGCTGGTCAGCGGAACACTTTGACCGTGTCGAGGCTTTTCTTAAAAACAGAGACTATACCGTCGATATTAATAATGGGGACCTCGAAGGGATGCGTAGTTTCGTTATTGATAAAAGGCAGTTCCTGCTGCGCCTTCTGGAAAATCCGAACCTGCTCGAACACGAAGAATTCACCGAACTTCTATGGGCTGTTTTTCATTTAGCTGAGGAACTGTCTCACAGAAAGACTGTAAATGGCCTGCCTGATACAGATTACAAGCATCTGTCCGGTGATATAAAGAGGGCATACGGATTGCTGATACGTGAGTGGCTTTCTTATATGGAGCATCTTAAGAACAGTTACCCTTATTTGTTTTCACTGGCTGTCAGGATTAATCCCTTTGTCCCGGGAGCCTCGGCAGAAGTTAAGTAGCGTGACAAAAATGGGTTTTTACTATTTTGGACTATTTTTAGTAAGGGGTTTAAGATAAATGAAATTCGAAAGACGTGAATTTCTTGGAATTTTGTCAACGGCAGCGACAAAAGCCTTTTTGTTTCCCAACTGTTCATACGCTATGAGCAGGAAACCGAGTATTGGCAGAAAAGTTCCTGCGCAGTTTCCCAAACGCACCCTTGGTAAAACCGGGAAGGATGTTTCAATCATAGGTATGGGAGGCATTGTAGTTAAAGGTACCGAACCCGAACATGCGGGCGGTCTTGTTGCAGAGGCAGTTAAATCTGGTATAAACTATTTCGATGTTGCTCCGACCTATGGTGATGCGGAACTGAAATTAGGGCCAGCGTTGAAACCATATCGCAAGGGGGTCTTTCTTGCCTGTAAAACCACAAAGCGCGACCGCACCGGCGCCAAGGAAGAACTGCATAATTCCCTAAAACGCCTTCAAACCGACCACCTTGACCTTTATCAGCTACACGGCATAACGGACGTGGAAAAGGACGTCAAAGCAGCTCTGGGCAAAGGCGGGGCTATCGAAACTTTCGTCGAGGCACGCAGGCAGTGCCTTATCCGTTATATAGGCTTTTCCGCCCACTCGCCAGAGGCGGCCTTAACCGCTATGCGAGAGTTCGATTTCGACACCATAATGTACCCGGTTAACTTTGCCTGCCACTATAACAGCAACTTCGAAACCAATGTTCTTATTGAAGCAAAAAAACGAAATATGGGCATAATAGGCATCAAGGCAATGGCCAAACAGCGCCGACAGAAAAAAGAAGACCGACGGCGTTATCCAAAATGCTGGTATGAACCGATTGACGAGCGGGAGTTTGCCCGTAAAGCCCTAAGCTGGTCTCTGGCCCAGGGAATTGCGGCTGCCATACCGTCCGGTGAAGAAAGTCTTTACAAAATGGCGGTTGAGCTTGCGCCAAAGTGCACACCGCCAGACGACTCGGAGTTGTTGGAACTGGAAAAGGCTGCGGCTGGTCTTGAGCCAATTTTCACCTGAGTTTTTACCATATAAGGCGGCTGCTGTGATGGGAATGCACTGGCTGCAGGAGTAGCTTATTGTTGCTCAGAAATATAAAAAGACTAACCACAAAAATTGAGTTAGGAGATTAAACTATGTGCGGAGTAAAGGTTTTAACCAAAAGACAATTGAGAGAGATTGCTTTAGGGCTTGTTGTGATTTTATTGGCGGCAGTCGGTTCCTGTGTTTCGAGTAACAGAGCAGTTTCTTCACAAAAGGAAAAAATACCGGTCATTTTAGATACGGACATTTGTGGCGACATTGACGATACCTGGGCATTGATACTGCTGCTTCAATCGCCCGAGTTCGATATAAAGCTGGTAACGACTGCGGTCGGCAACACCGCACAAAAGGCAAAAACCGTTGCTAAGATACTTGAAACCGCCGGCAGAACAGATATACCCATCGGCATCGGCATACAACACCACAGCAAAGGACACAGGCAGGACGAATGGGTAAAAGACTACAGGCTGTCATCATATCCGGGCAGGATTTATCAGGATGGCGTGCAGGCCATAATTGATACGATAATGAAATCCCCAAAGCCTGTAACGCTTGTTGCCGTGGGGCCGCTGCCTAATATTGCCTCAGCGCTTGAGCGTGAGCCGCGGATAACCAAAAAGGCGGAATTTGTCGGGATGCACGGCAGCATTCGCCGGGGATATGACGGGAGATGCAAACCCAGCGCCGAGTATAATGTGAAGGCGTATGCTAAAGAGGCGAGGAAGGTCCTTTCAGCCGGATGGGATGTTAAAATTACGCCTCTGGATACCTGCGGCATAGTTCATCTCGAAGGGGACAAGTATCAAAAAGTTCTGAAAAGAAACAGCCCCTTGACCAATGCATTAATAGAAAACTATCGCGGGTGGTGCAGGCAGGGGATAGTGAATAAAGAGGAGGATTTGAGCGAAGACGAGGTCGAAAAACGAGTCGATGAAAAATTAAATTCGAGCAGCACGATACTTTTTGATACGGTTGGTATTTATCTTGCGATGTCAACTGAGCTGGTAAAGATGGAGAGGCTGGGAATCAGGGTAACCGACGACGGGTACACCCGAATTGACGATAAAGCAAAGGTCCTCAACTGTGCCACTGAATGGAAGGATTTGGGCGCTTTTGAAGACTTACTTGTTGATAGATTGACTAAGTGACCGGAATGCAGATTAATGCCTGCAGGGCTTTAAAAAGCAAAAACCGACAGGAGTAAAATCCTGCCGGCTTTAACTTTAATTTAAATCGGGACAAAAGAACTCGAAACGAAAACCTTCAATTCAATCCGTTAAAATTTCATACATAACAATCAACAAACTGTCCGGCCAAACGATTATCGGCAGAAACTGCTGCTATGTTCGACCGGCTGGTATAGCCAACTGAATTGTTCTTATATTTGCTCCTGGTATCGGTTTCGCGGGGACTATTATCCTGGTGAGTCGCAGAGTGCAAAAAGCCACCGGCTTTATCAAGAGTAACCGACCTTACAACTCTGCATGAAATTCTTTTTACCATATACATCACACCCCCAATAAGAATTATATTAGCAGATTTGAGCTGTGAAATCAAGACAAATAGTCCCGGCCGAGGCTTTAGAGATTATTTATTTGCGTTCGTATTGATTCCATCTGTGCAAAAAGGATATTATAGGACGGGATGAAAAAATTTTTAAGACATCCCGACGCGTCTGCAAAACCTGTAACAGTCTCGTATATTACTTCAGTGTTGCCGCTCAGGCCTGATAACCAAATCCACTCTTACTTATTGTCTACAAAGCAGAGGCAACCGCTAAATATCCTAAAAACAATCAATTAAGTGGAAAAAAACGCAAACCTTTCAGGAAAGGCTAAAGTATCCGCAAAATTCATCGAAAATAGAAGGTAGGTATTGTTATGTAAAGTACCAGATAATAAGGGAAATCATCAAATAGAATTCAGGCAAGGCAAATTTAAGAAATCAAGGGGGTAAAATGGTAATATCCCAAACTGAACTCAAATCAGAAGTCATAGAATTATCGACTAAAGCCTTTGAGACGTTTTTTAAAGATATCTCCGATATGTTTAGTGTTAAGCTGGAATGCGCACAGCAGGAAGTTTCAGAGGCAACAATCAATGATATCAAAAAGCGTTTTGGTGGTCCTGTTGCCGTCAACGTCGTTAAAGCCCAGGGCGTCCTGGACGGCGTTTTCCAGTTAATATTTGACCGTGAAGCACTATCCACGCTGGCCGGTGTTTTGATTATGCTTGGGGAGGAGCAAATTCTGGAAAACAGAAGAAATAAATCAGTCGAATATACAAAAGAACTAACTGATACAATCGCTGAAGCCGGCAATCTGCTTGTTGGGGCCTGGGACAGGGTCTATCGTGAAAACATCGAAGGACACGGCGATTTTACCCGGACAAACAGCTTTATCGGCGAGCCCTGGGACGAACCTGAGGCAAAAATAGGATTATCCGAAAACACCGAAGTTGTGCTTGTATCATATGCAATGACACTTGGTACATCTCCTGCCTGCAGCTGCGGCGTCATATTCCCAAAAGCACTCCTTGGAGAAACATCCGAAACAGATACTCAACTCGCCTCAGAAGAGCAGAAAACAACAACCGAAGATGAAGCATCCGCTGAGAAAAAGGCCCCGGTCAAGAAGAAAGCTTCCCCTAAAGAAAAAGCATCCGCTGAGAAAAAGGCCCCGGTCAAGAAGAAAGCTTCCCCTAAAGAAAAAGCATCCGCTGAGAAAAAGGCCCCGGTCAAGAAGAAAGATTCCACTAAAGAAAAAGTATCCGCTGAGAAAAAGGCCTCGGTTAAGAAGAAAGCTCCACCTGAAGAAAAAGCATCCGCTAAGAAACAGGCTCCTGTTGAAGAGAAAACAGCAGCCGAAGAAGAACCATCCGCCGAACAGCAAACTCCAGTTGAACAGGAAATAATAACGGAAGAACAAGTTATGGCTGAAGAAAAAAAACCTGCTGACAAAGCCGCAGATGAAACAGCAGCCGAAGAAGAACCATCCGCCGAACAGCAGACTCCAGTTAAGCAGGAAACAATAACCGAAGGAAAAGCATCCGGCGAACAACAGCCTCCAGTTGAGGAAGAAACACCTGTGGAGAAAGTCGAAGATGAAAAAGCAGTGGCAGAAGAAAGTAAAGAGTCCACCGGTGGCGAGATTTCTAAAACCATTCGAAGAATGATACAATCATCGCCTGAACCGCCGACAGAAGATGCACCATCCACGATAGAAGAGAACCAGATGTTTAGCACTGCCGGCATATCTTCAGCGGTATGTGCAAAAGATATTATGCAAAAAGAGGTCGTCTGGGGTAGTGCCGATGACAGCGTGCAGGAGGCCCTGACAAAGATGCAGCAGACCGACAGCGGTTATATGATGATAGGCGAGAATGGAACACCGGAAGGAATTGTATCGAAATCTGATATTACAGGAGCAATCAGCCCTTACCTGCGGCCTATATTTGCCAAATGGCACCGCCCCCTTGATGACGCCACGCTTCAAATCAGGGTCAAATGGATAATGAGCAGACCCGTTCACACAATAAAACCCGACACATCACTTGTAAACATAATGGGAACTATGCGTCAATCCGGGCTGCGTGCCCTGCCTGTAATGGACCAGCAGGGCAACATACAAGGTATGGTAACGGTATTTGATATCTTCAAAGCAATGATTAGCGAAGATTCAGAAACAGCCGTAGTAGGCAAAACTTCACAGGCCCCTCCGCTTGCATAAAAGTTATACCACCTTAAACGCAAATCCTTCGACAACACAAAAAGAGCAAAGTAAAAAAATTGGGGAGACAGGATTTTCCGCAGTCCCTTGGGGACACCTGTCGGCGGACGCCTTACGGCGGAACCTGCGACCTCTGCATCCTGAAAAGACTCCCTGTTATTTCATAAGTTATCAATATTTCTCAATTTATAAGGCTACTTGTATCGCTCATAAAACATTGATAAAACATAAGGTCAATATAGTAAACTACTATGTTTTTCACCCGTAGTATTTCGATGGAAGAACAAAACTCGATACAGATTTATTACAAACATCAAAATTCAGGAAAAAACGTTTGGCGTTAACCTTAGCTTTTGCGAAGTTCCTTCAAACACTTTGCGCAGAGACTTTGTCCTGAACCTATTTTTGTGCCGTTTTTTATCTGAAGTAACGCACCACAAGCTTCACATTCTATAATAAGTTTCGATTCTTCGAAAGCGCCTTCTTGAGAGGATATTTTACCTTCTTGTTTTGGAAGTCTCAAAGTATTCAATTAATTATCCCGTCTATCGGCTGAGTTTCCAAATGAGAAACCGGCATCATTTATTTAACTAAGCTTTGTCTTATATTGATTTTCAGTTTTGGCATATATGGCGGTCGTTTTGGGGCTTGCATGGCCAGCCTGGTTTTGCACAAATCTCAGGTCTTGCTCAACATTGTAGAGTCTCACCTGGAATGTGCGGCGCAAGATCTGAGGATAAAGCCTTCCAATACCTGCATTTGCACCAATCCTCTTGACTTTGCTGTAAAGGCTCATATAACTTAAACGCCTGCCACGCTCACTTATGAGCAGAGGCTGGACTGGTTTTGCTCCTTTTCTGTATAGTTTTACGAACCTTTCCAGGCGAGCGGCTGTTTTTAATGTAATTCTGATGTCCCTAGTCACGTTGCCTTTAGCATCGCGGACCAATATTGCATTCTCGCCGTGCTCTACGGGCAAGTCTCTAATATTCAAGCAACAAAGTTCGCTGGCACGCAAGCCGGCATCAACCAAAAGCAAGATAATAACTTCATCAATAATTGCTCTTGTAGTTCCCCTCAGCCTCGCTAAGTCAGCCTTATTTTTCACATATTGGAGTAGCTTTTCCAACTGAACGTCCGATAAGTATTTATTAGCTGGTGTTTGCTCGTTTCTTTTAATTTTTGCTCTTTTTGCCATTTTCGTTCCTAAGTAATTTGTAATTTTTTACAGAACTTATAATATTATAGCTATTAACTTATTATTTAGCAAACATAAACTTGTGAAAAAATTACCTTTTATAGAGGTTTTCTTAGAGTTACTCACAGGTCCATATGCTTTGGCTTATCTGACAGATAGTTTTATCAATCTTGTAAAGAACGAAATATATCGAGAAAAATTTCCTTTTTTCATCCTTACACCTATTTTTCCCTTTACATTTGAGTTGCTTTTTTAGATAATATACCCTATATGAGTGAGGCCAAGCTTCTTTGCCGTCCTTGGGAGGTGGAGGCTTATCCCGAGTTTGGCCTAATGTAAATGGGAAGTAAGAGGATTTTATTCGTGTTTCAAAAAAAGAGAGTTGGCCTATTGAGGACTTTTTACTTTTTCTTCGCTAAGGATTATAGTTTTTCCTGCAAAATTTAAGGAGGATACATATGGAGTTATCAATTAGAAAGGCGCTGTCAGTACTGATTTGCTTTACCTTTTTGACAACAGCATGTTTTGCAGAAACTGAAACAGAAAGCCAAAAAGCAGAGTTGAAGAAGATATTAGGGCAGTTGATAGAAAACTTAGAGGATAAAGCCACTTTGGCTGAATTAACCTTCCCGGAGGACACAAGTCCCCGTTTTGTGGTTAAGGAGGTGCGGATAAGCGGCAACAACCTAATATCAACAGCAAAGCTGCTGGAAAAATTACCTTTGGGTTACACCATGTATGAAAGCGACCCTGCAACCGGCAAGTACAAGAAAGACCCGGAAACCGGGAAGAAAATTGTCAAAGATATTTATGATTTTCGAGTGCTGAATCAAGTAATTACCGAACCCGGCATTGAACGTGAAGTTTCGCTAAAGACCATACAAGGTTTAACCAAGTATGTGTTGTCGGTATATCGAGATAAGGGCTATGCGGGCATTTACGTGTATGTTCCGGCTGAGGCCGTTGTTAAGGGAACAACTAAATTGAAAGATAAAATCCTACAGGTAGAGGTTCTTGAAGGTAAAGTAGCAGAGATTGGTGTGGAAAGATATGATTTTGAACGCCAGAAGCGAGAAGATGGATTTTTGAAAACTGATGTACTTAAATCCTGGTCTCCAGCAAAGCAGGGTGAGGTAATCCACAAGAAGAAACTGGATGAGTTTATAAGGCTGCTTAATCTCAATCCCGATAGATATATTTCTGCAGTCATCTCAAGAAGCGAGCAGCCTGATGCTCTCAATCTTGGATACGACATTTATGAAGTTAATCCCCTGCACTGGTACCTGCAGGTTGATAATGCCGGTACTAAAGACAGGCAATGGGCTCCAAGACTAGGCGTAATCAATACTAATCTTACAGGTAGAGATGACAGGTTTTCTGCCATGTATCAGGCTCCGTGGGAGAAAGGGATAGAGGATGAATATTCTGTTTTTGGCAGTTATGATTTTCCCGTCTTCACACCCCGGTTGCGTCTTAACGTTTATGGTGGGTATAGCCAGTTTGACATAACACCGGATGGAGGTGCCGGGATTAATTTTATTGGCAATGGTTCATTCTACGGCGGCAGATTGAGTTATAACATTTTTCAGATAAATAACTGGTTTGTTGATTTCACCGGTTCGCTGAGCTACGAAAGAAGCAGGGTCACACCTTCGCTGGGACTGGAAAGTGATGTCGATATGGATTTGTGGGGAGCAGGAATTAACGTCCATCGTTTGGATGATATATCAAATACCTCTTTAGCATTTAATATGACGCGGAGTATGGGCGGCTCGAGCCAGAATGAGTTTGAGGATGCACGGCAGGATACGGACCCTGATTTTACTATTTACAACTTTGCCGCCGCTCACAGCCAGTATCTGGACCCGAATAAGGTTGGTCGACTCAGCGGTTCTTTCCGGATAATAACCTCCGATGAAAGATTGGTCCCTGCAAAAATGACTACGTTTGGAGGACTGTACTCTGTCCGTGGCTATGAGGAAGATGAAATCGTAGCTGATGGCGGTATACTTGTTTCCGGCCAATATGAGTATGACCTGGTGAAGCAAGGTGAGGCCATGGAGAATGGTGGAACCGAGTCAGAAGAAAAACAAAAAAAGAAACCATGGCTCAGGAAGTTGGCTCCGCTGGCCTTTATTGACTATGGCCGAGCCAGGATAAAAAATCCCGTACCAGACGAACAGGAAATCCGTGAGCTATGCTCAGTAGGCGGGGGTATTATTGTCGAACTCGGAGATAATTTTAGTGCAGGAATGTATTACGGCTGGCCGCTTCGAGGAACTGACGAAACCGACAAAGGCGACGGCCGACTGAACGTTAGCTTAATAATGCGATGGTAAGTATTTCCCGACGATGTAGTTGGGATAAATTCTATAAATTGTTGTTACTCCAGTGGGAGGAGATATAGGAGCTCAAGACATGAAACTCTTAAGAAAATTTTCTAAAAAACATTATTTTAAGCGGGTCGTCGTATATTTTTTGGCGTGTTCCATGATTCTTCATACGTCAATTCCGGTTGCGCTGGCCGGACCGGAAGGAGCACAGGTTGTGAATGGTCAGGTTTCATTTCAACAAAGCGGTTATAATACTGTTATAACCGCCTCTGACAAATCAATCATCAACTATAGCAGCTTTGATATTGCACGGCCGGAGATTGTTGAGTTTATCCAGCCCGGCAGCAGTGCTTCGGTGTTAAACAGGATACTTTCGGCAAATCCAACGAATATTAATGGAACTCTCCTTGCTAATGGCAGGGTATTCTTTGTTAACCCTGCCGGTGTCTATATCGGTGCCGGGGCAAGAATCAATGTAAACCAACTGGTTGCTTCAGCCCTGGATATGAAAAACTCCGATTTTATGAACGGGCGACTCAATTTTGCCGGAGGCGACGGTTCTGTAATAAATCGCGGTGATATTGTAGCGGAAAAAGCTTATCTTATCGGAAAACATATTGCTAACTTCGGCAACATAAGCTGTCCGGCTGGATTCGTCGTGATGGCAGCAGGAGAGAGAGTGTTCCTCGGCGAGCCGGGCAGTGATATTAAGCTTGAAATAGAATCATCATCTCTACCCGAAGCGGCTGACCCCATCGACTCGGGACCAGGGGTTCTCAATGAAGGCAGCATCGATGCCGCCGGTGGAACAATAGTTCTTGCGGCAGAGGGGGATATTTATTCTCAGGCAATTTCAAACGTTGGCTCCTTGTCGGTTTCGGTTGAGGCCGGCGATGCAGGCGAGATAAAGCTTATTTCTACGGATGGGACAGTTGTTAACAGCGGCTCCATTGAAGCCACAAGCGATTCCGGAACGGGCGGTATAGTGCAGATGCTGGGTGACCTGGTCGGAATGCTCGATTCTGCCGAGATAGACGCATCCGGCCCTAAGGGCGGCGGAACGGTCCTTATCGGCGGTGATTATCAGGGCAAGGGAGAAGTTCCCACCGCCTCACGAACTTACGTTAGCCCGGACTCCACCATTAAAGCAGACGCTACAGAAAACGGCGATGGCGGCAAGGTTATCGTCTGGGCAGATGAGAAAACAGGTTTTTATGGTGATATCAGCGCCCGCGGCGGAGTCGAGGGGGGTGACGGTGGATTTGCTGAGGTTTCCGGGCACGAGCTTGTTTATCGCGGGCACACCGATTTGAGTGCACCACAGGGTGAAGCAGGAACGCTGTTGCTCGACCCCGATACCATTACGATTGCAGGGGGTGCGGCGTCAACCGATGGCGACGACGGTGGTAGTGCCGGCGACCCAACTCCTGCTGATACCACGGTTGACGGTAGTGGTACTGGTGCTGTTGACGGTGAAATTCTTTTGGATGCTGTCGACCCTACTGCAGATCCTTTTACCGTCTATGAGTCGGAAATCGAGGGCACAGATGCCCATATTATTCTTCAGGCCGAAACTGGAATCAACACTTCGGGAACTTTTGTCAATCAGGACTTGGCACTTCAGAGTGGGAAGAACCTTACTCTTCAAACGAGAAACGATTTGGACTTGGGAGACGCAGATACCGGTATTGACCTAACAACAAGTAACGACGGCGCAGACCTCGAAATCATAACCTCAGGAGGAGGTTCGATTACGATTGAAACCGGGGTTCTGGGGGCTGTGAGCCCGCAAGCGGCAGATATCACGTTATGCAAACTCACCGCAACTGGCACCGGAAATATTGATATTGCCGCCACAGGCGCAGTGACGGTCAATGGCGAAATAAATTCGGGTGGGGATTTGACTATCAATGGCTCATCTGTTGATTTGTATGCGGACCTGGCGGCTGCGGGCAGTTTGAGCGGCGATAACACTGACGTCGATGTTGGATGGTTGGGTATCACCAGCAACGGGAGCATACAGGACGCGATTGATATAGCGAAGGATGGTGCCACCCCGAGCGACAATCTCACAATCACAGTGCAACCGGGTTTGTACGAAGAGGTCCTATCGATAGCGGATACGAAGACAAACCTGGAACTCGTCGGCGCTAACCGGGCGACCACGATCATCCAGGGCACCGAGGATAACATGGTGTGGTGGGAGGATTGGCCACTGGCGAAGCCGAATATAGAGATTCTTGGTGACGGCACTGAAATCCATGAGTTTACAATCCGGGGACCTGATCCTAAGACCGGCTATTACTCCAGTGGGATTGTTATTGGCGGAGACAACGTCGAGATATATAACAACAACATCGAAGTGACTAACGCCTCGACTTTGGAAGACATCTCCCAAGGTATCCAGACCTACCGTAATGGCAATGCTGGTGCCGGTGACTTAGACGGGTTGAACATCCACCACAACGACTTTAGTGCACATGGCACAGGCACGGCTGGCTATGAGGGCATTTTCATTAACCATGTCAGCAGCGGGACAACACCGGCGGGTCGTGTGACAATCAACGCCAACACGTTCAGCGGGCAGGTTGTACGCGCAATTACGACAGAACGGTCGAAGACCGACATAACCAATAACATAGTCAACACGACGCTGACGCCTGTGCCGAGCGGCGGATCGTTCGGAGTGGGCAACAGCCTTACTGGCATCCTCGTCCAAGACTTTGGCGGACTTGATGTGGATGATGTGAGCGTGACAGGCAACACGAGCAGCGGCTTTACACAGGGTCTGCGTGTCGGTCCGTCAGCTGGGCCGACTTACACTAACATTTCGGTGACGGACAACACTTTCAGCAATAACACGCTGCAGGTTCAGGACCGCATCGGTGCGTTGAATATAGCTAACATATTAGCGCCGACCAATACGTTTGATAAGGCCGTAACGGTTGATATCGGCGGCGGGACGCTGCTTGGTACTATCTGGAGCAAAATTCAGGATGGTATCGACGGCGCTTCCACCGGTGATGCGATCAACATCCAAGCGGGTATTTATACTGAAATGATAAACGTTAATAAGCAACTCGATGGGCTTTATTTCATGGGTGGGGCGTCTTCAGAAATTGACGGCACATTGAGTTTGACTAATGATTCGGCCAACTGGAATGGAGGCGTCCTTGGTATTTATACTGAAAATCAGGACCTTACCCTCAATGCCGTGACGGATCCGGCAGCGGGTGCGCACAGCCTGACGGTAAATACTGGAGATGGGACCACTTACCTGGATGACAATGTTACAGTTGGCAACGACCTTACACTGGAAAGCAACACGGAGGTTGCAGCCGGTAAAACGTTGCTGGCCGCTAATAACTTTACGATAGATGATGGTGATAAGCTTACTGGCAACGGGGCATTGACGGTTGAGGCGACTGCTGGAACCGCCACATTTGGTGGTGAAGTAGAGGCAGCCGGGACACTGGACATAACAGCCGGCACTTTAATTCATGCCAAACAGAATATGACCACCACTGCTGGTGGCGATATGCTGCTACACGGCCCGACGACGGTTGATGCCGGTAAGACTCTGCTGGCCGCTAATAACTTTACGA
>Ga0272442_10005513_pt1 | contig 16881 bp, 12 predicted proteins | sample SSMForm2O_FD_200262 | JGI IMG/M metagenome (GOLD analysis project Ga0272442, IMG submission 200262) | Marine sediment archaeal communities from Little Sippewissett salt marsh, Falmouth, MA, United States - SSM-Form-2O | ecosystem: Environmental > Aquatic > Marine > Wetlands > Sediment ... | reverse complement strand
GCGCTAGAGAGGTTGGTTCTAATGAAGAAAAAAACTAGGGCTACTATGAAAAAAGGGAAAAAGCCTAGGAAGGCTGGGAAAAAGCCGGGGAAGAAAGCCGTGAAAAAGAGGGAGGGAAAGTACGCGCCCAAAAGAAAGCGGCTGAGGGTCTCGGTCATACTCCCCGCGTTTAATGAGGCTGACAGGCTAGAGCACGCGGTCGACATGGTTTCAAAAGAGCTTGAGCCGACCAAGTGGGATTACGAGATAATCATTGCTGAGGACGGGACAACGGACGGCACTGCAAAAGTGGCTGCAAGGCTCCAGCTCAAGCGCCCGTACGTTTTCCACATGCACTCTGCAAAGCGCCTTGGCCGCGGGAAAGCCCTCACGAACGCCATACAATCAGCTACAGGGGACGTGGTTGTTTTCATGGACGTTGACCTCGCGACTGACTTAAAGCACTTGCATGACTTAATCCGCGCGGTTGCTGAAGAGGGGTATGATTACGCGACTGGCTCGCGCTGGATGAGCGGCTCGGATGTCGAGAGGACTGCGGACAGGAGCATTGCGAGCAAGGGGTATAACACGATGGTGCACTTGTTCCACCGCTCTAAGGTAAAAGACCACCAGTGCGGGTTCAAGGCCTTTAGGAAAAAGAGTGTTGCGCAAGTGCTCCCAGAGGTAAAGGACGAGATGTGGTTCTGGGACACTGAAGTGTTCCTAAGGGGCCAGCGCAAGGGGCACAAAATAAAGGAGATTCCCGTTAAGTGGCGCGCGGATGGTAGAACAAAAGTAAAGTACGTGCGAGACGTAAGCGACATGGGCTCCAAGATAGTGAAGCTATGGCTGGAGTTCGTGCAAGAGGATGTTAAGGGGGCCTTCTGGTTCAAGTGATTGGGTTGGACGTGCACGTTGTTGGCTGCGGGCCCGCGGGAAGCGTTTTCGCGCGCGCGGCAGCTGAAAAAAGCCTGGGCGTTACCGTGTCCGAGGAGCACTCTCTTGTTGGGGAGCCAGCCCAGTGCTCGGGCCTAATCTCAAAATCCGGGCTGGAGTCGCTGGGCGTGGATTACTCTAAAAGCACGCTTAACAGGATTTACGGTGCCAGGATACACGCGCCTGACGGCAGCTTCCTTGATGTTGGAGGTGGGGTTGAGCGCGCGATTGTAGTGGACCGCGCGCGCTTGGACAGGGTGCTCGCGGACGCTGCTGAAAAAGCGGGCGCGAGGCTGGTGCTCGGAGAGCGCGTTACTTCTTACTCTGGAGGGAAGGTTGTTGTAGGGGCTGACGGCTGCGCTTCAAGAACTGCAGCGGCAAACGGGTTCCCGGAGATTAGTGATTTTGTTGTAGGCTACCAAGCAGACTATGAGGAAGCGAGCGTGAGGGACGAGAAAACGCTTGACTTGCTCTTGTCCAACGAAAGATTCCCAGGGTTTTTTGCTTGGGTGATACCACTGGGCGCGGGGCGCGCTAGGGTTGGCTTGGGGGTTTCAATGGAGCGCGCGGGAAGCAATAACGTGCGCAAAGTGTTCGAGAAACTTGTTTCAGAAAACCCCTTGGCAAAGGAAACGGTTGACGGCGCGCGGAAGGCAGCGGAGATAGCTGGCTGCATTCCCATTAGGGCCAGGGAGAAGACGGTTAAGGGAAACGTTCTTCTTGTAGGCGATGCCGCGGGCCAGGTTAAGGCGACTACTGGAGGGGGAATTGTTTTCGGCACGCGCGCAGCGGTGATAGCCGCGGAGTGCGCGAGTGATTTTGTTAATGGGAAAAGCGGGTTGGGGGAGTACGAGGCAAAGTGGAGGAGCGAGCTCGGCAGTGACTTGAGCACGCATTACAAGCTCAGGAGGTTCCTGAACCGGCTTGATGACAGCGGGATAAGCAAGTACGTCCGCACCTCAAAGTCTTTCGGCGTAGAGCGATTCCTTAATAAGTACGGGGACATGGATAGGACTGGGCCCATGCTGGACTCGCTTAACAGCCCGTTTTTTTATCCTTTGAAAAAGGTTGTTGGGAAGATCCTTAGCGGGTGAAGTCAATGGCTAGCAGAAAATTGAACGTGGCAAAAACGCTTGTTTCAGGCAGCTTGTTCAAAGTAGGCGCTTTTGTGGCGATTAAGGGGCTAAGCCTAGTCTTCTACTACCTGGCGCTGAGGCTCCTTACGCCTGAAGAAGCAGGGTTCTTTTTCGTGGCTAACGCGATTTTCGGGTTTGCCACCACCATCCCGACCGTAGGGATTCCTGCGGCAGTCAACAGGTACGTCGCGCTGTTTGTTGGGCGGCGCGAGCACGCTAAGATACGCCCGTTCTTTGAGAAAATGTTTAACATTAGCCTGTTCCTTTCTCTCGCTCTTGTAGCGCTCATGATTCTCTCGGCAGAGCAAGTGAGCTCTTTTTACAGCATGCCGCTAACCCCCTTGCTCTGGCTGACTGGAATCGCTTCCGCGTTTTTCATTATAACCAGCGTACTGCTATCCTACTTGGACGGGAGAAAATTCTTTTTTGAGAGCGCGGTGGTCGGGGTCGTGCAGAACACGCTAAAAGTCGGGATAGCGCTGGGCCTCATAATATTTGTTTCCTCAACAGCGTTTAGCGTGATGGGCGCTGCAGTGCTCGGGTTCGGGCTTAGCACTATTCTCGCGTACTGGATTGTCAAGCGAGACCTGAACGTGATGAAAGCAGGGAAAGCGGACTGGGAGCAAGTTAAGGAGTCAATGCGCTTCGGGATACCCTACTACCTCACTCACATGGCGGAGATGGTCGCGACTTGGACTGACACGCTGTTCATAGGCTACTTTCTCACCGCGCCGCTTGTAGCAGCTTACGCGGCAGTAATCCTTATTGCAAGGAACATGGCGCCCTTGATTACCGGGCCGATAATCTCAGTGCAGGCAACAGTCCTTGCAGAGAGCTACGGGAAAAAGTCGAGGCTGTTTAACGCTATTGCAGCAAATGGGTCCAAGTGGATGATTTACTTGGGCCTCCCGTTCGCTGCGGGCCTTGTCTTTTACAAGGACCTCGTGATGGAAACTCTTTTCCCAGTGTACGCGGACAGCAGCTACCTGTTGCTAATCCTCTTGCCCGCTTTCTTCATGGTCGTGGTAAGCGGTGGGGCCAGGGCCGCGTTGTTCGCTGTCGGGCGGAGTGACCTGCTCATGAGAGTAGGCTTATTCCTGGTAATCCCGAACGTGGTGCTGAACTACCTGCTGATACCCGGCTACGGGCTAGCTGGAGCGGCGAGCGCTACCGCGGTCTCTGTCGCGCTGGCTGAAGCGCTTGCCCTGCACTACGGGTTCAAGTACGCTGGGGCCCGGGTTCACCACAATGCCTGGAAGTCGCTTGCGGCAACAGCGCTGATGTGCGCGGTGCTGTTCCTGCTTAACTGGCAGCTCGGGAACGGGCTTTTTGTTAACTTGCTAATTGCTGGCCTGGGCGCTTGCGTTTACTTTACGGCGCTAGTCATCTTGGGGGGCTTGAGCGAGCTTGACTGGCAGCTTGTTGGGGCTCTCAGGAAAAAGCTCGCTAACCTATTGTGATAAAAGAATTGTGCTTTCTAATTATTGAGTGGTTTAGATGGTTTTCTTTAACTTGGGGCTCGCTGGAAAAAAAGGGGAGGAACCCCCCAGCATCCCAAAGCACATTGTGATAATACCTGATGGGAACAGGCGCTGGGCGCGAGCGCGTAAAGTGCCGCAGCTCGAGGGGCACAGGCAGGGGATTGACTTGCTGCGCAAGGTCATGGAATGGGCTAGGAGGCGCGGCGTGAAGACAATCACTTTCTGGGGGCTTTCATTAGAGAACCTTAACCGGGGCCAGGGGGAGATAGGCAGCCTCCTCGGGCTTTTCGAGCACAAGTTCGAGGAGCTCAAGAACCATTCCGCGCTTCATGAGGAGAAAGTGCGCGTCCGGTTTTTCGGGCGTTTGGACAAGCTCACTCCAAAGCTAAGGGACAAGATAAAAGAGGTTGAGGAAGAGACCAAGGGCTACACTAACTACAACGTTAACATACTGCTTTCTTACGGGGGGAGGCAGGAGCTCGTTGACGCGTGCAACAAGGCGATTGCTGATGTCAAGGCAGGGAGGATTAGCGCGGTTAACGAGAAAAAGCTGGGGGAGTACATGTACTTGAGCGGGCAGGACGACCCTGACTTGATTATTAGGACTAGCGGCGAGAAAAGGCTTTCTGGAATCCTTCCCTGGGAAAGCGGGTACAGCGAGCTTTACTTCTGCGACAAGCTCTGGCCTGATTTTTCCGAGGGGGATTTTGATGCTGCGCTCAAGGAGTTCAGCTCCAGGAAGAGAAGGTTCGGGAAATGAGGATTAAGGAGTTTGAGTTAGCGGACTCGTTTTTCAAGCGCTTGCGCGGGCTAATGTTCCGCCCGCGAGCGGGAAAGCCAGTAATATTTATATTCCCTAAAGAGTCTATTAGTAGTGCGTCGATTCACTCGTTCTTCGTTTTCTTCGAGTTCGACGCTGTTTACCTGGATAAGGAAAAAAGAGTAGTGCAAGTTTTCGAGAGGGTTAAGCCATTCACTTTTTTCTTGGCGCCTGAGAAGCCCGCTAAGTACCTGGTTGAAGCAAAAGCGGGTTGGGCGAGCGAGAACACCGTGCGGCCCGGTGAAAGAATAGAGTGGTGACCCGCCAGCCTTTCTCCTTTTCCGGGTTAGGGGGCGTGATTCAATGAAGCTTGTTTTGGACAGGGCGCTTTGCAGCGCTTGCGACATTTGCCTTAGCTCTTGCAGGCTGTCACCCGGCTCGAGAGCTTTTTTTAACTGCAGGCACTGCGAGCCAGAGAGCGCTGCTTGCAGGCTCGCGTGCAAGAAGGGCGCGATAAAAGAAATCGCGCCCGGGGTTCTTGGGGTTGATGAGGAGAAGTGTGACGGGTGCGGCGAGTGCGCTCGCGCGTGCCCTTACAACGCGATTTTAATGCAGGGAGGGATTGCAGTAAAGTGTGACTTGTGCGGGGGATCTCCGGAGTGCGTTAGCTCTTGCCCTGAGGGCGCGTTGTTTTTTTCTGAGGGGAAGGCGGACTCGCTTGGCTGGAGGGTGAGCAACGAGGGCGCAGCGTATTTTGTGCACGCGCTCCCGTGCATGAGCGCGGAGGAAGAGCAGCTCGTTTGCGGTGTCGTGCAGGAGATAAAGGAAACCAGTGCGGAAGAGGGCTTCACTGGCTTAAGAGGTAATGGCGCGGGCAATTTTTTTGACGCTTACTGTGAGAGGGAAGGGGTTTCCGTGGATTCCGGGCAGAGAGAGTACTTGCTAGAGGTTGTTGAAAAGGAAGTAAGCGGCAACAGCGTTCTCGAGCCGATGCTGCGTGATGACTCGCTTGAGGAGATTGCAGTTATAGGAATCGGGAAGCCTGTTTACGTTTACGCTAGGGAGAGGGGATGGCTTAAGACAAACTGTGTGTTCACTAGCGAGGAGAAAGTGGTTGACTTGGTTAACCGGATGGCTAGGGGAATGGGGCGGAGGGTGACCTTGAAGAGCCCGAGGCTTAACGCTGTCCTGGAGTGCGGGTCAAGGCTGCACGCGTCAATCCCGCCCGTGTCAGGGGTTGAGGTGACTATAAGGAAGTTCAGGCAAAAGCCGCTTACTTTTGTTGACTTGCTTAACTACAATACTATAAGCGTGGAAGCGCTTGCTTTTCTCTGGCTCGCTTTCCAGACTGACTGTTCAGTGCTGGTAGCGGGCAACACCGCGAGCGGGAAGACCAGCACGCTTAACGCGCTCTTTTCTTTTGTCCCATTAAGCGAGCGCGTGCTAGTAGTAGAGGAGACTCCTGAGATACTGCTGCCTCACGAGCACGTTTGCAGGCTCACCGCGAACCCTGAGCTGGGAGTGAGCCTGCGTGACCTGATAACTGACTCGCTTCGAATGCGGCCTGATAGGGTCATAGTTGGCGAGGTGAGGTCGGATGAGGAGGTGGAAGCGTTCTTCCAAACGGTCTTGAGCGGGCAAGCACGCGGCAGCTATGCTTCCTTCCACGGGCAGAGCGCGGGGGAAGCGGTAAAGCGCTTGCGCGCTAGCGGGGTTCGTGAGGAGGACGTTGGCTCGCTTGACTTGTTGCTTGTGCAAAGGAGGATGGTCAGGTACGCGGAAAGCGCTAGGGGAAAGGAAGTGCGCAGGTGCACTGAGGTCTGCGAGCTATGCGAAAGCGGGAAGCCGCGGGCGCTCTTCAGCTATGACGCTGGAAAGGACGCGCTCTCCAAGAAAACGATTGGGAAAAGGGTTGCTGGAAAGGCTTGCGAGGCTTTCGGCTTCACGCGCAAGGAGCTGTGTGCAGAGCTCGCTAAAAGAACGCGGTTTTTGCAGGGGCTTAAGGGCTCGGGCCCAAGCCTCTCCCGCGCGACTGCGTTATTACAGGGTTACTCGTGGGTGGTTGAATGATTGGAGGGGTACTGCGCGAGCGCAGGAGGGGAGGGCTTGAGGCACAGCTTCCTTCTGTTCTGCGCCCGCTTTCTGTTGAGCTTAACATGGGAATCGCTTTTGAGAAGGCGTTAGAGCACTCGCTCGAGTTGGCTGAAGGGGGAATGCGCTCGGAGCTAGAGCGCGTGCTGTCAGAAGTGCGCGCGGGCTCAGGGATTTCCTGCGCGCTCAACCGCTTTGCCGAGCGCTCTGGCTCGACTCCTGTAAGAAGAGCGGTCTCGCAAATGGTGCTTTCTTATGAGAAGGGAGAGGGTGGCGCGAGCCTCAGGCGCCTTGCTGATGACCTCGTGAGGGAGCAGCGGGCAAAGGAAAAAGAGCACAGCTCGAAAGCAGCGCTCGGCGGCCTCTTGTTCACTTCAGTCTCCTGCATTGTCCCCGCGCTTTTCCTCACTTACGTGACTGTCGGCTCGGCTTTCATGGGGAGCACTCTCACCCCGCTTGAGGTCTGGTTGTTTTTCACTGTGGGCTTCCCTGCTTTCAGCTTGCTCGTGATTGGCTTTCTCGAGCTTAGGGCGCCGGCGCGGGCTTCTGGCCTTGCAGGGTTTTTTTCTGAGGGCGAGCGCGCTAGGGTGGAGAAGGTGCTGCGCAAGCGCGGTTGGGGGCGCGGGCTCAAGAGCTTTTTTTATTTTTCGTTTGCCTTGGGCGCGCTCTTCTCTTTTTCAGCAGCGCTTTCCTATTCGCCGCCTAGCGGGTGGGAAATGTTTTATTACAGCGTGCTGCTGGCAGGGCTTTGCTCGCCTGCCTTGGCGTACACTTACCTCGCTTTCCTAGTGAGGAAAAGGGATAGGGGAATGGAATTGTTCTTGCCTGACGCGCTTTTCCAAGCCGCGTCGCTTCAGGGCAGGCTGCACTTTGAAAAATTGTTTTCGGTTATTTCGGGCGCTGGGTACGGCCCGCTTTCAGAAGAGTTTTCTGCTGCTGGGAGGCAGGTGCGGGCTGGCGCGAGCGTTCCGCAAGCCCTGAGGGGCATTGCCAAGCGCAGTGGCTCGAGGCTCGTCTCGCGCGCGGTCCTCATGGTAGAGCGCGCTTACGTGAGCGGGCACGAGGTGCAGGAGGCGCTCAGGGACACTGCGGAAGACGTTTTTGACTCTCTTTCCTCTTTGCGTGAGGCGCGCGCTGCCTCTTCCATGCAGCGGTACACGCTGCTTGCCGCCGCAGGGGTTTTCGTTCCCGTGGTCCTGGGGCTGGTGTCCGGGCTTGTCTCTGGCCTGGAGCTCGGCATGGTCGAGGGGTTCAGCGCGGTTAGCGAGGAAGCGCGCGCTGAGCTCGTTGAAGCAGGGGTGGGCGCGAGCAAGGCGTACTTGCTGTTGTTTGTTGCAATCACGTGCTTTTTTGTTTCCAGGAGGGATGGCGAGGGGGCGAAGGCAGTGGTTTACTTGGCGGCGGTTGCGCCGCTGGCTCTCGCGCTTTTCAAGCTCGCTTCAGACTATTCTTGCTCGCAGTTCGCTTGAGCGCGGAAAGGGGGTTTTTAAATAATCAGAGGCTAAAAGCCGTTGAGGAGATTTGATGGCAGTTAGGATTATTGAGACAGAGAAGATTAGCATGAAGGGCCCCACGCTTGTTGAGGGGTTCCCCGGGCTCGGGCTGGTCGGCACTATCGCGGCCACTTACTTGGTTGACAAGCTTAAGATGAAGCAGGTCGGGTACATTGTTTCAGAAAAGTTCCCGCCAATCGCAGCCATTCATAATAACACGCCGCTTCACCCCGCGCGAGTTTACGCTTCTACCGAGCACAACCTCTTGGTTGTCCTCTCAGAGTTCATCATCCCATTGAACGCGGTGTATGACTTGTCCGAGACCCTGATTGACTGGGCGATGAAGAAAAAGGTCTCTAGGATTATTTCGCTTGGGGGGATTGTGATACAGGGCGAGCAGGACGAGGTTTTTGGTATCGCGTCCAAGGAAGATCTCGTGCAAGAGCTGGGAAAGCAGGGCGTTAAGATGATTAAGGAAGGCGCTACTACTGGTGTTAACGGGTTGCTTTTGGCTGATTGCGCTACGCGCGGGTTCCCCGCAATCTCGTTGCTTGCTGAGGCAAAGCAGAATCACATGGACCCGATGGGCGCCGCGATGGTGATTGAGGCGCTTAAGAAAATCGTGAGGCTCGACATTGACACAAAGGATTTGGTTAAGGAGAGCAAGGAGCTAGAGGCAAAGATGAAGGACCTCATAGAAAAAGCGAGTGACGCGAGCAAGCACTACAAGGAAGTAGAGGAAATGGGCGCTATGTACCGCTAGAGGGAGGGCGGAGATGAAGATTCTTTCCAGGAACGATGCAGAGGCATGGCTCAAGCTTTCGCCTGACTCAACAGAGGACTTGTGGCACTTGGAGCGCGTTCTCGAGAAAGGGGATTTTGTTGCTTCCAAAACCCTGAGGAGGTTCAAGACTGCTGAAGGGGAGAGCGCGGACAAGAAGCCCGTGTTCATCCAGGTCGAGGCAGAGAAGATAGAGTTCTCAAAGCACGCTAACAGGGTAAGGGTTACTGGAAAAATTGTTGGGGGAGGGCCCGAGGACTTGATTCAGCTAGGCTCTTACCACACTATTGACATTGACGTTGGCACCAGGGTTGAGGTTAAGAAGCCTGGCGGGTGGAAAAAGCACCAGCTGGACAGGCTCAAGAAAGCAGTGAAGGCGACTAGGAAGCCCAAGCTAGGGGTTGTTGTAATGGATGACTCGCTCGCCACTTTCGCGCGCATAATGGATTACGGGGTGGACTTCCCTTTCACAGTGCGCTGCACTGCCTCCAAGAGGGGGGAGGGGTATGAGGAAGCGCGCAAGCAGTACTTGGGCAATGTTGCAAAAGGGCTTTCTGACTTGAAGGTGAGCAAGCTCGTGGTGGCTGGCCCGGGCTTTGCAAAGGACAGCCTCAAAAAATTCCTTGGCGAGCACGACCCTGGATTGTTGGAGGGAGTTAGGTTTGACTCTTGCTCTAGCTCTGAGCAGAGCGGCGTGTACGAGCTCTTAAAGCGCGGCGCGCTCGCGAAAGCGATTGGCGAGGCGCAGCTTGAGAAGGAGTTCGAGCTGGTTGAAAGGCTCTTGGCTGAAATCGGGCGCGACACTGGCTTGGCGGCTTACGGGCTCGCAGAAGTCAAGAAGGCGGTAGAGTACGGTGCGGTGGACCAGCTTTTTGTTTTGGACGAGTTGCTTAGGACGGACAAGCAAGTGGAGAAGCTGCTCGAGCAGGCTGAGAAGCTCAGGTGCGAGGCCCACGTTTTCTCTGCTGAGAATGACGCGGGAAAGCAGTTGGAGGGCTTGGGTGGCTTGGCGGCGCTTCTTAGGTTCAAAGTAAGCTAGTTAAAGATTAAAAACACTTGAGACCAGAATATTAACGGTGCTTTTGGATGGGTTGCAGCACGGTTCCAGCTAATCAGCAGAGGGAAGAGCCTATTCCCAATGCTTTTGGAAAGCAAAAGGAGAGCGAGCGCCAGCTAAAAGTGTGCGTTGTTTCTGCTGGGGCCCAGAGGTTCGGGGGGCTCGAGAATTACGTGCGCGAGCTTAACCGCTGCCTAGCCAAAGAAAACGTTGAGATTCACTTGTTCCACCCAACACACGATAGGTACGAGGATAGCTTCAAAGTGGGTATGGGAGGGGGCAGCGTGACTAACCACCCGTTTTTTGTTAGGAGGGGAGAGCAGTTCAGCGCCTTGTTTGTAATGCGCTTTTGCAGCGAGCTCAAGAGGCTTGTTAGGAAAGAAGAGTTTGACTTGGTGCACTTGCACGTGTCCCTAGCGCCTTACGCGAACTGGGCTGCCGCGGTCTCCAAGCTGCAGGGAGTGCCGACAATGTGCACCCTTCACATTGACATGCCATGGGACCAAGTGCTTAAGGAAAAAAGGTTTGTTAAAGCGATTTACAGGAAGGCGATGTCGCTCGCGTTACTGCGCGCGACGGACATGAGGACTTTTGTCTCTGATAACGTTGCCAAGGGGTACGGAAAAGAAGGCGTTGTAATCGGGAGCGGGATTGACACGGGGTTCTTTGACCCTGGAAAAGCGGATGGCAAGAAGTTCAAGGAAGAGCTCATGCTGGAAGGAAAAAAGATTGTCTATTACTCTAGCAGGATGGTTCCGGCAAAGGGCCAGGTGGACTTGGTTTTGGTTGCGGAAGAGCTCAAGAAAAAGAGGGATGACTTCGTGATACTATTGTGCGGGCCGAGCGGGGACCGCGCGTACTACGAGGGGCTGCTTAAGAGAATAAAAGAAAGCCCTGCAAAAGACAACCTGCTGGTTTTCGAGCCCACTGGAATAGGCAGGCACAGCGTGCGCGATGCGTACGCTGCCTCTGATGTTTACGCTTTCCCAACGCAGAGGGAAGCGCTCGGCCTTGTAGCGCTTGAGGCAATGGCCATGGAAAAGCCAGTTGTCTCTTACGCTGTTGGCGCGCTGCCAATGCTCTTAGCAAACGGGAGGGGGGCTGCAGTGCCAAAAGATGATGTAAACGCAATGGCAGGCGCAATCGATTTTTACCTCTCAAACCCAGAAAAAGCATTTGATGCAGGAAGAAAGGGGAGGGAGTTTGTTTTAAGGGAGTACTCCCTTGAATCGCTTACAAAGCGCTGCCTAACGCTCTACAAGCAGCTTTTAAACCGCGACCAAGACGATTCCCACGAGGGTTAAAAAGACGCCGAGGTATTGTGTGGGCTCCAAGCGCTCCCTTAAGAAAACAAAAGCGAGGGCTACTGTTACCGCTGGGCAGGTCATTGCAATCGGGTAGGCTAAGGAAACCTGTTGTGAAGAGAGCGCGTAAGCATAGCCGAGGTACGCGCTGATGTTAAGCAGTACTGCCGCGAGCAATGTTTTCCTGGCAGGGCCTTTTAGCGCGCTTGGCTTGAAAAGCTTTCTTTTCGAGAGCGCGAGGTAGGAGCTTACCGCTAACACTCCCACGGCAAGGCTTACAGAGATTCCCGCGAGGCAGTTAGCGCTCTCCGATGCCAGTGAAAAAAGTGAAGCGGAAACCCCACCGCAAAAAACAGTGACCAGGGCGTAAGGGACGCCTGCGGCAAGGCTCACTTGCTTTCTCACGAGCTCGTGGAGCCTGAGCGAGACGAGCGGGACGCCTATGAGAGTGAACGCTATTGCAATAGACTGCAATCCTGAGAGCTGGTCCCCTAGCAGGAAAACGCCGATGGCCGCTGCAGTCATCCCCTGGGCTCCCGCGATGGGGGAGACGACTGAGAGGTTGCCTTCTTTAAACGCTTTCAGCAGCGAGAGGTAGCCGACTCCAGCGAAAGCGCCTGAGGCAGCGAATAGCAAGAGGGAGCCGGGGCTGGGCCTCGCGCCCATGTAAATGAAAGCAACAGGCGCAAAAGCCAGTAGTGCCGAGAGCTGGAAGTAGAGCAATAGCCTGAGCTCGCCCACTTGTTTTACAATCTTTTTTGTGAGCAAGTCCCCCGTCCCCCAGCTTAAGGCAGTAACAATTGCTGCGAGTAGCCAGAGCATTTTGACTCACATCTCTGTGCCCATCAAAAGTATTTGCGCGAGCAGGGCCTCTAACTGTATTCGCTCGTTCGCGCCCTCAACCAAGCGGAAGTTGTATTCGCCTATCTTGTCAACGAGCTTTACCTTAGTGCGGTCGGGTATGCCGAGCTGTGTTATCTCCTTGTACATTTGCAGCATCACGTCCTCGCCGCTCATCCCGTACTCGAGCATCACGTGGTCCAGCTTCTCCCTAGCCTTCAGGAAGTCGCCGTTCAAGGCGAGCTCGAGCATTTGCTTTACCTCCTCCGGTCTTGCCCTGGAGGAAATCTTGTAAATAGATTCTGAAGTGACTTTGGGGTTAGTCGCGGCAGCCCCCTGCAGCGCGTTAATCGCCTTCCGCATGTCGCCCTCTGAAATGTATATTAGTGACTCTAGGGAGTCGCCTTGGAGCTGCACGTTCTCTTTTTGCGCTATTGACTCAATCATCTTCTGCACCGCCTCTTTCCTAAGCGGCTTGAAGCGGAAAACAGCGCACCTGCTTTGCAGGGGCTCAATGATTTTAGAGGAGTAGTTGCAGCTTAAAATGAACCTTGTCGCGCTAGAGTACAATTCCATTGTCCTCCTCAGCGCGTTCTGCGCGTCAGGAGTGAGCGCGTCGCTCTCATCAAGGAAAATGAGCTTGAACGGGACATCAGTTAATGGGACAGAGCGCGCGAAGTCCTTTATCTTGCCCCTAACAACATCGATTCCGCGCTCGTCGCTCGCGTTCATTTCCAGGAAAGAGTTCCTGTACTCGCCACCGTAAAGCTCTTTTGCTAGTGCCAGGGCAATGGTTGTTTTGCCTATTCCAGGCGGGCCTGAGAACAGCATGTGCGGGAGGTTCTTCGCGTTAACATACGCTTTCATCCTCTCCACTATGTCCTCCTGCCCAACCACTTCCCCGAGAACACGTGGCCTATACTTTTCCGTCCAGGGTAACTCGTCCAATCCATTCACCTAACACTTATTTTGTTAAGGTAGTTTTTTATAGGGTTGTAAGACAAGCAATTTGGGTGAGTATTAATGCACAAGAAGCTATTTGCATTGTTAATGGTTTTCGCTTTAAGCGGATTTGTCTTCGGGTTCAGTTCCCCGGTTGACATCTCAAACTCTGGGACTGGCGCGATGCTGCCGCAAGTGGACACGGACTCCAACGGGGTCGTGCACGCTGTTTGGATGCAGTGCTCGGACATTCCTGACACGGATTGTGGTGAAGGGTGCTATTGTGAAGTAGACGACCCTTACGGTTGTGACGAGTACTGCTATGACGGCATGCACATGCTCAAGTCCTGTTATTACGGCGGGGAGGAGGGAACGTGCTGTGTCGCTCCGGAGCCCACGCCAACACCGGCTAACGAGTGCGAGGCAAGCGGCGCGCCCCTGTGCAACGGGGACTGCCCCGGAAAGTTTGATGAGTGCACACCATACCCTGACGGGACCTGCAAGTGCATTAACATGATGACGGCTTGCGAGGACTCGCCCAATTGCAGGGGCTACTGCGGAATGATTCTAGCCCCTCCGATAAAGCCAACAATAAAGCCATTGCCAAGCGAGGTTTGCGCGCAAGTAGGCGAGTTTGAGGGAACTCCGATTTGCGCTTGCGTTGACTACGCGTTGTGCGGTGAAGGGGACGATGAGGGGGTCTGCCACGGCTACTGCTCCTCTCCCGGGACGTACTGCACTGGGCTAATGATATTGGACGGGGTTCCCCCAGGCGGCATGTGCGGGGGCTCGGACCCGACCGCTCTTTACTCGCCGCCAACAATGTGCTGGTGCGCGCCCTGGAGCGTGATGCCACCAATCTCGTTCCACGTTTTCACTCAGGACGAGGGCTCTTGGCAGGAGAGGGACGTGCTCCACTATGGAATGGACTACACCACCCAAACATCCGACCTCACTTCCTTCTTGTCTGGTGAAGGCACTTACCAAGTGCGCTTGGTGCATGAGGGAGAAAACGTTAAGGGATTTATTGACAGCGTTTACCTAGAGGTTGATGGAGAGCTTTACGCTCCCAAGAAAGCGCTCATGAACGGTGAGAGCGCGCTGCCGAAAGTTATTGGCACTGATTACGATGTCTTGCACGCTACACTCGAGACCGTTGACTTGGAGTGGAACACCGTGCCAGGCGCTTCGAGCATCAAGCTTGTTTTGACCGCGCGTGAGGAAAGCGCTGAAGAGCTCGAGGCAATGGGCGGAGAGCCCTTGTACTACCCCGCACCCCCTTGGAGGGGTGAGGCGTACTCCACTTATTTTGTTGGAAGCGAGTTTGAGTTCACGGACTACTGGGCACCAGAATCCGGGCATCCTTCAGGCGAAATCATTGGAGTAATGTCATCTGACTCAGAGAACCTTTACCTGCACTTTGACGCTGTCCCGGACAACACCAGGGACTCTGACAGCGACTTCGCAAAGCTCGAGGTAAAGACTGAGAGCGGTGAAAAGGAGTTTGTCTTGACTGACACTGACTCCACTTACGGGCAAGCATTGTTTGAGTACAATGAGAACGCGGTGTGGGAGCACAGGGTCTACGAGTTTGCCATACCCTTGAGCGAGCTCGGTGTTTCGGACGGAGATGCGATATACTTCAGGCTCTCCGGCTACGGCACGATGCTGGTTATCCCTGACCCACCCATTTTCTGTGATGACCCGAACCAGGTTTGGGAGGTGATGTACTCCAAGAAGGAAGGCAGCTCGTGGAGCGCGCCAATATCGCTATCAGACAGCCCAGTGCACTCAATGTTCCCAGTAATAGCTGTTGACAGCGAGGACGAGCTCTTGGTTGCTTGGAAAGAGTACAACAACGACCCGCCAGAAGTATTTTACGTTGACTCCACTACTGGAGGTGACGCTTGGAGCGGGCCAGGGCAAGTGAACAACGCGCACATTGACGCTAACGAGCTCGGGATTGCCGCGAGCGGCGAGGACGTCGGCCTCACTTGGGAGGTAGGCGGCAACATCGAGTTCGCGGACTATGATAACTGTGCTTGGAGCGCGACGGACACGATTGACGGCAGCGGCTCTGCAAGCGAGCCCGCAATCCACTTGGCGCCAGGCGGCGGCTTCCAGATAGCATACGCTCGCGGAAACGACATTTACTGCAGCGGCGCTGGGTTCGCGCACTCGCCGTTCAAGCTGAACACTCCCGCGGGCGCTTCCGAGTCACCTGACTTGGCTGTCGGGTACAGTGGCTGGGTGCAAATCGTTTGGCGTGACGCGAACCAGTCGGACGGCAGCTTGCCAGGGCACTGGGAGATTTGGACTGCGCGCACGGACTGCCATTCTACAATAGAAGACATGACAGTAATCTCGAACACCCCGCACTATGACTCGCTTTCACCAAGGATTACTGTAGACTCTGACCACGACTACCACGTTGTATGGGCGGACGCAGAGCCAGGCAACTACGACATCTATTACTCTTTGCTAGATGGAGGGTGGGGAACTGACTGGACGGAGCCATTGGACATTTCGAACACTAACGCGTACTCTGAGTCGCCGCTGGTTGAAGCAGACTCAAACAACCTGCTTCACGTTATCTGGGGAGACCAGAGCCCGGGAAACGTTGACCTTTTCTGGACTGGCTACAACGGAGAAAGCTGGGAGGCTAAGGAGGACTTGAGCAACAGCGGGGGCTCGAGCGCGGCGCACCAGCTCACAATAGACAACAGCAACAAGCCGCACATAGTCTACCACGACAACACCCCAGGGCACTTTGAAGTCTACTACCTAGGGGGCACGGCTCTTGAGGAAGAAACCTGCGAGCTAGACCTCACCGTAACAAACAACTGCACCAACGAGGACATTCTCCTGGAGGTAACCGATGATGACGGGCACCCAGTGGCGAACGTGCAAGTGCTCGTTTCATTCTTCGAGCTCCCCGCAGGCCTCTGGCTCAACATTGGCTCGGAGACAACAAACGCCTCAGGACTAGCAGTGTACGCGACTGCAGAGGAAGGGTACTACAAGTTCACTGCGGGAAAGCCGGGCTGCACAGGAGACGTGGAAAGCGTTTACATTGAAGACTGCGCCACACCAACCCCCGCCCCAACAGCAACGTCCCCGCCATCCCAGCCGACACCCACTTCCCCACCAGGCCCGGGGCCAACTCCAACCCAAGCGCCACCATCCACCCCAACGCCAGGAGGGCAAACCCCCTCAGCAACCCCGTCTGGGACAAGCGCCCCGCCTGCAACGCCAACACCGCGGCCCACGCTAACCCCCACGCTCCCGCCTGGAGGGTGCTTGACTGACGCGGACTGCACTGGCGTGGAAGTTTGCTTGGCAGGCTCTTGCACAGAACTCTCGAACAGCTCAACAATAATCCACCCAGCAGACCCTGGAAAGCCAAAGATAATCGTGGACATGCCGATGACAGTGGAAGTTGGGCAGGAGCTGCCCGCGTACGTTTACACTGAAAACGGCGCGCCCGTGAGAGGGGTCAAGGTAACCGGCTTCGGGGAGGAGAAGGTCACTGGCCAGAACGGCAGGGTCTTGTTCACTCCCACGCAAGCAGGGGACTACGAGGTCTCTTTCGAGAAGCAAGGCTACCCCATTGGAACGAGGATGGTGAGCGTGCAAGGCGGTGGCGGCGCCTGCTGTGGAGTGTTCCTAGTGCTCGCAGCGCTCGGTGGCGTTGCAGCAGTGGCTGGCGCGTACTCCAAAAAGGGCTAGCCAAGCCCTTCCCCCCTCATTCTTTTTTTTCTTTTCTCCCGTCAGGAGGGGTAGTATTAAAAAGTTCTTTTGCGACTATTACTCCCTGTGGTTTCCCGGGCTTTTCCCGGGGGTTAGCTAATGTTTGACAAAAAAGAGCTAGAACTAATGGCCAGAGCCTTATTGCCGGCGTTCATAGCCGCGCTTGGGTTCTGGTTCCTGGGCGCGTTCGAGGTCCAGCAGAGCTTTTTCAACTTCCTCGTCCTCATCTCTGCTTACCTCCTGGGGCTGGGGGTACTGGTTTTTGCTGAGAAAAAGCTGAGGCTTAAGGCGAAGGCAAAGTTTTACGCGGTGTACGCGTTAGTGGCAATTG
>Ga0272442_10005512_pt1 | contig 16881 bp, 10 predicted proteins | sample SSMForm2O_FD_200262 | JGI IMG/M metagenome (GOLD analysis project Ga0272442, IMG submission 200262) | Marine sediment archaeal communities from Little Sippewissett salt marsh, Falmouth, MA, United States - SSM-Form-2O | ecosystem: Environmental > Aquatic > Marine > Wetlands > Sediment ... | reverse complement strand
GAGTGATGATGAAAGGCAGCCTTGCGATCGCTGTCGTTTTGGCCTCTGCGGTTCTTCTTTTTTCTTCGGCCGCTCAGGCAGCGCTTGTCGATTTTTACTTCACCATGGCGCCGAATGCCGATCAGGTCGTTGGCGTGGACGTGGACAGTATCGGCGTGGGTGCCGGCTGGCTGCACCTCAACACCGAGACCAATACCATCGACTGGAGCATCGTCTACAGCGGCCTGACGGGCGCTCCCACCATGGCACATCTGCACGGGCCCGCCGAGCCGGGCGAGAATGCAGGTCCGCAGGTGCCGCTGGACCATACGGCGAATCCGATGATCGGCATGGCCGTCATCAGCGACACCCAGGAAAGCCAGCTCTTCGACAACCTGTGGTACATCAACATTCACACCGAGACATACCCCGGCGGCGAGATTCGCGGCCAGGTCGTCCGCGTGATCCCCGAGCCGGCCACCGTCGCCCTGCTCGCCTGCGGCGGGCTGCTGCTCCTGCGACGCCGCCGGTAGAACCGATCGCCGCGACCCTCGAAGACAAGCCATTGTGCACAATCCCTCGCGTGACAAGTGCGCCGTGACATGCCGCGCCGGAATTTGTCAGAATTCGTATGACTGCGAGATTGCCTCGCTCCGCCGGCAATGACATATCGCACCTTGCGTATGTCATTGCGAGGAGCATAGCGACGAAGCAATCTCCTGCCGCCATAGTGGTGAGACTGGTGAAACGCCATACCAGCGAGACGTGGCAAACGCGCCGGATGGCGCGGGCGCCTGAGAGGGCCGGTCCAAGACAGCGAGCCCTTATACGAATTAGGTGTAATTCGTGCGCGGTGTTGTCAACCTGAACGCAGTGAAGCGAAAGCCATTTGAAAGAACTCAACCATTTTCGACGGGTCGAGCCATCTGACTGCGGCCAGCAGGTCATGTTCCTGGTCGACGGCCACATAGTTGCCGCCGAATCCTACGGCGGTGAATATGGACTCAGGCCATTGAGGCACTCTTCCTGGGCCGCGATTGAGCCACCACATGTAACCGTAATTAGGCCTTGCCTCGGAGGGAGTGCGGAGCATTTCGATCCATTCTTCGGATATCAGTTGTTTGTCGTTCCATTTCCCGTTGCGCAGGAACAGATAGCCGAACTTGGCCTGGTCGCGGGTGCTGATGAACATGCCTCCGCCCCGGTGCCCGCCGCCGCTGACGGACTGCATCTTCACGCCGTCGATCGTCACCCACGAGTTCTCATATCCGTGCCACCGCCAGGTGCCCGAAGCGCCTATCCGGTCCATGATCTTTTCCTTCAGGACCGCCGGCAGCGGCTGCTTCCAGAGACGCAGGAGGGAATAGGCGAGCACGTTCACACGCACGTCGTTGTATTTGAAGCTTGTTCCCGGTTCCTTACGCTCTCTTCGCTTCCATTGCTCCGGAGTTCCCTCTCGCGGGGGACGGTCCGCCCAGTCGGGTTTATCGAAGAGCGTGCCGGACCAGTCGGAGGACTGATTGAGAAGATGGTGCCACGTGATCTGTGAATTGTGTTCGGAGGCGAAGGTGCCGTCCCGTACGTAATCACCTGCCTTGTCATGCACGTCTTTGATTAACCCGGCATCGAGCGCAAGGGCGGCGACGGTCGAGAGGTAACTCTTGGTCACGCTGAACGTCATATCCACCCGCTGTGTGTCACCCCATTCCGCCACGATATAGCCGTTCTTGATGATGATTCCGGCGGGCCCGCCCCGGTCTTTCGTCGGGCCGACAATCGTATTGTCGGGTTCGAAGGAATTCGAGATTGCGACCCTGAGATCTCTGGGAATTCCGACCTCATTTGCCATGGCAAAAGCGACCGCTTTCTGCAGAGAGTCGGCATCCATCCCCACGTCCTCGGGGCGGCGGGATTCCCATTCGCCCGTCGGGCCGGGATAATAGACACCGTTCGACTGCGCGTGAAGCAGGCCGGGAATAAGGAACGCGCTGATCAGCAGCAGGCATAAGGCCGGCGAGAAATCAAGACCCCAAGGCAACCTTTTGGATTCAGGTAAACGCAGCTTGCGGAACATGATCGAAACCTCCCATTTCCAACATATTCATTCATCTGCTAACCGGTGATCCGCAGGACGTCACACTACGTTCATGTAGATGGCGATGAAGACGGCCAGGAGGACGAGCAGGAGCAGGCCGGCCCCGAAGATCGCCAGGGCGCAGCGGCGATTGAATCCGTCGGCGAAGGGCCGCAGGGCGTGACGGACGAGGCCGGGCCACTTGCAGGCCAGCAGACCCAGGATCATCCACCAGAGGCCGGTGCAAAGTGTCACTGCGCTGATGACGAATGGGATGAGACCCGTATTGGCCACAAAGCGAATCCACTCCATTTTGTGTAGTTCTACAGAGATTACGCTGGCGAGCAGTCCCGGTCCGGCCAGGAGAGCGGAGGCGAAGCTGACACCTACGATGATCAGGATGGGATAGAGCAGCCACTTTTGGGCGTCGAGGCCTTCGCCGTCGGCGGTGGCCAGGGCCGCGCGGGCGATGAGGAAGCTGGCGGCGTAGAAGACCACCTGGAGAGGGCTGACCAGGAACATGAGCACAAAGGCGATGAGGAGGAAGAAGAAAGAGATGTAGGCGAGGCGCCAGTCTTCAGAGTCGGTGCGGAGCTTGAGGATCAGCTTTCCCCACCAGTTCAGCGTTTCGGGAGGGACGCACTGACGCGGGCTTCCGAGGCGGGCAAGGACGCCGTCCAGAGTGCTGGACGAGACGGGCTCGGGTGCGCCTTCGAGCTCGCGCTCGATGTGCTCGGTGATGTTCTGCTCGACCTCACTGCGATCCACCGACTTGGACCAGCGCAGATACGATCTGACCTGTCGCAGGTAGTCGTTCAGGCCCTTTCTCGCATTTTCACTGAGTTCGACCATGACTATTCCTTCCGCTTGAGTTTGTCGGTGCCGGTCTTCATCTTCGTCCAGCAATCGTTCATGCGGGCCAGGATGCCCCGGCCCTTTTCGGAGACGGTATAGTACTTTCGGGCCGGGCCCTCGGCGGATTCCTCAATGGTGGTTTCGACGAAGCCCTCCCGTCGCAGCCGGCTGAGAATGGGGTAGACGGTGCCTTCGCTGACCACGAGGGCGTCGGTTTCGCGCAGCCTGCGGACGATGTCGTAGCCGTAGAGGCGGGTGCCGTCGATGGCGTTGAGGATGCACAGCTCCAGCATGCCTTTACGCAATTGGGTGGACCAGTTGTCGAAGAATCTATCGTTCATGCCGACAACTATAGTGTATTGCAAGGTACCTGTCAATACAAATTAGTAAAAAATGAAAAAAATTTTCGGCTTCCGGCGTAGGCATACGGTAGAAGGGAGCCCAGCAGAGTCAACGGTGCCGCCTGAGGTTAGCGCGATGTCGCTTGTCATATGATGATTGTCATCCTGAGCGGAAGCGAATCCCGGCGCGCCGGGATGGCCACCGTACGTCTCTTCTGACGCGATGCTGACTTCTCTTGCTCGGCCCGGGTGCTTCACTTCGTTCAGCATGACAACCCTCCCATGAGCTGAGACAGAGCACCAGGTTCTGTCCAAGAACTTTCGCGCCGGCCGAGAATGAGTGCAGATTCTCTGGCTCAACCTGCGATATTACCCGAAAAACCGGCCTGGGGCCGCCGGTTGCGCGGGGCGAACTGAGTTTTCAAACGGAGGCTAATACACGATGCGAATCTCCGAGGGTTCGACCACCGTGATGGCCATGAGACGCTGGTCGGCCTGGAAACTGGGCTGGACGGGCCGGAACGGCTGTCCGACGGCCGGGCCCAAACGCAGCGCTCGAACGTCCACCTGCGCGGGTTGCTGCGATACGCCTGAGAGCAGCAGGTAGCAGGTCTTGCGGTCCCAGCCCTCGACGGAGATTGTCACCTGGTCGGTCTCTTCGCGCACGTCGAGGATGCGGCACGGAGCATGGATAAACCAGCCCTTCCTGGCCAGCTTCTTGATGTCGTAGAGCCTGCCCTTGTCAAAGAGCTCGGGCAGGTGGGCCTGGACGGTGCCGGGATTGATGGCGGGTCCGTCGCTGATCTGGGTGCGCAGGTGGAAAAAGTCGGGCAATAGACCCTGGCGCTTCTTGTCGGCGGCGGGCCAAGTCATCTGCACCCCGGCGGCGGTGATGCCTTTGGCGATCTGCTCCCACGGACCTTCCCGGTCGTATTGCGCCAGCAGGTGCAGGGCCGAGGCGTAGACCAGCCCGCACCACTGGACGGGCCGGCCGAACCAGCACGGGGCCTTCCAGTTCGTCGCGCCCAGGACGGCGATCGTGGCGTAGGGGCCGACCTCGCCCTTGGTAGGATTCACGAGATAGAGAAAGGGCACACCCGTCCACGCCCAGTAGCGGGCCTGTTCGAGATACCGCTCTCGGCCGGAGAGCAGGTAGCCCAGCGTGTAGGCCTTGACCAGGTGCGCCGAGGCGAGGATGTCCGGCGTGTGCAACGGCATCTCCCACACCTGCGCGCCGCGGGGAACGGTGTTCGCATAGAGCGCGGTCTGCTTGTCGAGTAGCTCCAGGGCCCGCCTGGCGAGTTCGGCGTCGGCCGAGAGCGTCGCGACCTCCAGTATTCTGACGACGTCCACGCCGGCGTGCCCGTTGGCGTGCTGTGCGAAGTGCGTCTTGCCGTAATCGACCTTGCCCGGGCGGTACGGCTTGACGCCTCGCTCGTCGAAATTCCCGAGCAGACCCTTTGCCTGGCGCAGTCGCTGCGCGACGTACGGGTAAATGCCGCCGAACACGAACGGCGCGCTCGGCGTGCGCGTGTGAGAAACCGTGCTGAGCCACGGGGCGCCGCGCGGCATCTTCGTCACCGCCAGGTCGCGGGCGTCGTTGAGCCTGTCCCGCAACTCGGTGTCGCGGACATGATTGGCCAGCCAGTCGATATACATGATGGCGTCCCCGGCCGGCTGAGCGCCGAACTTGTCGCCCCAGACGGCGTGGCGAAAGATACCGCCTTCATTGATGTCTGAATCCAGCCAGCCGTGCGCCAGCAGTTCGACCGCCGCACCGAATCCGCCGCGGACTTCCGGCACGTCCGGCATACCCTTGAGCGCGACGTACTTCTTGACCGCCGGAATGATCGTGTCGCCCCGGTCGCCGAGAATGACGGCGCGGGCCCGCAACGGCTCGTTCGCCTTCAGCCGCAGCGGCGTGTGGGCCACGAGATCGTTCTCGAAGCGCGCCGCGCCGACCGCCGGCGCCGTCAGCGCCATGACGTGCGCGCCCGAATCGTAGATGCGATCGGGAGAATCGAAGACGGCCGCGACGGTGCCCGAAGGCTCCCACATCAGCCCCACGTAGCGACCTTCCCGGACGACCGCCATCAGCGGGAAGGTGATCTTGACCGGATCGGGCACGCGCCGCACGTGCTCGGGCGTGCTGATGTCGGCCTCGCTGCTGCTGGGCTCGTCGGCCAGATATTCCAGGCCCGCGAAGAGACCCTGCGTCTTCTGCGCCCCGAAGGTGCCCAGCCCGGGAAAGAGCGTCAGCCAGGGCACGTAGATCACGTCCCGGTCCCTGTCGGTGACCACGGTCGTCTCCACGGCGATCGTGCCGGGCTTGGCGCCGGCCTGGAACCGCCGCGTCAATTGCCAGGTCGCGCCGTCGTTGTCCTTCAACGTCGCGCGTGAGACAAGTCCGGCGTCGTCGCGCGTGCAGGCGAAGTCCGCACCGTCGAGCCGGAGCCACTGAGGCTTTCCCTCGCGCAGCCAGCCGATCAGCTCGGCGTCGTAGCCGCACGCCATCTCCGCACCGTCGGCCTCGACGGTGAATTGGCCCCAGCGCCCTTGATAGTGGCGCAGGACCAGCGTACCGCAGCGCAGCGCCAGCGGCTCGACCGCCTCCGTGCCGGGTCGGTGCGGCTTGGCGAACTCCGGCGGCGCGATGACCGGGAGCACTTCGGCCCGGATCGAGGCGATAACGATCGCGCCGGCCCCGACCGCCGGGTCCAATCGGAAGCGCGTCCGCTTGCCCAGCGGCTCGCGTATGATCAGCGGGTAATCGCGCCACCGATCGTCGGCCTGCACGCTGAATCGCACGGAACGCCCGGCTTCGAACCGCTCGCCGTAGAACAGCTCGCCGCCGGCGTCGGCGCTCGACTTCATCCGCACCGTCACACGGGTGACGCCCTCGCCCGGCAGATCGACGGGCGGGCCTTCAATCCACGGATCGCCCCCCGTCGAGCGAAACGCCATCCCCTCGGTCGCCACGGCCAGGTCCGCCACTTGCCGGTTCCCCGTCCAGCCGTGCAGCCCCTGCGTGAAATCCCACGACACGACCGTGTCCCCCGAAGCCGCCGCCGCACCAATCAGGAGCACGAGCAACGGTAGGATGGGCTTTAGCCCATGCGGTATCTTCACCTGCAGGGTCAGGCAGCATGGGCGAAAGCTCATCCTACGATCCTTCGATTCCAGGTTGCATCTGCTGTTGGCACCAAGCGTTCTGCTGCGTTTCACAATCGACCTCCGGTTTCTGCATGTCGAGACAATGATGCGGGTCCGCGCCCGGACCCGGTCGCATGTAGTATAATGGGTCGCATGACTCTGGAACAAGAGATTAAGGACAAGGCCCGCGCACTGGGCTTCGACGCCGTGGGGATCACGGACGCCGGATCGATTGCGTCGGACCACGTCGAGCACCTGCGAAGCTGGCTGGACTCGGGCTGTGCCGGTGACATGCGGTACATGCAGCGGAACTTCGAGAAGCGCACGCATCCGGCCGCGTTGCTCGACGGCGCGCAATCCGTCATCGTCGTCGCCCTGAACTACAAGCCGCAGGCGAGTCATTCCCCAGCTTCGCTTGAAGCTGCGGCGTGTCCGGCAGCGCCTGCCGCTCCCCGGGTGGCAGCGTCAAGGCCGCAGGCCTTGGCGATGGGCAGGGTCGCACAATACGCCCAGTACGACGACTACCACACGTTCATCCGGCCGCGGCTGCACGAGCTGGCCGCCTTCATCCGCGCCACCGACGAGAGCGTCCGCTTCAAAGCGTGCGTGGATTCGGTGCCGCTGGCCGAACGAGCGCTGGCGGTGCGGGCGGGCCTGGGCTTCATCGGCAGGAATCACATGCTCATCCCCCCGACGCTCGGGCCGCAGGTGTTCCTGGGCGAGCTCGTCACCACGCTGCGTCTCGAACCGGACGAGCCGGCGCGTGCCTCCTGCGCCGACTGCCGGCGCTGTATCGAGGCCTGTCCCACCGGCGCGCTGCGCGAGGACGGCCAACTCGACGCGGCTAAGTGCCTCAGCTACCTGACCATCGAGCACCACGGTGACATTGCCGGCGAGTTAGCCGAGAGAATCGGCGACCGCCTCTTCGGCTGCGACGAATGCGTCCTGGCCTGTCCCCACACCCAGGCCGCACCGTCCCGCACGAATCACCAACTCCAGCACCACGGCGATCGCGCCCGCCTGAACCTCCACGAAATCCTCCGAATCACGGACGAAACTTTCCAACGCACGTTCGCCGACTCGGCCCTCCTGCGCCCCGGCCTCCAACGCCTGCAAAGAAACGCCCGCCTCTGCCTGGCGAATACCAATCGCAAACAATAACAACGGGCAGTGCTATCGTAAGTCTTTGCGTTTGGTGAATCGCTCCGCCCGCTTGTGCGCGTGAGAGGACAAGCGCGGGACAATGGCTCAAATGTTCCGGGCAACCACTTCCGCGGCTTTGATCAAGGGATACGCTGTCGGTGACGCCGTGAGCAATGGATGAGTGCCGATTTGCGCCGTCAAAATAGAGTTTATACTCATCCGATTTTGAATGACGAGTCCGATGAGGTTTGTCAGTTCGCCCACACTGAGGCCACCCATGACTTCTCCGCCCAGAACGACGCCCGATTCCTTGGCAACGATGAGCTTGATCACTTGCTTGTGGGTGCCGGGCAAAGTCCCCGGATGCCTGTCGACGCCGGCAAACGTGCCGGTAACCACGTCAAAGCCCTCCCGTCTCGCCACGGCTTCCGTGAGTCCCGCCGCCCCGAAGCCCGTGTCACCAATGGCCGTAGAAAAAATGGCAATCGTGCCGCTGAGTGTCTTCAAGGTGGAGAGCTTGTAGAGATTCATCCCCGCCACCCTTGCTTCCGCACAAGCGGTGGAAGCCAGCATGACGCCACTGTGCTTTCTGGTGATGAAGTCGCGCTTCTCGGCGCAGTCGCCGACGGCGAAGATGTCCGGGTTCTCGGTCCGCATGTACTCGTCCACCATGACAAAACCCTGCTCCGTGATCTTGCACCCCGACTTCTCGGCCAAATCCACGTTGGGACAATAGCCCATCGACAAAGCGACCGCATCGGCTTCAAGGCTCTCTCCGTTATCCAGCAGAACTTCGCTGACCTTTTCCTCTCCCAGGATTTCCTTCACGCCGATGCCCGTCTTGATGGTTATGCCGCGGTCCTGCAGGAGGCGCTCCGCTTCCACCGCCAGCTCTTTGTCGAAAGCGAGACCCAGTATATTGGGAAGGATCTCCACCAGAGTGACCTCCTTGCCCCTCTTGGTGAGCTCATCGGACATTTCCACGCCGATGAAACCGCCGCCCACGGTGACGACCTTTTTGCAATCGCTCAATTTGGCGATCATTTCGGCAAGATAGACCTTGTTTTTGTAAATCGCAAAAACGTTCGTTAGATCGGCTCCTTTGAGCCACTTGGGCAATGCCGGCATGGAACCGGTCGCCAGGACGAGCTTCTCAAAGGCGATTTCCGTGCCATCGTTCATCCGGCAAACCTTTTTCCCCTGATCGATAGAAACGGCGTGACCGATCTTCAGGTTGACACCGGCTTTCGCCAAAGCCGCATCCGGTATCACGTTCTTGTCCGTGCTCGCCAAGGAACCGAAAATGTATGGGATTCCGCAGGGAACGACGACCTGATTCTCCTTCCGTATGACCAGAAACTCCTTATCGGGATAGTTGCTTTTCCCGGTAATGCCTGCCGCGATGCCGGCAGCACTTCCGCCAATTACTAATACATCTGTCTTCATAATCGCGCTTTCCCTTCAATAGGCACACCTGAAACGATGGTCACAATCCGGTACGCGAGCGCGCGTCGGATCATCACCAAACGGACGTGCTGGCAATGGCTGCCCCCCGGGTGATGTGATGCCTGCACCTGGTCGTAACTGTTCTGGCTAACCGTGACATGCCCCACCCTAACCGCTTCATTCACATCTGTCAAGCGTCCCGAGTCACTACCCCGTCCCTGCGACCGAACATTTTCGCTGTCTATCCGGAATTGATATAGAATGGTCCACTCCTGATTGTGGACGGCGCTGCGCAAGGTATGCCGCACAGCGCAACCAACGCCTCCAAAGAAACGCCCACCTTTGCCTGGAAAACACCCGCCGCCAGAGGGAATGACGTCGAGATAGTCCGCCGCGGGCCAGATCCTTCACTTCGCCGCGCTACGTTCAGAGCTTGCCCTGAGCGTAGCCGAAGGGATGACAGACCGCGCGAGAATTCTTGCGAATCCGTATAACTTTGCCGTTCGCAGCGGCTTCTCGACCTTCGGTGAAATTATCTGGAAAGAATTTCCCGTTGGTACGACGTAGCAAGGCAGAATTGAGTATGGTCTCCCGAGATATCGCGATCCTTGTTTGCGAATCGTAATTCAATGGCTCACTATTTCCACCGGACCCAACAACCCGGAACGTCTGAGCTTCCAATCGTCACGGATTTTGATGTTGGTCTTTGTGTAGCGTTTCTCCTGTGGTTTGCCTCGGTCGCCGATGAGACGGTTTTGCCAGGAATTGACCACCGCGATCTGAAGTCGGTTCCGCCCGGCCTTGAGCGCATCGGTCACGTCCACGCGGAAGGGTTTGGTCCAGGTGATGCCGATGTCCTTGCCGTTGAGCGTGACGGAGGCAATGCCGACGTCCTCGACTTCGTTGAGTCGCAGCCAGTAACGCTTGCCACGGGCAGGTTTCATTTCGAAGGTATTCGCATAGGTCGCCTTGCCTGAGTAATGCGTAATATCCGCGTCGGTGTGCCTGGTCCAATCGGTCAATTCCTCAAATTCAACCGCTGCCGGGCCGCCCCACTCGGTGTCAAACGCTACCTGCCACGGGCCCTGAATTTCTTTGACAACGTTCAACAGTGGATAGTTGGAACGTTCCGTGCCCTGTTGAGCGGCGTCGATGGCGTCGCGGAAAACGACCAGGCAGGAGCCATAGGGATCGAACGCCATGGGAACAACCGTGCGTCCATCGGTCTGCTTGAAGGCCTTTGCCGTGGTAGTATTTCCTGTCACCGGGTCCCACAACTCGGGTTGTTTTTCGCAAACGCGAAACGCGCAATCAACCGGCTTGGGTTGATCCGTCTGGTTGCAGACGAAGTACACGTCGGCACCCTCTATGGTGTAATGGATGTACTGGTACTCCAGTTGTCTCTCAACGTCGAGGGCCTCGAAGTCCGGGGCAATGCCGTCACGTTGCAGGAACGCACGAGAGGTCCGGCCCCAGACGAGGCGACCACTGCCGACCTTTTTCTGCCCTGTTGCCGGCGGGTTGCCGCCCCACAGTGTGTCGGCGAGTCGATGGAATTTTCGCTGCGCGGCTTCGCCGCCCACCAAACTGACCAGACGCTCCGGCTTGGGTCCCAGCACAGTGGCCCCTTGCTGGAGTAAGGTCTGAACCTTCTCCAGAACCGCCAGGGACAGGACCTTGTGGTCCGGCAGAACCAGCACGCGATAGGCCAGTCCGCTGGGAACCACCACCTCACCGTCGACGACCTTTACCTGAAGCAAGATCTCTTCATTGGTCACGTCGAAATCGTAACCGGGCAGGGCGCCGGGGCGGTTGAATCCCTTGTGCACGGCGATATTGGGCACGTGGTCGCCGTAGTAATACAGGACATCGGCAACGAAGGCGCCACGTTGCACCACGGCCTGGATGCGGTTCATGTAGTCCATGAACGGTTGCGAGAGATTCCACCAGGTCACCTGCGGGTTGACGTGCGTGCCGGCAAAGTACTCCTGACCCGGAATGCCCATCTCCTCGGGCGAGCAGGTAAAGGTATGAAAGAAGATCATGTTCAGACCTTCACAGTACTCGAAATCCATGGCGGGCTTCATATCGTGCCACAATGTGACGGCCCAGTGGGGATTCTTGAGTGACGTAAAGGACTCTGCGCCCACGATTTGCTTGCCGTAGATATGGGCTGCAGAAGAAGCCTGTTTGATATAGAAACGATTCTCCGGTCTGGGCCGATGCGGGCAGGGGATCCAGAACTCGCTCATGACAATGTCGCTGTGCTTGTAGTTGGTGATCCCATCGAGCGGAGCGGCATGCGGGCCGGAACACTCGGGCTGGATCCCCATGTCGTACCGCGCCGCGTGCTCGGCAAACCTCCGGTAGTGGTTTTCCGACACGCAGTGGGCGATGGTCTTTCTCAGGTCGGCCAGGAAGGCGTTGCTGACCGCGCGATTCTCGACGATCTTGCCGGCCACCACGGGCAGGTACTTGAGGATGTCGTAGCCATTGTAACGGCTGAAATCCTCGGCAAAGCCGGGGCTCCAGTTCATGCCGCCGCACTCCCAACTGTCGGTCTCCAACTGCTTCAACACGGTGCCGGCTAGGGGGCCCGCCTTCTGCAGCAGCGGATCCACCACCCTGTACCAATAGCGGTCGAAGACATCGCTACTGAGGTAGTCGATGACATGCCCCTTCCAGTTGTCGCTGGATGTCGCCACATGTGCGTGCGTGGGCGTATAGCCGATGCGCAGGACCGTCCACCTGCCCGGCGGCACCTGCCATCGAAGCGTGCCATCCCCGCCGACCTTCTCACTGATATTCACGATGTCTTCGAGCGCCGCGTCCTCCTCGCCCTCCACGGAGGGATGATCGTCGAGCAGGAAACGACAGTCCGGCGCCGATCCGCCCAGCTCACGCGCCCCCGATTTGGCGGCCAGGTGGCTAATGGACTCTCTGGTCATGCCCTGCCCCGCGATGAGGCCTTCACCCTTTTCGTCCAGCAACTGAGCACTCACTACCTGCACGTTGCGAGGTGAATCAGGGTGGCTCGGATCGTAGGAATCCTCAAAAACGATGCGAATGACTTTGCCTTCGATCGCATCGAACGAAAGCTCGTTGTAACCGTCCTTCAGTCCAAAGGCAGGTGTTTTTTGTTGGGTGTCAACCGCTTCAAGTCGGCATACCTTGGGACCGTACCCTTGTCGGCCCGTCAGTTTCAGAGCCGTCGCTTTGACCGTCCTGTCGAATGCAAATTCGACCCATTCGGGGGACCTGGGCGTCGGGCCTTCACCGCTTTTCTTGCCACCACTTACCCAGTATTGGCCCTCCGTGATGTTCGTGACGGGAAATTCCGCCTGCGCGGAACTGGCCCTTATCTTGAAAGGCAAACCCTTCGTCACCTTGCCGGGATACGCCAGCACGCAGATGTCACGATAGTAATCGTAGTTGGACTTCGGAGTGGGCAGCGCTCGTTCGATCCGGGCCGGGCCATCCACCTGCACCTCCGAGGAGGTAATCTGCTTGGCCTTGTCGTCGAGCGTGACAAAAGGCCCCCCGAGATTCCAGCCGCTCTGAATGGAAAGCCCCAGTTCGAGATCCAAACGCTGGGCCTCCCTCAGCGCATGCAGATAGAGCTCGGTCCATTCCGGCCCGGCGAACTGAGGACCGTTGGGGACATTTCGGTCGGGCCCCCAGCCCAGTTCGGTCCCTGCGTCGAAGATCATCGCCCCGCTGAAGCCCTTGTCGTGCATGGCCTCCAGGTCCCGGGTGATCGCTTCTTTGGTGACATTGCTGTTGAGCCACCACCACCAGCAGCGGACACCGGCCTCCCGCGGCGGGTGTCCAAAGTCGGTCTCCAGGCCCCTTGCGCTCAACACCGACGAAATAGCGAGGCACAGAGACAGTGTTACGACAATTCTCGGCATCATTTACCCTCTTTCAACTGCTTGTGGTTCCTCCCGCATGACACTTGAAGTTAACAGGCCAAGTGCAACACGGATACAGAAGAGACATCGCGAGTTGAATCCGGCAGCTTGAAGTGGTTGACAGACTTCAGGCCACGGAGTGCTCGCGATATCGTACCGCCATCTTACCATGGACGAACGAAATGTCATCTATCGAATGCAGTTTCAGGGCTATTGCGCTGCCGAAATCGCCCGCTGCCTGGGGCGCCGTCGCAGTACCATCAGCCGCGATACCCTGTGAGTGCCATGGCGGAGGATAGGACTCTGCCGCAAAGCAACCCGAGCGCCGCTATAGCCCAGGGGCAGGGGCGACGTTGTCTCTGCCCTAAGGCGAAACATCCCGCGGCTCGGAGCAGAGCCCCCGGAGATCCGAACCGGAAGGAGCTACCGGTGGGCTCGCTATTGTCCCTACCGACCTTGTTGCAATGCGCCTTATTCCTATTATTCCCGTAGGGCGCTACTCCGCGGGATCGAACAGGGCGGCAGGCGCCGGCGGCGTGCAGGCGTACCAGACGATACCCTCATAGGTCCAAACGTCGGAATGGCGGGTGATGAATGCCCTCTTGTCCGCCTCGTCGATTGTGTAGAACCATGAGCTGGAAGCGAGCGATATGAAGCGGTAGACGGGAGACACACCGGGCGGCTCCTGTCACGGCAACTCCCACCACAGGCGCGGGTAGTCTTGCCCGTCATCGATCCACCAGATGTCTTTAGTGCCGTTTCGGGTCTCGCCCATGAAGTCCCAGCCGGCCTCCAGATACGTTTGGGCACTCTGCATGGTCGCCGTGTCCAGGCCTTTGCCGGCCGAGCTCTTGGTCTGCCCCGACACCTCCGCGTCCCAGAAGGAGTCGTTGCACCACCAGTTGCCCCCATAGGAGGTAAGACCACCCAGATACTCCTGGCCGGAAACCACGCAGCTACTGTAACAGTTGGTGATGCGCGAGCCGTGCCCCGCGAGCCCACCGACGTCCTGAATGCCCGTGACGGTGCCGTCGCTGTAACAGTCGGTCAACGAACCGAACATGCTGCGGGCCACGAGGCCGCCGATGCAGCTTTCATACGATGTCTCGGCATTGCTGCTGACGCTGCCGCGGCTGAAGCACCGCTCCACCGTGCCCAGGTTCTCAGCGGCAAGAGCGCCGATGTAGTTGGTACCGGCCACGTTTACATCCGCCAGACCGAGGTCGCGGACCGTAGCCCCTTCCACCAGGGCCCCGAACAGACCCAGGTGATGTCTGCCGGAGATGGTCAGGCCACGGATGGTATGCCCATAACCATCAAATGTCCCCGCAAAGACCGGAATGACGGCATGGTGCCACACGATGTCCGACAGGTCGATGGACGCCGTCAGCTGGTAGCTGGCGGTGGGGTCGCAGACGACCGCGCCGAGCCCTGCAGAGGAGGCAATCCGATATGGGTCCTCGGCGGTTCCCTGGCCCGAAAGCTCCGGGCAGGTGCAGCGCGAATTCCAGCATAGCAGCGGATACCCACCGTCGTGCGGCATCCGCCAGGCGCCCCAGGCGCCGCGGGCCTCATCGACAAAATCCCATTGCGCAGCCAGGAACAGACTGACGTCCTGCATCTGGTCTGTCGGCCGCCCCATGCCGCCGGCGCTCTGGGCCTTTCCTGAGGTTTGCACATCCCAAAAAGAGTGCTCCACGCAACCGGAGTTGGTGGCGACCAGTCCGCCGACGGGTGAACCGGCGGTGATACGGCCCGTGCTGTAGCAGTTCGTCACCTCGGCCAGATTGGCCCCGGCCAGTCCGCCGACAGTGGAGCTCCCGGAGACGTTCCCGGTGCTGAAACAGTTGTGCACGAGGCCGTCATTGCCGCCGATCAGCCCGCCGACGCCCTCCTGTCCGGAGACGGCGCCGCTGGCGGAACAGCCGGCCACGACTTCGTCGCTGGTACCGACGAGGCCCCCGACACCCAAGCCGCCCGAAACCGTCCCCGTGGCGTCGGAATTGACCACGCTGCCCAGATTGGCCCCCACCAGCCCCCCGGCTTCAACGTTGCCTTCGACGGCGCCGTCGCTGAAGCAGTGTACGATGATTCCGCTGAAGTTTGTGCCCACCAGGCCCCCGATCTGGCCGGCGCCGGTGACGCTGCCCGTGCTGTGGCAGTTGGCGACACGCGCAAAGTTGATGCCGAGGAGCCCCCCAAGGGACGCGCCTCGCGTCCCGCCGGAGACGAGGCCTGTGCTGTAGCAGTCGATCACACTTTCGAAATTGGCTCCCACGAGCCCGCCAACATCTTCATCCCCGCAGACCGTACCTGTACTGTTGCAATGGGCGATGTCCTCGCTATTCTGTCCCACGAGGCCACCCACGTTTCTCTCCCCATGTACCGCGGCAGCGCTGCTGGACTCCCTTATCTGCCTGTAGTTTATCCCCACAAGTCCACCGACCCATTCCCCGCCGCGAGCCGTACCGCTGGTGTGACAGCCGACGATGGTGGCACTGCTGGAGCCTGCGAGTATCCCAACATTGCGCCCCTCGCTGCTCACATCAGCGTCGACCAGGCGCAAATCTCTGACGCTGGACGCGGCCTTGAAGAAGGCGTCGGCCTTAAGCTCTCCGAAGAGGCCCGTTCCGCTGCCGCCGGAGATTGTCAGGTTCAAGATCGCGTGACCGTTCCCGTCAAAGGTCCCGTAGAACTTGGGAATGACGGCCTGGCGAAACACCTGCCCGCCGGGCACATTGGGATCGAGATCGATATCGTCGATTAAGACAAAGTGGCTGAATTGCAGCCCCGGATCGCGTCCAACCGAGATAAGCTGCTCGGCCGTAGCGATCTGGTACGGGTCGGCGCGCGTTCCACTGCCGCCGGCGTATTGGGCGTGGGCGGTCACGCTGATGAGACAGATGGCAACCAGCAACGGGACTATCGACCGGGCGGGTGCGTTCGGCAGTATCATCGTATCCGTTCCTCCGTCCCCCCCTTTCCGAGCGGCAGGTGCGTCACCTGCTTGCACTTCTGCCACTTACTATACCAGACAGGACCTGTCCAAGTCAAACGCCGGGTCGGTGCAGGTCCGGGCGGCTGCGGGCGCTTCGAGTGACTCAGATAAGCGTGGCCGCAACCGAATCATCGAGTCGAGGCACACCGTTTCCGCGTCACGCCGGGCGCGCCGAATCGGTCGTTCTTTTGGAAATGCAGGGCGCAGCAATACTTAGGGAGCGAGGAAGGTGTCGGCTTCGCAGGCGGGGACTTCGCAACCTTTGACTTTGGAGCCGCAGGACATGGTCTGGATGGTGTAAAAGTCGTCGTCGGAGATGCTGGCTCGCCGGACCCGAGCGTATTCCACCGAGCCGTCGTACAGCAGGAGGTTCTGCCCCCGGCTGTCATGGTTGCGGCTGTTGGACGTGAGCAGCTCCTTGCAGAGGTCGATGCTGCACGGGGACGAATGGTCGGACGGCAGCCTCTCGCAGAGCGGGTTCAGGTCCGCCATCAGGACGCGCTTCTGCATGAGCCCGCGTTCCTGCGACTGCGGGCAACGCATGCGGATGCTGAAGTGAATGTAGGCCCGGGCGGGGAAGTCGTTGTACTGCTCGACCACCAGCGTCTCAAAATCCACGGGCCGGGCAATTCTTCTGGCCGGGCAGACGAACAGACGCGGGTCGGCGTATCCTCTCTTGACCAGCAGCCAGGCCCGGCGTGTATTGGAGTAGTTTTCCCGTCCTTGATAGCCGACCTTCCACCACGGGGTGCCGGGTGCCATTGGGACAGCGGGCAGCAGCCCGTCGTGATCGTTTACGTAGTCGGAGAACCCGGCGTGGATACTGCCTAATTGCCGGCCGCAACGGCTCTGCCAGTACTTCTGACGCATCATGCCCACGGCGGGGAACAGGCCGCTGACAACCAAAATGATGGCCGCCGCCACCGCCGCTACTTCGCCCCAGTTGCGCAGGAAGGGAATGCGAATGGTCAGGCCCCGCGA
>Ga0272442_10005509_pt1 | contig 16886 bp, 17 predicted proteins | sample SSMForm2O_FD_200262 | JGI IMG/M metagenome (GOLD analysis project Ga0272442, IMG submission 200262) | Marine sediment archaeal communities from Little Sippewissett salt marsh, Falmouth, MA, United States - SSM-Form-2O | ecosystem: Environmental > Aquatic > Marine > Wetlands > Sediment ... | reverse complement strand
TTCCTGTGCTTTGCGGCCTTTGTGCTTTTAAAAAAACACAGGGACTTAGTGTTGCCTGCGCTGTTTGCCTGCCTTGGCATTTTTTTATATTCCTTTCACCATAATTATTTCCCCAAAAACCACATTAAAAATTTTGACGGGAAAATACGGGCTGTTGAAGTTGTTGTTTCTGAAATACCGAAAGAATCCCCGGAAAGAATATATTTTACCGCGGATATTACGGGAATTTATACAAAAGAAGGAATTGCGGGGAATATAAAAGGAAAAATAAGAATAACCATTGAAAAAAACCTGCCAATAAAAATATCTTACGGTGATGTCCTTGAGATAAAGGGGTTTTTAAGGAGTCCCCGGGAACCGGCAAACAGCGGTGAATTTAATTATAAAAAATACCTGCGTTACAGGAACATATTGCATACCTTATACGCGCGCGCGCAGGCAGTGGAGAAAAAAGGGAGAAAAATTAAGAATTACTTTTATTTTTTTTCAGGCGCGCTTAAGGAAAAGCTGGTAAAGATAATTTATGATTCGGTGCCCCCGGCGGAAGCAAGGGTGCTTGAGGGTATAATGCTGGGGAACCAGAGGGTAATACCTGATGATGTTTATGATGAGTTTAAGATAACAGGGACGGTGCATATTCTTGCCGTGTCGGGTATGAATGTGGGCCTTATAGGGCTGTTTGTGTTTTTGATCCTGAAAATCGGAGGCATAAGCAGGAAAATTTCAGCCGTAATAACCCTTGTGTTCCTTTCGGTGTTCGCGGTAATTACGGGCGCTGACGCCTCAATAGTCAGGGCGACCATAATGGGCTACGTGGTACTTGCGGGAATAATAATTGACAGGGACGCGGACATATACAACTCCCTGGCCATAGCGGCGTTTATTATACTTGTTTTCAGCCCGGCCGACCTTTTCGACGCGGGTTTTCAGCTTTCTTTTCTTGCGACTTTCGGCCTTGTTTACCTCACTTCCCGTTTTCAGGAACATCTTGTTTTTTTGCCGCCTTATGTTTCCCTTCTTGTAATAACCACTGTTACGGCCCAGGTGTTTTTAATACCGGTCCTTGCAAATACCTTTCACCAGGTATCCGCCATATCAATTATCGCGAACCTGTTTATAGTGCCGCTTTCAAGCGCGATTACTATACTGGGGTTTGTCATGTGGATAGCCGGAATGATAAGCAATGCCGCGGCAAAGATATTCGGCGCCAGCATCTGGGCCCTTATTTTGTTCATGAAGGCGGTAATTCATATACTGTCAATGATTCCTTACGCCTGTTTTTCGGTAAAAACCCTTCCCGTATTATTTACAACAGCCTATTATATATTTTTTCTAATATTGCCGCACAGGGATACGGGGCTTCGCCTAAGGATAAGGTTAGGGAGAAGGATAGGGCCCCGTAAAATGGCCTTTAGCCATCACGGGGCAGGAATTAATATAAGGATAGGGCCCCGTAAAACGACTGAAAGCTATCACGGGGTAAATTTAAAATATATCATTGGAGTTGTGCTGCTTGTATGGGGGGCTGCGCATCTTGTTGTGCCGCAGGGTAAAGACGAGGTAACAATTCTTTCCGTGCGCGGGATAAACGCGGTATTTGCCGGGACAAAGGCGGACAAAAAAATTCTGATTTTAGGTTGCGATGATTATAAAAATGATTTTGCGGTACGCTCAAAGGTTGTCCCGTTTTTAAGGTCCCGGGGGATAAACAATATTGATTACCTGTGCCTTTATTCAGTGAAAAATAAAAAAAACAGGGACAACATAAGAAGAAATTTCAGGGTTAAAAGTATTATTGAGGACAAAGACGAAGCCCTGAGCCTGATGATTGACAAAAAGGCGAAAATGTACGCAAACAGTTATTCGGTTGAAGTTGATTTCGGGGCGAAGCAGTTCATATTTACCAAGCTGATTACGCCGGAAATTGCGCGCAGGAACGGGGCTTATATTTATCCCTGTTTTTATTCGCGCGCGGCGCTTGGGCCGGCGGCCCGGAATAATTCTTGCCTGATAAACAGCTTAAACAGGAGAAAACCGGTGACAATTGAAAGTGAAAACATTTTTGATGTTGGAAAGGGAGGGATGTACTTAATAAAATTGTAAATTGTTCGCTGTAAATTGTAAATTGCAGAGAGGTGTTTTATGATGTGTTGTAGTTTCTAACCCCTAACCCCTAATCTCTAACCCCTGTCTTTAGGGATAGAGATAGACATAGACATCGTATACATTATATAATGTTAAAAAGTGTTGTCATTGCGAGTCCGGCGAGCCTTCACTATTGATAGCATTATAACCTTGTCGAGCCGGACGTGGCAATCTTGCAGTTAAAAAGCGAGATTGCTTCGACCCGTAGAATTTTATTTACGGGTCTTCGTCGGTCTCTAAGTGCTTATTTAGCGAACAATACTTAAGATTCGCCCTCCTCGCAATGACAAACATGTGTATACCATGTTTTTCCTTGATCCCACTAGCCCCTGTCTTTACTATTGATATTCACTTTCATATCTTATATAATTAATATATTATAAAAATGGGGTTTTGTACTTTGTAGCCGCAGCCTTTACGGCTGCGCCAAGGTGATAAAAAAATACTATAAATAAACGCAATCTATCGAAAGTGTTCGATATAATGAGTAGTTGCTTCGCATGTGGTGTTCGCCTTACGGCTCACCACGACATTATGAAAGATTGTGGCTACCGGGAATCTGAAAGGAAGGTGTTTAATTGAAAGGTATTATTCTGGCAGGAGGGCTGGGCACACGCCTGAACCCGCTTACACAAATTACAAATAAGCATTTACTGCCTGTTTATGACAAGCCCATGATCTTTTATTCCATAGAAATGCTTGTAAAAGCGGGTATAAAGGAGATTTTAGTGGTAACGGGCGGCAATAATGCCGGCGATTTTCTCCGTCTCCTGAAAAACGGCAAGCAGTTTGGCCTGAAAAAGCTGGATTATGCCTACCAGGAAGGGGAAAAAGGCATTGCCGACGCGCTTAAGCTTGCCCGGGATTTTGTAGGCAGTGATAAGATGGTTGTGGCGCTCGGCGATAACATAGTTGAGAAAAATATTAAAAGGTTTGTGACTGAGTTTAAAAAACAAAAATCAGGGGCAAGGATCCTTCTTACAAAGGTAAAAAATCCGAAGGAATACGGTGTCGCCGAGCTGAAGGGAAAAAAGATAAACAGGATTGTTGAAAAACCCAGAAAACCGAAATCCAAGCTGGCGGTAACAGGCATTTATTGTTATCCCAATGATGTGTTTGAAATAATCAGAAAACTAAAGCCCTCAGGCAGGGGAGAGCTGGAAATCACAGATGTAAACAACGCTTACATTAAACGGGGCGAGCTTAAGTTTAACATACTTAACGGGTGGTGGATTGACTGCGGCGAATCAGTTGACGCCCTGCTTCAGGCAAATAATTTTGTAAGGAAAAACGGAGCCAACAAGTAAAAATGCGGAATGCGGAGCGCGGAGCGCGGAATGAAAGAATGTCTTAATTCCGAATTCCGAATTCCGAATTCAAAATTGCAATCCGGAGGTTTACTTAAATGATAGACGGTGTTAAAACAAAAAAATTAACGGTTCACTGTGATGAGAGGGGCAGGCTTGCCGAAGCGCTGCGATGCGACGATGAAATTTTTGAAAAGTTCGGGCAGGTTTATTATACAACCGCCATGCCCGGCGCTGTTAAAGCGTGGCATTACCATAAAAAACAGACAGATAATTTTGTATGCGTGAAAGGAATGATAAAGCTGGTGCTTTTTGATTCCAGGGAAGGCTCTTCAACAAAAGGCAAGATAAACGAGTTTTTTATAGGGGACCACAACCCTTTGCTTGTAAGCATACCAAAGATGGTATATCACGGCTTTAAGGGTGTGTCGGAGGAGGGGATTGAATCGGTAGTTGTAAACACCCCTACTGAGCCCTACAACGCAAAAGAGCCGGATGAGTTTAGGCTGGACGCGCATACAGAGGAAATACCTTATGACTGGGCGCGGAAAGACAAGTAAACTTTAAATCCTAAACTCTAAACCGGAAACTGAAGCGTAAAGTTGAAGCCGGTTTCAGTTTAGATTTTCAGGTTTAGAGTTTCAAGTTGACATGGAGGTTTTTGGGTGAGGATTTTAATAACCGGCGGGGCGGGATTTATCGGCAGCAATTTTGTCCGCCATATGCTGAAAAAACATAAAAATTATGAATATACTGTTTATGACCTGATGACATACGCCTCAAACCCGGACAATATAAAGGAATTTGACAGGAATAAAAATTTCAGGTTTATAAAAGGCGACATATGCGACAGGAAGAAAACAGAAAAGTTTGTTAAGAATGCCGACGTGGTGGTCAATTTTGCCGCGGAAACCCACGTTGACAGGTCCATTTTAGGGCCGCCTGTTTTCGTACAGACAAACATAAACGGAACCGATTCGCTGCTTAACGCCTGCAGGATTCACGGGATAAAAAAATACATACAAATTTCAACCGACGAGGTTTACGGCAGCGTAAAAACCGGAAAGTCAAAGGAAACAGACAGGATGAACCCTTCGAGCCCGTATTCATCCTCAAAGGCAGCTGCAGACCTTGTCGCGCTGGCTTATTACAGGACATTCGGCGTGCCCGTAATAATTACGAGAAGCTCGAATAATTTCGGGCCGTACCAGCACCCGGAAAAATTCATACCCCTTTTTATAACCAACGCTGTTGAAAACAGGAAAATGCCTCTTTACGGGGACGGGAAAAATATCAGGAACTGGATATACGTTGATGACAACTGCTCGGCGCTTGATATTGTCCTGCATAGGGGGAAGCCGGGCGAGGTGTATAACATAGGCGGGAACGTGGAAATGAAGAATATTGATGTCGCGGAACTTATACTCAAGCTTTTTGGCAAGAAGAAAAAACTGATTCAGAAGGTAAAAGACAGGCCCGCGCACGACAGGCGCTATGCCCTGGATTCGTCAAAGGTAAAAAAGCTGGGGTGGAAGCCGGCGCATAATTTCAGGCAGGCGCTTGATGAGACGATATCCTGGTACGTTAAGAATGAAGTGTGGTGGGAAAAGCTGAAAAATAAGGCGTTTAAGAAATATTATTCTGAATTATACAGGCTGAGGTGAAAAATGAAGGTGATAATACTGGGCGGCACGGGGCTTTTGGGCGCGGACATAATAAAGGCATGTAAAAAAGATTATGAAATAACCGGATTGAGCAGTTCGGATGTTGATATAACAGACCCGGACAGGGTTTATAATTATATAAAAACAAAAAAGCCCGAAGTAGTGATAAACAGCGCGGCGATAACCGATGTTGACAAGTGCGAGCTGGAACCGGACAGGGCATATTCGGTAAACACTATGGGCCCGAAAAATATCGCGATAGCATGCAGGGATTTTAAAATAAAATTTATTCATATTTCCACTGATTATGTCTTTAACGGGAAAAAGGGGCAGCCCTATACCGAGTTTGACGAGCCGGACCCCGTAAACATTTATGGAAAAACAAAGCTTGCGGGCGAGCAAATGATAAAGGAAATAACAAATGATTTTATAATACTCAGGACAGCGTGGATTTTTGGCGAGCAGAGGAACCATTTTGTGGATTACGTGGTCAGCTGCATTAAAAAGGGAGAGGAAATAATCGCGGTAAAAGATATGGTTTCTTCTCCGACATATTCGGTTGACCTTGCCGGAATGATAAAAAAGCTTATCCCCATGAAACAGGCGGGGCTTTACCACGCGGCAAACAAGGGTTACTGCTCAAGGGTGCAGATGGTTGAGGAAATAATGAAGATTATGAAGAAGCAGACAAAGGTAAAGGTGGTAAAACAGAGCCAGTGGGAAAGGCCGGCAAAAAGGCCCGTATTTTCGGCACTGCGCAACTATCACCTCAGCCTCATGGACAAGGATGACATGGCAGGATGGAGAGACTCGCTGAAGAGATATATTAAGTACAAATACGAAAGCTAGTTTAACTTGAAACTCTAAATTCTAAACAGGAAACTGAAAAAATTAAAACAGGTATAAGGGCTTATAAAAGGAGGGGTAGAGTTGAATGTTATTGCGTCAAAAAACCAACTTAATGAAAAGTATAAAAGAAGAACTAAAAAGTTTGCCTTGGATATTATGGAGTTTTCAGAAAAGATACCAGGAAACACAAAAGGAAAAATCATAAAGAACCAGATTTTAAGGAGTTCTTTTTCAGTGGCGTCAAATTATCGCACCGTATGTATTGCGAAATCGGCGCCGGATTTTATAAATAAGCTTAATATAGTTCTTGAGGAGGCTGACGAAACGCAATTTTGGATTGAATTGCTTGCCGAATCAGGTTTGGTTAACAGGGAAGAAACTGAAAAAATACATAAGGAAGCAAGCGAGATCGTGGCTATAATAACGGCTTCTTTAAAAACAACTAAAGAACGCTACCACAGAAAAACGAGTAAGTGAAAGGGTATTTAAATTTAGAGTTTAGTGTTTAGAGTTTAAAGTGAAAAATGGAGGTAATAATTTGAAGGTTTTAATAATTGGCGGCGCGGGTTTTATAGGCGCGAATACAGCCGAAAGGTTCCTTAAAAAAGGGGATGATGTTGTTGTTTTTGACAATCTTTCCCGCAGGGGCACGCAATGGAACCTGAAATGGCTGCAGGAAAAGTACCCCAAAGTTAAGTTCATAAAGGGGGATATAACAAAATACCGGGAGATAAAAAAGGCTGTAGCGGACAATAAGGACGCGGGCGCAATAATACACCTTGCCGCGCAGGTCGCGGTCACGACATCTGTAACAAATCCCAGGGAAGATTTTGAAATAAACGCTCTCGGGACATTTAATGTCCTTGAATCAGTCAGGGAGGCAAAAACAGACCCCGTGGTTATATTCGCCTCCACCAACAAGGTTTACGGAGGGATGACGGATATTAAAATTGGAGAAAAAAAGGGCAGGTATGCCTACGAGAACCTGCCAAAAGGCATATCCGAGGAAAGAATACTGGATTTTCACTCGCCTTACGGCTGTTCCAAGGGGTCGGCTGACCAGTACATGATAGATTACGCGAGGATATACGGAATAAGGACGGTAACATTCAGGCAGTCGTGCATTTACGGCTACAGGCAGTTCGGAATAGAGGACCAGGGCTGGGTTGCGTGGTTTACCATAGCCGCGATGCTTGAAAAGCCGATAACGATTTACGGCGACGGCAAGCAGGTAAGGGACGTGCTTTTTATTGAGGACCTTGTTGACGCTTACGAAGCGGCAATAAAAAACATAGATAAAATCAAAGGGCAGGCATTTAACATAGGAGGGGGCCCGGGAAATACAATGTCGCTTCTTGAGCTTATAGCGTTTTTAGAGAAGTTTTTCGGGAAAAAGATCCCGCTTAAATTTTCAGGCTGGAGGCCGGGAGACCAGCCTGTATTTGTTTGCGACATAACAAAGGCAAAAGATGTATTCGGGTGGGAACCAAAGACAGCGCCTGAAGAAGGCGTTAAGCTTTTATATGAATGGGTAAAGAATAATAAAGATTTATTCAAGGACCTCTAATAGCCATATAACCATGTAGCCATTTAGCCATATAACAAACATCGGAAAAAAGTTATATGGTTACAGGATATATGGCTATATGGTTAATAACAAGCAAACGGGTGTGACAAGTGAAGCTACTCTTTATTTCCCACAGCTCGGTTCTGAAATACCACCAGCAGAAGCTTGAAATACTGGCTGAAAAATACGGCCACGAAATTATTCTCGCCGCACCGCCGCGCTGGCGCGAAGGCGGAGTTGACACGCCCCTTTATGACAAGAGCCCCCGGATAAAATATATAGAGGGAAAGACCGTTTTCCTGAAAAAGCCTTCTGTTTATTTTTATACAAACGCGCAGAAGATAGTGAGGCAGGCCAACCCGGATATTATACATATTGAGGAAGAACCTTTTGACACGCCGTGCTACCAGTTCGTAAAGGCCGGTAAAAAAGCCGGAAAAAAAATCCTGTTTTTTACCTGGGAAAACATAGAAAGAAAGCACGGCCCGTTTTACGCGTATTTTGAAAGGTACTGCCTTAAAAATTCCGGCTGCGCCATTGCCGGAAACAGCGAAGGGAAAAGAATTCTTGAGAAAAAGGGTTTTAAGGGCACAATTGATGTGATGCCCCAGTATGGGGTAAATATACACGGGTTTAAGGAAAAAACAATTGAATTTCCTAAAGATGTTTTTACCGTGGGCTATCTTGGGAGGATGACGCAGGAAAAAGGGATTGAAACTCTTTTAGAGGCGGTGAAGGATATAAACAAAGTAAGGGTTGTCGCCGCGGGCGCGGGAGAAAAAAAGTACATAGATACGCTGGTTGAGATAATAAGGGAATATAAAATAGGCTCAAAAGTTGAGCTTATGGGCCATATTGCGCCGGAGGGTATTCCCGATTTCCTGAATAAAATGGATATCCTTGCCGTGCCTTCAATAACAACGGCGGGGTGGAAAGAGCAATTCGGAAGGGTGATAGTGGAGGCTTTTGCTTCCCGGGTTCCCGTAATAGGGTCGTCATCCGGTGAAATACCGAACGTGATAGGCGCAGCGGGCCTTGTATTTGAGGAAGGGAACAGCGAGGACCTTAAAAAGAATATAATAAGGATGATAAGCGACTCTTCTCTTTACGCTTCGTGCGTGGAAAAGGGATATCACAGGGCAAAAGAGAATTATACAAATGAAATTATCGCCGCGAAGCTTAATGAAATTTATAAAAATTTAATGAGCGGTTCCTGAATGTTCTCAATTTCGAATTTCGCACTTCGCGTTTCGCGTTTGAAAAATGGATTGTTGTCGTTATTTTTTCCCACAATTTGCCCTGTATGTAAGAGGTATATAAAAGATTTTACATACCTTTACGTATGCCCTGAGTGCTTCGGCAAAGTAAAAGCCGGGAATGCGTACACGTGCCCGGTCTGCGACAAGCCCCTGAGCTCCCCGCACGCGGGTACCTGCAGGGAATGCCGGGAGATAAAAAAGAAATTTTCATACGTGCGCTCCGCGGGCAGGTATGAAGGGATGCTGAAAGAGCTTATTCACTGCCTTAAATTTTACGGGAAAAAGCCCGCCTCAAAAATAATTGCGGAGATTATACTTAAAAGGGTTGACGGGCAGGTGTTTGAAAATATTGACTGCCTGGTTCCGGTGCCTTTAAGCAGGAAGGCAAAATCCCAAAGGGGCTACAACCAGACAGAGCTTATAGCGGGCATTATAAGCTCCAGGAAGGGAATTGAGCTTGGCAGGGATATGGTAAAAGTAAGGGAAACCCTGCCGCAAAACAAGCTTGACAGAAAGCAAAGGCTTAGAAACTTAAGGGGCGCATTTGAAGTGAAAGGGGATATACGGGGCAAAAGGGCTCTTATACTGGATGATGTTTATACAACCGGAGCGACAATGAACGAAGCGGCGAAAACCCTTCTTAACGCGGGGGCAATAGAAGTTAGGGGAATCGTTGCCGCTAGAAGCGGGTAACATAAATCCGGAAGTCGGAATTCGGAGTTCGGAATGAAAACAAAAAACAAAAAACCAAAAAGAGGGAAGGCGTTAGTCTTACTATCAGGCGGGCAGGATTCTTCTACGGCTTTGTTCTGGGCGAAGAAGAAGTTCAGGAAAGTTGAGGCGGTAAGCTTTGATTACGGCCAGAGGCACAAAATAGAGCTTAAGTCCGCGAAAAAGACAGCAAAGCTTGGGCACGTCAGGCATACAGTTGTTCCCGTAAAAGAGTACAAGAAAATAAGGAACAGCTCCCTTCTTAACAGGTCAATCAAGCCCGGCACAAAGCATAAGCTTGACAGGCGCCTTCCTTCATCTTTTGTCCCGGGAAGGAATATACTTTTTTTAACCGCCGCGGCAGCGCTTGCTTATTCCCGCGGAATTAAGAACCTGGTAATAGGGGTTTCACAGGTTGACTATTCCGGTTATCCGGACTGCAGGCAGGGCTTTATCAGGTCAATGAGTAAATCCCTGTCGCTTGGAATGGGGAGGCCCGTAAAGATACATACCCCGCTTATAAAAAAAGACAAAAAAAGCGTTGTTTTAATGGCAAAAAAGCTTGGTGTATTAGAATATATGAAATATACGCATACCTGTTATATGGGCGGGAAAAAACCCTGTGGAAAGTGCCCGGCGTGCGTGCTGAGGGCAAAGGGTTTTAAACAGGCAGGGATAAAAGACCCATTGACGGCAGTATGATCATATTATTATATTATGATATTATATGTCGAAAACCCTAAAAACCGGGAACAGATAAATATATTTATTGACAATAAGCGCGGAAAATGATATAGTTTCGCCATTATGCTGGAGGAACGCAGCAGGAAGTAAAAAAATTTTTGGAGGTAGTAGAAGTATGGCAAACGGAAAAGTGAAGTGGTTCAATGACAAGAAAGGCTATGGATTCATTGAACAGGAAGGCGGCAAGGACGTATTTGTTCATTTTGACGCGATTCAGATGGACGGCTTTAAAACCCTTAAAGAAGGCGAAGAAGTCAGCTTTGAGATAGTCGAAGGCGCCAAAGGCCTTCAGGCTGCCAATGTTACAAAAGCCTGAAGCTTAACATAGCTTATTAAGCCCGGCAGGGAAACCTGCCGGGCTTTTTTTTTGCCCGCGGTAAACAGATACAATAAAGTACAGTTCTGTCATTGCGAGAGTTTGATAGTCCTGTGGACTATTAAACGGGTGATCGCATTATATATCATATAATAATCACCCTGTGCGAACCTCAACTTTAGTTCGTGCTTCAACTATGTAGAGGCTGACGAAGACCCGTAAATGAAATTCTACGGGTCGAAGCAATCCTGCTTTAAAATATGGTCATTCACTCGCTTTTAAGGCAAGATTGCTTCAGCTTATTCGTCAGCAGCTGCAGCTGATACATGCGCATTTCTCATAACCTTCGCAATGACAGGGTTGTGTGGCGTCTCATTTGTTAGTTTTTTTGCCCGAGGTAAGCCCTTGACTATAACGCTTTTGCGTGTTACGATTTGATTTATTCGTGTTACAGGTGAATTCACTATTCGCGATTCAGAATTCACAATTATAACAAGGAGATTCTCATGAGCGAGCTTATCCGTTTTGGCGTGTCGCTTGACGGCGCGCTGCTTAAAAAGTTCGATAAAACAGTTAAATCAAAAGGATACCAGAACCGGTCCGAGGCGATAAGGGACCTGATACGCACAAACCTTGTTGAGGAAGAGTGGGAAGAAGGCAAAAATTCGGATTCCATAGGCACAATCAATATAGTCTATGACCACCACATAAAGGGGCTCGCGAACAAGCTTAACCACATACAGCATGATTTTCACGGCCTTATTGTATCCGACACCCACGTGCATCTTGACCATGATAACTGCCTTGACGTTATAATAGTAAGAGGCAGGACGTGCAGGATAAGGAAAATTGCCGACGCCCTTATAAGCATAAAGGGCGTCAAGTACGGAAAGCTTACAATCGCGACAAAAGGAAAGGAACTCAAATAATGCGGAATGCGGAATGCGGAATGCGGAGTGGAAACAAAACAAAAATAAACAGGAAAATAATTACGGCTGCAAATGTTGCGCTGGCGATTTCTGTCCTGCTTCACGGGGCGGTTTTTTCAGCAGCCTTTATAGCTTCGGGCGGAGGTTTGAAGAATAAGGGTAATGCTGAAAAGAAAAGAAATGCGCTGTATCCCGTTTCGCTTATGCTTCTTCCGGATGTTGAAAAGAGGGGAGAAAAAAGCAGGCTTAAGGAAAAAAACAGTACGGATACGGCCGCGGAGGACAAGGAAGAATTCGGAATGGCCGCGGCGCGCGTAAGGCAGAAGGGCGCGGATATTGAAAGCGAAATGCTGACATACAGGGATATGATAAAAAGAAGGCTTCAGGAAAACAGGCGGTATCCATACGCGGCAAAATGGAAAAGCCTTGAAGGCACTGTGGGGTTATATTTTGTTATCGGTAAAGAGGGCGGTGTTAAGGATATAAAAGTAACTGAATCTTCAGGCGCGCCCATGCTGGACAGCGAAGCGGCCGAAACAGTAAAAAGGTCTTCGCCTTTTCCCCGGGTTCCCGAAGAATTCGGCATGAACGAGATGCAGATGAGCGTAAATATAGTTTTCAGATTAAAATAATTACGGAGGTAATTCAATGAAGAGAATCATGGTATGCATGTTTTTGTTGATGCTTGCAGGTACAGCCTTCGCGGAGTTTGTCGGAGCGGAAGGCGAGGTTGTTGACATAGGCAGGCTTATGGTTGAAGAAGAAGCGCAGGAAGAATACTCGGCAGGGAGCAACGCTTTCGGCCAGTCAAACGCGGTTTTTAAGGAGGGGGCGATTGAGTCGGGCGAAGACGTAAATATCGTTGACCTTCTTGAAGATGTGCCGGGAGTATACCTGAACAAGGCTTCGCTTCTTAATTATACGGTAGGATCGTACGCTTCTTCCATACTGAAAATAAGGGGGCTGGGCAACACTCCTAATAACGGAATACTTACGGTAATTGACGGCAGGCCGCAGTCCATGGGCATATGGAGGCACCCTCTTTTTGACACGCTGCCGCTTGATATGGTTGAAAGCGTTGAAATTATAAAGGGCCCGGCTTCGGTTGAATACGGAAACCAGGCGGTAGCCGGTGTTATAAATATTATGACAAAGAAAATGGAAAAGGAAGGATTTAAGGGTTCCCTGGGCGTAATGGTGGGAAGTTACTCAACGCAGGATTACAGGGCAGACATAAAAGGGAGAAGCGAGAGGATAAATTACGCGATTTCAGCGGGGTACAGGTCAACTGCCGGAGACAGGGTAAATTCCGATTCATACCAGAATAATTATTTTCTCCGCCTTGGCTACAGCCCGGACAAGCACTGGACCGCCGACATAAGCGGTACTTATAATGATATAACATGTTATAACCCCGGGCCCGTAGGAGACAACTGGGTCAGGGGTATGGAATCAGCGAGGACGATACAGAGGTCAACAGATATAAGGGTTGAGCAGAATGATTTTGACAACAGGGGCTCGGTAATGGTTTATTCGGATACCGGCTCGAATGATTTTTTCATACAGGCGCTTCCTTCTTCCGTAACCATACCGGGCAGCGACAATATATATGAAAATTACGGGATAAGGGCAAAAAAAGAATGGAACATAATACCCGGCAACATGATAAGAATCGGGTTTGACTGGCAGTATTATAGCGGCCATTTCATAAATTATGTCCCTGACGCGTCCCCTTATAAAAGGGACGTTAAGGATCATGAGAACAATTATGCCCCGTATGTCATGGTGAACCAGCAGGTGGGCATTTTCTCGCTGATGATGGGGATGAGGTACGGTTTCAGTGACCTGTGGAGCGGCGAGTTTATACCGCAGGCAGGCTTCAAGGCATCCCTTTACGAGGGCCATTATTTTTACGTAAACGCGTCAAGGGGTTACAGGACGCCGGCCATGGGGGACGCGCTTATGTATTATAATTATACGGATTTAATGCCTGAGGTTTTCTGGCAGTATGAAATAGGCATGACGCACAGGATTAAAGATGTTGTTTATTATACGCTTGCCGGTTACCAGATAGAGGGCGACAACCTTCTTGTAAAAAGCCCGGCCCCGCTTCTTACAATGACAAATTCAGACGGGGTGCTTATCAGGGGCGTGGAAGCCTCAATTGACGTGTCAATTGCGGATTTTCTCAGGATAGGCTCATCAATTTCCTATTCGGACCCGAACGGGAAGACAAAGTATTTTTCCTTTTTCAACGGGAGGTCATACATAAAAGGGGATATAGGCAAAGTTGTCACGGTGAAGCTTGAGGCGGAATACGCGAAAGAGAGGTATGACAGCGATTATCTCCAGGATAAGCTCGACGATTATTTCGTAATAAACGCGGAGCTGAAGTATAAAACCATGTTTATGGGCATAGACGCGGACTGCTATATGAATTTTGACAATATAACAAATGTGAAATACGAGGTTATTTCGGGATATCCCGTGCCCGGGTTTGTGGTTAAGGGAGGAATGACTCTCAAGTACAATTAAGATTTAATAATTAAGAATGAAGAATTGAAAATGAATGATTAAGAAGGAGAAAGCATTGAAAAAACCGGTTGTTTTACTGGCAGTCGTGCTGATTATATCCGGGTGCGGCATCGCGGAAAAAATTAAGGCGCCGCAGGTAATTGCCGGCACTTCTATGATAATGTCGCTTGCCGCTGATGTGGATCCGGGTATTTCCTGCGCGCTTTTGGTCCCGCCGGGGCAGTGCCCGGGGCATTTTGATTTAAGGCCGGCGGACGCGCGGATGCTGAAAAAAGCGGGGCTGGTCATCCTGCACCCGTACCAGAAGCTGCTTGCGGATAAAATCAGAAAAATAAACCCCGGTATAAAAATAGAGATAATGAAGGTGCCTGATACAACCGTGCCTGAAAATTACTTTAAGGCGCTCCTGGAAACGGCGGTTATCTTAAATAATAATATTAAGCCGGGAATAAAGAACGCATACGTAAGAGACAGGGCGCGGCAGATTAAACAATACCTGGAGAAAAACAGCGGGCAGGTTAAAAAAATAAGGGAGAAAAAATATAAGGTCTTATGCAGCGGGGTACAAAAAGGATTTGCCGATTGGCTTGGCCTTGAAATAATAGGTGAATTCGGGGACCCTGAAGCACTTTCGGTAAAAGGCGCGGCAGAGCTGATCAGAAAAGGAAAAAGCGCGGATTTTATAATCAGCAACCTTGCGGGCACGCATGATTCCACTGCCTCGGCAATAAACAAGAAGCTGAAAAAGCCGGTTGCCGTGCTGTCCAATTTTCCTGAAATCAAAGGAAAACCCCCAATCAGCCACTACGTAACACTTTGGGAATACAATATGGGGCAATTAAATTCAGCAATAAAGAGATTAGAGATCAGAGATTAGTGAGTGCCAAGTACCAAGTAGTAATACTGAATAGTGAATAGTTAATGGTTAATCGTGAATGGTTAATCGTAAATAGGAGCGTAGCGACCCATGAGCTGCAGTATAAACATAAAGAAACTCAGCGTGAAAATTGCCGGTAAAAAAGTCCTTAAAAATATCAGCCTGGATGTCAGGCATCATGATTTTATTACAATACTCGGCCCGAACGGCGCGGGCAAGTCCTCTGTTTTAAAGGCAATAATGGGGTTTTATAAGCCCGCCTCCGGAAAGATAGAGATAAACCACGAACCGCTGAACGCAAAGGGCTTCGGGAGAACAAGGAAAAAAATCGGGTACATGCCTCAGCAGTTTGACGTGGATAAATATTTCCCTGTGCTTGTCAGGGATGTTATAAGCATTGGAGCGCGTCCGGAAGGCGCGGGCGCAAAAAGGATAATCAGTGATTTTAAGATAGGAAAGCTCTTAAACAGGCCCTTCGGAGCGCTTTCAGGCGGGGAAAAACAAAAGGTCATGCTTGCCATGGTTCTTGCCAGGGAGCCGGAAATACTTCTTCTTGACGAGCCGAACCTGAACCTTGACCTTTTTGCGTATAAAAATTTTCTTAAGCTGGTCCAGTCCATATACAGGAAGAAAAAGCTTACTGTTTTATTTGTTACGCACCTTATAACCCACATACCGGAGCTCAGCAGGGAGGTCGTAATAATAAAGAACGGGGAAATTATGTTCAGGGGAAAAAAGAGCTCTATCCTGAAAAAGAAAAATCACCTGGAGCTTATTTATGACTGACCCCGTATATATAAAAACATTCGGAATTATGGCGCTTGTAGGCGCGGAGTGCGGGCTCGTAGGGGTTTTTATATTCCTGCTTAACATCCCCTTTGTGGGAGTGGCAATAGCCCATTCCGCAATGGCGGGCGGCATATGGGGTATTATACTGGGGTTTCCCTCAAAGCTTTCCGCGCTTATCCTTTCACTCGCGGCGTCTTTTACCGTGGGGCCTGTTTCCGACAGGTCAAAAATGAACGCGAATATCACGCTGAGCATTATTTTTACGGCTGTTATGGGAATCGCGTTTTTAGGCGTGGGGCTGATGGAGGGGAAACAGCAGCTTGTAACAGGATTTTTATGGGGAAATATTTTTCTTATGGGTACAGGGGACATAATAGCGGTGGCCGGGCTTCTCGCTGCCATTATAATCATTATCGCTGTTTTTTACAGGCAGTATATGGCAATTCTTTTTAACAGGGAGATAGCCGCTTCCACCGGAATAAATGACAGGTTTTTTTACTACCTGCTTCTTGTTATGATAGGCGCGGTTATAACCGTTAACCTTGACGCGATAGGCGGCCTTATGCTTTTTTCCCTTATAATCACGCCCCCTGCAATAGCGTACCAGCTTACTTTCGGCCTGAAAAAGTTTTTTGTGATTTCGGCGCTTGCGGGAATAACGGGAGGCGCCGGCGGTGTGGCTGTATCTTTTGCTTTTAACTGGCCGGTAAGCGCTTCCGTGGTTCTTTTTCTTTCCGCGCTTTTTCTTGTAGCCCTCGGATTTTCGCCCAAGAGGAGGCGTTATGACAGCGGGGAATAAGAATTTTTTTGATAAAGCCGCGTGTTCGTATACAAACCCGTGGATGAAATCAAAAAAAGCCGAAAAAAAGGTGAGAAAAATAGCGGGCCGTTTCGGGATTAAAAAGGGCATGTCAATTGTAGAGGCCGGGTGCGGAAACGGCGAATTCACGAGGTTTATCATTGAAAGGGCGGGGGAAAACGGTAATATCTGCCTGGTTGACTCTTCGCGCCGCATGTTATTAAAAGCAAAAAAGCGGATGAAGCATAATAAAGATATTAAATACAGGAACAGGTGCGTCACAAAGACAGGGATAAAGGGAAAATCGGCTGACATGGTTGTTTGTTTTAACTCCTTTCCTCATTTTTATCCCAAGGAAAAAACGCTGAAAGAGTTCAGGCGGGTGCTGAAGGATA
>Ga0272442_10005508_pt1 | contig 16888 bp, 8 predicted proteins | sample SSMForm2O_FD_200262 | JGI IMG/M metagenome (GOLD analysis project Ga0272442, IMG submission 200262) | Marine sediment archaeal communities from Little Sippewissett salt marsh, Falmouth, MA, United States - SSM-Form-2O | ecosystem: Environmental > Aquatic > Marine > Wetlands > Sediment ... | reverse complement strand
ACAAAAGCTCTGGAATCCGGCAAGACGCTGCCTATGGAAACGCGGCTGTTCGACGTGGAGCATGGAACCACAAGGACTATGCGCGGCAAAGAGGAAGCCCACGACTACAGGTATTTTCCCGAACCTGACCTGGTTCCCTTAGAACCCGATAGGGAATGGGTCGCGGAGGTACAGCGTAACCTTCCCGAATTGCCCAACGCGCGCCGGCAGCGGTTTATGGAAGGTTACGGTCTGCCGGAGCACGACGCTACTGTCCTCACTTCCGATAAGAAGCTGGCTGATTACTATGAGAACTGCGTTAAGGCCTATGAAAACCCCAAAATTGTGAGCAACTGGGTATTAACCGAATTAATGGCGTTTTTGAGCAACGCCAAACAGACCATTGATGATTGTAGAATAACTCCAGAGCATTTTGCTGGAATGATGGGCCTGGTGGATGACGGAACCATTAGCGGCAAGATCGCAAAAACAGTTTACGAGGAGATGTTCAATACCGGCAAGATGGCCGACGTCATCGTTAAGGAAAAGGGTCTTCTTCAGATCACAGATGAGGCTGAGATTGTCAAAATTGTAGAACAGGTTATGGCAGATAACCCCGGGCCGGTTCAGGATTATCGGGACGGAAAGAAAAAAGCCATGGGATTCCTCGTAGGCCAGGTTATGAAAGCTACCAGAGGAAAGGCTAATCCTCAACTGGTTAACAGGATACTTGGTGAAAAATTGTGATGGGAAAGCATCAGTAAACGCGAGCTGGAATACTCATGAAGGATAACGAGAAAATAGACTTAAAAGGCCGTCTCCTGCCGGAACTTGAGGAGATCATGTTGTCATGGGGCGAGAAACGCTACCGGGCCAGACAGTTGATGCTGTGGCTCTACCACAAGCGAGCCAGTTCCTTTGAGGAGATGACCGATCTATCCAAGGCGTTCCGAAGCACGCTGAATGATCTCGCCTGCATAAGCCATCCTGAAATCATCGCAAAAGCGAAATCCCAACTGGATGATACGGTGAAATATCTTTTCCAGATGAGAGATGGAGAGAAGGTGGAAAGCGTTCTCATGTACGACCGCGAACGTGTAACCTGCTGTGTATCCACGCAGATAGGGTGTGCTCAGGGGTGTGCCTTCTGTGCCACAGGATCCGGCGGTTTTGTGCGAAATCTCACTGCTTCAGAGATCATTGGACAGGTTATGGCCATTGAAGCCGATATAGGCGTTGTAGATCGATCCACGAATCCACACGATCTGAAAACCGTAACCAACGTGGTTCTCATGGGAATGGGTGAACCGTTTGCCAATTATGGGGAAACCATGAAGGCAGTGCAACTGATGAACGCTCCGGAGGGACTCATGATCGCTGCCAGAAAAATTACCATCTCCACCTCCGGATTAGTGCCACAGATTCGCCAGTTTACCAGCGAAGGTATGCAGGTGGGATTGGCCATATCGCTGAACGCGACCACCGATGAAATGCGCAGCCGGTTGATGCCGGTAAACCGGCGTTATCCTATCAGGGAAGTCCTTCAAGCCTGCAAAGAATGGGCGTTAGCTGTTAATAGGTGGCTTACGGTCGAATACATACTTATGAAGGATATAAATGACAGCCTGGCCCATGCCAAACAGTTGTGCAGGCTTTTGCACGGTATTCCCAGCAAGGTGAACCTGATCGCATACAATCCTATTGATGGGCTTCCATTTCAGCGGCCAGATCCGGATCAGGTTGAAAAATTCAGACAGAGATTAGCCGACGCCCACTTCGTTGCTCCTGTGCGTATCAGCAGAGGCATAGATATTTCAGCGGCATGTGGTCAACTCAGAGCTAAAGGCAAGTAGAGACTGTTGCATATGGGATCTAAGGTGTGAAAAGGTAAAAGGTATAATTTTGGCTTGACAGCAGGATTAAGATCATGTAAACTAACGCTGATATGACGGCAAGTCTGAAAATAAATAAATTCCAGCGGAAATAATAGGAGAATTGTGCAATGATCGCCAGAAGAGGGGCCAGTATCACTTTAATTGTAATCTTGCTGTTCCTGGTTTTTGGGTGCGGTGATAGAGAGAAACCTAAGACTAAGTTCCAATTAGGAAAGGAAAACTTTCGAGCGAGTAAATACCCTGAAGCCATGATCAGACTGGAAACGTGGATACAGGAGAATCCCAACAGCACGCAAAATGCTGAAGCTGATGCCATGCTCGCTGTTATATATCATAATGATGAGACCAGACAGGCGCAGTTTGAGGCTAAGATGAAAAAACTCTTGCAGGCTGGTGAGCCGGCTATAATCGCTGTGCTTGATCTGAGGGAGGGTAATCCAACGATAGGGTCGCGGCTTGGAAATGCTATAGATGAAATATTGATAAGAGCTGGCGGAATATCAGTGGCCCCTTTGATAAAAGATCTAACAGGTCCTAACGGGCGTCTCAGGAAAAATGCTCAAAGGGTTCTCATAAAGATAGGTGAACCAGCAGTGGAACCTCTGATCAAACTCCTGGATAATACTGATCCCTATAATCGCAACAGAGCCGTTATAGCTTTAGGCGAAATAGGTGATAAGAGGGCTGTTGAGCCTCTGAAAAAGAAGCTGAATGATCCCGTCAAACTTGTTCAGGTGGAGGCGGCTGCCGCTCTATATAGAATGGGCGAAACGAATCCCACAAAGGCTATACTCGATGCTCTGGAAGATACAGACGTTCAGACCAGACGCGCCGCGGCTAAGGCTATATGGGAAATCATAGATGATGCACCACAGAAAAAATTGATGAAGGCCATAAAAGATCCCGATCCGGATGTGAGAAATTATGCCACGTTGGCCCTTGGCAAGAAACCCACTCCAGAGATCATAGAGCCGCTGATCAATATGCTCAAAGAGGATGAGAACGAACAGGTTCGCGGTTCAGCCGCGAAATCTCTGGGGAAAGTCGGCAAGCCAGCCGTCGTACCGCTCATAAAGCTGTTGGAAGGTACGAAAGATATAGAGCTTACTATCAGGATCGTGCAGGTACTTGGCAATATAGGTGATAAACGCGCGATTAAACCTATGGAGAAGGTTTACAACGAGGCCAAAGTTCCGCTGTTGAAAGATGAGACAGCCAAGGCCCTCAATAAGATCGACTGATCGGGTCTACCGACAGTTTGATTAAGCACAGAAATTAAACTAAACACCGCAATATGTTTACAGGAGGTATCTGAATGGCAGACCTATCAGCACTTGCAGAAAACTTGATAAATGGCAAGGCCGATGCAGTGAAAGAACTGACTCAAAAGGCGTTGGACGATGGCGTTTCTCCCGGTGATGTGCTCAACGAGGGATTAATAAAGGGAATGAATGTTGTGGGCGAGAGGTTCAAAAATAACGAGTTCTACGTTCCAGAGGTGCTCATAGCCGCCAGAGCTATGCACGCTGGTATGGACATCCTCAAGCCGGCGTTGGCAGATTCAGGTGTCCAGCCTATCGGAAAAATTCTTCTGGGAACGGTGAAAGGGGATCTTCACGACATAGGTAAGAATCTGGTAGCCATGATGCTGGAAGGTGCTGGATTTGAGGTTGTCGATCTGGGGATTGATGTTCCACCGGAGAAGTTCGTCGAAGCAGTCAAAGAAGGTGGCGATGTAATTGCCATGTCTGCACTTTTGACCACTACTATGACGGCTATGAAAACCACGCTGGAAGCTCTGGAGGAAGCCGGAGTAAGAGATAAGATTAAGGCTATAATCGGCGGCGCACCAGTGACTCAGAATTACGCCGATGAGATTGGCGCCGATGGCTACGCGAGGGACGCGGCCAGTGCTGCCGACAAGGCCAAGGAAGTTATGGGCATTGCCTAAAGATACTGCAAACCTGGGCTTTGCTTGTTTTTACAGGGGCGAATTCCACATTCGCCCCTGATTTTTATATACTGGTTCAGGAAACCATCTTTCCTTCAACTATCGTCGCACAAACATCCACATTAGCATCAGCGATAACTATGTTAGCGTCTTTCCCTGCTTCCAGACTTCCCATCCTTTTATCTACACCAATTATTCTGGCAGGGATGATGCTGGCCATTTTGACCGCGTCAGTAAGCGACAACCCTACCGGGCCGATTAGCACTTTTATGAGGTCATTCATTCTGACCACGCTGCTGGCGTATCCTGTTCTATCCGGCATAACCGCCATACCGTCCTGCACCACAGCTTCCTGACCATCCTTTGGCCCGAAGGTATAGACTCCTGCCGGCATTCCCGCGCCGCGCATGGCGTCGGTCACCACACAAACCTTGTCAAGACCTTTAGCTTTGATCACCATCCTCACCAGTTCTGGCGGCAGATGCTTTCCGTCGGCTATGACCTCCGTGGTGAGTTCGTCCAGAAGAAGCGTCGTTTCAACCATGCCGATTATTCTGGCCGGCCCCTCTTTCACTATAGTTGACATAGCACAGTACATATGGGTAACGTGGCTTGCTCCCCAGTCTATCGCTTCCAATATTTGGCTGTACGTGGCATCCGAATGGCCCATGGAAGCCACTATATTGTTTTCAACGAGAGTTTTAATGAGAGCTTCAGCGCCGTCCAGTTCCGGCGATAGAGTCATGGAGGCTATGTCGTCGGCATATTCCAGCATCCTGTCATACTCTATAGGTCTTGGATTCCTCACGTATATAGGCAGATGGCATCCCCTCTTGGCGTGGGCGAAGAAAGGCCCCTCAAGATGCGCTCCAATAACCGAAGCCCCGGCCACTCCGGTAGTTCTGGCTTCGTGAACGGCATCCAGAGCGCGCAGAATGGATTCCGGTGAGCTGGAAGCCGTCGTAGGCAAAAAGGCCGTCGTTCCCCCGCCAGCATGGTATTTAGCTATGGTTTCAATGTCCGCCAACGTGCCGTCCATAGTATCGCAGCCCATGCCGCCGTGACAGTGAATGTCGATGAATCCGGGCAGCACCCATTTGCCACCGGCGTCGATAGTCTCACCATTTTCAGGGAACTCCACGCCGCCAGTTTTCCCGATAGCCTTTATCCTGGATCCCTCAACAAGGATCGAGCCGTTTTCCAAAACGCCCTCAGGCGTCATGATTTTAGCGTTCTTTATTCCGGTGATAGATTTCACTTCTATATCTCCTTCTTTGTCTGTTAAGAGAAAATGCAGAGCCATCTGTAGCCATGATAATTCCTTAAGTCAGTGCCATTCTGCTGCCAGCTTGTTCTACTCAGTGAGTTTCACCCGTAACTGAAAAACTCGTATCATTTACCAAAGGAATTGTTATCATTTAGCAAATCACGGTTGGACAATCAATTGCGAAATTGTGTATAAACGAGCGGAGGGCTATTCGACAAACCCAGATGCTCTGTAAAGCCTGAATTCTCCGATCTCAACCACTCCGGGCCAGCCGTGGTTGGACAGGATTTCCAGCTTTATCTGCTTGGCCATTGGAGCGCCGTCAATAGGGAATATCCGGCCTGAGCCCCGCGCGTATCGGGTATAGCTACCTATCTCCTGCCATTGTTCGTTCGCAGACGTGCGGGCGTACAGCTTTAAGTCGCGTGGGTTGCATTTCAGCTCGTTCCGATAGCGGCCGTGATATACGTTTATCGCGAAGGCACCGAGCGGGACGGGGGTCTCGCCTGGTAACTCAATGATCACCCAGGCTGGCATCTGCCCGTTTTCTGGCCGCCAGCAGGTGGGCAGAACGCCATCTACCAAATGTTCAGCCAGACCAGAGGCTACCCTCGAAACGTCAATAGCCTCGCTTCTGCCGGAGTAGTGCGCACCCGTGTTGATCGGGCAAGGTTCGGTGTCCTCACTGGAGAACGCTGTCACACGCATCCCCTTGGCTTCGGGGAGCATTGGAACGTTCCCCAGCCCCCACTGACCGGAAGCACCGACGCCGGTGAGTACCGACTCCCTCGCGCCGAAGTCCTCGCCGTCCGGCGCGGTTCCCACCGCAGGACATCCCGGAATGAGGCGGAAGTCGCCTTTCTCCGGTTCATGGAACAACTCGGCCTCGTTATCCAGCAATCCTTCAGCTTCCACATTATTCAACACAGAGGTATTGCGCAGGTCGGCCATGTCGGTATAGGTTGTACCCCAGCCTTTCGTCCTGTCCCAGAAAAAATCGGGCCAGTCGTTAGGCTGTCGGTAATAGTTGCCAACAAACTGGTTACCCTCGCCCACCGTATGCACCATACTACCGACGACGTTTCCGGCAAGCAGGTTGCCCTCAATCCTCATTCGGTAACTGTCGCCGCCACTTTGCAGGTATCCAAACCACTTGGTGCCGAAGATCGTGTTGTGCCGAGTGATGCCGTCGGCCGACTGCTTTGGGTTGATGCCATAGCTTGAACACCAACCGACGAAGTTGTCCTCAACATAAATGTGAGCGCCGGGTTTATCACCCAGCGGACCGCGCTCAGTTACCGAGGTGTTCATATAATTGATTTCGAGGCCCACGTAACCAATGTGAATAGAGATATTGCCGCGTATCCTGGCAGGATCGGCCAGGACATAGCACCTGTTATTGGTGTCGTCAGCGATGTCATGGGTATTGTCAACGATCCGGACTCCCGACTTATCGATCAAGTAAAACAGGTTCTTCTCAACCACCGCATTGTGGATCGGGTTCCTGTAGGCCGAGCGAACGTCGAATAGTACACCGAAGGACTCGTTGTTGCCCACAACGAAGTAGATCGTGTTCCGGCGTATCCTACAATCCGAAACACCCAGGACCCAAATGCCCCGGGCCCCGCTTTTGCCTTCTCCCTTCAGGCTGCTGGAAATATGATGGATGACGTTTTTTTCGATCAGAACATGGTGCGACTGGCGCCCTAATACCATGATGCCATTTTGTGAGTAGTTTCTGATCTCAAGCCCTCGGATCACCACATGCGGTACCCGGATGGCAACACCGGTGTCAGCGCTGAATTCCCCATCCAGCACCGCGCGCTCACCATCGGCGCTCTGTAGTGTTAAGGGTCGGCCTTCAGTTCCTCCCTGCCCCTCAAGGGTAACGGCCTCACGATAAACCCCTCCTCGTAGGTTTATCGTCACGCCAGGGCCAGCCGCCTTGATCGCCCGCGCGATCGTTCTCCACGGGTTTCCCTCTGAGCCATCTCCGGCGTCGCTGCCAGCCGGCGAGACGTAGAAACTCCTCTCCACCTCAGACACATCATTCGTCGCCTCAGCAGAATAAACAACGAAAACGACGAAAACAGTGAGCACAACTGTCACCAACACCACATACATAATTCTTCCCACTGTCAAAGACCTCCATCACTTTGACATTTTACCAAAGTAGTCTAAGATTCTATCCTGGCTTCTGGCGTTGGATTCCCCAATTGCCAACTCAGAAAGCTGGGCTAACAGCTTTCGCTATAAGTCCTGAAGCTCTCGCCGTTTTTTATCCCTGTAACAGATTTCATCTGCGAAACACACCAACATAACGAGCACAGCTACGGACCCGATGCGTTCACATCCCAAACACAATCGTGCATAGTATCTATCCAGTATCCCCACTTTGACTTCAAATGGGTGAGAGTATTGATAAAATCAGGCCCACCCACGATATGTTTTGACCACTCCTCTGTCGAATTATCGTATGTCCATATAGAGTAATACATCCCCTCGATGGAAGAAAGCGCATCTTCCAAAGATCGCGTTGTTAAAGCATTGTAGCCCGCCAGATTCCAGTCCATCCGAAGTTGAGTAGCTGCATTAGTTATCTCCGTTCCTGTGACAGTTAGAGTGGCCGCATCGATCATATCGACCCAGTACCCTCTGCCTGACTGCATAGTATCCAAGCCATTAAGAGATTCTGGAAACCCGGCGATATGATACTCCCAGGCCTTTGTGAAACCGTTGTATGCCCACACCGAATAGTAGTGTCCGTTTATCGACTCCAAAACTGCCGGAATAGCGATATCCAGAGGATCCACTGGCAGGGAGATGAGATTCCATCCAACACCAAGCTCAATTTGCTTCTGAATAGGCGGCTCGATATCAAACGGGCCATATACCTTGATGCACTGATTACCTGTATCAGCCACGTAAACGAACCCGGAACTGTCTACGGATATGCCCTCTGGATAACACAACCTGTCCGTCCCCCAACCGGCAGTACACCATTTAGTCCGAAAGACGCCATCTGACGTGAACTTCTGGATGCGGTTGTTATAGGTATCCGCCACGTATACATTCCCGGAATCGTCAACAGCTAGGTCAAGTAGCCGTCTGAACTGTCCGTCGCCGCTGCCCGTCGTTCCCCATTGGGTGAGAAAGGTGCCATCCGACGTAAATTTCCGAACGCAGCTATAGCTGGTTACGTAGACATTTCCTGAACCATCAACGGTTATACCATACGCAGATGCTCCCCCATTTTGCCACTTGGTCAGAAAATCGCCGTCAGATGTGAACTTCTGGATGCGAGCGTTTCTAGTATCAGCTACATATACATTCCCCCAGCCGTCTACTGCTACACCGCGGGGTTCATCGAACTCCCCGTCGCCGTCGCCACGTGTGGCCCATTTGGTCAGAAAAGTGCCATTTGATGCAAACTTCTGGATGCGCTGATTCTCGGTGTCAGCTACATATACATTTCCTGAGCCATCCACTGTGATGCCAAGTGGCTCCTCGAATTCCCCGTCACTATCGCCTCTTACTCCCCATTCTGTCAAGAAGACTCCGTCTGATGTGAACTTCTGGACGCGGTCATTGCGGCTATCAGCCACGTATACATTTCCTGAACTGTCCACTGTGATGCCATAAGGATCCCTGAATTGTTCATTGCCATAGCCGCTTACGCCCCATTTAGTCAGGAAGACACCGTCTGACGTGAATTTCTGGATGCGGCAGTTTTCAGTATCAGCCACGTAGACGTTTCCAGAACTGTCTACCGCGACATCACCGGGCTCATCAAACTGGCCGTCGCCTTCGCCATCGTCAGGTCCACCCAACGCCCCCAGGGACACGCCGTCTGACGTGAACTTCTGGATGCGGTCGTTGTCAGTATCAGCCACGTAGACATTTCCGGAGCTATCTACCGTTATACCAAGCGGCTCGCTAAATTCCCCGTTGCCATCGCCTCTTGTCCCCCATTTGGTCAGAAAGACACCATTTGACGTGAACTTCTGGACGCGGTCGTTTTCAGTATCAGCCACATAGACGTTTCCAGAACTGTCCACTGCGATACCAAACGGGTCGTCGAACTCCCCATCGCCATCGCCTCTTGTCCCCCATGCCTTTACCAAAACACCGTCTGATGAGAGTTTCAGAATGCGGTCGTTGTAAGTGTCAGCCACGTATATATTTCCCCAGTCGTCCACTGCGACATCAGCAGGATACTCAAGATCGGGCCACTCCGGCCAGGAATCCATAAAGACACCATTTGACGTGAACTTCCGGATTCGGCAGTTGTCGGTATCAGCTACGTAAACATTCCCTAAGTTGTCCACCGCCACGCTTCCTGGCTCATCAAGCTTCCCGTCGTTCCACGCTCTCCATTCAGTCAGAAAAACTCCGGTTGATGTGAATTTCTGAATCCGGTCGTTCTCTGTATCCGCGACGTATGCATTACCCCAACCGTCCATCGCTATATCTGTCGGGCTTCTGAACTGCCCTTCATCCAAACCACTTATGCCCCACCCGGCCAGGAGGACGCCGTTGGACGTAAACTTTTCAACACGATTTCTGTAGACATCCGTTACATAGACGTTTCCAGAGCTATCTACTGCTATACTTCCGAGTTCCATGTCTTCATCCCATTCTCCCCAGTCCATCAGGAACTCGCCCGTCGAGGTGAACTTCAGGATGCGGCGATCCTCATCAGACACATAGACGTTTCCCCAGTCATCCACAGCGATAGCAAATGGCTCATCAAACTCGTCATAGTAGTATGGAGCAGGGCTTTCCCATCCCTCCCATCCAGTCAAAAAAGTTCCATCTGGCGAGAATATCTGAACGCGTTCGTTGTCAGTGTCAGCCACATATACATTCCCGGAGCCATCCACTGCAACTCCGCGAGGCTCTCTGAATTCCTCATTGCCGTCATCCCATGTCTCCCACTTAGCCAGGAAAACGCCATTTGACGTGAACTTCTGGATACGGTCGTTCTCGGTATCAGCTACATAGACGTTTCCCCAGTTATCCGCCGCTACGTCGTAAGGTTCATAGAGCTGTCCGTTACCATCACCTGGTGTTCCCCATTTTGTCAGGAAGGCTCCATTTGACGTGAACTTCTGGATGCGGTGGTTCTCTGTATCAGCCACGTAGACATTTCCCCAGTTATCCACCGCCACACCCTGGGGCATATCGAATTGACCGTCTCCATTGCCGAACTCACCCCAGAAGAGCAGCACACTCCCGTCAGATGCCAGCTTGATAATACGGTTGTTCCGCGTGTCAGCCACGTATATGTTCCCGGAACTGTCCACCGATACTCCGCCCGGCTCCCTGAGACCCAGCCCCTCCGGCCATGAGCCCAGGAAAAAATACTGTTCCTGCCCTTGCGAAACAGATGGACATGATAGGTAAACCAAAACCACCAGCATAATCGCCAACTGTATTGTCCTGCTTTTCATCATTCTCCCCTTGCCCGTAGTCGCTATCTGCCGACTCTCAACTGCTTTACCCAGTTCGCTATTTCCCGCGCCTCGCCACCGGCTCCCCTTTTTGTAAGCATCTCCCTCAGCTTTTCGCATCCCTCTGTTAACAGGCTGCGTACATCTCTATCCTGTGGTTTCAGGTCTACTGCCGACTTCAGCACAGCCTTCGCTTTAATGAGTTCATCACGGTTCATGTGAAGAACAGCCAGACTAAGACGTAGCCTGACCAGCCTGTCTTTCGTCCGCCAGGAAGTTCGGTTATTTGAAAAAACCTGTCCAAACTGTTTCTCGATTATGACCAGATTTTTCTGCGATGCCTCATCCTGCGGCATTAAGTCAGCCGGTATTTTGCTGAAATACTCAAGAGATCTTTCGTAATCTTTCCTCTGGAAGTAGCTGTAGCCCTGCTGCATGTTCAGATTGACCATCATCTTTCTGCCGGGGACATTATTCGGGTCCAGCTTCAGAGCTTTATCCACGTATTTTGCAGCGTTATCCCATCTTTCCAGAACGAGGTAAACCTGAGCAAGGCTCAGATGAAGATTTACATTGTCCGGCGCGAGTTCCAGGCCCTTCTTAAAAGCCTGCTCCGCTCTGAAATAAGATTTCTTCTCGAAAAACGCCAGACCGCGTTTTTGATGAGCAATGACGAGATTCTCCGTGAGAAGCCGGACATTATCCTCCGACTCTCCCTGGTTTTTATCTGCGGAACCGAGTTTCAACGCCTTCTCGAATTCAGCGACAGCCGCTTCATGATCCCCCATCCGAAAGTATATAGCCCCCAGATTATTATGGACATCCCTGCTATCCGGCTCACGGACAAGAAACTCCTGATATGCCTTAATAGCTTCAGCGTTTTTCCCTTCTTTGGAAAGCTCCACCGCGCGATTCCAATACGCCGCGCTGAGATTTTTCCTGGCCTCTTCCATCTCTGGCATCAGTCTCATTGCATTAGTATATGCTCCGATGGCTTTTTCCCATTGCCCTGCCTCGACATATTTAACGCCCTGGTTATTGTAGCATGAAGCCATATTCTTTTTTGCAGATATGAAGGCAGGATTGATTTGCAGAGCTTTGGAATACTGGCGTATGGCTTCCTCAAACTGCCCTGATGTGCTGTAGGCAGTACCCAGCGTGTTATATAGATCAGGCTTGTCAGGGAAAAGCTCTATGCTGTCCAGCAATATTGTGACAGCCGCATCTTGCATCTTCATGTCAATCAGCTCTTTCCCTTTGTTGAGATAGATATTATAGAGATTTTTCCTGGCTGGCTCATATGTTCGCTCCATCTCAAGCGCCTTTTTGAAGTACTTAATAGCCTCTTCCATATCACCCTTCTCGAAATACAGCGCGCCGATGATGTTATATACTGTAGCCGAGGGATCGGATTCAGCCAGCGACATATATTCTACAATGGCGTCCTGATCCTGGCCGCCGGCCCGATACGCTGATGCAAGAGCCGCGCTCGCTTTATGGAATCTGGGATTCAGGCTCAGGCTTTTCTTCAGGCTGTCTATAGCCCGGCTGTATTCCCCCTGATCCAGTTGCACCGTGCCCAGAAGAAAGTGTAATCTCGCGTCCTCCAGCTTTGAGCGCATCTCCTGTCTGATGGCCTTTATGGATTCAGCATGAAGCGAATAGTTATTTTCGTGAGAGTATATCGCCTTGAGAGTGTTAATATCCCTGGATGTGGGATGCAGAGCATTGGCCGCGTAATACATGACGTCCTCTTTATCCTTACTGTGGCCCCACAGCCCTAGAGCGTGGCCAAATTCGTGCAGGAGGATTGTCTTTATCTGATCATGGGTCAGCGGCTTATTGGTCTTCCAGTCCCGCAGACAGATGCGCATCTCAATTTTGAATTTGTCGTCATTTGTCCGTTGAAGCTCCGCCACTCCCAGCGGGTGATCCTGATCGTCCGCCTCCATCTTATTCACCCATGAGACCGATATATCCGCCCCATCCGGCAAATCTACCTGCTGGAACTTCAGTATCCCGCTGGAACACTGTTCCCATTCTCTCAGCGCGTATCGAAGATCATCCGCGTATTCTTTTCCTCGCGTATCCATACCCTCCACATACACTGTGATAGGAAATTTTGTGAATCTGGTAACCCGGCCGTCCGATACCATAGCTATGCGCTTAAAGTAATTGTTAGTCTGCTGCGCGACGCAATTGGAAACTGCTAAAAAAACCAGAAATGCCATCGATGCAACCAGGCTTTTCTTCGATACGTTCAGAATCTGGTAATCTGACAATCTCTTAAACATAATAACGTCTTCCAATCGGAAAAGAGTTGAGGTTGTGGGTATATAATATCCGTAGTATAGGGGCTTGTCCCCGTCGGGAAAGACGCCCACAAGGGGCTATACTACGCGAGTAATTCATGATGCGATTCCTTTCCGAAAATTCCATAGCTGTCAGCTATTAACCTGAGCACAAACCGAACCAGACCTGCTGACCGCTGAAAGCTGATTGCTGAAGGCTATTCACCTCTATCGGTCACAACGTTTTGAAAGCGTAATGGTGAACGTTGTCCCTTTATCTGGTTCGCTGGAGACATGGATATGCCCTTTATGTTCATCAACAACGATCTTGTAGCATATTGAAAGCCCAAGCCCTACGCCGACTTTCACACCCTTTGTTGTGAATCCCAGGTCAAAAATCCTATCTATATCTTTTGCTGGGATTCCCCTACCGGTGTCACTGATTATGATTTTGACTTGATCCCTCTGGGCAAAGGTTCTGAGGCATATCTCCCCTTTTCCCTCAATAGCTTCAGAGGCGTTTTTGAGCAAACTCATGAAAATCTGATTCAGGCTGCTTGGGGAACAGTAAATCCTTGGAATATGGCCGTAGTCTCTAATAACCTTAATCCGATCCGACAATTCCGGCTCCATCAGAGCAATGACGCTGTCGATTCCCTCGTGAATATCGGCAAACTGCCATTCCGCTTCATCCAGTCTGACAAAACGCCGCAGATTGGCGACTATTTCAGCGATTTCCGTTGCGGCAGTTTGGCCAACCTGATTCACTTTCTCCAATATAGCAAGCGTTTTTACCAGACTTTCATCCTCGCCCATTTCCCGGCAATACTTTTCAGCTATTCTATCCTTGATTCTGCCGATGGCCCGGCTGGAAATGTCATTACTACTGGAGATTGCCCCTATTGGGGTGTTCATCTGATGCGCGACACCTGCGACTAACTGACGCAGAGATTCCATCTTCGCTGATTGGATTCGCTCAGCTTCCTCCTTGTGCTCAGTAATATCCACGATAAGTGCAACGCTCTTCTTCGTCCCCGGTATCATGCTCACCGTTATCAGGCAATCTCTAATATCGCCGGTTCTTTTGATAAACTGGGCTTCATAGTTCTTTGGAACTGCGCCCGGATCTATTCTTCGCAGGAGGTGGTATCCCCTCATTCTCTCCAGACTATTTTCATCGACGAATTCAGTCCAGCTTTTTCTACCCTCAATCTCTTCTTTTGTATAGCCGCAAAGCTTTTCAAACTCCGTATTTGCCAGGGATATTTTTGTATCTTCCTCGCTTATTATCGCTGCGGTTCCGGTGGTCTCAAAGATGGTTCGATACATCTCTTCAGATTCCCGAAGCGCCTCCTCTATCCGCCTCCTCTCGGCGATCTCTGCCTGGAGCTGCCCAACAACCTTGGTGAGTTCTTCGGTACGTTGCTGAACTAATTCCTCAAGATGGTCACGATGTTTCCTCAACTCCTTTGTTCTCTCTCTCACCTCTTTTTCTAACTCACTTATGACCTGATCCCGCGTGTCGGCGACAACCTTCAGCTTCAGTTCTGCTGGTTTTTCTGAGAGCACCATGTCTTTGCTTATAGCCATTACCTTAAAAATATATTCTCCAATTGGAAGGCTTTCATATCGAATCTCTTCATCCCACGTTGCCATCCAATCCTGATCATAGCCTTCCAGAATATAGCTGTATCGCATCCTCTTCGTTCTGAAGCTCACTCCATGATACTTTATTCTTATTGATGATAAGCTTTCTGAAATCTGTATACTTTCCGGTTTATCGTATATCCTGTCTGCATCTACTCTATCTATGTGTATTAGCGGCGGCGTCTCAAAATCCGGCACATATCTGCATATACCTCTGTAAGTTGACAGAACCATACTTCCATCAGGATTCTCTATTATGCCAGTTATAGAATTGCTGGGAAGTCCATCTGACATGGTCAGTGATTGAAAATTTCTCCCGTCGAACCTGCTGATACCGCCGCCAAGTGTAGCGATCCATATCTGCCCTCTGCTATCCTGAGTCATTCTTTGTATGAAGCTGCCTGATAATCCGTCCTCTGTTGTGTAATTCCTGAAAGAGCCTTCATTATAACAGCTTACTCCAACGGACGTTCCTATCCAGAGATTGCCTTTATTATCTTCCATCATACATAAAATGCTGTCATCGGCCAACCCGCTTTCCACTGTGTATCCATGAAAGGTTTCCCCATCGTAGGCAGTTATGCCGCCGCCCGCCCATCCTGCGAACCAGAGTGTTCCGCTTGTATCCTGACAAATGGCGGAAACGACTTTGCTTCCCAAACCGTTATCCGTTGTGAAATTGGTGAATTCCGTTCCGTCATATCGGCTTAACCCGCTGCGCGTGCCAATCCAGATATGTCCCTGCATATCCTCGTAAATCCTGGTCACCCTGTTGTTCGCCAATCCATCATCTGTAGTCAGATTCTGAGGCTTTCGACCTCCGACATCCTCCCCTTCGCATGGGGAGCAGACATCCCTCGCGCTGTTGTATATATATACGCCTCCGCCATCCACCCCGACCCAGAACCGGCCTTTGCTATCCTCCAGCAAGTCAAAGATAGTATGTTCAAAAGGATAATGATTTACACCCTTTCCATCGAATCGTGACAGGACATTTCTGAATCCCCACCACAGGTTTCCATCTCTATCGCGCATCATTATCTCATCTACCGGCTCGTCGGATATGAAAGAGATTTCGTATGGATTATATCTGCTGATACCGCCGTGATAACATGCAAACCAAAGGCTTTTCTCCCTATCCTCTATAATATCGAGGACAGCATCATGGGCCAGGCCATATTCGGTGTCGTAATTCACAAACTCATTACCATCATAACAGCTTACCCCGCCTCCCAAAGTGCCGACCCAGATATTACCTTCCCAGTCCTTGTGTATACACTGGATATTGTCATTTGACAAACCATCTTCCTCAGTAAAATTGGTGAAACGCGAACCGTCATACCGGCTTAATCCGCTAAGAGTGCCGATCCAGATGTTTTCTTCCTCATCCTGGCAGACACCCAGAACAATATTGCCCAGCAAACCATCTTCTTCAGTAAAATTTACGAACTGCGACCCGTCATACCGACTTAATCCGCTGTTAGTGCCGATCCATATATTTCCCTTTTTATCGTGATACAGGCAGTAAATACAGTTACCTGCAAGGCCGTCTCTGTCAGTGAAATTAACGAATCCCTCGCCATCATATTGACTCAAACCTTTGCGAGTGCCGATCCATATGTTCCCTGCCTTATCCTGCTGGATGCAAAGGACTTCATTGCCCGCCAAGCCGTTTTCGCTGGTGAAATTGACAAACTCTTTGCCATCATACCGGCTTAATCCACTGCGCGTGCCGATCCAGAAGACTCCTTCCCTGTCCTGATATATACGAATGATGTCGTTATCTGCCAGACCGTCTTTGGTGGTGAAATTGACAAATCCTCTGCCATCATATCGGCTTAACCCGCTGTGTGTTCCGATCCAGATATTTCCATCCATGTCTTCAAGAAGGCATCTGCACTCGTGTCCCAGACCGTCAATATCATCAAAGGATTCCCAATGCCCTCCTTTTTTCCTCAAGAGCTTATCCATGTTTGTTTATACACCTCCCATCCTGGAACTGCTATTATTATCGGCAAGTAACCTGCCATTCTTCTGACGTTTGGCCCAACTTATATCGGCTATTCTATCATTATTCCATTGTCGGATCAACTAAAACGCTTGGTTAGAGTGCGATTCAAAATTGTGAAAGCATACCAATCTGGCGTAGGGGCAAGGCATGCCTCGCCCGAAATGCAGAGTTGGTTAACCCAAATGCCCGGTAGATGCAGATCCGTGGGCGAGGCGTGCCTCGCCCCTACGCTTAATCTGTAGCATTTCATCAGGCCTTGACAACTCTACGCACAATCATTATCAGACCCGCCTCAAATCGCATCATATTGTGGATTACCAATCGACTACAGAATTGTCATCGGGATGATACGTCTCAGGGTTTCGCCAGTCGTGGTCGATTTTATCCTCAAGCG
>Ga0272442_10005505_pt1 | contig 16901 bp, 15 predicted proteins | sample SSMForm2O_FD_200262 | JGI IMG/M metagenome (GOLD analysis project Ga0272442, IMG submission 200262) | Marine sediment archaeal communities from Little Sippewissett salt marsh, Falmouth, MA, United States - SSM-Form-2O | ecosystem: Environmental > Aquatic > Marine > Wetlands > Sediment ... | reverse complement strand
TGCAAATCCGGCAACCGTGGCCAACCTTGCCCTTTCCAAAATCACCGGGCTCCCCCAATGTGGTGAAATAGACTCTTCTAAAGATGCCCGGGAAAATCCGGGGGATGATGTTGAAAAAACCGGGAATCGGGTATTGTCGTGGGAAGACGCTCAAAAGAGCCGGAAAAAATGGCTCAACCACGCTCGAAAGACCTGGAAAGAACGACTGGGCATTTCAGACGCGGAATCCGGAGAATAACGAAAACCAGGCGGCTGACCCTTTCACTTCGCTCAGGATAAAAGATGAGCTGTAATCTAAAAAAGATACATTTGATTTACGAACAAAGATCAACGATGTGCGATTTTCGAAGTGTTATGGAAACCTGTTAAGTTCCTTTATGGATATTCACCATTCCGTTCAAAGCGCCTTTTTCAGAATCTCCCTGAGCGATCTATGATCCAGGGCCATATAAATCAAACCGTATGAAACGATCAGGAATGCCAGTTTGAGAGCAAAGTCCAGCTCCGGCCGGGTCAGCTGGATCAGTTTCGAAAAGAGAAAAGAGAGCGCCAGGCACGCACCCGCTGCAACCAGGGGGCGGGACAGAATCGCGAGATATTTCACCCGCAAAATCCGTTTCAAGAGGAAATTCACCGCAACCAGGATCACCCCGATATTCACCGCCGCCACACCCAGAGCCACTCCCATCAGACCGAAATACCGGGCCCCCACGTAAGCGGCCAGGGATACCCCGATCACGTTCGAGGCGCTGATAAATGGCATCACGCCCGTTTTCCCCCTGGAGAGGTAAACATCGTACCAGTGCACCGTGATCATGCGAAACGCGGCCAGGCAGGTGAAAACCTGGAGGGGCCGGAGGGCGGGCATCCACTTTTCACCGAGCCCGTACCGAACCAGCTCCCCACCCAGCACCAGCACCGCAACGCAGGGAAGAAGCGAGATCGCCCCGGAATATTTCGTGGAAAGGGAAAACCCCCTTTTCAGCTGGTCGTCGTCCCTGGTTCGCGAAAAAGCCGGGTAAACCACCGTGGATACCAAAGCCTGCAGGGTGAGCATGTAATGGGGAAACTTGAATGCAATATAGTAGTACCCCAGCTGCTCCTCGTTCAACACCCGTCCCACGATAATGTAGTCGATGTTCCAGTAGTAAAAGGTGAACAAACTGGTGAGCATGAGTGGGAGTCCGAACTTCAGGTAGGGTCGAATTGCGGGTTTTGAAATCACTGGAACGGGTCGCATTGGCGTGAAAAACCAGAGCACCAGCCCGGAGACAAGGCTCCGGAACAGAAGGCCGAAAATCAGGCTGTAAACCCCGCAGCCCCTGGCAGCCAGCACGATCGACATGACAGCCCCGGAGAGCACCCCGAGGAACATCGCCGTGTTCGACTTTGCGAATTTCATGTTCTTTTCCAGGATGGCCCGGGGCAGCTGGAACCGCTCCAGCACGATCCACAGGGTGAAGAACCATACATAGGGTTGCAGGTATTGCTTGTGGAAGACTTTGAGGATGATGTGGGCCCCCGGGAGCCAGGCGAGCGCCAGAAAAATCCCGGCCAGAAGCTCGATCGTGAACACGGTGTTCACGTCGGTGCGTTTCAGGTCCCTTTTCTGGATGATGTATTTGAGTCCACCCCAGTCGGCGATGTAACAGAAAAAACCGGCAGTCGAGTGAAGGAAGGCGAGAACTCCAAAGGCGCCCGGGAAGAGGAGGCGGACCAGGATCAGCTGGCATCCCACGTCCACCACGGTTCTCAGGGCGGTCATGGATGTGGTGACCTGGAGTCCCCTGAGGGTTTGTCCCATCAGTCCTCTTTGGGGAGGGGATTCCTTTTCTGGGGTTTCAGGGGGCATGGATTCCTGCTTTTATGAGGCGCGGGATTCCTCCCGGGTTTGGAGGCGGATCTGTTCCCGCAGAAGGGCGTATCCGCAGGAGACCAGGAAGGCCAGGGCGCCCGCAATAATGACGAGGAGTTTCTTCCGGGGCCATTCTGCATAGTATGGAGGAACGGCCGGATCGATGATCCGGATTTCCTGGAATTTCTCGCTGACCCGGGTGGGATTTTCCCCCAGACGGTTGTTGATCCGGCGGTAGGAGGTCTGATCCGCGTCGAACAGGGTGAGAAGCGATTCGATCCGAAGCTCCCGCTCCGCAAGGAGCTTCTGCTTGCTCTCGAGCTCCTGTTCCACCTCCCCGAGCATTTTATCCAGCGAGGAAATAAGGGCGTCCAGCTCCTTCACTGCGGCGGTTTCCTCCCCGCCTTCAGTATGGGTGGAAAGCAGTTCGGCCTTTTTCACCCGGGCATCGAGCCTGCGGAGTTTCAGATCCGCCTTGGTGTAAAGGAGGGTTTCCACGTCGGTTTCCAGCTCCTTGATCCTGGCCGTCTGCTTGTATTCCCTGAGGGCTTTTTCGTTTTGTTCCATCGATTTTGCAATGGATTGAACCTGGTTTTCCATGAACTCCGTGGCCTTTCTTCGATCCTGCTCGTTGATTTCATTGTTCATCGTTACCGCGTTTTCGGCAATGAAGTTGGCCATCCGAGCAGCCAACTCCGGATCTCGGAACTCCACGGAAAGGTTGATCAATCGGGTGTTTCGAACAAGGCCCACGTGAATCTGGTCCAGGAAGGTTTCCATCTTCAAATCATAGGGAGGTTTATTCAAATTGAATTTCTTCATCGCCTGGAGGGCCAGGTCTTTGTTTTTCACCAGTCCCTCGAAGGTGTAATAGAAACGCGGGTTGAAGTAGTTGGATAACACGCCGTCAATGCCCATCTTGGATTCGGTGATCAGGAGGGTGGTTGTGGCCTTGTAGGTTTTGGGAAGCAGGAAGCTCACCACACCGGTAACGATCATCACTACAAGTGTCACGCCGATGATGAACCAGCGGTTCTTCATTAGGATCCGGATAAAATCGGTGAAGGAAAAAGTCGGTAGTTCCACGATTATTTCCCTTTCCGTGGGGAGTTCTGGAGATAAATTCCCCCGATATAAAGATTGCGATCCTGCCGGAGACCCGCGATTTCCCCCTTCCCGGAAAATCGGGGATAACCGCCGTCATTGGGATACCGGATGGTCAGTGTGTGACGGCCCGCAGGCAGGGAAACCGGCACCGGATACAGATGCCGCTCCCCGCTGCTCACATAGATCAGGGCCGTCCGCTTTTCATCCACGAGGAAATCGATGACGGGATAAATTCCGAAAGCCTCCGTTCCCCACGCTGAAATCCAAAGTGTTGTATCCACGTCCCGCTCCCGTGTCAATTCATATTTTACATGCCCGGATTGGAAGAACGCGTTCCACTCTTCCAGTTTCTCGAGGTTTTTCTGCTCGATTATCTGTTCGGGACCGGCCAGGGGAGTGAAATCCCCGGGAATGGCTGAAGGGTCCGTTCCCGGGCTGAAGGGCCGGGGGGCCGGAAAGGGGGAGCCGGAAAACTTCCGGGGGGGAGGCATCGGGGTCAGGGAATAAAACCGGCCCGCTTCCAGCATCTGGTTCGGGGAGAGATCCCGGCCGTTTATCATTTTCTCGAAGGCTTCCCCGGTTTTTTCCTGCCACCTGGAATCCAGGAGGGAGGAATAAGTGTAAAAGAAAATCTCAGGTTGATCCCTGGTGGCTGCATCCATCTCCAGGGCAAGGGTGAAATAGAGATCCGCCAGTTTCTCGCGGTGAGCCGGATTCAACATGCGGGGGTATGTGGTATCGCTGAAGGCGATTTCGGAGGCCTTTACAAGGGATGCGATCCCTTGCTCCCTCGCGCCCTCTTTCAGGAGAAGATTGCCCAGGAGCCCGAGGGGGCGGAAATCCCATGGGCGTTTCCGAACCGCGGCCTGAAGGATCCCGCGTGCCCTTTCCGTTTCCCCCTTTTCCAAAAGCCTCCTTGAAAGGAACTCGTAATTCTCAGGCAGGCGCCATGCCACGGACTCCATCGCGGGAGGCAGCACAAAAAAAACCATGATAATAAAAAGGAGTAGCCCCCCTACCACGATAAGGAGATATCCCGGAACCACGCTTTTCCATTCATTCCGCATTTCCGCAACTGCCCCTGTTTCGTATATGATTCCTTATATCCGATTTCCCCGCCGGTCATTTCAAACACTTTTTTGTTTGATTCCCCCTCGAGGGAGAGATAGTTTTTCCACAGTTCCCTTGGAACAGGGAAGATCGTGCGAACTTTCGTTTGCCTGAGGAGCCGAAAAACTTGCGAAAAATCCCAGCCATCCTTTTCCTCATCCTGCTCGCCCTGTCCGGGGCGGCCGCGGAATTCAAGTTCGCCGTGCTCGGGGAAAGCCGGTTCCAGAACCCCGAAACCTTCGAGGAAATGGTCGGGGAAGCGGCTTTGCTCAAACCGGATTTCGTGATCCATGTGGGAAACATGATCCACGGCTACACTTACGATCCGGAGCGCATCCGGCAGGAGTGGGATCGCTTCAAAACCCAGATCTCACCCCTTGCCGGGATTCCCTTTTATCCCATTCCGGGAAACCACGACGTGGCCACCCCTGCACAGGAACAGATCTACAAAAAGATCTGGGGGAGGGACAAACTCTACTATTCCTTCGATTACAGGGGCAGCCACTTCATCCTGCTCAATACGGAATACAAATACACGAAGGCCGGTATTTCCAAGGAACAGCTCCTCTGGCTCGAGGCCGAACTCGAAAAAAACTGCGGCGCGGAAAATATCTTTGTGTTCATGCACCGGCCCCTGTGGCGGTACGAGGATTCCAATTGGAGAGAACTCCACGAAATCCTCTCCAGGCAAAAAAACCTGAAAACCCTTTTTGCGGGACATTCCCGCGAGCATTGCTTCGAAGAGGTCCAGGGAATCCGCTGTTTCATCGTGAACTCCTCCGGACGGATGAACCATGCCGCCCCTGCAGTGGGATATTTCCACCAGTTCCTCTACGTGTCGGTGAGGGGCGAAAAGGTGACCGAAGCCGTGGTACCCGCAGGCAGCATCAAGCCGCCCGATTACGTAACCCGCAGGGAGAGGGAACGAGCCACCCCCTTCTTTCCCCCCCCGGCCGGCGGGCAGATTCCGGATACCCGGAGAAAACCCCTCGATCATATCTATTCCTTCCCGCTTGAAAACCGCACCAGCGAGATGAACGTGTACACCGTGCGTTGGGAAATCCCCAATCCCGCCTTCACCGTGGAACCCCTCGAACAGGCCGTGCTTATCCCGCCCGGACGCTCCGAGGACGTGTTTGTCCGTATCCGCGCCCCCGAGAGAAACTACCGGTTTTACAGCCTCCCCTACGCATTTATCGAAACCTATTACAACACCTTTCGCGGGGAGTCCGTGGTGCTCCGTTCCCGACACGACCTCAGCATCCCCCGACGGACCGGGGCCGGGTTCGCCCCCCGCCCCCCCTGGGTGGACGGCCTCCTGGACGATACCGCCTGGCAGTCCGCTCGAATCGCCACCGATTTCCAGGTCAACAAGGTGGGAGATCTCGCCGGGGTGCAAACCTGGGTGCGAACCCTTTACGATGAAGAAAATCTTTACGTGGGCATTCATTGCGAAGAGCCGCACCCCGAACACCTCGTTGCCCTCGCCGTGAAAGAAGCCCCCTATATCTGGGGCGACGACGACGTGGAGCTGTTCCTCGACGTCAACCACGACATGCGGACCTTTGCCCGGATGTTCGTCAACTCCCGCGGCATTACGTTCAATTCCATGCCGGAAAAAGGCATGGTGGAGGAGTGGTACGATCATGCCGGGCACGTGGGCAAGGATTACTGGTCCGTCGAGTTTCGCCTGCCTTTCCGGAATCTCGGGGTCGAGGATACCCCGACTTCTTCCACCGTATGGGGATTCAACGTTCGACGCCACCGTCAAAAGCCCGTTCGCGTTCAGAGCGACTGGGTAAAGATGCAAAACTACCCCTACGAGCCCTGGCGGTTCGGTGTGCTTCGCTTCGAAGAGTGACCGGAATCTCCCGGGTATTTTATTCCACGAAGGAATCCAGAAGGTCGGACAAGTCGGACGGGTCGGACAAATAAAATACAATTGGAGAAAAGGTCATGAAATCAGATGACACCCCGTTGCTCCCCCATGGCGGTTATCGCAAACTTCGCAGCTACAAGGTGGCCGATGCGGTATATGACGCAACCGTGGTCTTTTGCCGGCGATTCTATCGGCACGATCGCCGCATGAGCGATCAGATGATCCAGGCGGCCCGCAGCGGGGTGCGCAACATCAGCGAAGGCAGCGGCGCGGCCGCAACCTCACGCAAGACCGAAATGAAGCTCACCAACGTGGCTTGCGCCAGCTTGAATGACGAACTGCGGCGCGACTATGAGAGTTTCCTCCTTCAAAACGGTCTTCGCGTATGGCCGAAAGATTCCCGCGAGGGACTTGCAATGCGGAAACGGCTTCGACAGGATCTCGCCCCGAACCTGCCGCCGTCCCCTGCCGGAAAGGTGCGTCTCACAGGGCTCGCCGGGCTGGCCGATTTCGTTAATAAGGCCGATCCCGAACCGGCCGCCAACGCCATGCTGTGTGCGGTGCACCAGGCGGTCTATCTGCTCAAACGTCAAATCAAAAGCCAGGGCCGCAGCTTCCTTCAGGAGGGCGGTTTCAGCGAAAACCTGTACCGCAGCCGGATCAGGGCCCGCGCCAAAATGGAAAGGTTCAGAAAGTCAGACTGGTCTGACAAGTCCGACCCGTCCGATCCGCCCGGTAGGGGCTGAATTATCTGTTTGCAATCCGGGTCCCGCTTTGGTTATGAAATCTTGCGAAACGGATTTTTATGATGTCTTCCAACGATAAAATATTCCAGCGGGAAGAGCTGGCGCCGATCGTGGAGAGGCTCCGCGGGGAGGGCAAAACCGTCGGACTCACCAACGGGGTGTTCGATATCCTTCACGCCGGGCACGTCCGTTACCTCCGGGAGGCTCGAACGCATTGCGACGCCCTTGTCGTGAGCCTCAACACGGATGAATCGGTGAAAAAGTACAAGGATCCGGCCCGGCCCCTCGTTCCCCAAAATCAGCGGGCCGAAGTCGTGGCCGCGCTTTCCTTTGTGGATTTCGTCACGTTTCACTCCGAACGCCGCATGAGAAAAACCCTCGAGATCCTGAAACCCGGCCTTTACATCAAGGGAGGCGATTACAAGCCGGAACAGTTGACCTCGCGGGATGTGGTGGAAAAATACGGGGGCCGGGCCCTCATCCTTCCCCTCACCCCCGGGATCTCGACCACTGCGATGATCGATCGGATCCTCGAGATGTATTGCCCCAGACCCTCTTATACGGAGAAAGGGCCGCCCCCTCCCGCCCCGGCCGTGTTTCTCGACCGCGACGGCGTGATCAACCGGGACAGGGGATACATCAGCGATCCGGGGGATTTCGAATTCCTGCCCGGGGCCGTCGAGGGGCTCCTCCGTTTCCGGGAGGCCGGTTACTTCCTCATTGTGATCACCAACCAGGGCGGCATCGGGCTCGGGTACTACACGAAGGAGGATTTCTTCCGGGTGAACCTCGCGATGCTGAAGGGCCTGAGCTCCGCAGGTGTCATACTGGATAAAATTTACTTCTGCCCCCATACCCTGAAGGATAACTGTCCCTGCCGGAAGCCGGGGACCGGCATGATCGAACGGGCGCGGGAAGAACTGCCCATCATCATGGAAAAGAGCATCCTGATCGGCGACAAGGAGACGGACATCCGGGCCGGAAAGGCGGCGGGGCTGAAAACCTGCCTGATCGCCCCTGAAGGCGTTCCCGGTAATTTTACCATAGCTCCGGATATTACCGCGGGAGACGTGATCGAGGCGGCTGCCCGCATCCTGGGATGATGACTCATCCGGCGGCACGCGTCTCCCCGCTTTTGTAAAGGGCGTACTTGAAAAGGGCCGGTGCGTAAAGATCCGTGATCACCACCATGGCCAGCATGAGCGCCCTTATCGGTTCCCCCAGTCGTTGAAACTCGTGTGCCAGGATCAGGGCCAGGGCCATGGTCACGCTTTCCTGGTTCAAAAACCCCATCCAGCCCCACCGTCGCATGGCCGGAAAATCTCTTCCAACTCGAGCCCAAACCCATACCCCGGAAAAGACCAGGGCGAACCGAAGCGCCAGGATTACGACCGCGGCCTGCCACAGGCTTCCCAGAAGCGAAAGGTCCAGGGCCGCCCCGTTCACCGGGAAAAACAGGAGGTAGATAAACGGCGTGCTCTGTTCGAGCCCCTCGAGGAAATGCTCGCTCTTCCGGCTGTAATTCTCGATGACGAATCCGGCCGCGCCCCCCACCAGCAGCACTTCGAGGTGAAAGGCGTCAGAGAGGATCGTGAGAAGAAGTGCCAGTCCCAGGATCAAAACAAAGGCATGTGCCCTGACGAAATTCAGAATCGATCCGGCGGCCAGCCCGATCACGAGACCGGTCACGATCGAGACCATCACGAATCGGAAAATCGGGGAGAGCATTCCCTGTTGCACGTCCCCCAGGTGCGAGATCCGGCCGCAGATGACGATAATCACCCCCAGAAGCAGCGCCATGACAAGATCCTTGAAGATCACGGCCCCCAGGGTGGTTTCCGCAACCGGCCCCCGTGCCCCGGTCTCGTCAAGAACGGCAATGGTGGTGACCGGCGATTTGGCCCCCTCGAGGTAGGCGATGATCACGGCCACCACGATCACGATGCTCCAGGGCTCCCCCGAGAGAAACGGCAGAAAACGGTGACCCCAGAAAAGAATGAAAAGAAAGGTGCCGATCACGGTGAACCCGAGCACCGTAAGGGAGAGGGTCACGATATCCTTCAGCCGCCGTCTCAAAAGGCGCAGGTTGAGTTCCTGTCCCGCGTGGATGCCGATCAGGGCCAGGGCGATCTTGTCCACGAACTTGAGTGTCCTCACCGAGGCCGCCGGGATCAGTTTCAGGATGTATGGCCCCATGAGCATTCCCGTGATCACGTATCCCGTGATGCGGGGAAGGCGGATCCTTTCGAACAGGTCGCCTGCCGTCCAGGCCACGATGATCAGGGCGCCCAGGGAGATCGCCGCCCGCATTCCCCCGCCTGTTGCCGATAAACTTTTCACGTGAGTGAGAACGGCCAGGAGGGAAAGCGCCAGGCCCGCTCCCGCCAGCCGGGAGACAGGCAGGGATCTGGATGTGTCTCGCGGAGTTTTCAAACCCGGGATCTTTTCCTTTCCCCGGGGATCTCACCAGCCCGGTAAAGGGCGTACTTGAACATGGCCGGTGCGTAAACGTCCGTGATCACGATCACGGCCAGGGCAATGGCCTTGAAGTGGCTGCCGAACTCGGGGAACTCCTCGGCGATCAGGATGGCCAGCACCAGGGTCACTCCCGATTGATTGATATAGCCCATCCAGCCGTATTTTCGTACCGCCTCGCATTCGTTTGCCAGGCGACTGCCCAGTCGCACGCTGGAATAGATGATCAGCTTTCTTGCTGTCAGGATCACCGCGGCAGCCACCCACGAGGTCCGCACCACGGAAAGATCCAGGGAGGCGCTTGCCACTGGAAAAAAAATCAGGTATACAAGAGGCGTAACATCCTCGATCCCCCCCAGCATGCGTCCTCCCTGCCGCGTGAAATTCTCCATCACAAACCCGGCGGTGAGGCAAACCAGTAAAATCTCCAGGTGAAGGGCGTGGCATAAAAGAGTCAATCCCAGGGAGAACCCGATCACCAGGAGAAACAGCCATCGCTGGATCCATTTCAGGGCCAGGCTCACCAGCCACCCAATAAGGGCCCCCGCCCCCAGGGAGCCGAACAGGTGCCACAACACCTCTTTGATGAATCCCGCCTTCACCTCCCCGGGATTGGCGATTCGCGTACCCAGAGCCATCACCAGACCGAACAGAACGATCAGGATCACGTCGTTTACGATCACCACACCCAGGGTGGTTTCCGCCAGGGGGCCTTCAGCCTTTGTTTCGTCCAGGATGGCGATGGTGGTTACAGGGGACTTGGCCATTTCGATCACGCTGAAAAGAAGCGCCACCAGCAATACCGTGCGGCCCGGTGCGTCCCTGAGAAAAGGGAGAAAATACCGTCCCCCGAAAAAGATCAAAAGAAAGCCCGCAACCATGGACAGGATCACAAGGGAAAACGAAATGGACAGGATGCCCTTCAACCGTCTTCTGAGGAGAGACAACCGTACTTCGTGGCCCGCCCTGAGAGCAATCAGGGTCAATGCCACGTGATCGATGAACTTGAGGGTATGGACCGATTCCAGAGAGATCAGCTTCAACATGTATGGTCCCGTGACAAGCCCCGTCATCATATAGCCGGTCATTCTGGGGAGACCGATCCATTGGAAGAGATCCCCGGCGGCCCAGGCAAGGATGATCAGCCCCCCGAGGGCCACCGCCGCCATGGTTCCCCGGGATCCGGGAAAGCGTCCCGATTCCCGGGCCGCCCGCATTGCATAGAGAAAGAGGATGACCAGGGCGGCTGCCGCCAGTCTCAGAAGGAAGGTCTGGATTTGTTTTTTCTGTTCCGCCATGGGTTTTCGTCTAGTCCCCCTCCAGCTGTTTGCGGCCGATGTCGCCCGCCTTGTAAAGGGCGTACTTGAACAGGGCCGGGCCGTAAAAATCAGTGATTACGATCATGCCCAGGGCAATGGCCTTGAACTGCTGTCCGAACTCCTGGAACTCCCTCCCGATGATAATCGCCAGTGCCAGGGTCACGCCCGACTGGTTGATGAACCCCATCCAGCCCCACCTGCGCATCGCGGGAAAGTCCTCCACCAGGCGGCTGCCCACGTTGATGCCCACAAACACCATGACCTTTCTCAGCATGATGATGATCACCGCGATAAACCAGGTGTCCCTGAGAAGCGAAAGGTTCAGCGCGGCGCTTGCCACGGGGAAAAAGATGAGATACACGAGCGGGGACGCCGCCTCGACCCCACCCAGAAAGCGCTTCCCGTGGCGCGTGAAATTTTCGATCACGAATCCGGCCGTCATGCTCGCCAGAAGCACCTCCAGATGCATCCCCATGGAGAGCAGGGTGAGTCCCAGGGCCAGCCCGATCACGAGGAGATACGTCTTTCGACGGATGATCCCCAGGGCTCCTCCCACCAGGAATCCCACCAGGCCGCCCACACCCAGGGAGCCTGAAAGGCGCCACAGGGTTTCCCCGAGCAGACCCTTGTGAACTTCTCCGGGATGGGCCAGCCGCACCCCGATCGCCATCACGACCCCGAACAGCACGATCAGGATGACGTCCTTGAGTACCACCACTCCCAGGGTGGTTTCGGCCAGCCGCCCCCTGGCCCGCGTTTCGTCCAGGATGGCGATTGTGGTTACAGGGGACTTGGCCACTTCGATCAATCCGAACAGAAGAGCCACCAGGAGCACGGTTCTCCCGGGGGCGTCCTTCAGGAAAGGAAAAAAAATCCGACCTCCGAAAAAAACAAAGAGAAAAACCCCGGAGAGGGAGAAAAGCAGGATGAAAAAAGTGATGGATACAATGCTTTTGAATCGACGTTTGATAAGTTCCAGCCTGACCTCGTGCCCGGCATGGAGCGCTATCAGGGACAGGGCCACGTTGTCGATAAACTTGAGGGTCGCCACGGATTCCCGCGAGATCAGGCGAAGGATATGGGGTCCGGCCAGAAGGCCCGTGAACATGTAACCCGTGATCCGGGGCAGGCGAATCCACTGGAAGATATCCCCCATGACCCAGGCCATCACGATCAGGCCGCCCAGTGAAATGGCGGCCACAACCCCGGAGCTCCCGGCGGCGTGCAGGGTGTCGGGCGTCATCCGGAGAAGGAGAAGAAATCCGGCCACAAGACCGGCCGCCACCAGGCGGGGAATGAATGAAATCAGGGCCCTTTTTTTTCCTTGCTCCATGTTCGTTTCTCGAAAAGGCGTTTCACAGGAGGCGGGGAAGGGAATACACGCTCAGGATTTCTCCCACGATAAAGGTAGCCAGGGCCGTGACCACAATGATGGAGGCCTCGCTTCCACCCATGGTCTGGCTGTAACAGAGGGCAACCGCCAGGAGGAGCGCCCCTCCGGACTGCAGGCTGCAACCGAACAGCCAACGCCGCCCACGCGTTTCCCTGTTTTGCTCTCCCGTATAGATCAGTGCGCCGCCCGCCATCTTCCCCAGAAATCTCAGGCAAAGCGCCGTGAAACAGACCCACATGATCGCCGGGGCGCTGTATTGACCCATGGTGGGAAGGAACACGCCCGCCAGCACGATAAGTCCCAGGTAAAGCCCGCTCTCGGCAGTGAGCAGCATCCGTGCGAGCCTCTGGCGCAGTCCCGGGGCCAGGTTGGCGGCCACAATGCCGGCCAGGGCCCCCGGCACTACCGGCGCCAGACCCAGGTACGCACTCATGCCCGCTCCCAGGGTCAAGACCCCGATTCCCAGGATGGCCGTGGGGATCGCCTTCCGTTCGGACTGGAGCAAAAGCCAGATCAGGAAGGCCTGGCCCAGCCCCAGAAGGAGCGTCAGCCCCAGCACCAGGTAAAGAGCCAGCCCGGCCGGATGCCAGAAGATGTTGATCACCCCCAGGGTTACAAGACCGGTCAGGCCGTCGATCGAAGTGGTCACCGTGAGAAGTCCGGTCAGGGGAGAACGGGAACGGATCCGGCGCTGTATGATCCCGATCAGGGTGGGGGAGGAAATAGACAAAACCGCACCGAAGGCAAGGGCGTTTTTCAATACATCCGGGGGCCGGATACCCAGCATGCCTCCGTAAATCCTGAGGATGAAATACGAGGAAACGGCGACCACGGCGAACGCGGTCAGCGATTCGGCAATAGCTCGACGAAGATGCGATCCGGGAATCCGTGCAAGTGTTGTGATATTGAACTGGAACCCGAAGAGGAACCCGACCCATCCGAAGGACATCTCGAGGATCGGGACCAGGCCCCTCTTGGTATCCACATCGATCACGGAAAAAAGTGCGGGGGAAAGCAACAGCCCGAAGAAGAGGGCGAAGAGGTGACCCAGAAGGAGATAGCCGCTCCGGATGCCGGAAGAATCCCGTTTCCGGAGGATTCCCCGCAGGATCAGCCCGAAGGCCAGGAAAAACAGGACCAGTATCGCCAGTCGGAATCCCATGTTTCACCTCGCGTCCGGCTATCGCACCCCTGGAATCCGTCGTGGCCTGAAAGGTTCGACCGCAACGGTTTCAAAGAAAAAGGATTCACGAAAAATCTTCGGTTTTTATCGCGATCAGACGGGCCGACTCCGGATTATTGAAATCCACGCCGATCTCCCCGGCCAGCTTCCAGAACCGTTCGATGGTCTCACGGTCCGGGCTGACACTGACGATGAGTTCCCCGGTGGGGTGGGTATGAGGAAAGGCCGAGAGGAGTCCCGCGAAAAGGGGCACGTCCTTCTCCAGGATGGAATTCATGGAGCTGCCGCTCAAAACCAGGGCGTCCTCGATGCCCACCTCGAGAAGAAGCGTCAAGAGCTCGTCCAGCTTGTCCGGATCGGCCAGTCTGATAAGAACGGCATACATCGCGTTACACCCTTTCCGCTTCCCTGATCAACCGGAGGGCCTCCACCTCGTCCCCCGCGGCCAGTATCTTTTCCTTCAGCTCAGGTCCCCGGAAGAGCCTGGCAATATGGGCCAGGCATCCCAGGTAATCCCGCCTCACGGATCGCGATCCGAGGATGGAAAAGAGCAGCTGGGCCTTTTCGCCGTTCGGCCCGTAGCTGACCCCATCGGAGGAAACCCCCAGGGCGCAGACCAGGGGGGCCGGATCGGGGAGAATGCCGTGGGGAATGGCCACTCCGTTTTCCAGCATGGTGGTCTGTTCCTCTCTTTCCCGTTCCCGGATCGATTCCAGGGCCTGTTCGAAGGGGATATCCCCGGAGGATATGGCGGGAATGGCGCGGATGCATCGTTCAATGGCCGCCCACTTTTCCGATTCGGAAAGGGGGCAGATCACCGCGCCCTCGGATAATAAATCGCACAGCAGCTTCACGACCCTGTTCCTCTCTCTCGTTTCAATTGAAAATGGGAAGGGTTATGAAACCGATCCCATGCTTTATCTTATATTTCCAACGATCCTGGGAAGACGATACCCCAACCGCCCCCCCCCCGTCAATCGGCAAAAAAAGAAAAACACTTTACAGGAGTGGGGAGCGGGTGATTCAATTATTTATCAAAAGGAAAGGAATCCGAACAATGCAAAAACGCGATGAAAAAGTCGTCCAGCTCTGTACCACCAGGGACCTTGTTCAGTACACCATGTACAAAGAAGCCCTTGAAAACGCGGGCATTGACTGCATGGACACCCCCCACGTGGACAGCGCATACGACGACCTGTTCGTCCCCGCCCAGGGATACGCCGATATCTACGTGTTCGAGTCGGATAAAAACGCAGCGCTTGGTGTTATCGAAAAACTGAAACAGGAGGACCTGGGTCCCCATGAAGAATAATGGACGCCCGGGAAGAGAGGAGACCGGTTGGTGTCTCTTTGGCTTTTTATTAGGGGCTGTTGACAGGCCATCTACTATTTCTAAGGTTTTTTTGGTTGAACCACTCACCATTTTAAGGTGTATATAAGGTATTGTTGAACAGGAGAAAACGAATATGTTGACCCCCCATGATGAAAAAGTTTTGAGTGAGTTTGCTTCTGCAGTACGGAAAGATTTTCCTTCCACTAAAATATGGGCTTTTGGATCTCGAATTAACGGCAGCGCACGGGAAGAATCGGATTTTGATATTTGTGTTGTTGTGGAAAAGGCCACACCTGAGGTACGGGATAAAATCAGCGATATTGCCTGGGAAGTCAGTTTTCGTAATGATATGATTATTTCACCCATTGTCTATTCAAGTGATATGTTTGAAAATGGTCCCCTATCCGTAAGTCCACTGGTCAAAACAATCCTCTCCGAGGGAGTTGCCGCTTGAAGGAAAACCAACGCAATGCTCTTATTCAATATCGTCTCGAACAAGCTCGAGAAGCCTTGGAAGAAGCCATTATTCTGAAAAATACGAGTCATTTCAAAACATCTGTCAATCGTTCCTATTATGTCATGTTTTATTGTCTACAAGCCCTTGCAATAAAGTATGACATGAAAATCTCAAAACATACGGGAGCTATTTCAACTTTCGACCGGGAATTTGTAAAAAAGGGAATTTTCGATAAAGAACGTTCGCGATGGTTGCACAAGCTTTTCCATATGCGAAATATTGCAGATTATGGAGAGTTCGCCAAAGTCACTCCTGATCAATCAGAAACCGCGATTCTTCACGCAAAAGAATTTTTATCTAATGTAGAGTCTTTTCTGAGGTCCAACTCCTGATTCCACTGAGTTGAAGAAGCGATGGGGAGATCCCCCCGGTTTCCTTCCTGTGAGTTTAGTAAAGACTATGGGCGAGACGGATCGAAATCCCTCCCTTTAAACCGGCGGGAAAAGCGGGCGGTAAAGAACCGGATTTTCCTCCCGCACCCTCCTTAGAAACCTCTCGAAAAGCCCCTTCCAACCCGGATAATCCCCTTCACATAGATAATTGTTGTGCAAAAGGAAGGTGAAGACGCCCCGGCTCCTCTTCACGGTCAGAAAAAGCTGTAACAGACTCTCGAAGGCCTCCTCCGGACTGAGATTCATGTGAAGGATCAGGCTGGTGTCCATGGCGATGAGGGGGATTTCATGAATGTTCAGATCCCGGCCCCTTTCCGCGTCGAAACAGCGAAAGGGACGGCACGTTCCGCAACGAAAACCCGGGATTTCCGGGAAACCGAGGCTCGCATCGAAGGGGATGCTGAGGGAGGCCAGCCTCCGCCACGTTTCGGGAGTTCGGAAGGCAAGGTAGTGCTGGCGGCTCCCGATGGCCGTTTCTCCCGTAACGGCGATAAAATGGGTGAGCTCGCGGGCGAATTCCCCCCTTTTTTCCACTCCGGAATCGCTTGATGCCAGGGAGAGGTGGGCCCCCAGGCTGAAATGGATCCCGATCCCGCAGCCCCGGTCTTTTAATTCCCGGACAAGATCCCGCAGCCGGGGATGTTCCAGGGAGTATCCCCGGTCCAGGGGGTGACGTCCCCCGGCCAGGAAAAAACAGTCCGACCGGATCCCGAACCGTTTTTCCATCTCCATGATCGCGGGAAATGTCCACCAGGGATCCCGTTTCCGATCCAGCAGGCTCGAAACGCCCCGCCACCCAGGGTGCTTTAACACCCTTTTCCAGGTGTATTTCCAGGGGGCATCCACATCGTGGGTCATATAGAAGGAGAATGCAGTGCGATGCTTTTCCCATGTTTTTCGGAAACCCGGGTTCAACCGAATCGCCCATGAACAGAATAGATCAACGTATTCATCCGCCAGGGGGCGATCAAGGAGACCGGCGTTTTTCAGGAGGGAAGATTCCGAGGAAAAACGACCGAAACGGTCCCGCCCGGTAAGGACCAGCTCCTCGTATCGGGTCAGGAGGAAAAAAATCCCGGCCACGAGATCGATGTGGGATGTGATCTTATCCGCCGTCTCTTCTATCCATTCCCCCGGCTCCGGTTTCTTACCATAAAGGATGGGGAGATCCCCATGGCAGGGGAGGGGCGCACCAGGTAGAGATTCCGGCTGGAGGTAATTCCCCCCGAACAGATCGGCCTCCGTGATATGGATATGAGTGGGTGAGTTCGGGGGATTCGGGCCGTAGGAGACAACCAGTTCATTTTCTGAAAAGGCGGGCGCCGGCTCTTCGTACCCGGAAAAAACGACCCGCTTAGCCCCCAGGGTCCTGGCCAGGCACTCGAATATATAACGGATGTGAGCGGTATATTTCCGATTGGAATGAAGGACGGTAAGTTTCATATCAATCCAGGAATTTCCGGAAAAAATCGACGGTTCTTCCGGCACTGCCGCGGCTTTTCATGACCGTTTTGCCGGCTTCGTTTCCAAGGCGTTCCCGCTCTTTCCTGTTCGAAAAAAGATGCTCGAGGGTCGAAGCCAGAAGATCCGCC
>Ga0272442_10005504_pt1 | contig 16902 bp, 13 predicted proteins | sample SSMForm2O_FD_200262 | JGI IMG/M metagenome (GOLD analysis project Ga0272442, IMG submission 200262) | Marine sediment archaeal communities from Little Sippewissett salt marsh, Falmouth, MA, United States - SSM-Form-2O | ecosystem: Environmental > Aquatic > Marine > Wetlands > Sediment ... | reverse complement strand
TGTGGTGCAGTGTGGACAGGGCGGTTGTGACGGCCATGGCCGGGATATACCCCAAGCCGGCCAGCAGGGGAACGAACAACAGCCCCCGATAGAGGAACTCCCAAGCCGTGTAGTACAGCAGCAGATAACCGAGCTCGTACAACAGGAAAGAGCGGTCCCGGAGGCAGGCCTGCTTGGAAAACGGATACCAGGCGACCAATTCCGGGGTTTTGGATCCAATGTGGCCGATCAGCAGGCTGATGGGAACAAAGACCAGCACCAGGATAAGACCGATCCTGTAGTTGCCCGGGGACACGCCCAGATCGGCCAACACCCGCAGCGGATCGGTCTCCAGGAGAACAATCAGCAGGATAGGCACGGCAGCCAGCAGGGCAAAAAAACTGCTGAAGTACAGCCACGTACCTCTTGCCTCTCCGTAGCGTTTTTTCAGAGCCGGATGACCGAAGAGAGTAATCATCCCGGTCAGGGCTACGGTGATATAGGGAAACAGAACCCGCATGGAGATCGGAAAAATCGAAGTGTGAAATATCGCTGTTCTAAAATCCATCAAGACCGCTGCTCCCTTTCCCTTTTGTACCAATCCACGATGGCCTGGAACTGCCTCTTGTACCCGTCATCCGGCCGGTAGTCAAGGTCCCTGTAGGTTTCCCCCAAGTCGTAGGTTGTCTGGGCGGTGATGCGGCGGATCCTGTAGTAGTTGATCGAAGGTTTGAACCCGGGAATGAGGCGCTTGAGCAACTCCATGATCACGGCCACTGCCATGCAGATCCACACCGGAACGTACAGACGCTGCGGCTTTCCCACCCCGGCCTGCAGGTGTGCAAAAAACTCGCCCCAGGTCGGACAGATCCCATTGGTGACGGTGTAGGCCCGGCCGATGACGGCCGGCTTGTCGACCGCGGCCAGGGCAGCTTTACAGAGATTGCCGGGATAGCAAAAACCGAATCTCTTGTCTCCCCTGCCCACGATCAGCGGTACATCTCGTTCCGCCGCCTGCAGCATCAACTCGCAGGATGTCCTGTCTCTCGGTCCATACACATCCCCGGGCCGAAGAATGACGACCGGAAATCCCGCCTCCCGGTGCCGTGCCAGCAGATAGGCTTCCGCCAGCTTCTTCGCGCGGTTGTACGGTACGTAATCCGCCGGTCGGCCGGGGTTCGCCTCGGAGATATCGTCCGCACAGTAGCCGATGGTCAGGGCCGTGGAGATATAGACGAACCTGAGGAGACCCGGACAAGTCTTTCGCGCCCACTCCACCAGGTCGACGGTGATATCGTAGATCTGGGCCTTGCACGCCCGGCGGGAGGCGTTGTCCGAAACCAGAGCCGCGGCGTGAACGATCACCTCCAGGTCCTCGGGCATCCTGATCTCCCCGATCTGCCGCAGGTCACCGTAGATCAACGTGATCTTGGAATCATCGAGAAATCGCAGATCCGAGGTCCTGCGCACGAGTCCGTACACCCGGTACCCTGCATCCGAAAAGGCGTCGCACAGATGCGAGCCTATGAACCCGTTGGCTCCGGTTATCAACGCGGATCCCGGCATATCAGTCTTTGCCCCCGTATCTGTCGTAGTCGTAAATCTTGCCGGCCAACCTGAGCAGAAAGTTTCTCGGCAGGATGTTGATGGCCAGGTAGATCAGCCTGTTGATGAAACCGGGGATGATGAGCCTTTTTCCCCGCTTCAAGCCTCTGATCACCTGCCCGGCGGCCTGCTCCGCGCTGAGATACGAGTAGCGGTGAGCGTGCATGTGGCGGATCAGGCCCGCTTCGGCGATCATATCCGTTACGATTCCCGAGGGGGCCACAGTGGAGATCAGGACCGGTCCCCCTCGGTTTTCCACCATGAGAGATTCGCTGAAGCTCTGGGCGGCGCCCTTGGCCGCGGCATAGATCGTTTGATAGGGGATAGGCACGAAAGAGCCCAGGCTGGTTATGTTGCAGATGAATCCCTCTCCCCTCTGCTTGAATCTGGACAAGAACAGGAGGCTCAGTTCCACGACCCGGCGGAAATCCAGGTCGATGATCGAGCGATACAGAGCGAGCCGGTCCGCCGCTGTGGGCCCGTAGCAGGTCAGGCCGGCGTTGTTCACCAGGCCGAAAATTTCCGCCTTCTCCAGCTCATCGAAAAGACTCTGGGCGCAGTGTTCGGCCAGCAGGTCCTTTATCACGATCCTGACAGCCGCGGAGCTCCGTGTGACGATCTGCTCGGCCAGCTGCTGCAAACCCTGCTCGTCCCGATCCACCAGGATCAGATCGGATCCTTCCTCAACGGCAAAGCCCAGGGCCAGCTGCCGCCCCAATCCTCTTGCCGCCCCGGTGATCAGCACGGTGCGGCCGCTCAGGTTCATCCTGCTCATTTCTGGCCGTACTGCTCCTCAAAATAACGGCAGCCGTCGGCGATTGTGCTTTCAAAGGGCAGATACTCGTGGCCGAAGGCCTCCCGGCTCTTTCCGTTCGCATAGTAGCCGAACCAGCCGCTCAAGCGCCCGTAGGCACGGGTCAGCAGGGGCCTTCGCCTCGTGATCCAGCTGACCATCTCCAAAACGGCGCCCGCCGCGGTGAGGAGAAATGCGGGCACTCGAAACGGAAAGACCTTTCTGTGGAAGTAGCCGCCTATGGCCTTGACAACCTTCTTGTACGGCACGTTGGCACCCACCACCAGATACCTCTCCCCCACCCTGCCCATGGTGAGCGCCTTGATGACGATTTCAACCAGGTCCCGCACGTCCGTGATCGCCAAGCCCCCGCCGAAACAGCCGAACAGGGTTTTGTTGTAGATGCGATCGTACAACTGGTTGTGGGGCGTTGAGGGTATCGGATCCCCTGGACCCATTATAGAGGCCGGATTGAGGACGATCGCCTGCAGGTTACGATCCCGAACGGCCCGTTCCACTGCCTGCTGTCCGGCGTACTTGCTGGTCATGTAGGGGAAGCTTAGGGGCCAATTGAACTCGGTATCCTCATCCGCGAGGGTACCGTCCCGGTTTATTCCGATCGCTCCCACCGAAGACACGTGCACCAGTCTCTGCACCTCGTGGCGCAGGCAGGCATCCACGATGTTTTCCACTCCCAGGTGGTTGACCCGAAACAGCCGCTCCCGCTCCCGGCCCCAGTAGGAGATAAGGCCCGCCAAATGGATAACGTGGCTGTGCCCGGCCACGGCTCGGTCCACCGCCTCGGCCTCTGTAATGTCTCCGTAGATGATCTGGAGGTCTCGAATCCCCTTGCTGCGGATTCGTGCCTCCCCGGGATCATCGGGCAGCATGAAAACCGATATCTGCGCCTCGAGAGGATTGCGGGTTAGTAGATCCAGCAGCACATTGCCGGCGAAACCGCTGGCACCGGTGATCAACAGCTTCATCTAATCGGCGTGAGTATATACCAAAGATCGGAGTTGCAAAACAGACTTTCCGCTCCCATACTTAGAACACGGTCTTGCTCACAAGATCAACAACCAGCCGATCGGCATTGTCGATCAGCTCATTCATGGTTTTGTACACCTGGTAGGAGGCGGACAGGGTCTCTCCCCTCTCGATATCGATGAGTTTGATATTGAGGATGAAGCGATCCGCCAAAGCTCCGAGACTGCCGGTGATGATCCTGTCCGCGGCCAACTGTCTGCCGATCTCGATCTGGGTTCCTTCATCGGCCATATCCGAGTAGCTGAACTCCAGCTCCTCGAGCATCTTGTCCCGTTGGCCCCGCTCTAATATGCGAAAGGCCCCCGTGTTGGCCATGGCGCTTCCGATCAGATCGACGATGATCACCGCCTCCTGCTGCGGAATACCGCTCAACGCCAGGTTCAAAACCGCCACCAGGGGAATTTCTTTCCGATCCGCCGCCACCGCAGGGGCGATCTGCTGCTTGAACTGCTCCTCGGTCACCACTTCCGGGTAGATCGAAACGACATAGCGGATCTGGCCCGCTTCCACCTTCCTGATGATCGCAGGTTTCACCGGGTCTCCCATATCGTCGAAACGAAAACGACCGATCAGGGTCTCGGTATCCGTGCCAGCCAGGGCATCACGGATCTCGGCGGGATCCAGACTGCCCGCCTGGCGAAATGCCTCCACCAGAATCACGGCCGACTCGTAGGCCAGGGCGGGGATGCTGTCCCGCAGATCTCCAAATCGCTCCTGGTAGGCGGCCACGAATCTCCGGCTCTGCTCTTCATAGGTCTGAGGGGAGTAGTGATCCACGAAGTAGCTTCCTTCAAATGCACTACGACCGGGATCCATGGACAGCCACATGAACGATCCCAGGGGTATGGCTTCGACTCCTCGGTCCCGGAGCCGGGGAAGAAGCTCCTCGACACGATCCAGCTGCGCGGGAACGTACAACACATCCGGTTGGAACTCCGCAATCTCCGCAGTGTTTGTATTCCAATGGCCCGGGTCCGGATCCAAGATCTGAACCTGGGTGCGACCGCCTCCCAAACTCCTGTACTGCTGTTCGAAAACAGCGGAAATATCCTGTCCCAGAGGATCGTCGGCAAAGGCGATGATCGTGGCCCGACGGCTGTTCAAACTCTCCAAGGCAAACTTGGCGATGATGAAGGCCTGGTAGTCCTCGGTGATGGCGGTGCGGAACACGTGGTCCCCAACCTCGGTCACTCCCTGCAAGGTAGCGGCAATGCAGATCATGGAAATCCCGCTGCTCTGGCAAACCTGCCCGGCGGCGATGGAATTTCCGCTGGTAAGAGGACCCAGGATCGCCTGGACTCGATCCCGCTCGATCAGTTTCTTCGCCATTCTTGCGGCATTATCAGGATCCGCTCCGGTATCTTCAATCCAGTAGTTAATCGGCTTTCCATTCAGCCCGCCGCTCCGATTGACCTCATCGAAGTACAGCTCGATGGCGTTCAGAGCCGGCTCTCCGTATCCGGCGAACGGTCCGGACAGCGGCAGCAACACCCCGATACGAATCTCTTCGGTCTCCTCCACCGCGGTCGGGCTCGGGGTCGTGCAGCCGGCAAACAACACGCCCAGGAGTATTAGGGCAATACCTGGAAGAAAAATCCTCTTCTTTCTCATGAATGCTACCTCACTTCCTTTACCTATTGGGAAAGTATAACCGAAAATCCACGTCTGAAAAACGCCTTGCTCCGCGGCTCGGAGCTGGAAAGCGGATCACACCTCGATTCCCAGGGTTTTGCGGATCAGGAAACCGATGGCAAAGGTCAGGGCGGCTACACCCAGACTCAAGCCGGCCATCTCGAGGAAACGGCGTTTGAACGAGTAGTCTTTGGCGACAGAGATGTAATAGTTGAAAAAGAAGATAATCAGCATGGCGATACCCAGCGTGAAGGCAAGGCAGATGAAGTAGTTGGCGATCAGCATATAGGGAAGAATCAGAAGAATTACCGTTACGATGTAGGCCACCCCGGTGTAGATCGAGGATTTGATGGCTCTCTCTGCTTTGCCCTCGGACTTGGTGGAGAGATACTCGGAGGCGGCCATGGAGAAGGAAGCGGCGATTCCGGTGATCAAGCCGGCCAGGGCGATCAGCCGGGTGTTCTGCAGGGCGAAGGTAAATCCGGCCAGCGCCCCGGTCAGCTCCACCAGGGCGTCGTTTAGCCCCAGCACCACCGAGCCGACGTAGTTGAGGCGTTCCTCCTCGATCATGCCGATAAGCTCCTGCTCGTGGGCGTGCTCATCCTCCACGATCTGCTTCGCTTCGGGGATTTCCGCGGTAATCCGGGTGTAGTTGACCTGGGCCTGCTCCTCCCCCCGCTCCATGAGCTTGATGCCGAAGGTCAGGCCGAGGATCCTGGAGACCCAGTAGTAGAAAAATACTCTCCACCGCTTCGGTGAAGCTTCCCGCCGGGTGTACTTCATCCAAAAATCGTGGTGGCGGCGCTCATCAGCGGCGATCCGTGATAGAACCGCCGCGTTCTGTTCATCCGGCATCACCCGGGCCAACTTCGAGTAGATGTGGTACTCGGTGATCTCGCTCTGCTGGGCTGCGTACAATTGTTCGATTAAATGCGGATCCATCGGTTTCCTATTCTTCGCTTCGCTTTTATACTCTATTTAGAGGGCACTTTGAAGGGCGAGCTGGAAGGGCTGCCGGCTCAACTCCACGTCCCGTGAATCCAGCCTGCAGCTTTGTGTTCACGACTCGCTCAACTCTGCCGGTTGTTCTGCCGTGTGCTTGAGTTCGTAGAAACCGTGCTACTATGCGTACTCCGGGGTGGCAAATCCTTCTGTGGCTGCAATGAAACCGGTGGGCAAACCACTATGATCACTCTGTGCTTCACAGCATCCATCCCCTGAGCACGACTATTGCACAGCTTCGGCTCCACGTGTGCAAACAATTGTTGGGCGCCCTATTGGACCTGAAACTTGTTCGGGCAGCAACTGCTACTCTTCCTCCCGCACTCCTGAGTTGGGTTATGCCACCTCACTACATCCGTGCGGGTGTCTCAATCCCAGCTGGCGCCCCCGTCGGCGGAGCGGGCGAACTTGAGTTTGGTGTTGCCCTTGTCGTAATAGCTGATGTAGACATTTCTTCCGCTTGTGCCGTTGACGGCGATCGACGTGTAATAGCCCACATTGGCATTGGTGGTGTCGATCGCCTTCGCGCTCCAGCTCGTGCCGCCGCTGGTGGACTGGGCGAACTTCAGGGCGCCGTCGACCGCACCATTGGCGCAGTAGCTGACGAACAGATTGCTCCCGTCCACTGCCAGGGAGGTAAATCCCACGTTGCCGTCGGGTGACCAAAACAATACCGCCCCTGAATCTACTGTATAAGAACTCCAGTTGGCGCCGTTGTTGGTGGATTTTTCCAGGACAATCTCACCTCCGCACGCCGAGAAGTTGGTAATGGCAAAATGGCTGATGTAGACCGTGTTGGAACCGACTGCCTCGATCGAGGTGCAGTAGCCGTCGCCCACGCCGGAGCTGCCGCTGACGTTCAGCGCCACGTAAGGGGTGCCGCCTATGATCCTCCGAATATACAACTCGTTGGAATCGGAACCCCCACCTGTATTGTATTGATATCCGGCAAAGCAGTTTCCCCCGTATTCTGCGATTGATGTGTATTTCCCGCCGTCTGCAGTCGGGGAAGAGCTCCAGCTACCCGCACTGTCATCGTAGATGGCGATATTCAATTCGTCGTTGGTGGCGTCGTAGTAGCTGATGTAGATATCCCCTCCGTCGGTGACGTCGACCGAGGTGTATTGCCCCACGTCTCCGCCGGAGTCCACGGTTTCGAAGGTGAAGCTCTCTCCGGCGTTGCCGGATCGTGCCAGCCTCAAATTTCCGTTGGCACTATCGTAGTAGCTGATGTACAGATCCTCCTCGTCCACGTAGAGCGAGCAGTGACTGCCCACATCGCCCGAACTGGCTACGGTCTTTGTACTCCAGTCGTACCCGCCGTTGCGGGATACGGCCAGCTTCAAGTCTTGATCGTCCGCATCGAAATACGCTATGTAGACATTGGCTTCATGCACGCCGATGGAGCTGTATTGTCCCACGTCGTTTCCCGAATCCAGTGTCTTCTTACCCTGATACTTGCCCGCTGCAGCTGAAAGCGTGAAGTCATAGTTTGATTCGTCCGGATCGTCGTTGGCGATCGTCACCTCGACGCTCGGATTCCCCGACACGTCCCCGGGATCAAGCTCGACTGTGAACTCCGCCGAGCCACCCGGTCCTATTGCCGCGGTCGGTTGGGAGATCACGGTGTAGAGGCTGCCGCCGCTCAACGCCACTTCCGGGCTGTCGGTGAGATTCAACGTCACCGCTCCGGTGTTTTCAATGGTGAACTCGAACTCCACCGGCCATTCCTGATCCACGCTGCCGAGACTCTGGGAAGCACCATCGGTGATATCCACGGCACCCCACTTGACATTGATTTCAGGCTGCTCCCCGGACAGGCGGGCTTCGTACTCGTCGATCAACTGATCCACGGTCTCCAGCAATGGATTGCTGCAACCACTGAGCAGCACTATAAAGGCGAAAACCAGAAGAACCGATCTACGTTTCAATTTCTCTACTCCTGTTCCCATACCACCACCTCCATACGGGCAGCTACATCCGCCGCTCTCTGCCCCGAAGCATCACTTGAGCCGAGGTATGCAAAACGCTCGGCCAGTTGGCGGTTGTTGCGAATCAGCTCGGCATAGGCGCGCTTCGCTTCCCGGTACTGCTCCAGTTCGTAATGCGCCCGGGAGATACAAAGCAGGGCGGTAGAGCTCGTAGACGATTGTTCGTAGGCGCGCTTGTAGTAGGCCAGCGCCTGCTCCCAGTCGTTCTCCATGGAACGAAGATTTCCCAAATTGATCAAGGCCGGGGCGTATTCCCGCATCGAGAGCGCCTTGCTGAACTGCTCCTCTGCCTCTTCGACCTTGCCGTACTTGGCGTACAGAATTCCCAGCCGATTGTGTCCGGCTGGATCACCGCCAGTACGCTCGATCCGGTCCTCCAATTCGACAACTCTGGGAAAGATCTCCCTGTCGATGAAGCGCATCACTTCTTCAAGGTAGCTGCTTACAACCGTCTCATCCCGGGGCAGCATCACATCCCCGCTGCCACCGGGAAGACCCACCGGCTCATACAACGTCCAGGCATCCCGGATCGGATACAGGTGGGCTTTCTCCTCCCCGCTGTACTGCCGCCAGGTGGCCGCGCCGAGCTCCCAAGCCTTCACGAAACCTCCCTTCCTCTCGGTAACCTCAACCGGTAACCACACGGAATCCTCGAAGAAGATGAGATCGTCGATTTCCAGAAACTCCTTTTTCGCTTCCTCGGGGGAAATATCCAGTGAAAATGCCATTAGGATATGTCCGGGAACCGTAATAAAGGCGGTTTCCACGGCAATCGACTCCAGCAGCGCGCAATACAGGATCGACAGATCGTCGCAGTCTCCGGCCCGGTAGTTCAAAGTCTGGCGTGGGAACTGCAGGAAATCGATCCGGGTTGAATTCTCAGCGAACTCCGCATGCGGCGTGCTTGGGTCCACCACATAGTTCAAGCCGTACGTTCTCATGGCCTGAAAGATGCCGATGGCCTGAAGCAGGCGTCCGTTGATAGCCGCAGAAGCTTTGTCCCGAATCAGCGACGAAACATTCTTGGAAAAGCTGAGTACCGCCGGATCCCTGGCCGTGACAAAGGCTGCGGCTCTGCGATCGTCATCCCAGGTCATGGCGTTGCGGTTGTGCAACCGGACGGTATCAGAGCGGCTGTCCTGGTACCACTCGTCCCCCATCCTGTAGAGAAGATTGATTTCCCAGCCGGCTTTGGTGCCCTCAGTAATCTCCAGCACATCGTTGTTGAACAGGGCGTACAGGTCCACCTGTCTGCTCTCCGATCCGGACAACTCGGTCGCGTTCAGACATTCCTTGGGACCGTCCATGTATTCCTTGATGAAGAGGGAAACCGACAAATCGGAGATAATTTCGCTTTCCTGGTTGGTGATTTCCAGCCTCCCGATCGGGTGGTCGTCGTAGTACTTGTGGAATACGGGAAACACAGGCTCAAACTCCACCTCGTTGATTCGGATTCCCCGTCCCGGTTCCGGGAAGCGGGCCTGCATCAACAGTTCCGGACGCGTGGGAGCGCTGCTCTGGATCTTCAGGCGGCGACGCCCCAGCCCCTGGAGGTAGAAGGAGCTGCCAACCCTGAACTCGACTCCCTGCATCAAACCCAGGTAGTTCTTGTACGAAGCTCCGAGGTTGAGGCTCAGAAGCGGTGAAAGCAGCAGATCGAAATCAACGCCGGCATGCAGCAGCGCGCTGCTTCCGCTGGTTGCACCGGAGCCGGAATAGCCGGTTGGATCGTTGAGAAATCCGTAGTAGCCGCCTCCGGCCGCAAAAACCTTCAGTGCGAACCGGGGTATGATGTCGAAGCTCACACCCCCGCCGGCCTGAACGCTGATCAGCGAGGTCGATTGTGCGGGCTCGACTGCGATCGGAGCCAAATTGTATCCCAAGCCCCCGATCGCGAAAAATCCCGGTGCTTCACCGAAGGTATATTCTGCGTTGAGATCGAGCTTGCCGCCGATATCGAAACGATCGGCCGCGTTCCCGAGCGGAATAACCACCCCGGGACTCGCATTCAACGAGAAGTACCGGCTGTCGGCACCCACACCAACGCCGATTTCGCTCTGAGACGGTTTTTGAGCCCAGGCGGGCGAGCAGAGCAGAGCCCCCGCCAAGACGACCAAGAGGAATCGTGTTTCAAGTGACATCTTTTCTCCCCCCTCCATATTGGGCAATCTACCACACCCGCAACCGGATTACAAACGCAATCTTATATATAAAACGTACCCGGTAATGTGCGGTTCCTCCACCCACCGGGGATAGCGTTCTCTCCCTCATGGTACCTGAGTGGAATTCACAAAAAAAATCAAATTCAGCTTGTATCGTGAAACTATTCACGTTATATTTACTATATATATAAATTCTACTATAAGGAGTTTTTTATGAAATCTACCTCCCGACTGCAGGCAGAGCGCTTTCAATCCATCGTCGACAACGATCGCCATCACGGTCTGGTTCTGGACCTTCCCGAGGCCAAGGGCGGCGACGACTTTGCCCCCACAGCACTGGAGCTGGTGGTGATGGGCCTGGCCGGCTGCATCTCTACCATCTGGGCGGTGGTGGCCAAGAACTCCCGGCTCAGCTACCGCAACATCGAGGTCGTCGTGGATGCTGAGATGCCCGACGGTGCACCCACGATCACCGGCGCCAAGGCCATGGTAACCGTGGATTCCGACGAGCCCGAAGAGAAGCTCCAGCGGGTGCTGGATAAGACCATGCAGGTCTGTCCGGTCGGCCGGCTGTACGAGAAGGCTGGAATCGAAATCGGCACACAGCTGATCAGAGCTCAGGAGCTGGTCGCATCGGCAAACTGAACCCGCTTCGATCGCTTTGCAGTGCGCGGACCATATTGTTGATCAAAACCCGGGATCGCTCCCGGGTTTTTTCTTGAGAGAGAGGGGGGGCTGCTTCCGGCCGCCATCTTGCGGCATCGTACGGACCCGTTCCCACGCCCTGGCTCGATGAGCAGCCGTCGCCGCTCATGAATGGGCATGCGCATTATCCGCTTGCGCCGCTGTCACCCGTTCACCGGACACTGTCGGCGCCCTCTCAATACGTTCGAACCGCCGGCCGAGCCCACTGCCTTTCACGTGGTGCAACGGTAAAAAAACAGTGCAGCGATTGGTCATATCCTGTATTCTGGTCGCCAAAACCTCTTCTCCATCGAACGGACATTTTCTGCATCGGCAATGCTTATTAGATATTTTTCCAACAAATACAGTTCTTTGTCGTTGGGATCGCCGGTAAAGGGCTGCACGTGAATGTGATTCCCATAACTGCGATAGATCTTCTCCGGGCTATCGTCTACGATGAGTATACGGCCCAACTCATACCCCAATCGCTTCACTTTCTTCAGATCCTTGATATATATTCGCTCTCGTGTTTCCCAGTCGGTTTTTTGCGTACAGCGATTCCTGGACCAAACAAAACTCGGTTGTACATGAAAAGGCAGTTGAGCAACAACCGCTTCGGCAAAATGGCTGCCGGAGCTTGTCCAGACTGCAAGCTCGTAAAAAACAGATAGTTCTCGCAGGAAATGGGAAAGATGGGGCCTCAAGTAGATACTGTATGGACCTACAACGAGATCACAATCTCTCTGCAATCTCTTCTTCGTTGCGTACAAGAGAGTCTCATCGATGTCCAATATCAACAAATTCACCCACCCGCTCCCCACCACGGAATATTGACAGCGTAATCTCAGAATCGCTTTCCTATTATAATCCACTAAAAAGCAATATGCACATTCTTATACTATGATTCCGTCTGTCGCTCGAATGAAGACTCGGCACAGAGACTCATCGGCGCCCTGCTGGCTGAGAAACATGAAACCTGGAGCACTGGAAAGAAGTATTTCGACATGACCGAGTACCTGGAGGCTCGGACAGAAGAGGAAAAGCAGGAGATCGAAGAAGAGATACAGGTAGCAAGCTGATTTACTGGATGATGGAGTTTACAGCAGAACTTGGACTTGATCTTGACTCGCTTCATATTTTTACAGAAAGACAGTTGCTTAATCCGGCCGTTTGTGACAACTTGCATTTTAATCTGTTTTGAACTGCAGTGGATTACAACCACCTAACTCGTTTTGATTATGATATCGGAAATTATATTCGCCGCCTCATCGCAGTTGTCTGCCGAGCGGTTGAGGTGCCGATAGATCTCCCTCATCTTCAGCATGTATCCGGGAGAGTTTTCCGGATCTTCAAATAATTCAGCCAGAGCTTTGAGGTAGATATGATGTATCTGGTTTTCCGTGGCCTTGGCTCTCTTGGCATGCTCCAAGGCTACGGTGGAGTACTGCTTCATGTTCCTTAGTGCATCGTAGATTTCCAGCGTGCCTTTTTCCAAAACCTTGGCCATGGCTATCAGATCATCATCCGGCTGCACGTTGAAGATGGATAGTTCCTCAACAGTCCTCTGGGCTGCATCGATTATTTCGTCCACAGCTCGGGATAGGGCAAAGATATCTTCTCGATCGAAAGGTGTGATCAACGTACGGTTCAGGCGATCTATCAGGATCCTTCTCAGATCATCCGCATCACGTTCTAGGAAGTAGACACGCTCCGTGGCGTCGCTGTTGCCCGTTTCCAATCCACGAACCAGAATGGTATAGGCGTCGTAGACCGTCCTGGCGTGGTCTACGAGTAGTTGATAGAAATCAGTTTTTTTTTCTTTGCGGAATAGTGACAGTTTCATCATAATCCTCCCGAATATACTTAGCTGATAATTTGCCGAAATATCAAATACAGCAGCACCGATAGAGCCCCTGCCAGTGGGATCGTCAGAATCCAGGCAAACAGGATTGAACGAATAACCTGCCAGCGTACAGCCTGCCGCCGATGAACATTGCCGACACCTACGACCGAAGAGCTGATGATTTGAGTCGTGCTTACCGGCGCTCCGCTGAAATTGCATATCAACAGGATCATCGAGGCGGCCAGCTGAGCACTGAAGGAATGGCGAGGGCGGACCCGAAAAATATCGTATCCCACAGTGCGAAGGATCTTTGTCCCCCCCATAGTAACTCCAAGCGCCAGACTGACGACACTGGCCGCCATCACCCACAGTGGAACATCCATCTGCTGCGTTTTGTAACTTAAAAAAAGTATCAATGCGATGAGCCCCATGGTTTTCTGCGAATCATTCGTCCCGTGATTCATGCCCAGAACAATGAGGCTGCCTATCTGCAGTTTTTTCAAATATCTGACGGCTTTCCAAGGGGCGTTTTGAAGAATCCGAACTAAAAAGCGGTGCACAAGGCCGCCGATGAAAATTCCGAGAAAAGGCGATAGTACAAGCGCCCCTACTACCTTGATCAGAAATATGGACCAAGGAATGCCTGAAAGTCCATAACAGAAAAGAACGGGCCCTACAAGTCCGCCCACCATGGCGAAGGATGAGCTGGTGGGAAGCCGAACAAACCAGCAGAAACCGTTCCAAAAAAGAGCTCCGGCTACTCCGCTGAAAACAAGGAGAAAAGAATTGATATCCCGGGGCAGAAGATCCACTCGAATGATACCCTTGGCAACCGTCAGAGCCACCGGAATCCCGAAGAGAAAAGGTCCGCAAAGCTCCGCCAGCGTAACCAGCCACAGAGCTTGTCTGAAGGTCAGGGAGCGGGAAGATACGGCCGTGGCAAAGACGTTCGCGCCATCTTTCATGCCGTTGGTGAACGCGAACAACAAGCTGAGACATATCGCCCCAACGACGAGTGAATCCGTCACAGATTGGTCCCGATCAAAATCTTCTGTAGCAGGTCCTGGATTGCGCTGTTTACCGTATTGATTTCCAAGCAGATCTCCAACAGCCTTGAGCTGATATGAGACTGCACCTGTCCCCGGCTGATCGAAGCGATCCCCTGATAGTAGAGCCGAACGAAGTTCTTGAGCTCGTGCTCGTTGTTCTTCAGCAGCTCCCCGGCATACTTGCGGTTGCCAAGATACTCCCGAAAGAACTCTGTTACGTTCTCCAAAATCCGATCTTCCAGCTCGAAGAAGTGCGAACAAGAGAAATGGACTTTGTAAATCCGTTTCTCTGTGGCATACGTCTGCAAGATCGCGACGAGCTTCTTCAGATTCGAGTAGACCTCGTACATGTCTTCCCAGTAGAAAGGCAGATAGTACTTTTTGTCCAAGCTTTGCAGGAAACAGCCAAAGCTGTCCTCGAACTGCAACTCCAGTTCGACTGTTTCATCCGACTGCTCGGAATCCGCGCTCTGCTTGGAGATCAACAGCAGATGAACAAGTTTGCGCAGAATATCGATTCCGGTGATAATATAGTCGTCGAGCTTGATTCGCTGTCGAAACAAAACACTACCAAGGCTTTTCATTTCTCGCCCCTCCTTTCATATACAAGCTTGTTCAGCAATTATCGTGCCGGAATCGGGAAGAGGACGAAAGATATTTAGATAAACTCTTTTCTTATAAGGAATTAATAAGTTTCGTTATCGGTAAGCAAACAGATGTGCAAATAACCGGATTGTCAAGAAACTGTACAGCCCCCGTACAGAAACTTTACTGCTGCTTCATCTCGGAGAGTTTTCGCATGAGGGTGACTCGGCTGATCCCCAATCGCTCGGCTACTGCGGTTTTATTGTTCCCAAGCTTCGCCAGAAGCTTGCGAATCAAGGGCGGTTCCAGACAATTGTACAACAGCTTGAGAAGCCCTTTCTGATCTGCGTATCTTTTCAAAAAAACGCCGGTGAAATCAGAGAACAGATCCCCGCCTTCAGTGTTTGCACTCAGATATCGGGGTATCTCTGCGGCCTGGATGACCCCACTCTGGCAGTTTATCCCCAAGCTCAGGATGACATTCTCCAGCTCTCGGACGTTTCCCGGCCAAGAGTAGTTTTCCAGAATGGTCAGTGCCTCTTCTGTCACTCCACGCAGAGTTTTGTTCAGCTTGCTGGCCGCTACATTTACGAAGTGCTCCACAAGCAGGGGAATATCCTCCTTGCGTTCCCGCAGCGGGGGCACCTCTATGGAAGCGACATTGATGCGGTAAAAGAGGTCCTCCCTGAAATTGCCGTCTTTAATGAGTGTCAAAAGTTCTCTATTTGTCGCGGTAATGACCCTGGCCTGGAGGTTGATGTTACGCGATCCACCAAGTCTCTGGAACTTTCGCTCCTGCAGCACCCGCAGAAGCTTGGTCTGAATGGATAGGGGCAGGTCACCGATCTCATCCAGAAAAACCGTTCCCTCCGCAGCAGCCTCGAATTTCCCCGCCTGCCGGGTCGTAGCTCCGGTGTAAGCCTGCGCCTCATGTCCAAAAAGCTCGTTTTCGAGCAGAGCCGCGGGAAGAGCAGAGCAGTTCACGGCGATGAAAGGCTCGTTCTTGCGATTCCCGTTGTAGTGTAAGGCTCTGGCAATCAGCTCCTTGCCGCTGCCGCTTTCTCCGGTGATGAGCACGGTGATGTCGTTGTTGACAAGTCTTCCTATGGCTTTGAATACATTCTGCATGACCTCGGATTTGCCAACCACCCGGGTCAGGTCGTAGGTACGCAGCTGTTCATCCTGAATCACCCGCACGTAGTGACGCATTTTCCGTGACTCGAGCACTCTTTGTGTGATGATTTTGATTTTCTCGGCATCCAGTGGCTTCTCCAGATAGTCGCGAGCCCCCAGAGATATGGACTGCACAATAGTCTCTAAACTCCCGTAGGCTGTAATCATCACGATATCCGCGTCGTGTGCCTTAGACCGTATTGTCTTCAGCACCGAGAGACCGTCGTCGCCCGGGAGCCGGTAGTCGAGAAAAATGAGCTCGACATCGTTTTCCTGCAGCAGTTTCTCCGCTTCTTTTCCGTTGTAGGCTCCCAGAACAGTGTGCCTGCCACGAAACAGCGCCGAAAAACTCCCAATAACGCCGCGGTCGTCGTCTATGACAAGTATCTTCGCCAAAATAATCTCCTCTAAAGCGTCTGTACCTGCTGCTCGAGATCTTCTGGAATAATGATCGAAAAACAGGTACGCATTGAATCACTCTGGACCTCTACGATTCCAAAATGCCGCTCCACGATCATTTTCACGATGGCTAGGCCCAGCCCGGTGCCTTCCTTCTTGGTCGTGAAGAAGGGTTCGAAGATCATGCTCAGATCTTTCGGAGCGATCTCCGATCCGCTGTTGCAGAAATGGAATAGTACGGCTCCGTCTTCGTGGCGGCGAATTGCTACTTCGAGTGTCCCGCCCTGAGGCATGGCCTGGATGGCATTTATAACCAAATTCATTACCACGATTCTGAATTTGTCCCGGTCCAGGTACAGGGGTGAAATGGACCGGTCCAATTCGGCTATGACCTCGATGTTCTGGTGCTCTATGTTGTACTTAAACAGTGCTAAAATATCATCCACGATCTCACCGGCGTCGTGGCGGCTGAACTGCATGGGGCTCGGACGGGCAAACTCCAGCATGTCTTTGATCAGATCATTCAATCTTTCGCTTTCGGCGAGAATTGTCAGTATTTCGTTTTTTCCCGCCTCGCCTTTGAGATATCTTTCGCGAAGAATTTGAGCCATCATCTTGATCGAGCTCAATGGATTGCGAATCTCGTGGGCCAAGCCTGCGGCCAATTGACCGGCGGTTGCCAATTTGGCTGATTTAATCATATCATCCTGCAGTTTCTGTATTCGTCGATTGTACAAACTGAGTTTTCGTACAAGACGATTGAAGCTCTCGGCAATCAACCTGAATTCGTCTTTGCTGGTTAACTCGATGCGGTTGTCAAATCTATCTAGGTTCAAACCGTCCATACCCGCCAGAATCTTCACCAGCGAGGTGTTGATATTTCTTGCTAAAAACACATAGACCACAAAGGCAAGGAGAACCCCTATCCCGATCATCAGGTACAATAAGTTTTGCGAAA
>Ga0272442_10005503_pt1 | contig 16908 bp, 14 predicted proteins | sample SSMForm2O_FD_200262 | JGI IMG/M metagenome (GOLD analysis project Ga0272442, IMG submission 200262) | Marine sediment archaeal communities from Little Sippewissett salt marsh, Falmouth, MA, United States - SSM-Form-2O | ecosystem: Environmental > Aquatic > Marine > Wetlands > Sediment ... | reverse complement strand
TATTATCTTTTATCCTGCTTTAAAAATATATTGTCAAATAAATCGGCAAATTGTAAGTTGATATTATTGTCTAGTTGATATCGAAGCAGAGCTAACGGAAGAAATAAATTCTGCCGTTAACTGCCAGGAGCTTTCGAAATGCATTTCAGCGCACAGGAAGAATACGGACTGCGTTGTATCCTTCAGCTTGCCAAGAGTCACGGCGGCGAGACGGTCACTGCCAGACAGATCAGCGAGCTCGAGTTTATCAGCCTGGATTACGTGCACAAACTTCTTGGGATTCTCAAGCGCAAGGGGCTTATCGTGAGCACCCGCGGGATCAAAGGCGGATTCAGGCTGAAAAGGGAACCCGGCCAGGTCACTGTCAGCGATGTACTTCAGCTTTTGTCAAGTGAGCTTAATTCAGACGGCCATTGCGCGAAATTCGGCAAGAAAAAAGCCCAGTCCTGCCACGGCACGGAGCAGTGTGAAGTCAAGCCGTTCTGGGACGCGATCTTCCGTTTCTACGAGCAGTTCGGCTCCCACGTAACCCTTCAGGATCTTATCGACAGAAAAATACCCCCGGTCCAGGTTGTTTTTTGATTTGTTTGCAGCCATCCTCCCGGTGCATCGATTTCCCCCTTCATTTATCAGCGCCCGAGTGCCGAGGTATAGGCCCGGGTGATCTCTAGTCCTGCCTGACGTTCGGCCAGCAGCAAGTTTTCGAGGCGGCCCAGGGTCCTGTAACAGTGCTTGGTCTGGCCGTATTCGGCTGCCACCTGCTCCGGGGACAGGGTGTGCCCCATCGGGTCGGCCACGTTGGCCAGAACCAGCATACGCGGCGCCAGTGCCGAGGCCAGCGAGGGCAGGTCGTATTCGGCCAGGGCACCCATTACCACGTTATCGAGCTGATCGCGATGGTACTTCGCCTCCACAACCGCCTTCCAGGAAACCAGCCCGCCCTCGAGGATTACACGCGATATCCGGTTATCGAAAGCAGCGGCATGAAGAAGCGGGACCGCGGCGCTGCCCTTGCCCACGGCAGTCACCGGCAAGCTGCTGCCGCCGTGTAGTACATTGAGCGCGTCCACGCCGCGCACCAGGTCCAGCGTGCGCATTCCCACCAGGGACTTTTTCACGTGAAAGGCCATCATCGGCACATCCCAGTCGGCACTGAACCACTTCTGGAAAAGGCCGCTGCGCCTTGACGGCCTGGCTGTTTCGCCCTTGCCTCTCACATCCGGGGCGAGCACCGTATGACCTGCGGCCACCAGCGCGGCAATGTCCCCTGCGGCGTCGTTCGCCTTGCTGTTGTGAGATGCGTAGAGCACGAGAGAGGTTTCACCGGCTGCTTCCGCCTCCGGTCTGAACAGCAGGGCCGGAATAGTAATTCCAGGCTCGCTGTCGTAGGTGATCAGCTCCACGTTCGCCCCCGGCTGCCGGGTGCGGCCGCGGTTCTGGATATTCAGGCTGCCGCTGACCCGCTCGTAAGCGGTAAGCTCGCGCGCTTTGGCCAGGAGCTGTTCTCTGAAATTCTCGAACTCCTTCACCGAGCCGGGACGCCGGGACTGGTAGATGATTTTACGCGCCCGGGCCCGGTTCAGCGAGCCCATTGTTTCGGCGTCCTTGTAGCTGGTGATAACCTGGCCTGTGGGGGTGACCTGAAGGTCCCTGTCGCGCTCCAGCAGGTGAGGCTTTTCTTTCTGCGGATCGTTCAAGCCCAGCAGGTGCCTGCCCAGCCAGCTCATGCATGCCTCCCTGCGGGGAAGCGTGTATCCGTGCGTGTCGTCCGCCTCGAACATATCGACCTTTTCACCGGCCCCGTAAAGCTCGTAGATTCTGCTGAGCTCGGCGAAAGTTTCCCGTGCGCCGATTATCGAGAAAAAGTCCCGGATCGCCGTGTTCATCAGGTAAGGCTTGGGTGCAAAGGGAATCGCGTAATCACCGAAATCCAGCCCCGAGCCGATAAAGGGCAGCATGTTCTGCTCCGCATCCTGCGGGCCGATAGTCTCCCAGAGCCGGCGCCAGGAGGTCATGTAGCAGCTCGGCACAGCCGCGGCAAGCCTGTCGTCCAGCGCGGCAATATAGGCGGTCTGCATCCCTCCGCCGGAATTGCCGGTGACTGCGATACGCTCGGGATCCACCTCCGGGCGGCTGAGCAGGTAGTCGATACTGCGGATCATGTCCCAGACAAAATAAGTTGCCGCATTGGAGCCTGTGAGCAGGCACTGGATGCCCGGCATGCTGTGCTCCAGCGTGGTGCCTTCCAGCAGCGTTTCACCCAGTTCCTCATCCCAGTACATAAATCGCTCGCCCTGGCCCGGCGGGTCGAAAGTGAGCACCACGAAACCCATCCGCACCAGATCGATCCAGAGGCTCTGGTACACGTCCGCCGCCTTGCCGTTCATCGAGTGGCCGCAGGTGCCGAGTACTGCGGGGTAAGGCTTTTTGCCCGCTGCGGGAAGGTAAAGGTTGCCGGTGACATAGAATCCGGGACGGCTCTGGTAGAGCACTTTCTCCACCGTGTAAAGCTCCCTTTCCAGACGGCCGGTGACCTGCGCCTTGAGATCGGTCTTTTCCGGCAGAGGGCCCAGTGTGGCCAGCATCCGCTCGCGCACTGAGCGCTTGCGCGCCTCCACCTGGGCCACGGAATTGATGGCGGCGATCTCCTGCTCGCGAGCCTCCAGGTACTCCACGGCGATCTTTGTCAGGTAGTTATAAAGCATCTGGCTGGAGGCCTGGCTTTCGGCTTCGCTTTTGAGCACCCTAAGCTCCGACTGGGCGAAAACCGGGCCGGAGTTCAGACAGGCCAGAATGAGAAATGCAAGAGGAAAGATACAGCGCGGTCTCGGTTTCATCCCTGGCTCTCCTGTTTGAAGTAATAGGAAGGAAAACTGTCAGATTTATGATAAAAGAAAACGGGCCGGGCACAAGAAAAAAGGCTGACTGTGCATGGCCGCCCCCGGCAGGTTTTTTACCCTGGTGCGTCAGGCTAGAAAATCCCCTGGAAACCGGTGATCTCCGCCTCGAATTTCTCCACGTGGCCCAGGATCGAGATCTCGTGGCTTTGAAGCTCGGTGGGTTCCAGCACGAATTCCATCCCGAAAACGACCTCCTCCTGGGCGAAAACCAGATTCAGGCGGCTGTCCGAGGTGAGCAGAGCTACAGTGTCCGGCATGATCTTTCTCTCTTCCACTTTCACCGCGGACGGATCGTTGTAGATATCCACCTGGTTGCCCACATAGAGCCTGAGCGTGGTTTTGCCGGAAAAGTTCTGCGGCTGGAGCGCCATTCGCAGCATCACGGTGACTTTTTTAAGCTCCACTACGTCAAAACCGCCCCTGGAGATACTCACCAGCAGCGGAGCGATACGCGCAGTGAAACTGGAGACCGAGCCGGCTGGCAGTACCTGGTTGAGAGGCAGTTGCTCCGGCAGGTTGAAAGTCTGGCTGTGGTAGTTGATTACGGTTGCGTCGAGAAAGGGGATCAGATCAGTGGTTTTCCGCTCCTCGCCCTTTTCGCATCCGCCAAGGTAAGCGCTACACAGGATAAAAACCACCATGAGAAACTTCGCATGCCTTGCAGCCATCTGGAAATTCTTCCTCCGGAGCAGGGATATCCGTTTCGGGTGAGGGCTGAAAAAACAGGCCCGCCCTTTGTAAAAAAGGCAGGCCCGGGAATTCCCGTATTCTGTTGCCCGGCCTTCTCAGGCAGTTACCTTGCGGGTCAGCTCGGCGCCGGCACCGAATCGCTCGTGCCAGTAAATCAGCACCGGGGAAGCCACATAAATCGAGGAATACGTTCCCACGATAATCCCGATGAAGATCGCCAGGGCAAAGGGCCTGATCACCTCGCCGCCGAATATCAGCAGGATCAGGATCACGATCATCGTTGTGAACGTGGTCATTATCGTGCGAGAAAGCACCAGGTTGATGCTCTTGTTGATTATCCGGTCCAGTTGCAGTCTCTTGCGCTCCTTGGGATATTCCTCCCTGATCCGGTCGAACAGCACGATCGTATCGTTGAGCGAATAACCGACGATTGTCAGCAGCGCGGCAACGATAGAGAGGTTTATTTCCTTGTCCAGTATGGAAAAGATACCCACAGTGATCACTACATCGTGCAGAAGGGCGGCAATTGCACCAACAGCGTACTTAAAATCGAACTTGAGGCAGATATAACCGACCACCGCCAGGGAAAGCAGGATCAGCAGAACTGTCAGCAGGTCTGAGCTGAGCACTGCCCTGGACGTGCTGACAGTGAGCACGAGCAGGCCGAAAACGAGCGTGACCAGCACCCCGATAAAGCTCTCGGCCTCGAAACGGATCGAGATGTAGATAATAATCCCTATCATAGCGAACAACAGGGCCAGCAGGGCTTTTTCTCTGAGCTCGGTACCGATTTTCGGGCCGACCAGGTCGTTTTGATCGATAGTGTACTTGTTTTCCGGGAACATGCTCTCGAACTGGCTCTGGATCGGGCCCATGTAGTCCTGCTGGCTGGAGGCGAGTTTGAGACGCACGAGCACGTGCCGGCTGTCACCGAAATGGGTCACTTCATAAGATTCCATCCCGGCGTTTTTCAGCGCGTCGCGCACGGTCTCGACCTTGATTTCCTGGTCGAAACTGAACGTGACCGCGGCTCCGCCGGTGAAATCGATACCCCAGCGGGGTCCGCCGTGAAGGATGATCGAAAGGATCCCGATCAGGATCAATGCCAGCGAAATCTTTAACGCCGTTTTACGCAGAGCGATGAATTCATAGTTCGGGTTCTTGATTATTTCCATAACGGTTGGCTCCTGGATTCCGATATCCGTTCAGGTATTGGTAAAACCACCTTATTTACAGGGCAATAGATTTGACACCCTTGCGTAAAGTCCAGAGGTCGAAAACCACTCTGGTAACATAGATCGCGGTGAACATGCTGGTTGCCAGCCCCACGCTCAGCGTTACGGCAAAACCCTTGATCGGGCCGGTACCGAACTGGAACAGCACCACGGCAGTGATGAATGTGGTGATATTGGCGTCCAGAATGGTGGAAAACGCCTTGTCATAGCCGGCGTCGATTGCGGCCCGGAGCGTTTTACCGCTTCTCAATTCCTCGCGAATGCGTTCGAATATCAGCACGTTTGCATCCACTGCCATACCGATTGTCAGGATCAGCCCGGCAATGCCGGGCAGGGTCAGCGTGGCGTTGAATCCGGCCAGAACGGCAAGGATGATTATCAGGTCGAAAATCAGGGCCATGTCGGCTACCAGCCCGCCGAACTTGTAGTAGACCAGCATGAAAATGAGCACCAAGGTCAGCCCGATAAGCGCAGCCCGGCTGCCTTTCTGGATCGAGTCCGCACCCAGCGAAGGCCCCACCGTGCGGCTTTCGGCAATGGACAGCGGTGCGGGCAGCGCTCCGGCCCTGAGCACGATAGACAGGTCACGGGCGCTTTCCATGTTCGGCTGGCCCTCGATCTGCGCCCTGCCGCTCGGTATCCGGGTGATAATCCGCGGCGCGGTCTTTACGATATTATCCAGCACGATGGCCAGGTCCCGCTGAAGGAAGCGCTCGGTGATAGTTGCAAAGGAATCAGCGCCCTCGCTGGTGAGCTGCATCAGCACCAGAGGCTTGTTCGCGGTTTTGGGATCGTAGCCGCTGCCCAGGGTGGCGTTGGCATCGGAGAGGAACTCGCCTGTCATCTCCGCGCGCTTTTTCAACAGGTAAACCAGCTTGTAAACCGATCCGTCCGGCCCGATGAAGTTGTCTTTAGTATCGCCCCAGAGCACCTCAAGCGTATCCGGCTCGTCTTCCTCGTCCGGGCTCCGGTAGCGAAGGTAGTCGACCTGGTTGTTCACCTCTGCCAGTTCGATAACCTCCCGCACCTCGGGCAGACTGAGATATTCTTTGGTCAGAGGCTCCTTGTCCAGGGGCACCATCAGATAGCTCTCCCGGCGCTCGCTCTGGAGCATGCGGGCATCCTGGTAGAAAAGCTGGCTGAACGGTTTTTTCGTTTCACCGGCCAGCGCTCCCTCGCTTGAGAGAAGCTCGTCAATGCTGCTTTCCTCTTCGCCCTCGGCAACAGAAATGTCGGCCCCGCTTTCCACACCCTCCACAGAATCAGGCCCGGTGCTCTGTTCATCCTCCTTGCCGAACAGGTCCATCGGGTCGAATTCTTTCTGGCTTTCCTGCTCCGCCTGCGCCGAGGCCCGGGCAGCCTCCTGCTCCTGGGGCAGAAGGTAGAGGTCGTTTTCAACGATCAGTTCATCGACCAGGGCCAGAACCTCCTGAAACTCCGGCTGAAGCTTGGTCACCTGGAATTCCAGATATGCGCTCTGCTCCACCAGAGCCCTGGCACGGGCGGTATCCACCACACCCGCCAGTTCCACGATTATCCGCTCGTTGCCGGCTTTCTGGATCAAAGGCTCGCTGACACCGAACTGGTCCACACGGGTGCGGATAATCTCCAGGGCGCGGTCGATTGCATCCTCCTGCTCGTCCTCCGCCATGCTGACTTCCGACTGGTCAAGCTCGAGAACCAGGTGCATTCCGCCCTGGAGATCCAGGCCGAGCTTGATGCTGCGCTCCTCCAGCCCCCGGAGTCGCTGCGGGTCGGAAAGGCTCATCAGCCTCTTTTCCTCTGACGGAATACGGCTCAGGTAAAAAGTCGGCCAGAGATAGTAGAGGGAACCGAGAAATATGGCAACGATAAATATGATTTTATCTTTTCTAACTCCCTTGCGGGTAAATGTGTCGGCTATTCGGAGATCGGCCTGGTTATTATTTTCAAGCTCAGGATTCAGGGAAAAATTCCAGCAGATTACAGAAATATTAAGATAGAAATTGTCTAACTTCTTGTCAACATAAAAAAATGGCCTATATTTGTTAATTCGCTGTAAAATGAGCACTTGAAGGTTCCGGGAGTTTTCCGGATGGAAAGCCGCAAACCGCATGCGAGGCAGGAGCGATTTGCCAGAGGTCAGTGTCATTATCCCGACTTTCAACAGGGCCCACATGCTGGGTGATGCCGTAAGAAGCGTCCTGGGCCAGAGTTATACGGATTTCGAGCTGATCGTGGTGGATGACGGGAGCACCGATAATACGGCAGGCCTGCTCGACTGCTGGGCCGGGGGCCTGAAAGTGATCGAAACCCGCAGGCGCGGCGTTTCCGCCAGCCGTAATCTCGGCGCTGAGAGCGCGCGCGGGCGGTGGCTGGCTTTTCTCGATTCCGATGACCTCTGGCTGCCTGAAAAACTCGAATCCCAGATCGAGGCCCACCAGCGGCAGCCGGAATTTCAGATCAGCCACACGGATGAGTTCTGGGTCCGGCGGGGAGTGCGGGTCAATCCGAAGAAAAAGCATGCCAGGCGGGGTGGCCGGATATTCGAATACAGCCTGCCGATGTGCCGGATCAGCCCCTCCTCGGTGCTTATCGACCGGGAGCTCTTCTCTCGAATCGGCGGCTTTGACACGCACTACCGGGTCTGCGAGGATTACGAGCTCTGGCTGCGGATCACGGCGCGCCACAGCGTGCTTTATCTGGACAGGAAACTGGTTATCAAGCGCGGGGGCCATGCTGACCAGCTCTCTTCCTCGCACTGGGGTTTCGACCGCTACCGGGTGCGGGCAATCCTGAAAATTCTCGAAAGCGGAATACTTACCGATACACAGCGCCTGGCAGCACTGAAAGAGCTTGTCGCCAAGTCCCGTGTCCTCGCCCTGGGCTACGGCAAAAGGAATAAAAAATTGCAGGCCGCGCGCTACAGACGTCTCGAGCAATGGGCCGGGGAGCGGGTAGGGGAGATTATCCCGGTAAAAAACGGCTGAGGGCTAATCGCTGCCGAAGAGAGGAAATTCGAATATATGAACCAGCGGAACATATTAAGCAATGCCCGGCTTGAATGGATCGGGACCGGGAAGATAGATCGCGACGACCGGTTTTTCGCACTGGAATGGCCGGTTGAGCGGGCGATCGATCCTCTGGTGGAGAGCGTAAAGAAAGCCGGGCTGCTCGATCCGCTCTGGGTGATCGGGAAAGGCAGGGGGCAGTACAGGCTTGTGGACGGTTTCCGAAGGCTGGCTGCTGCGCGGGTTGCGCACCTTGCAAAAGTGCCTGCTATGGTTCTTGAAAGCACTGTTGACACACTCGAGCTTTACAAGGCGCGCCTGGCCAGGCCGGGTAAAATACTCTCCGCGGTCGAGGCCTCCAGGGTGATAGAGCGCCTCGGGGAGCAACTCGATATGAGCGATAAGCAATTGGCAGAGGTCTTTCTGCCTGTTCTGGGCCTGGGCTCATCGATAAAAATTCTCGCTGAGACCCGGCGGCTGGACAGGCTCGAGGACCCTGTGGCCCGTTTCTGCGCCGGCAGCGGTGTGGGCCTGCGGGAGGCCTCGCTCTGGGCACAGTTTCCCGGGGAGGGCCAGCAGGCGATCCTCCAACTCGTGCTCGCGCTCAAACCGGGCCGGAACCTTCTGCGCAGTTACCTTCAGTTGCTCAGCGAGATCTCTCTGCGCGAGAGCCTCCCTGTGCAGGACATCCTGGCTGACAGGCGTATCCGGGATATAGTGCTCGACCCCCAGAAGTCGTGCTCCGGCGGGCGGGAAATCGTGCACGGGATACTGCGCCGGAGGAGAAACCCGCTGATGGAAAAAATCGAGGAGGATTTCCACTCGGTGCGCAAAGCGCTCGAGCTGCCTGAACAGGTGAGCCTGGAGCCTCCGCCGTTTTTCGAGGGGCACAGGATCAAAGTCGCTTTCGAGATCGGCTCCCGCAGGGAACTGGAAAAAAAGGCGCTGGGTCTTGTCCAGGCAAGCCGAAAGCCACAGGCAAGCAGGCTGTTCAGCGCTCTGGGCGCTCCCCCGGAGAAGAAGCGGACAGAGAAGTGATAAAATCTTTCGATACCCTCTACATCCACCCCGAGCTGAAAGATCATAAGCGGGCAGCAAAGCTCGTGCGCACGATCCCTCACCGTCGCCTGGAAGAGCTCGGCCGGCTCGAAAAGCTTGTCGCCCGGCAGAGGGAAGACCCAGCCGGGGCCGTGCGCAGCGGAAAGCTCAACGCGGCGCTTTCGCCTTACCGCGGCCGGATGGTGGAGGGCTGTCCGGCAACCAGGGGCATGCGCTGCTGCCGCTACCGGGTGATCAACCTGATCTCCGGCTGCCCGATGGACTGTTCCTACTGTATCCTTCAGGGCTACATCAACCGCCCTACGATCTTTATCTACCCGGAGCTGGAGAAAATTTTCGCCGAGATAGACGCCGAGCTCGCCGGGGACTGGGAGTACCCCCCGCGCTACGGCACTGGCGAGCTCTCGGACAGCCTCGCCCTGGACCACATGACCGGCTTTTCACGCGACCTGGTTGAATTTTTCCGCTCGCACCCGCAGAACTGGTTCGAGTTCAAGACCAAGAGCACCGGTGTGGACAACCTCTGCGGGCTTGCGTCCCCTCCGCCCAATATCCTGGTGAGCTGGTCAGTGAATCCCCAGGTGGTGATCGACACAGAGGAGAGCGGCGCGCCGCCTTTGGAGCAGAGGCTTTCGGCTGCGGCCAGGGTGCAGGATGCAGGCTACAGCCTGGGCTTTCATTTCGACCCGATTTTCCATTTCAGCGGCTGGGAGGAGGCCTATTATTCTGTAGTGGCTGATATATACCGGCATGCGAAACCCGGCAACGTAGCCTGGATCAGCCTGGGTTGCCTGCGTTTCAGCCCCTGGATGGCCCCCTATTTCGCTGAGCGGTTTGCCGGTCATCCATTGCTTGCCGGGGAGTTTTTCCCCGTGCCACCGGACGGCAAGTACCGCTATCCTCAGCCCGTGCGGATAGATATTTACCGCAAGATGTACGAGTGGATCAGGTCTTTCGATAAACAGGTGTACGTTTACCTGTGCATGGAAAGCGCCACTGTATATCGCTGGGCACTGGACCGCGAGGTGGGAGGCGACTGGCTGGATGTGGAGAAGGGTTTTCCCGCGCCGCCGGCGGTGAATACAGGCTGAAAGTTGTTTTGGAACGGACCGGTAAAAAAAAGCACGGCCTGAGCCGTGCCTTTTTTATTTATCCAATATCACCTGTGTTACAGGTATAATTATCCTACTCCTCATACTCTCCCATAAGTGAATACTTTTCCATCCTCTGCTTAACCAGCTCCTCGGGCGACAGTCTGCCGAGCTGCTTGAGGTGCACGCTCAGCGCCTTGGCCAGGTTTTCCGCAGCAGAGCGGAAATCCGTGTGCGCCCCGCCGTTCGGCTCTGGGATTATCTCGTCGATCACGCCGAACTCTTTCAGGCTCGGCGCATCCAGCTTGAGCGCAACCGCGCTTTTCTCCTTCTGGCCGTCATCGCGCCAGAGGATCGAAGCGCAGCCCTCGGGGGAGATCACCGAATAGATCGCGTTTTCCATCATTAGCACCCGGTTGCCCACCCCGAGCGCCAGCGCGCCCCCGCTTCCACCCTCGCCGATCACCACTGCAACCAGCGGTATTTCCAGCATGGCCATCTCGCGCAGGTTGCGCGCTATGGCCTCCGCCTGGCCGCGCTCCTCGGCTCCGATCCCGGGATAGGCCCCGGGAGTGTCGATCAGGGTGATTATCGGGCGCGAGAATTTCTCGGCCATCTTCATTAGCCTCAGCGCCTTGCGGTAGCCCTCGGGGTGCGCCATGCCGAAATTGCGGTAGATCTTCTCCTTGGTGTCTCTGCCTTTCTGCTGGCCGATCACCATTACCGGCTTGCCGGAGAACTGCGCCCAGCCGGCCACGATACTCGGGTCGTCCCGGAACTGGCGGTCGCCGTGGAGCTCGAGAAAATCCTCGAATACAGTGCTGATATAATCCAACGTGTAAGGGCGGTTCGGGTGACGGGCAAGCTGGACCCGCTGGTAGGGAGTGATCTTGCGGTAAATCTCCTCGCGCAGGCGGGTGAGCTTATTCTCAAGCTTCTCGATCTCGTCATGGAGCTCCAGGTCCTCGCTGGTAGCATCATGGCGAAGTTCCTCGATCCGCTGCACTATTTTCTGAATCGGACGCTCGAAATCCAGATATGTCCCGTTCATATTTTTTTCACTCCCCGCTGATTGAGGGCGTTAACCCCAGCCGGTGTTCGGATTCCTGTTCGGTTGTAATCTCTAAAATTTGGGGCTGCTTGGGCCAGCGGTCAAGTATTTTGAAAAATGAGGTTTTCCGGGCGAAAAAAAGCGGCTGCCGGAAAGGATTGCTCCGGCAGCCGATGTCAAAATCGTAATTCTTAAAGGCCCAGCAGCCCTTTGGCCACATCGCGGCAGAGCTTGTCGAGAATTTCCTGTTCCAGGCCCAGTCCGTTTACCAGCCAGTCTCCCTGTCCCGGATAGAAAGTGGCCCAGGTATAGTCCATGTCCTTTATATCCGAGCGCAGGAATATGGACCAGAGCTTGTAAAGCCTGGCTGTGGGCAGAATATCCGTGCCCCAGATGATCTTGTCCTGGCAACTGGTGAACAGGCGCCTGGCAGCCTCGGTCCGGTTCTCGGCGGCTTGCAGGGTTTTGCCTTTGCCGAGTTCGGCCATCCTGCCGGAGATGTCGCTGTAAAGGTTGGGATAGTGCGCAAGCAGCCTGGCGAACTCGTCGATCCTCTCCCAGGGGTAGTTGGCAAGGTGTGCGGCGATGAAATTGGTCCCTTTCACCTCCTCGATCATCCTGAAAAAATCCTCGTGGAGCTGCCAGAACTCCTTCTCATGAAAATTTTTCGAGTGCCAGTGCCAGTCCGGAAAGCAGGTCAATTCGCGCTTTCGCGGGTTACCCTGCAGGGGAAGGAAAAAATCGTAGGGATCACCGTAATGGATCAACACCGGCAGGCCCAGCTCGCCGGCATGGCTGAAAACTTCCTTATAACGGGTATCTGTAAGCGGGGCCACGTTGCCGTTGCTGGTCACGGAAAGCCCGACATTTTTGTGGATCTTCACACCCCGGATTCCCCGGTCGCGGCACTTGTCGAGGTGGGCGCAGGCCTTTTCGACAAAGCCCGGCTCGTCGATCTTCCAGTCGAAACTCGTAAAAAGAACGGCCCGCCCGGCCAGGGGTCCGGAAAGCCACTGGTCGACTTCACGAAAGAACTCATCCCAGAATTTATACAGCGGCAGTGTGACAATGTGCTGGATTCCCGCCCCGTCGAGGATCTCTTCCAGCTCCTGCACCAGGCCGGGGGTTTCGGGATAGCCTTCCAGATGGCTGTGGCCGTCGATTGCGCCCTCCACGGGTAGGCTGCTGTATGCGGAATCCCAATCCACCGGCGCGGCCCCGAGCTTGAGCCGGGCCAGGCGGTGATAACTGTCTATTTCATCCAGGGCGAAATCAGGCACTTTCATCCAGCTCCAGCCCGGATAGGCCTCGGGGGCCTCACGGGCCCAGAACTGCTCTATTCGGCTTATTTCCCTCTCGGTTCGGCTGTCTTTCGAGGCTAAAGTCTTCATTGAAGCGCATCTCCATTGATATCTCAATACAAAAATATTCGTTCCAAAAGAAAGTATTAATTTAATGCCCCGATTCGATAAAATCAATGCAAAATTCCTTTCCCCGATCAACTGCCTGATAACATTTGTTTCCCGCGAATCAATACCACATTCTTGCCACATCCGCCGAAGAAAATTAAGTTAACAGGGTTGGTAAAAAACATTTAAGGAACAGGAGCTGTCATGCAGATTATCTCTCGCTTGCTCTCGAAGTTTTATCTGCCGTTACTGCTTGCTGCCGCCGTGCAGAGCTCTGCCGCCCGCGGACCGGCTCTGCACATGCAGCCGGACAGGAAAGACTGTCTCTACAAATGCGGGGATACGGCCCATTTCACCGTGAGTATCGACAACCCCGGAGCGAGGCAGAGCGAGGCCGTGTTGAGCTACAGGCTCACCGAAGACGGCCAGACCTTGCTGGAGGTGGGTTCGCTCACCCCGGACGGCTCCCCTGTCGTGATCAGGGGCAGCCTTGACCGTCCCGGTTTCCTCAGGCTCGATCTGACCCTGACCACCCGGACAGATACGGTCAGAGAGAGCTGCGCCTGCGGCTATGATCCCGAATCGATCCGGCACACCAACCGGATGCCTGATGATTTTAACCGGTTCTGGCGCAATGCCAGGGCAGAGCTGATGCGTATTCCCTTGGACGCCGTCTGCGAAGAGGCGCCCGAAAGAGAAGACCCCAATTCGAAATGCTACTCGGTCAGCCTGGCCAATATCGAAGGCTCCCGGGTTTACGGCTGGCTCAGGATTCCTAAGGGCAAGGGGCCTTGCCCGGCAGTGGTTTACGTGCCCGGGGCGGGGGTCGGCGATGTCGGAACACACCAGAAATATGCCGCCGCCGGCATGGCCGTGCTCTCTCTCGAAGTCCACGGGGTCCCTCTCGGCCGGGATGAGCAGTTTTATGAAACTTTGCGAGACGGGGTCCTTCAAGATTATAAGTATTTCGGCAGCGATGACCCTTACCGGTTCTATTACCGGAGGGTTATCCTGGGCGTGATCCGGGGGATCGACTATCTGTGCAGCCGCACCGATGTGGACTCCTCACGCGTGGGGATCGCAGGCTCCAGCCAGGGCGGCGCGCTGAGCCTTCTGGTGTCCGGGCTGGACAAGCGGATCAAGGCCCTGACTGCCAATGTCCCGGCAATGTGCGACCACACCGGGTCCCTTTACGGCCGCCCCTCGGGATGGCCGCGCCTGCTTGCCAACGGAGAAGCTGAGCGGGTGCTGCGCACCTCGGGCTACTATGACGTCGCGCTGAACGCAGCACTGATCAGCGTGCCCGCGTTGCTGGGAGTCGGGTTTGTTGACCGGGTTTGCGCCCCAACCTCAGTATATGCGGCTTTTAACAACCTTCGGGGGCCAAAGCAAATTGACAATTTCCCGGATATGGGGCATAGTTTCGGCCCGGGCTGGCAGGATAAAGCAATCGACTGGATGCTGAATGCTCTCAACACACAGGCCCCGAAGAAATGACAGAATAAGAAAGGTCAGGATTAAGGGGAGAGCTGAAAATGTCAATCGGAACCCTGGTGGTCGCCCCGGGATGGGTGGCCGGCGAGCATATCCGCGCGTTCGCGGAAAACCCTCATACCCACGTAGAGGCGATCGCGGTTTTCAGAGATTCGCAGCGGGAGCGCGCGCAGGCCTATTGTAAAAAATTCGGCTTCGAGTGCAGAATCACGGACGACTACGCAGCCGCCTTGAAAATGAAAGAAGTGGAAATCGTCACGGTCTGCTCGATAAACTGTCTGCACTATGAGCACGCTCTGGCAGCGCTCGAGGCCGGAAAGCACGTTCTGGTGGAAAAGCCGCTCGGTTTGAGCGCCGAGCAGGTGGCAAAGCTCTGCTACACTGCCCGCAAGATGAACGTGCTGACCATGGTGGGGCATATCGTGCGATACTATCCTGCGGTTGCGGGCCTGAAAAGCCTGATCGACAGCGGAGAGCTGGGCGAGATATTCCACGTGGAAGCCGACTACTGGCACCAGGTTTCAGCAGGCTGGAAAAGCAGGAGCGAAACCGCCGGGGGCGCCATGGCCATGGGCGGGATCCACGCCCTGGACCTGGTGCGCTACCTGATCGGCGAAAACCGGAAAGCGCAGGCGGTGAGCGCTTACTGGTCAGGGCCTTTCCGAAGGATGGATTTCGACTACAGGCCCAATCTCTCGGCCCTGATCCGTTTCGAGGGCGGAGCCACGGGCCGCGTGGGGGTGAGTGTCGAGGCGGAGATGCCCTATGTTTTCCACCTCCAGGTCAACGGCACCAAAGGCACGATCCGCCAGAAGGGTGTCTACGCGCCCGGGCTTTATCCGGACAGGAAAGATTTTGTCGATCTGCCGGGCGGCTACCCGGATGACTGGAACGTGGCCTGCCACCCGTTCAGCGAAGAGATAGACGATTTTGTCCGGGCGGTGCGGGAGGGCACACCCTGCATGCTTGATTTCCGCCACGCCCGCGCCACCTATGACCTTCTTTTCGCCATCGAGCGCTCTGCGCAACAGAGCGCCCCGGTGGGCTGTGGAGCAGGCAGGGGTGATTTCTGCATGCCTTATTGATTTCGGGGTTACCCGCACAAGGAGTCGATTGTGGCACAGGTGGATAAGCAGAGTGTAGAGCTGCCGCGGGAGCTGGCCGGTCAGGTGCGGGTAGTGCTCGAGTTCCACCGCTGGAGCGGCACCGCCGAGGGAGTGACAGCGGGCGAGACGATTTATGCGGATAATTACTCGCGCCTGCGCAGCGACACGCTCAAAATTCAGCAGCTTTGCGCCTCGGTCGAGCGCAGCCTGGCCGGTCGCCTGCCCGGGGAGGCACAGACTCTTTTCACTGCGGGCCGGATGTACCGCCGCAGCGCAGATTACGTGAAAGCGCGCGAGTATTTCCTGCGTGCGCTGGAAATCGTTTACAGGGAGTGCCGATGCGCCTGATCCACCTCACCAGCTCCGGCGGCTGGGGCGGAAGGGAGATGTACCCTGCGGCCCTGGCCCGGCTCCAGCGAGAGAGGGGCCAAGAGGTCTCCCTGGTGGCGAAAAAGAACACCCCGCTCGAGCGCTTCCTGGCTGCCTCGGACCTCGATTACGACATTCTGCGCGTAGGGCCTTATCTCGACCCGGCCGCAGCCTGGCAGCTTGCCCGCATCCTGGAAAAGCGCGCACCCCGGATCATCCATATCCACCTCTCCCGCGACATGGCCCTGGTCAGCCTGGCCTGCTCGCTCGCCCGCATCCGCCCGGCGCTGATCCTTCACAAGCATATCGCCTCGGCAGGCAACAAGCGCGACATCCTTCACCGCTATCTCTACGGCAGACTCGCTGCAGTTGTGGCGGTTTCGGAATATGTCAAAAGAAGCCTTCTGGAATCATGCCCCCTGAATACTAGCCGGGTGAAAGTCATTTTCAACGGCGTGGACACGAGCCTTTTCGAGATGTCTCAGCAGCAGAGCGAACCCGGCCGCGATTCTGTGCGAAAAGAGCTGGGAGCAGCCGATCCGGACACTCTGTTGGCCGGTGTGGTGGGAAGGCTCGAGCCGCGAAAGGGGCAGGAGGTGTTCCTGGAGGCTGCCGCCAACCTCGCCGCACGCACGGGAAAAATGCGCTTTGCTGTTGTGGGCGCTGCTGAGGGTGAATACGACCGGTTTCTCAAGAATAAGTGTGAGGCCCTCGGCCTGGAAGGCCGGGTGGTTTTCAGCGGCCACCGCAGAGATTCGCACGCTGTTTTCGCCGCGCTGGATATCCTGGTCGTGCCCTCGTTCGAGGAGGCTTTCGGCCTGGTGGCGGTGGAGGGCATGCTGGCCGGATTGCCGGTGGTAGCGGCCTCTTCCGGGGCGCTGCCTGAGTTTATCGAGCACGGCCGCACCGGGCTGCTGGTGCCTGTGCGGGATTCTGGCGCCCTGGCCGAAACCCTGGAGCGCCTGGCCGAAAGCAGCGATCTGTGCCGCGAGCTTGGAAACCGCGCCCGCGCCTGGGCGCAGGAGAACCTCTCCATGGAGCGGATCCTGGACCGGATAGATAAGCTGTATGAGGAATGCATTTCCGGCTTGCAGCCTGAATAAGTCCGCCCGCAGCCGGTTAGCCTGCAAAAAAAAAGCCGCCTTACCACCGATTCCACCTGTGCGTCTTTACTTGGCGCAGTTCATCCTATTATAATTATAGAAAGCGGCAGGTGAGCCGCAATGCGGTTAGACTTTCAAACTTAGATTAAAATTCCTTGCCTGACAGTTTCTCGCCTCGAAGAAGAGAACAGTGAAAGAAGAGCACAGGAAAATAATTGAGGAGTTTGTCGGAAAAATGCAGTGTCCCGAGAAATTCAAATGTGCGGAGTCCGGGTTTGAGAACCTTTGCAAGGCGAGGGACTTTGGACTTGATGGTTATCTCGAATGTCTCGAGGATAATCCATCAAAATGCATGTTTGCTTTGCGTTTTGGTAAGATACACTACTGTAAATGCCCATTGCGGGTTTATCT
>Ga0272442_10005501_pt1 | contig 16908 bp, 14 predicted proteins | sample SSMForm2O_FD_200262 | JGI IMG/M metagenome (GOLD analysis project Ga0272442, IMG submission 200262) | Marine sediment archaeal communities from Little Sippewissett salt marsh, Falmouth, MA, United States - SSM-Form-2O | ecosystem: Environmental > Aquatic > Marine > Wetlands > Sediment ... | reverse complement strand
CGGAGCCGGCGCGGCTGGTCGCGTGGATCCGGCCGCCCATCAGCTCGACCAGCTCCCGGGAGATTGCCAGCCCCAGGCCCATTCCGCCGTGCCGGCGGCTCGAGGATGAATCCGCCTGGGTGAACTTTTCGAACACCCGCCCGAGGAATTCGTCGGGAATCCCCGATCCGGAGTCCTCGACTTCGATTTTTATCCGGGCATCGCCGGATTGCACCCGCTCGCCCGAAACCCGTATGGCGATTTTGCCGGAATCGGTGAACTTGACCGCGTTCTCCAAAAGGTTCATCAGCACCTGGCGGATCCGCCGGGCGTCGCCGACCAGCTTGCGGGGGACCCCGGCAGGGTAGTCTACCGAAAGCTCCACCCCTTTCCCCCGGGCCCGCATTACCAGTATCTCCGCCACGTCCTCGACGGCCCGCTCCAGGTCGAAGCCGGCCGGTTCTATGGAGAGCTTGCCGGCTCCCAGCTTGGAGAACTCCAGCAGGTCGCTCATGATGGTCAGCAACGCTCCCACCGAGTGCTGCGCCGTCCGGGCGTACTGCTGCTGCCGTTGGTCCAGCGGGGTGGTCAGCAGCAGCTCCAGCATTCCCATGGCCCCGCTGAGCGGGGTGCGCAGCTCGTGCCCCATGTTGGCCAGAAACTCGGCCTTGGCCCGGTTGGCCGCCTCGGCCATTTCCTTGGCCTGGTGGAGTTCCTCCTCGGACAGCTTCCTCTGAGTGATGTCACGGGCGTTGACCAGTACCATGGGTCGCCCCTGGAACTCGAAGAGTCTCAGGGTCAATTCCACGGGCATCTCGTGGCCGTCCTTGTGAACCACGATTGTCTCGAAGCTGTAATAACCCTTGGAGAAGACCTCGACCGCCAGGGATGAATAGTCCAGGGGAACTTTCGGCGAGGCGATGTCGAAAGGTGACAGTTGCAGCATTTCTTCCCGGGTGTACCCCAGGCGCTGGCAGGCCAAGTCGTTGGCCTCGATGAACTTGCCGGGCGAGCCGTCCGGGTTGATTGTCTGCACCAGCAGGGCGTCGGTGGCGCTTTCGAAGACCGCGCGGTAGCGCTGCTCGCTCTCGCGCAGCGCCTCCTCCACCCTCCGTCGCTCGGTGATGTCGCGGCCGATGATCATCACCGCCGGCCGGCCCTGGTATTCCACCGGCGCCGCCGAGAGGTCCATGGTCCGCACGCTGCCGTCCCGGGCGTGGATGACCAGCTCGCGTCCGACTTGCCCCTGCATTTCGTCCAGCATGCTGCGGTAGCGGCCCAGTGAAGTCTGGTGCTCCCCGGTGGGGAGGAACTTCAGGTAGTGCTGGCCCAGGACCTCCTCGCGGGACCAGCCCAGGATCCCGTCGACCGCGCCGTTGACGAAAACGAGTTTCTCGTCCTGGACAATTGCCACCAGGTCGCCGATGGCCTCCAGCACGGTATAATACGCGTTGTCCCGTTCCCGGTGTTCCATTCACCATCCCCGGTTGATCAGTTGGCGACGATTTCGAAGAGTTGATCGGCCAGCGCGACCAGATCGTCGTAGTTGTTGCGGCCGCGGTCGGTCACTTTTTTGGCCAGGTCGGGCAGGGCGGTCAGGCCCAGGTGGGAGCCGGACAGGGCGCCGGTTATGGCGGCGGTGGTGTCGACGTCGCCACCGCAGGCGATCACGAACCGGATGGCGCTGGTGTATTCCTTCGGGTGCTTCAAAAAGGCGTACAGCGAGCCCAGGACCGTGGGGATTACGTAGGGGGTGATGCCCTCCCAGCCGTCGGTGCCGCCGTCGGTGAAGCCCACGGTGGTGAACCACTTCACCGCCTCTTCCTCGGGATCGTCGAGGTGGTTTCCCAGTTGCAGGATCCAATCGGCGAATTCCTGGTGCAGGCGCGAAGCCATGGCGGCGGCCGGCTCGAGGACCGCCGGGGCCGAGGGCTCCCCGCCCTGGACCAGCTGGGCCACCGCCTGGGAGATGGCCACCGCGCCGGCGCGGGAGCGCATATCGCGGTGGGTGATGCGGGCGATCTCGTCGGCGGCCGCAAAAAGGGCCTCGGTGTCCTGGTGGAAGAAGAGGCCCAACGGGGCGGTGCGCATGGCGGTGCCGTTTCCGGCGCGGCCCTCGGCGGCGCCGGCCTGGTCCCAGGGGGTGCCGTCGATTATCGAAAGCACCGCGGTGCGGCAGGCCAGGCCCTGGCCGACGATGCGGCCTTCGGACCACAGCTCGGCGAAGCGCCGGGCCACGTCGGCCGGGTCGGCGGACTGTTTTTCGGCCAGGCTCCTGGCGATGGCCACCGCCATCTGGGTGTCGTCGGTGTACTGTCCGAAGGCGAAGCCCGCCTCGGAGCGCTCCAGCTTGCCGGCCACGGCCTTTCCGGCCTGCTCCCGGCAGCGCTTTACCGGCATGCCCTCCAGCGGGAATCCGCAGGCGTCTCCCAGCGCCTGGCCGATCAAACAGCCTCGGAAGCGGTCTTGCATGTCAGGTGATGTCATCGGGTTCCCTTCAGTGTCTGGGTTACGAATTCGGCCACGCCTTCGGCGGATTTTCTGACCTCGTCGAGGAGCTTCCGGGCCTCGGCGCCGATTTGGCCGGCGAACGCCCGGTCTTCGATTCCGGCCAGGTTGATGGTGACGTTGTACCAGGCGCCCTCGGCGGCCGCCCGGGCACAGCTGGCGCCCACCCCGGCGTCGGAGAGCGAGTTCTTGTTGCCTTGCCGGGCGGCCTTTTCCAGAAGCGGCATGGACGCGTGGACCCGGCGCAAAACGCTCAGGGGGACGTCGATGGCTTGCCGGGTGGCCGCTTCGATGGCCTGCTTGCGTTCGGCCTTCTGCTCGCCGGTCTTCTTGGGCAGGCGAAAGGCTTCCATGATCCGGTTGAAGGCGGCGGTGTCGTCGTCCACCGCGCGCAGCAGGAAGTCCTTGTGCTCCTGGGCTTCCTCGCAGAGTTTTTTCATCTCTTCGGAAACGCTTTCGTAGCCTTTCTTCGCATAGGTTAGCTGTCCCACCATGCAAGCCAGCGCAGAGGCCAGCGCGCCGCACAGGGCGGCCACGCTGCCGCCTCCGGGGGCGGGGGAGCTGGAGGAAGTCTCGTCGACGAAGCCATACAGCGGCATCTCGATCAGGGGACGCGGGTCGGGTATGCGGTTTTCGATGATCTTCTCCCCGGGTTTGAAGGGGTACAGCTCGTTGAGACCCAGGCAATCCACCGCGATACGAATCAGCTCGGACTTGGGGACTCCGGCGCTCTTGCCCTCTTTATGCATGAAATGCCTTCCGGCCATGAGCAGGCAGTCTTCGGGGATCAGCCCCACCAGCTCGCTGCCGGTGCAGCGCACCTTGTGCTTTTCGGCCTGGGCGCAGACCTCGTCGAAGACCTGCGCCAGCGGGGTCTTTTTGTAGTTGGTCAGGTTCATCGAGACCTGGGCACAGTCGAAGTCCTCCATGAACCAGCCCACCGCCTTGACGTGCTTGAACTTCCCCGGCACCCCCTTGCGGCCGGCCTCGCGGATGGCCCAGGCGATGCGGTTGGCGATTTTGACGTCCTTGGTGTCGAGGTTGAAGTTGTAGGCGATCAAGAACTCGCGGGCGCCGATCACCGTGGCGCCGCTCTTTTCGTTGAAAGCCTCGCCGAAATCGGGCTTCCACTCGGGGTCTTTCAGTTTGTCAGAAAGGCCCTCGTACTCGCCCTTGCGGACGGTGGCCAGGTTGCGCCTCTCGGGGCGGGTGGCGGCTTCCTCGTAGAGGTAAACCGGGATCTTCAGCTCGTCGGCCACCCGCCGGCCCAGCCGGCGGGCCAACTCCACGCATTCGTCCATTTCCATCCCGCGCACCGGCACGAAGGGACACACGTCGCAGGCGCCGATTCGCGAATGGGCGCCCGTGTGCTTGCGCATGTCGATGAGCTCAGAAGCCCTGGCAATTCCTGCAAACGCGCCCTGAAGCACCGCCTCGGGGGAGCCGATAAAGGTCACCACCGTGCGGTTGGTGTCCACCCCGGGATCCATGTCCAGCAGCGTGACCCCTTCGGTGGAGCTAATGGCCCCGGCGATTCTTTCTATCACCGCCTGGTTCCTGCCTTCGCTGAAATTCGGCACGCATTCGGCCAACTTCATCCTGCACCTCGCTTCAACTACCGGGAGTCAAACCATAATCTCTGTGCGGCGGGTCGTCAAGGCACTCTCTTTCTGTTGACACGGCATTGTGTGCGTGCCATATTTCCACGACCGATAAAAACCCTGGATAAGGAGGATAAGTCCAATGAAAAGAAAGATTTTAAGCGTTGTGGTGCTGGGGCTGTGCGTGGTTCTGGCAATGCCGCTGATTGGCTGCGGAGATGACGACGGCGACGGCGGTGCCACCTTCAAGGCGACGGTCAAGGACCGCATGAGCCGCACGCCCCTGGGCGGAAAGACCTGCCGGGCCGTGGACAACGATACCGGCGATCCAATCACCGGCTTCGTGGCCACTTCCGAGGCGAGCGGGTCGATTGCCTTCAAGGACCTGCCCGGTGACGTGGTGGGCTTCAAGTGCGACGGGGTAACCGGCGAGCACGTCGACACCTACCAGTTCAACATCTCCACCACCGCCCAGGACGAGGAGCTCTGGCTGGTCGACCTGGCCACCTACCAGATGGCCCCGGCGCTGGCCGGCGTGACCCTGGATACCACCAAGGGCCTGGTGGCGGGCTCGGTCTACTGGGTGAACGCCAGCGACCAGGAGGAGCCGGTGGGCTGCGGCCAGGTCACTTCCAACATGGGCGGCGAGATCCGCTACTTCGGCGAGAACGAGCTGCCGGTCAAGACGGTGGCGGAAGATCCTGAGAACGGCCGCGACGGCACTCACCCCAATAACGGCCTCTTTCTGGTGTGCAACATGGATCCCGGGGCGGCCACCCTGGGCCTCGAGGTCGACGGTCAGTCGAAAGGGAGCGTCAACGTCGTGACCTTCGGCTTGGAGAACACGGTTCTGATCAGCAACATCTACGCGGACGAAACCCTGACAGCCAATCCGACGCCGGCGGGCTGCGAGTAAACAGTCCCCGGGGAGGAGATCAACGTGAGGAAGCCAAGCCTGACAGTATTCCTGCTGGTATTCTGCATCGGCGGCGCGGCAATGGCCGGGGATGAGGAGGGAGAGTCCTCGTTCAACGTGAACGGGTATTTCAGCGTTCAGAGCGGCGTGTTCGTGCCCCTGTTGTCCGACTTCTTCAAGGCTCACGAGAACGAGGCGTTCATCCGGACGAGCTCGGACATATGGACCGACGAACCCTGCAGGCCGGATGAAGATCCCCATAAGCCCTGCTACCCCCGCGACCACGGCCAGGAGCCGGGCAGCCTGTCGATGTTTCGGGCCACGGCGCAACTGGAAGCCGACTGGGCGGTGCACGAGGCGGTGAACGTCCACGCCATACTCCGAGGCGTGCGCTCGCTGGCCACCGACGCCGACGCCTTCGCCCAGATGCCGGTGTTCGATAGTTCGTTGAGCGTGGAGCAGCGGCGTGAGAAGGCCAAGGACTTCGTTCTGCGGAACTACTACCAGGAATTCGATCTGCGCGAGTTCTACCTGGACGTCTTCCCTTCGGACTGGCTCTCTTTCCGGATCGGCCGCCAGCAGGTCACCTGGGGCGAGACCGGCCAGTTCCGCTTGCTCGACGTCATCAACCCGATCAACGGCACCTGGCACTTCAGCGCGATCGAGTCCTTCGAGGACACCCGCATACCCCTGTGGATAGTCAAGGGTCTGATAGAGTTCCCCTCCATCGATCACAGCCTGGAGCTGGTCTGGGTTCCGGGGCTCGACCGGCCGCAGGACATGGTTACCACGCCGCTGACCTTCGTTGGCGCCTGGGGCGTTCCCTACACCAACACGCCGTCCCCGTTCGTGATCAAGGAAAAGATCTTCATGTACCCGGAGAACGACATCGAGGACGTCATGCGCATCGGTCTGCGCTGGAAGGGGACCCTGGGCACCAGCCTGACCTATACCCTGGCGTACTACTACACTCACCAGATATCCCCCCCGATCCCCATGTATTTCGAAATGGGCCGCGATGCGCTGGGCCGCTATGACTCGAACAATATGGAACGGCTCTACCTGGGCTTCCCCCGCCAGCACATCGCCGGGTTCAGCCTGGATTTCACCCTGGAGAATCCCATCGGCGCGGTGGTCAAATTGGAGGCGGCGGTGGAGCCCAACCGCATGTTCCCGCAGACTTCCACCACCTACAAGAAGACCTGCGACATGGACATCGGCATGTGCTGGTTTGACAACCCGCGGCACATGGCGCTGAGCTACGCCCTGGTGGTCATGCGCCCCACCATGATCCGCTTCTTGAACCCGACCCAGAACTTCATGATGGTCTTCCAGTTCCATCACACCATGGTGCCGGGGATCACCAAGGAGGAGGAGAGCCTGCTGGTCGAGGTTCCGGGGATCAACGAGTACACCGTGCCCAAGTGGACCGCCATGAAGTTCATCTTCGCCACCTTCACCCAGTACCTCAACGGGCTGCTCACGCCCAAGCTGGTAGTGGCCTACATTTACCCCGACAGCGCCTTCGTCTCGGCTTCACTGGCCGTGCGCCTGGGCGATCATTGGCGGGCGCTGCTGACCGTCACCGACTTCTACGGTGCCGATCCCTACAAGGGATTGGGGTTGTTCCGTGACCGGGACGAGATCAACCTGAGCCTTCTGTGTCAGTTCTAGAAAAGGAGTAATCATGCGATTCAAGCCTTTTACTATAGTAGCGATCTTGACGGTGCTGGCCTTCGCGACCACCGCCGTCGCCGAGGAGATCACCTCCGACAACTGGACCGAGCAGACCGGTTTCGCGCCGGATCCCGAGGCTCTGAAGATCAAGAAGAACAAGACCGTCAATAAGAGCAACGTCGCCGAATACGCCAAGTGGCTTCCGCCTTCTTTCAAGATGTGGATCGAGAAGTACGGCCTGAAGCTCAAGACCCGGGAGTACGAGGCCATCCATCCGTCCGAGGGGTACATCGAGGCCACCAACAAGTATCGCGGCCAGCCCAAGATCATCGACATCGGCAAGGAGTTCCGCAAGCGGGGCCTGAAGGGTTACACCGCCGGCCTGCCCTTCCCCCAGCCCAAGAACGGGCTGGAGGTGGCCTGGGACTACCATTACAGTTACAACGGCGACGACGGGGACACCTACTACACGGTCTACTGGGTTTCCGGGGGCAGCGGGGTGGAGCATACCGAGGTGTGGCGGTGGGCCTTCATCATCCGCACCATCAACCGGACCGACATCGAGCCCATTCCGGCCATCGAAGCCTTCAAGAAAAAGAGGCTGCAGTACACCTCGATTACCTATGCCCTGGAGCCATACGACAAGAAGGGTTTCGGGGCCCTGTATTCCCGCTCGGTCGATCCGCTGGACCAGCAGGGGCACATTTACGTTCCGGCCATGCGGCGGGTTCTGCGCAACACCTTCGGCACCCGGGGCGACACCTGGAACTCCACCGACCTGCTCTACGAGGACGTGCGCGGCTACATGGGCTATCCCGAGTGGATGGACTGGAAGCTGCTAAGCAAGCAGACCATGCTCATGCCCATGCACGCGGAGATCAAGCTGGGCAAGAAGTACGCCGACAAGACCTACGACCTGAAGAAGAAGCCCTACTGGAACCCCAAGTGGAAGTACGAGCCCCGGCCGGTGTACGTGGTGGAAGTCACTCCCAAGTTCCCCGACTATCCCTACGCCAAGCAGATCATGTACATCGACGCGGAGACCTTCTATGTGGTCTACAAGGAGTGCTTCGACAAGAAGGGTGATTTGTGGAAGGTCGTGCTCCTGGGGATAAACGAGTCCCCCGACATGGATTCCCTCCCGCCCGAATACGGCGGCTGCGTGGTGGTCGATTTCCAGGCCGAGCATGCCACCCTGTTCAACTTTCACAAGGCCCCGGCCAACACCAACCTGGATCCCAAGATGTTCACGCTGTCCAACCTGCGGAAGCGTGGGCGATGAGAACGCCGGCCATTTTTCTGATTACAGTCCTGAGTCTCGCCAGTACTCCCGCTACCGCGGGTGTGCTGGACGAGATCTCCCACCGGGACAAGATCTACGACATCCACATCCAGGGTGACGAGGTGTTCGTGGTCGGCTACCCCGGCTTGCTTCTGCACTCGAAAGACCGGGGCAAGACCTGGGAGAAGATCGACTCGGGCGGGCGCGACGCCCTGTTTGCGATCGACATCAATGAGAAGGGCCGCGGGCTGATCGTGGGACGCACCGGCCTGGTGCTTATGACCACCGACGGCGGCAAGACCTGGGCCAAGCGCGACACCGGGATCAAGGAGCACCTCTTCAACGTGGACATCACCGGGTCGGGCCAGGCATGGGCGGTGGGCCACTTCGGCACCATACTCCACAGCCCCGACGGCGGGCTCTCCTGGAAGCCGCAGGAGTTTCAGGCCGAGTTCCCCGAGGGCACCCCCGAGGCGGAGATGGGGGTGATCTCCGACGCCGAGAAGGAGAACGAGGGGGCGGCGGTGGAGGCCCGCCTGAACGCGGTGGCTTTCGCCGACGACCAGCGCGGCTGGATCGCCGGCGAGTTCGGCATGGTGTTGCACACCGTAGACGGCGGCCGGACCTGGAAGCGCCAACCCAGCGCCTCGGGCAAGCTCCTCTTCGCCCTGCACGTGCTGGACAAAAACCGCTTGTTGGCCGCGGGTAGCGAGGGCACTTTCATGGAAACCGGCGACGGAGGCAAGAGTTGGAAAGCCGCCGACCCCGGCACCCAGCAGCATATCCTGGGCCTCTATCCGGCCGGCGACCGCCTGTACCTGGTCGGCCGCGACGGGCTGGTGATGGTGCGTGAGGGTCAGGGGCAGCCCTTCAAGCGCCTCTCCGCCGGCCTGTACACCTGGCTGATGACCGTGGGTTTCTTTGACGAAAACACGGGCCTGGTGGCCGGAGGCCGCGGACACATGCTGCAGACCTCGGATGCCGGCGAGAGCTGGAAGAGAATTTCCGGGAGGTAGACGTGGCTGAGCGTCTGGGAAGGTTCCTGCTTAAGCAGCGCGTAGTCGTTCTGATAATAATCCTGGGCATCACCGGTTTCTTCGGCTACCAGGCCGCCAACATCCGGGTGGAGAGCCCGCTGATCGACCTGTTCCCCAAGACCCACCCCTACGTGGAGACCTACACCAAGTACGCCGGGGTGTTCGGCGGCGCCTCGCGGGTGGTCATCCAGATAGAGGTCAAGGAGGGCGACATTTTCGAAAAGGAGGTCCTGCAGAAGATCCGCAGGATCACCAAGGAGCTGGAGCTGCTGGAGGGCATCAACAACTACCAGGTGCTTTCCCTGGCCCAGCGCAAGGTCAAGGAGCTGAAGATCGACACGGTGCGGGGCTTTAGGGCGGTGCCGGTCATGTGGCCCAAGGTGCCAAAGACCGACGAGGAGATCGAGGAGCTGCGCCACCGCATCTACACCAACCGCCGGATTTTCGGCACGCTGGTCTCCCTGGACAGCAAGGCCACCCTGATCGTCGGCGGTTTCTTCGAGAAGAAGCTGGATCCACTGAAGGCCTACGAGGAGATCGAGAAGATCGTGGCCAAGGAGCGGGACGCGAACACGGTCATCTCGGTCATCGGCCGGCCGGTCATGCTGGGGAACATCCTCAGCCGATCATCGCAGCTCATCTGGCTGTTTGCCTTTACGGTGCTCTCGATCCTGGCGGTGCTCTTGATCTACTTCCGCGACCTGCGGGGGGTGGTGGTGCCCCTGTGCACCGCCATCGTCTCGGCCATCTGGGGCATCGGGTTCCTCTCCACCCTGAAGCTGAACTTCGACACCCTGGTGATCGTCGTGCCTTTCATAATCAGCGCGCGGGCGCTGTCCCACTCGGTGCAGATGGTCAAGCGCTACATCGAGGAGTACATCAACCACCTGGACAAGCAGAGGGCCGCCGCGGCCACCTTCGGCGGGCTGTTCAAACCCGGGATTGTGGCCATCGTCACCGACGCCGCCGGGGTCATGCTGGTGCTGCTGACCCCCATCCCGCTCTTGCAGAAGCTGGCCATCATGGGCGGCTTCTGGGTGATCTCCATCCTGGTATCGGACATGATCCTCAACCCGATCCTGCTGTCGTTCCTGCCGGCCCCCAACGTGGAGAAGCAGACCAAAAAGCGCCTGATGGACCGCATGCTGGCGCGGGTGGCCGGGTGGACGCTGGGCAGGCAGCGTTGGTGGATACTTTCGGTTACCGTAGTCGTGTTCGTGATCGGCTTTCTCTTCGCCCGTACCCTGGTGGTGGGCGACGTGCATCCCGGCACTCCCATGCTGTGGCCTGACTCGAAATACAACCAGGACACCGAGCGCATCGCCGACAAGTTCAGAAACACCGAGGAGTTCACCGTGGTGGTCGAGGGGGACACCCGCGACGCCATCAAGAACCCCGAGGTTCTGCGTACCATGGAGGCCTTCCAGCACCACATGGAGTCGATCCCCGAGGTGGGGGCCACCAGTTCGCTGGCCGACCTGCTGCCGGGCATCATCGCCATCCTCCACGGCAGCGATCCCAAGTGGGAGCTGATCCCCGACGACCCGCGCGAGACCGGGTTCTTCCTGGAGATGATCTTTTCGTCGTCGGAGCCGGGCGACCTGGTGCGCTTCGTGACCATCGACAGCCAGAACGCCAACATCGTCATGTACCTGCGAGACCACAAGGGCGAGACCCTGCGCAAGGTGGTCGAGCACGCCCAGGCCTTCATCGACCAGAACCCCGTCAAGGGGGCCAAGTTCCGCATGGCCGGAGGCTACGGCGGACTGCTGGCGGCCATCAACGAGGAGGTCACCAAGCACCAGGCCCAGGTGACCATCCTGGCCTTCGGGATCATCTTTTTGTTCTGCGCGCTGGCCTACCGCTCGTTGCTGGCCGGCCTGTTCTTCCTGGTGCCGCTGGCGGTTTCCAACTACCTGACCTACGCGCTGATGGGCGCCCGCGGCATCGGCCTGGACGTGAACTCGTTGCCGGTGGTGGCGGTGGGAGTGGGGCTGGGCGTCGACTACGGGTTGTATATCATCGGGCGCGTCCAGGAGGAGTTCAAGAAGTCCCAGAACATCCAGACCGCCATCATCACCGCCCTGGGCACGGCCGGAAAGGCGGTGATCTTCACCGCCTCCACCATGGTGTTCGGGGTGGTCTTCTGGTCGTTTTCCTTCCTGCGCTTCCAGGCGGACATGGGCACCATGCTGCTGTTCTGGATGATCATCTCCATGCTGGGCGGACTGATCCTGCTGCCCACCCTGGTGGCGACCATCAAGCCCAGGTTCATCTTCGGGAAAATCAAGAAGGCCTAGGGCTAGCCGGTCCTCTTGATGATGTGGTAACCGAAGTCGGTCTCCACCACGTCGGAAGTGTCTCCGACCGCCATGCCGAACGCCGCGGTCTCGAAGGGGCCCACCATCTGGCCGCGCCCGAACATCCCCAGGTCGCCGCCGTTCTGCCCCGAGGGGCAGTCGGAATGCTGTTTGGCCAGAGCGGCGAAGTCGGCGCCGCCGTCCAGTTCCTTCTTGATACCCTGGATCTGGGAGAGCGCTTCTTCCTTGGAGCGCGTGGCGGTGGAGCGGGCGGAGCCCTTGTACATCAAGAGAATGTGGGAGGCCTGTACCTGGTCGGACATGAAAGTCTCCTTTCTGTTGCCACCCTTGCAAAAATCACCGGAGAGTGTCAAGTAGTAGGCAATGCCGGGGGAGTTCGACAAACCGTTGCGCATCTTGATAGCCGAGGACACCCGTCTCTTCACCCAGGCGCTCAAAGACGTCCTGGAAGAAGACCGGGGGATCGTGGTTTGCGGGATGGCCTGCAACGGGCAGGAGGCGGTCGAGAAGGCCAAAAAGCTCAAGCCGGACCTGATCATCATGGACATCAACATGCCGGTGATGAGCGGCATGGAGGCCATCGAGGAGATCATGGCCACCAACCCCACACCGATCCTGGTGGTCACCGCCAACGCCTCGCAGCGGGTCCTGTTCCAGGCTCTGGAACACGGGGCGCTGGATCTGATTCTGAAGCAGAAGGTATGGCCGTCGGGCGAGAAGGAACAGGCCGAGTTCCGCGGGAAGGTCCGGATGCTGTCGGGTGTCCGGGTGATCCGCCACGTGGCCGCCAAGCTCGCCCGCATAAAGGAAGGCAAGGGCGTATCCACCGAGGCCAGGTACGCGGTGGCCATCGCCGGCTCCACCGGCGGTCCCCAGGCGCTCCACCGCCTGGTCTCGGCCCTGCCGGCCGACTTTCCCGCCCCGATCCTGATAGTCCAGCACATGGCTTACGGGTTCTCCCACGGGCTGGTCAACTGGCTGGACGGGGAGTGCCCCCTTAAGGTGCGCATTGCCTCCCACGGCGATCCCGTCGAACCGGGGCTGGTCTTGCTGGCCCCGGACGGTGTGCACATGAAGGTGGGCAAGGGCGGCGCGGTGGTGCTGGACTCGTCCGAGCCGGTTTCAGGCCAGCGGCCCTCCGCCACCGTGCTGTTTTCCTCGGTGGCGAAAGCCTTCGGCACCCATGCGGTGGGGGTGGTGATCACCGGCATGGGCAGGGACGGCGCCGAGGGATTGCGCGACATCTACGACGTCGGCGGGATAACCATCGCCCAGGACGAGAAAAGCTCGCTGGTATACGGCATGCCCAAAGCCGCGGCCGAGCTGGGCGTGGTCCAGTCGGTCCTGCCCTTGGATCAGATCCCCCAGGCGCTGCTGCAAGCCATCCGCAAGGAGTGAGTTTTTTATTGAGCTCTGGCTTTTTGTTTCAAGGCCAGGGTCTTGAGCCACTGCTCCGCCGAGCGGCGGGAGCTCTTGTGCTTCAGGGCGTTCTGGAAGGCCTTCTGGGCCTTGGAGTATTTTCCGGAGTTGAAGTGGCAGATGCCCAAAAACAGATGCGCGTTGCCCGGGCTGGTCAGGCTGCCCTTTGAAATGGCCTTTTCCATGGCCGCGATCGCCTGATCCCACTGCTCCTGCTCCATGTAGATCTGCGCAACCCGCACCCACAAGTCGCCCTTCTTGGCGACCCGGGCAGCCTCGCCCAGCGGCCGGGCGGCCAACTCGAACTCGCGGGCGCGCATCCAGCTGTCCCCCAGCATGGTCAGTGTCTGTTCGTTGCGCTTGATGGCTCCCGACTTCAAGCCCTTTTCCAACACCCGGGCGGCCTTCTGGGGGATGCCCCGGTGCAGGTACAGCGAGACCAGGTTCATCAGTTCCGAGTGGGTGGTGAGCATGTTTTGCCGGTAGACCAGCTCCAGCACCGCCAGGGCGCGCTCCTCCTGCTTCATCTCCATGTAGATCGCCGACAACTGCATCCAGTAGGCCTTCTTGGGAAACCGGGTGACCAGCTGTTCCAGCACCCGGGCCATGTCCCGGTACTGCTTGAGCTCGTAGTGGATCGACAGCACCAGCTGCAGCCAGGACTCCTTGGGCCGCCGGACCCCGGCGATGGCCGCCTGGGCCCAGTAGAGGGCTTTCTTCCATTGCTTGGTCTGGGTGTAGGCCATGGCCAGCAGGTACTTGGCGTCGGGGGAGGGGTTGTTGACCTTGCCCATCCAGTCGTTGAGGGTCTTGACCGCCTGCTTGAACTGGCTGTTGACCATGTACAGCTGCCCCAGGGAGAACTGCAGGTCCAGCTTGGTCTGCTCCGGCAGGGCGCCGATCTGAAGGCATTTCTCGAAGCTCTCGATGGCCTTGGAGGTCTTCTCCATGTTGGCGTAGATGTAGCCGAAGGTCTGCCACATGAGGGCCTGTTCGTGCGGGTTGAGCCGCGCGCGGCCCTTCATGGAGTTCATGACACTCAAGGCCTCCCGGTACTTGTTCTTGTCGAGCAGCTCGTGGGCTTCGGTCAGGCGCTTGTAGACCCACTTGGTGACCGAGTAGCCGACTTTCTTCTCCTCGGGTTCCTTGGCCGCGGCGCTCAACGAGGCCATCAGGACGGCGCAAACCAGTATCTTGGCGACTCTGCCGATCATAGGTCTTCCAGCTTGAAGGTGAGCTTGACCTGGACGCCGCGGGTTTCCACCGGCGTTCCGTCGACGATCTTGGGTTTGTACTTCCACTTCAAGATGGCCTGCAGCGCCGCCCGGTCGAAGATGTTGGGTGGCTTGGAGTCGATCACCCGGGCGTTTACTACCGTGCCCTTGGTGCTGATGGTGAACTCCAACAGCACCCAGCCCTCCAGGCGCTTCTGCGCCGCCGCCCGCGGGTACATGGGCTGGATGCGCACCAGCGGGACGGTCTCCGCGTCGGAGACCGCCGAGCCCATGCTGGGCCCCCCGGCCAGCTTGACCTTGCGCGAGAAGGTCGGCACCGGGGCGGACATCTGCACCACCGGCTGGGCGCCGGGGCCGCCCGACCTGGGCAGGTTCAGGGAGGGGGCCTCGGGCTGGGACTCGACCTTTTTTTTCTGGGGCAGCTCGCGCTTCTTGGTCTGGAGCTGGGCGTGCTTCTTCTGGCGGATGAAGTCGGTGATGCGCACGCTCTGGCTCTTGTCCAGCTCAACCTGGCCCAGCTCGATTAGCTTGTTCATCAGGAAGAACAAGCCCAGGGTGACCACCGCGGCCACCAGCAGCGATGTGACTCCGCGTACGATCATCTCACTCGAGTTTCTCCGCGGCGATGGATATGTCCTGAACCCCGGCCAGCTTGGCGGCGTCCATCACCTGGACCAGCAGCCCGTTTTTGGACTCCCGGTCGGCCTGGATGATCACCGACCCCTTGGGGTTCTCGGCCAGCAGCCGCTCGATGTTGGCCTGCACCGCCCGCACGTCCACCATGCGCCGGTCGATCCAGATGTCGCCCTCCTCGGTTATGGCGATGAAGATGCTGGCCATGCCCTTGGTCTCGGCGGTCATCGCCCCGGGTCGTTTCACGTCCACCCCGGCCTCCTTGACGAAGGAGGCGGTCACGATGAAGAAGATCAGCATGATGAAGACCACGTCCAGCATGGGCGTGATGTTGATTTCGCTTTCTTCTTCCTGCTGGCTTAACCGACGGCGCATACCTCACCTCGCTCCAGGGACAGCGTGTCCTTTACTTTGACGATCCGGCGGCGGGCCAGGCGCTCCAGCTGGGCGATGAAGTACACCCCCGACAGCGCCGCCACCATGCCGGCCATGGTGGGGATGGTGGCCATGTAGACCCCCGAGGCCATGGCCCGGGCGTTGCCCGAGCCCACCATGGCCATCACGTCGAAGACCTCGATCATCCCGGTCACCGTGCCCAAGAGCCCCAAGAGCGGGCACACCGCAATCAGGGTCTTTATCATCGCCAGCGAGCTGTTCAGCTTCAGGTGCAGCTCGGATATCTGCCGGCGGCGGATGTGCTCGGCCTCCCAGGAGGAGCGCTCCTTGCGGGCCGTCCAGGCCTTGGCGGCGCGCTCGAGATCCTTGGGATGGCCGAAATTGAAGTACCAGAAACGCTCCAGGATCAAAGTCCACATCAGCAGAAGGACCACGAAGATGGCCACCAGCACGTCACCGCCGGTCTCGATGAAGACCGTAAGCTTTTCCCAAAGCTCAATCAGCGGCGTCGGCATTGCAGATCTCCTCCCGGCGCTTGGCCACGATCCCGGTGCTCTGCTCCTCCATCACCTCAACCATCCGCCGGCTCATGCTGTTCATCCAGGAGTGCAACAGCACCAGGGGGATGGCCACCATCAGCCCCAGCATGGTAGTCACCAGGGCCTCGGAGATGCCCCCGGCCATGGTCTTGGGATCGCCGGCGCCGTACATGGTGATGGCCTGGAAGGTCTGGATCATACCGGTGACCGTGCCCAAGAGACCCAGAAGCGGGGCCACCACCGAGACGATCTTGACCGCCCACAGCCCGCGGTTGAGCCGGGCGGACTCGCGGATGATGGCCTCGTCTAGCTTGTGCTCCAGGGTCTCGGTGTCGATGTCGGGGTTCTGGCCGTAGACCGAGAGCACCCGGCCCAGCGGGTTGTTGGTTTTGGCCTCCTTGGAGCGCTGCTGCAGGCGGACCTTCAGGTTGACGAATGCCAGGTACAAAAGGCGCAACAGCGCCAGCAGCAGGGTGCCCAGGCCCAGGGCGATGATGATGTAGCCGATCACCCCGCCGAAGGGGATGCGCTCCATGAAGGTCGGGGTCTGCACCAGCACCGACAACAGCTGCCCGCCGGAGGGATCCACCGCCACCCGGACATAGCCTTCTTTGGCATTTTCCAGGTCTTTGAGGGTTGACAGATACCGCCCGGAGGGTTGGCGGGCCAGTTCCACCAGCTTGTCGTTTTTCTCGCTGGCCACCAGGTACTTGCCGTCGGCGACCGAGTTGAACAGGCCGATGCGCACTACCTGCATCTCCTGCTCGTCGCCGTCGGCGGTGACTACCTTGGTCTTGAAGCGAGCCACCTTGCCCGACTCGATCATCTCGTGCTGCAGCTGGTACCACAAAGTCTGGAGTTGTTCGATGGAGGGCAGCGTCCGGCTCTTGGTCAGGGGAATGAGCTTGTCGCCGCGGCCGGGGTACTGGATATTCGTCAGCGAGTTGGTCAGGTTGGCCCGGGCGGTTCCGGCCATCTGGCGGATGACCCCGAACAGCTCGCCCATAGTGCCCAGGCGGGTCTTCAAGGTCTCCTCCAGCCGCGGGACCAGGGCCTCGTTCTGGTCGAATTCCTTCTCCAGCGCCTCGGAGCGTTTCTGCAGCTTGGCCAGGGTGGCCTGGGCCTGCTTGAGCATGGCCTTGCGCTTGTTCTTGTTGGCCAGAAACTCGGCCTCGCGCTTCTTTATCTCGCCGCTTTCGGTCTTGTAGCCCCCCTCGACCATTTTCAACAGCTCTTTCAGCGACTTGGCCCGCGGGGCTTTCTTCGCCTGTCCCCAGGCGGGACCGGCCAGGGCGACTATGCCCAGGATGACGATCAGCTTTTTCATTGGGCCACCTCCGGGGCGGAGATGGGCAGGCGGATCAG
>Ga0272442_10005500_pt1 | contig 16909 bp, 11 predicted proteins | sample SSMForm2O_FD_200262 | JGI IMG/M metagenome (GOLD analysis project Ga0272442, IMG submission 200262) | Marine sediment archaeal communities from Little Sippewissett salt marsh, Falmouth, MA, United States - SSM-Form-2O | ecosystem: Environmental > Aquatic > Marine > Wetlands > Sediment ... | reverse complement strand
GTGGGCTGGATCGCCCCCCTGGCCGTTTATCCCGGTGAGGAGGAACTGGAGGCCCTGAACAGCGCGGTACTGCGCCTCCTGAGCGGCGAGGAAGCAGAGAAAGAATACAGCTAGGAGACAACCATGGTGAAGAGTTTCAACGAGCTGTTCGAAAGGCTCAAGCAAAAAGGGCGCACCCGGATCATCGTGGCGGGCGGGGAGGACCTGGAAGCCCTGAAAGCCGTGGCGGAAAGCCACCGCCTGGGTTTCGGCGAGGGTGTGCTGGTGGGAGACCCCGCAAAAATCGAGCACTCCCTGGGCGAGCTCGGCGGCCGGGATTATGTCCGGGAAATCATTCCCGCCGACACCGACCAGAAGAAAGCCAGGCTGGCGGTGGAGGAAGTCAAAAAAAGCGGCATCCTGCTCAAGGGCGCCATCAAGACAGCAACCCTCATGAAGGGGGTTTTAAACAAGGAGTGGGGATTGCGGACCGACGAGGTCATCTCCAGTGTCTGCGTCTACCAGGACGAGCGCGAAGAGGAGCCGCGGCTGGTGCTGATGAGCGACGGCGGGATCGTGATCAGGCCGGATATCAAGATGATGGTCTCCATGATCCGGAACGCCGTTGGAATCGCCCACAAACTGGACAATCCCGAGCCCAGGGTGGCCATCCTAAGCGCGGTGGAGGTGGTCAATCCCGACATGCCGGAAACATTGTGCGCCGCCCAAATCGCCAAGATGAACGACCGCGGACAAATCCCGGGCTGCGTGATCGACGGGCCCCTGGCCCTGGACAACGCCATCTCGGCCTTTGCGGCCGAAAAGAAGGGCATCGCCTCGCCCGTTGCCGGGGACGCGGACATCCTCATTGTTCCGGACATCGCGGCGGGCAACATCTTTGCCAAAGGCCTTGAGTATTACGCCCACTACAAGATGGCTATCACCGTTGTCGGCACATCGGCCCCGGTGATGATTCCCTCCCGGGCGGACAAGAGCGAGACCAAACTGAACTCCATCGCCCTGACGGTGGCTTTATCCTAACCAGAAAAGAGGAAGCGAAATGAAGATATGCGTAATGGTCAAGCAGGTCCCCTCCACGGATCAGGTGAAAATCGACGACCAGACGGGGACCATGATACGCGACGGAGTGGAGGCGGAGATCAATCCTCTGGACCTCTACGCTGTTGAGGAGGCGGTCGCCATCAAGGAGCGCTCTTTAGAGGAGGTGGAAATTACGGTCATCTCCATGGGTCCGCCGGCGGCCATGCAGGCCCTGCGCTCGGCTCTGGCCATGGGCTGTGACAAGGCCTGCCTGCTCTCGGACCGCAAGTTCGGCGGCGCCGATACCTGGGCGACCGCTTACACTCTGAAGAAGGGCATTGAGGCCGTAGGCCCCTTCGATCTGATTCTCTGCGGCGAGCGGGCCACCGACGGCGAGACCGGGCAGGTCGGCCCCGGCGTGGCCGCCCAATTCGACATTCCGGTGATTGCCTATGTAAGCGCCATCGAAAGCCTGGAAGGAGGCCGGATCGTAGCCAAACGCGCCATCGAGGGAGGGCACGAAACCGTCGAAGCATCCCTGCCGGTGCTCATGACCTTTGTCAAGGAAATCAACGAACCCAGGATTCCCTCCCTGCGGGGAAAGCTGAACGCCAAGAAGGTGGAGATTCCCACATTATCCGCCGAAGACATCGCGGCCGAGGAAGACAAGATCGGTCTCAAGAGCTCCCCCACCCGGGTGGTGAAGGTCTTCTATCCCACCGTGACGCGCAAGGGGAAAGTGATTTCAGGCGAGGATGCAGGCGAAGCGGTGACCGAGCTGCTCGAGTTCCTCAGGGAAAAGAACTTCGTTTAACGAGGAGGCAGGAAAGTATGAAAGCAACGCTTGATGAATACAAAGGAGTCTGGACCCTGGGAGAGATTCGGGACGGCAAGATCCACCCCGTATCCTACGAGCTTCTGGCCTGGGGCCGGGACCTGGCGGACAAGCTGGGCGTGGAGCTGGTGAGCGTCGTTCTGGGACACAGCATCACCGACCAGGCCGGGGATCTCATAGCGCGGGGAGCCGACCGCGTCTACGTGGTGGACAGACCTGAGCTGGAGTTCTTCAACGTGGAAATCTTCGACAAGGTTCTCTGCGCCCTGATCAACGAGCTCAAGCCGGAGGTTTTCATCGCCTCCGCCACATCCGCCGGCCGCACCATAATGCCGGTGATCGCCACCAAGCTCTATACGGGGCTGACCGCGGACTGCACCGGGCTGGATATCGATGAGTCCGAGCGGCTGCTCATTCAGACCCGGCCGGCCATCGGCGGCAATGTCATGGCCACTATCAAGACCCCGAACCACCGCCCCCAGATGGCCACCGTACGGCCCAAGTCGATGAGGCCCCTGCCGGCCGACGAGACCCGGAAGGGTGAGGTGGTCAACAAGGAAGTCAGCGAAGAGCTTCTGACCAGCCGTATCAAGCGGATCGCCTTCGAGAAGGAGGAGACCGTGGGAAAGCCGCTGCAGGACGCCGACGTCATCGTATCCGGCGGGTTCGGCATGAAGGACCGCAAGAACTGCGAGCAGCTCGGTCGGATCGCTTCAGCCCTGGGCGGCTCGGTGGGGGCTTCCCGCCGGGTGGTGGACATGGGCTGGCTATCCTATTCCCACCAGGTGGGCTTGAGCGGCAAGACCGTCAGCCCGCGGCTCTATTTGGCCTTCGGCATTTCCGGAGCCGTACAGCACATGGCGGGCATGTCTTCCTCGGAGGTGGTGGTGGCCGTAAACAGCGACCAGGAAGCGCCCATTTTCCGGGTGGCGGACTTCGGCATCGTGGGCGACCTCTTCGAAGTCATCCCGGAGCTGGACAAAAAACTCGCAAAGAGCAGCGCCAACTGATCGCGCTTCGCACTCGATACGAAAAGATAGCAGAAACAGAGAAAGCAGGAGGTTTTAATGGAAGGAAGATACAACAAGGTATCACCGGAAATAGCGGGACAGCTTAAAGCAATAGCCGGTGATAAGAACGTGATTTTCGGAGACCCGGCGGCCATGGAGCCCTATGCCTATGACTCGGCGGGCAAGTTCTGGGGGCACATGCCGGAAGCGGTGGTTAAGGCGGAGAACGCGGACCAGATCTCGGCGATCATGCGGTTGGCCAACGAGAAGCTGATTCCCGTCACCCCCCGGGGCGCCGGCAGCGGCCTGGCCGCGGCGGCGGTGCCGGTTTTCGGTGGGATTTCACTGTCCATGGAGAAGATGAACAAGATCCTGGAGATCGATGAAATCAACATGTGCGCCGTGTGCGAGCCCGGAGTGGTGACCAATGATCTCTGCCAGGCGGTGGAAAAGAAGGGTTTGTTCTATGCCGGCTACCCCATGAGCGTGGAGGAGAGCTATATCGGCTCCAACACGGTCTGCAACGCCGGCGGTGCCAAGGTGGTCAAGTACGGCTCCACCCGGCACCATGTTCTGGGCGTTGAGATCGTGACCCCCACCGGCGAGATCATCACGCTGGGCGGGAAGATCCGCAAGGAAACCTCAGGCTACAGCCTGCTGCATCTGCTGATCGGCTCCGAGGGAACCCTGGGGGTCGTCACCAAGGTTTTCCTGAACCTGATCCCTTCTCCGGGCATGACCAACGACCTGCTGGTGCCTTTCGGCAACATGGAGGACGCGGTCAAGGCAGCCTCCAATGTGGTGCGCAAGACCGGGGTGCATCCGGTGGTCATGGAGTTCATGGACATCTGGTCCGTCAACGAGACTATTGAGCACCTGAGCCTGCCCAAGCTGCCGGCCCAGGAAGAGGCGGAGGCCTACCTGCTCTTCACCTTCGAGGGCAAGAGCGAGGACGAGCTGGACGATCTGGCCGAGAAGGCCGGCACGGCCTGTCTGGAGATGGGCGCCCTGGACGTGTTCGTGGCTTCCACCAAGAGCGAGTCCGAGAAGGTCTGGAACGTGCGCATCCAGATGCCGCGGGTGGTTATTGAGAAATATCCCCACCTCTGCGCCGGCGACGTGGTGGTCCCGGTTTCCAAGGTGGCGGAGTTCACCAGCAAGGCCCGCGCGATCATCTCCAAATACGACGGCATGCTGCCCATATTTTTCGGCCATATCGGTGACGGCAACGTGCATCCCAGCCTGGCGGACGGCGCCAACCTGGGAGACGACGAATGGGTCGAGCTCTCCGAGAAGATACAGGGCGAGATTTCCGTCCTGGGCGTGGAAATGGGCGGCGCGGTGAGCGGCGAGCACGGCGTGGGCGTGGTCAAGATGGCCTGCCTCAAAGAAACCTCGCAGGCTCACAAGATCGCCCTCATGAAGGGGATCAAGGAAGTTTTCGATCCCAACTATATTTTAAATCCAGGGAAGCTCTTCGAGTAGGCCGAGAGGACGGCTCGAGGTTTAATCAACTACGGCAAGGAGTAAAGTATGACAAAGAAAACAGCGACGCAGGGCGGGATTCTAGCAGCCTTCAACGTATCGTCTGTTTGGTTCGCCACACATGTTGGCGGTGGATTTGCCACAGGCAGGCAGGGGGTGCAGTTCTTCACCCGTTTCGGGACGAGCACGTTCTGGCTCCCTATTTTAAGCATGACCCTGCTGGCAATCGTCTTCTATTTCGCCTGGGATTTCGCCCGGGTCTTCAAGACGAGCAACTACAGGGCCTTCTGTGACGCCCTCTACGCGCCGGTGCACAAGTTCGCTTCGCCCCTGTTCGATATCGGCTTCATCATCGTGATCCCCCTGGCCGCGGGAGCGGCCATTGCCGGCGGAGGCAATGTCATCGGAAACATCCTGGGTGTGAATATCCCCCTCTGGCTCGGCTATATCATTATGGCGGTTGTCGTGTACCTGTTCGCGTCCTTCAGCCTCAAGCTGGTACTCAACGCGGCCAGCTACATGTCGATCGGCATCATTATCGCCGTGATCGCCATCGTGGCCACGCGGCTGCCACAGGTCAACTTCGAGGGCGTTCCCACCCCGGCTCTCTTCGGCCCCTCGTTCTTCAAGAGCCCGATCTGGTTCGCCCTGCTCTACACCACCTTCCAGTCCATGGCAGTGGGCAGCTATGTCTCGGTTTCCGAATCACTGCAGAGCCGCAAGGACGTGCTCACAGCCGCCCTCTGCGGCTGGATCATGAACGCCCTGATGCTGGCACTGATGAATATCATGATCCTCGGAGACTATCCGGCGATCAACTCCGAAGCGGTCCCGACCATCGCCATCCTCAACAGCATGAACGTGCCTGTGCTGAAATACGCCTACAACATCATGCTGCTCATGGCCCTGATCACCACCGCGGTGTCCATGACCTATGCCGCCTCCAAGCGCTGGGCGACCATGTTCGTACCCAAGGACGGCAAGGGCAAATGGGCTGATGCTGCTTTCCGGCAAAAGACCTGGGTAGTGATCTGGATCCTGGTATCCTGGGCCATCTCCAACTTCGGCCTTACCGCCATCGTGGCCAAGGGCTACGGCTTCCTGGGCTACATCGGCATCCCCCTGGTACTGCTGCCCCTGCTGCTGGTAGCCCCCGGGAAAATCAAGAAAGCGGACGGGAAATCATGAAGATCAGCATAGACAGCATGCTGTGCACGGGCTGCAGCCTGTGCGCCAGCGAGCTGCCGGAGGTTTTCGACATCGGTGACGACGGCCTGGCCTACGTCAAGGTCGAAAGCCCCGAGGGATCCCTGGCTGAAAAAGCGCGCGAGACAGCAGCTGCCTGTCCGGTAGGCGTGATCAAAATCGAGGACTAGGGAAACAATCCTCGGCGGGCGCTTACATCTAAGGTTGGACAGCACTCGGCTTGCGCCCGTTAAATGACCGGACAGCAGTATCTCATAGTCCCCCTCCGGCTGAAGCCGGAGGGGTTTTTTTAAAAGGCGGCTCCGTGAACGGAAAAAAGTGTTGCCGGAAGTGCCCGGGTGGTTATACAATCATCCGGTACATGAAACTTGATTATAAAACTCGTATTCTCACACTGGTATTCTTAAGCGTCTTCCTGCCCCTCTTGCTGCTGACCTTTCTGCTGAAAGAAGAGATTTCCGTCGCCCTGCTGCAGGAGAAGCAGGATAAACTTTTCGGCATGAACCGGCAGCTCGACATTTCCCTGGCAGGTGGCTTCGATGACATACTTGCCGCACGGAACGCGGAAGCTTTCTCCCGGGATGAGAAGATACGGGTGCTCAACGAGGAACTGGCGGCCATCACCGATTTCGTGGTGTCGGGAAACCCGGGGGCCGGGGCGGGCTACTATCACAAGGAGCTGGACGCCATCATCACCTACGGGCCAGCCGCGGAGTTCCAGCACATGGTGGGCCGGTCGATCTTCCCGGGACACCAGGGCTACGAGGTTATGGCCACGGGCAAGCCCATGGTGCAGAGCGGCGAGCTGGTGCGTGGGTACATCATGAACTGCATGTGGCCCCTGGTCCGCGACGGGGAGGTGATCGGTCATGTCTGGGCCAACGAACCCCTGGACCAGGTGGACGCCCAGCTCCGGAGCATTCTTTACAAGGTCTATGGATTGATCCTGCTCCTGCTGGTGACCCTCTCTTTGACCCTGGGACTGATCACCACCTCGCTCATGCGGAAGATCGTGGCCATCAAGCAGGGCATAGAAGGAATCATGGGCGATCCGAACCACCACCTGGCGCCCATCGGTGGCGGGCTGGACGGCGTGGTGGAAAAGATCAACGAGCTGCTTCGGAACCTGAACCTGTTCAAGAGCTACAACAAGTATATCATGAACAGCACCATCAACGGAGTGCTGTCCGTTTCCAATGAAGGGATCGTGGTGCGGGCCAACAAGGCCTTTTTTACCATCTTCAGCCATCTCGACGCCCGCATCATCGGCCGGCACTTTCACGAGATATTTGCTCCCGGGATCCAGCGCCTGATCGAGGACGCGGTACACAGGAATATCCTCCACAACAGCAGGATCATTCATGTCGGCGAGAAGACCCTGGACGCCTCCAGCAACACCATCCGCGACGAGGCGGGGAACCAGCTCGGTTTTCTGCTGGTGCTGCGGGACATCACCTTGCTCATGCGCTACCAGAAGGACTTGAAGGAAAAAGAGCGTATGGCCCTGTTCGGTGAGATGGCCCTGGGAGTGGTGCACGAGATTAAAAATCCCCTGACCGCTGTGAAGGGATTTGCCCAGATGCTGCGCCGGCCCGCCACCACGGCTTACAAGCGGGATCAGTACCTGAGCGTCATGGATTCGGAGCTGAACCGGCTGAACCGCCTGCTCAATGAGATGCTTTTGTACGGGGGCAAGACGCCGCTGCAGTTTTCCGAAGAGGATATCGACCAGGTACTGGAAAAGGTGATTTCCCGGGTTGCTGCCACACACAGGGGGGTAACCATCAGCAAGATTATTTTAAGCGGCAAAAACTTCGTCGTCAGCGTGGACGCGGGAAAAATTTTACAGGTTTTCGACAACATCCTGGTAAACTCCATCCACGCCCTCAAGGAAAAGCGGCACAGGTTTATCAAAGTTTTTTTAAATGCCGACGACCGCCGGGTGACCATTACCTTCGTGGACAACGGCTGCGGCATCGCCCAGACGGCCATGGACAAGATATTCACTCCCTTCTATACCAGCAAGCAGGAGGGCACCGGCTTCGGGCTGGCGATCTGCTACAAGATCATCGAAGGCCACGGCGGCCAGATCGAGGTGCTGTCCAAGGAGCATTATTATACTAAAGTAAGAATCACCCTGCCGCGGAAACGGGCATGAGCAAATGAGCTGTGAGGAGCCGGCATGAGAACCAAGATCCTGGTTGTTGACGACGAGCGCAGCGTGCGTACTTTTCTCAAAGAGTTGTTCGAGCAGGAAAATATCGATGTAGTCCTGGCTTCGGACGGTGCGGAGGCCCTGGTGCAGACAAGCACGCAAAAACCCGATATCATCGTGCTGGATTTGAAGCTGCCCGACGTCAGCGGCCTGGACCTGATCCCCCAGATCAGGCAGCGCTGCAATGAAGCGGCAATTATCGTGATTACCGCCCTGGGTACGGTGGAGAACGCGGTACGCTCCATCAAGCTGGGGGCCTACGATTTTATCACCAAGCCCTTCGACATCGAGAAGATCATGATTTCCGTGCAGCGGACCATCGATTTTATCAACGTTAGCAAAGAGAACGTAGCCCTCAAGGAGCACCATAAGAACCGCCTGTTCTTCGAGGAGTTCATCGGTGAGGCGGAGGAGATCCGCAACATCCGCAGCCTCATCGCCAAGTTGAGGAACGTCGATGTGCCGATCCTCATTACCGGGGAAACCGGCACCGGCAAGAACATTCTGGCCAAACAGATTCATTACACCCTGCTCGAGGCCGGCTTACCCTTTATCTACACCAACTGTGCCAGCATCCCGGACGCCCTGTTCGAGTCGGAGCTCTTCGGCCACGTCAAGGGCGCCTTCACCGGCGCCACCGCCGGCAAGAGGGGCCGGGTGGAGGAGGCGGACCAGGGCACCCTGCTTTTGGACGAGATTTCGGAGATCCCTTTCGAGCTTCAGGCCAAGCTGCTGAACTTTATTCAGGAGAAACGCTTCTACCGGGTGGGCAGCAACAAACAGATCTCGGTGAATACCCGCATCATAGCCCTCTCGAACTGCGACCTCCAGGAGGAAATCCGTGAGGGGCGTTTCCGCAAGGATCTCTACTACCGCCTGAATTTGATCCACATGCATATTCCCCCCTTGAGGGAGCGGCGGCAGGACATTCTGCTGCTTATCGAGTATATGCTGGACCTGTTCCGAACCAAATACGGCAAGAAGGTAAACCGGGTTACCGAGCCCTGCCGGGACATGCTGTTCAATTACTCCTGGCCGGGAAACGTGCGGGAGCTGCGCAATGTGATGGAGCGGGCTTACATTCTCTCCGACGGCCCGGCTATCGACTCCGATGCCATCATGTTTCCCGACCAGACCCAGGCCCTGAAGAAAAGCAATCTCAAGATCCTGGTGCGGGACTTCGAAAAGAACATTATCATCCGGGCCCTGGCCAAGAACAATGGCAACCGGACCCGGACCGCCGAAGAGCTGGATATCTCCCTGCGCAACCTGCAGTACAAGCTGAGCCGCTACGAGATCAGCGACTGAAGGATCTGCGCCTTTCTTTTAAGCCCGGCTTAAGCCCGGCTGCGGTTGATGTGCTCCGTGAGCTGACCCAGGCAGCGTACGAAACTTCCGTACTCGTTGTCGTACCAGCCGAAAATCTTGGCATGGGTCACCGGCACGCGCAGGTGCTGCGCCGCCGGCAGCCCCTCTGCGGGCACTCCCGCAGCAGCCAGGATTTCCCGGGGCAGCTCGATAAAGCCGGTGCGGGTATGGGTCTCGCAGCCTTCGATGGTCACCGCCGCTGGTTTGCCGATGATGTCGGCGGATACGTTCTGGTTGTCGCTGTAGCTCAAGAGCCCCGCCTGGGCGCCGGCTGCGGCGACGCGGTAGATCCCGTTGAGGGAATCCCGGGTTATCCCCGTACTCTCCTGAGCTGCGCCCGGCGTGCTGTGTGCGCTCACCGCACCGGGTATGCTCGCGGCGCCGGACGCGCCCGCCGCGCTTCGCGCGCGGTGAGCGAATGTCAAATTAAGATTGACCAACGAAGCCGTGTTCGTGGGTATCCGCACCGCGTCAGCCATGAAGCCCACACTGCGGATCTCCGGCAGCACGTACTCCAGCGCCCGGGCGGAACCCGTTGAGGTGATGATCATATTGTTGAAGATCGAGCGGTTGCGGCGCAGGTCCTTCGATTCCGCGGCCGGACAGCGGTCCAGGGCGGACTGGTTGTTGGTCGCAGCATGCAGGGTAGACATGGAGGCGGTGAGGATGTGCGAGGTTTCCGCCTGCTCCAGAAGCGGTTTCATCATATGGGAAAGAGCCGTGGTGGTGCAGGATGCCGCGCTGATCAGGCGGTGGCGGCCGGGATCGAAGGAGGTGTGGTTGATGCCCTGGATCAGCATAACGGCGTCCTCCGGCCACATTTTCGCGCTGCTCTTGAAGGGCCCGCTGACGATCACCCTGGCAGCGCCGGCCTCCAGGTGCCCGCGCAGAGCGCCGCGGGGAGAATCCTCGGGAGCGGCGGGATCCATGAACACGCCGGTGGCGTCCACCACCAGGTCCACTCCCTGCTCGCGCCAGGCGATCTCCCGGGGATTGCGGGAACGGGTGAGGAAGACAACCTCTTTATCCAGGATTTTTAAACTGCACTCTCCTTCATCAAGGATGCGCGCCTCCACCCTGCGGCTTTGGCCGAACAGAAACTGCTCCATTCTGCCGTAGGTCGAATCGTGGGTGATCAGGTGGATCAGGTCGTCGAGAGACCTGCCCACCGGCCGGCCCGTGTTGACCACGATGCGGTCGAACTCTTCGTGGGCCAGGTGGTACCAGACAGTCAGCTTACCGATTCTGCCCAGGCCGTTGATGCCCAGGGTCCGGGTTGTGTTTGTTGTCACGACTTTCTCCTTGTATTGTATTAGCCGAGGTGCTCCTCGGCGCCTATGGGGTGATTGCCGCGGTAGATGCACCCGGACTGCCCGTCTATGCCTATGGGATCACCGGCTTCGAAGCGGACTTCCCCGATGCTGCAACCCCGGCCGGGTGTGTCGAATCTCAGGTCCTGGCAGTTGACCACGCAGGTTTTCCCCAGGTTGACCGCTGTGACTGCGGCGTGGGAGGTAATGCCGCCCCGGGCGGTCAACAGACCGTCGCAGCGGAAGATCATATCGATGGTGTCCGGTACCGTGTCGGGCCGGATCAATATCAGGGTCTGTTTGTCTTCGGCAAAGCGCTCCAGGTCCTCACGGGTGAAAACGGCAATGCCGTTCAGGGCGCCGCCGCCGATGCCCATGCCCGAGCCCACCCGGACCGCGTCCAGATCGGTGTTCGTGAACACGGGCAAAGAATCGGTGCGCCTCGGAGCGTATTTCCGGCTCTGCAGGATGTAGAGGTCTTCCGCACGGCCGGATTCGAAGGTGAACTCGATCTCCTGGTGGCTGTAGCCGCGGCGGCGGATAAGCTCTTCGGCTTTTGCCTTAAGGGCCGTATAGATTTCGGGAAAGGCGCTCTCCAGGGTCGTCTCCCGGGGTACGGGCAACTCCCGGTTCTGATGCTCTGAAACCGGGAGGGTATAGACCAGGCCGGCCACGACGTCCTCACCCTGGGTGCGGATGCTGAAGTCGCCGTAGATGGAGATTTTCTCCTCTTCCTCCCGGGGCTCCCGAGTGAAGAACACCCCGGAGCCTGAGCTGCGGCTCAGATTGCCCAGCACCATCTGCTGGATGATCACCGCGGTGCCCCACTTCTCAGCGATGCCCAGGTGCCGGCGATAGACCATGGCCCTGCTGGAGAACCAGGAGTCGTTGACGGCGATAATCGCCTGGATGAGCTGCTGCCAGGGGTCTTCCTCGAAGGCTATACCTGAGGTTTTCAACAGCTCCCTGTAGGTCAGAGCCAGCTTGTGCATCTGGTCCGCGCTGAATCGGGCTTTCAGCTCGATGCCGTGTTGCTTTTTGAACTCCAGCATGGTGTGGTCGAAACGCTCCCGGGGCAGGCCGAAGGTCATACCCCAGGACTGTAAAAGCCGGCGGTAGCAGTCCCAGGCGGCCCAGGCGTAGCGCCGCTGCCGGGCCAGAGAGGCGGTGATGCGGTCGTTCAGGCCGATGTTGAGGAAAGTGCTCATGGCTCCGGGCATGGACAACGGGGCTCCGGAGCGCACGGAGAGCAGCAGGGGCCTGCGGGGATCGCCCAGTTTCTTGCCGGTGCTCTGCTCCAAATCCTCCAGGCGGCGGCGGATGATTTCGAAAACCGAATCCAGAATCCGGGGATGGCGGCGGATAGCGGTCCTCAGCCTGTGCAGCTCGGTGGTGAGGATGAATCCGGCGGGAATGGGAAAGCCGTAGTTGGTCAGCTTTTTCAAGTAGTAGCCCTTGGCCCCCAGGAAGATGCGGTTGTCCGTTTTCGGCGTCGCCGGTTCCATGGGGGCCGAGATGACATCCGGGTCGTAACCCATCAACGCCTGGAGGTCCGCGGCTGACAGGTTCTCGGACATGGAGCGCATGGTGGCCAGCACCCGGGAGATGAACTGGTCCAGCTGCTGCATGGGAAAAGAGCTTGCCAAAAGCTCCCGGTAGAAAACCTCCGCCTGCTTAAACAGCTCCCGGGTGAAGTCCTGGGAAGCCGGCTGCTGCTTCTGCACCCGCCGCAGCTCACGGCTGCCGATAATCTCCAGGCTGGCGTTGAAGGGCTTGAGGAAGTGCTTCTTGATGATCTCCTTTACGCTCCCTGCCAGAAACTGGAAGAGGTTGATGTACTGTTCCATGGAAAAGGAGGTGGTGGTCAGGCTGTAGCGGAACATTTCCAGATTGTTGTCGAACTCCCGGCTGAAAATCTCGTTGAGGATGAGGGCCTGGTTGAACATCGACAGCACCCGGGCGGTTTTCCTCAGGCTTTTGGCTGTAACATAGCTGAGCTCGATCCCGGAGATCAGCCGCCCCAGCAGGCGGGTGAGGAGGTTCTCGACCCGGAAGAGCACGCCCAGGGCCTCGAACTTCCTTTCCCGGTAGCTTCCGTACATGGAAGGGATGCCCGCGGCGATATGGCGCTTGTAGTAGATATCCTCGTGGCCCTCTGAGACCTCGGAGCTGCGGATGATGGTTTTCAGCTCTCCCGCAAGCCTGAGGAGCTGATTAATGGCCGGCTCCACATCGTCGTCTGCCAGCATTTCCTGGAGCTCCCGTACACGGCCGGGTGAGAGGAGGTTGAGGTTGCGGAGGAGGTCCGGCAGGGTTTTATCGCTCAAGGTGTATTTCTCAACCAGCAGGGCATGGATCCTCAAGAGGCCGAGCAGGCGGCGGCGCTCCCGCAGGGCCGGGGGATTCGGAAGATTCTCAAGGGCGGAGAGGATGCTCGCTTCCTCCAGGGCGGGAAGCTCTCCGGGATCGCACTCGAGGGTCCGGCAGAGGTACACCGTCATGCGGCGCAGGAAGACGATATCCGGATTTTCCGGATCGAGCCAGGCCCGGACGTCGACGGGCAGGCGCTCAGCCAGCGTTTCCGGGTCGCCGCCGGCGTAAAAGCGCAGCATCTCTTCGATCAGGGCGATCTGGGTGGGATTGCTGTCCACGTGCACCTGCTTGCGCAGGAAATGGACCAGCAGGTCCCGGCCCTCGGCGAGGCTGTCGATCTCGGTGGTCAGGGCCCTGAGCTCGCCGTCAGCGCCGATGGCGTTGTAATACACGGGAAAGATGCGGCAAAGCTGCTTGATCAGGATATAAGAGCCCCCGGGGGCGTTGTTCAGCAGGCGGCTGACATCTTTCTGGAAGAGATCGGTGTCCGCAATGAAGATGCCGCTGATGCGCAGGTTGATAATCAAGGCGGCGATCAGCCGGTTGCCGGCCGCGGGGCTGCGCTCGTAGATGGCCAGCCAGGCGCGCAGGCACTTGAGGTGATTGGGATCTGTGCGGAGCTCCCAGTCCCGCCCGATACCTTTGCTGGAGGGGCTGACAAAACCGAAGCGGATCACGGAATCGATGAAGTGGTCGATCTGTTTCTGGTTGTTTGTGCGGTAAAAAGGTTCCGCCGCCGCGGGCAGGCAGGCCAGTACGGGGCCCATCTGTTCTTCCTTGAGGTTGTCGAAGCAGGCGAAGAGCTCCTGCAGGAAGAACTGCAGGTCGTCGGCGGGCTCTGTCAACTCGAGCCGGCGCAACTGGTGGTTCAGGGACCAGAGCAGGTAATCCCGGGACTCTTTCAGCCCCTCCAGCTCCAGGAGAAAGAACAGAAAGAAAACCTTGTCCTTGGCCCCGTCGAAGCGCTCCAAAAGGCCGGTCAGGCGTTCCCGGACGGCGTTGTAATCGTCGATCGCCGCCAGGTCGCCCGCCTTTTCCGGCTGCCCGGGCTGCCCCTCCCCACCCAGGCGGTCTCGAATTTCGCCCAGAAGGGTACGGTCCAGACTGAAGACCAGGTCGGCGTACTCACCGTCCATGTGCAGGCTGAATTTGCTGTACCAGGGCCCGGTATCGAGGCAGTGAGTCCAGAAATCGAGATTGGCCGTCAGGGAGCGGCGCAAGAGGAGGGTGTAGCGTCTGTGGAGATCCTCCGGCACCTGAGGCGGCTCGAAGAGGGGTATCAGCTTCTTCATCAGGTTTGATGCCCTGATCAGCATCGGGTTTTCGGCGTTGAGGCGTTTCTCCAGGAGATCCAGTGCCGCGGCAAGCAGCACCGGCGGGCAGACGGTCGCTTCTTCAGCGCCGTCCGGCGGCGCGCCGGCTGCCATACTTCCGAGGTTGAGCAGGAAATCCGTCAGGTTGGTCAGCAGCCGGAAGTGCTCCGCCGGCGCCTGCTCTTTTTCCAGGAGAGCTTCCAGAAGACCGAGCAGGTCGATCAAAGCGCGCTCCGCATCTTCCCCGGCGCGGCTGTAGAACCAGAGATCATCGAGCATGATGCGGCGTAGTGAACCCACCCGGTCGGAGGTGCCGCCGTTTTCCAGATCTGCCAGCAATGATTTCAGCCGCTGGTTTATACCGTAATGGGAGGCTGTGATAGTGGTAAGATAGGACATGTCCTTCATCTGCTGCTGCTGCTTACTGTGCTGTCAGGAAGGCGAAGAAGATGCTTCATCGCTCTAGCTGTCGCTTACTGCAGGAATCATCGCCAAATACCGACCACGGGCCAAGGAAACGTACCCCCCCCAAAAAAAGGGGGGGGGGATCCTGCCTGGATTTTCCTTGCTTTCACTTTCTAAAAATCTCATATTTAACGATAGGTTCCTACGGAAAGGGAGGATTCATGAGCCGGCTGAAGAATATGAAAAATCCACCTGCGGCCGTCCTGAGCGGAATGCGCGGCGTGCTAATTACGCTAGCTGCTGTCTGTTTGCTGTTGTCGTTCGCTTCGCTCGGCGGTTGCCGGGGAGGGGGAGGGCCCGACGCCGCCAGCTCGGCGACCTGGACCCCGGAAAAACCGTCCCTGGCCGTGGAGGCCCTGCGGGTCAGCCGGGGAATTTTACGGGAATACATCGCGGCCGCGGGTGTAACCCGGGGCGTCAATGAAGCCTACCTGGTCGCGGAGACCCAGGGCATCATCCAAAGCGTTGATTTCTCACTGGGGGACCGGGTTGAGGCGGGCCGGCTGCTGCTCAAGGTGGATGCGAGCCTCCTGCGTCTGCAGGTGGAGCAGGCGGAGCAACAGGCCGAAACGGTACGCATCGAACTGGATGCCCAGGAAACTCTTTACTCAAGCGGCAATACCTCTTTGTTGAATCTCACCCGGGTTCGGGGCGCCGCGGGGACCGCGGCTTCCGCCCTGGAGCGCGCCCGCAAGGCCTATGCGGACGCCTTCCTGCGCTCTCCCATTTCAGGCTATGTTGCCGCCAAGAACGAGGCGGCGGCGGTGGGAAACCTGCTGACCCCGGGTACGCGGGTGGCGCGGATCGTGGATATCTCCTCCCTCACGTTGGAGGTGGGGGTGGGGGAGAGGGAGGTCAGCCTCATCGCTACCGGGGCTCCCGCCTATATCAGTATCCCTGCGGTCTGCGACGAGGAGCTCAGCGGCAAGGTGACCGCCGTGGCTGCGGGGAGCGATCCCCTCACCGGGAGCTACGCCGTGCAGGTCGCCTGGCCGAATTGCGAGGGTGAGCGTATCCGGTCCGGCATGTCCGCCTCCGTGCGCATCCGCACCCGGGAGGACACGCCGGTTGTGCTGATCCCCACCTCGGCGATCCTGAGGCAGCAGGGGGAAGCGGCGGTGATGACCGCTGTGGAGGGAAAAGCCGTGCTCAAAACAGTGGAAACCGGGGCCGGCGTGGGCAACCGCACCGAAATCATCTCCGGGCTGCAGGAGGGTGATGTCCTGATCATTACCGGGCTGACCACCCTGGCGGACGGAGAGGAAGTGGTTCCCACTATCAGGGGAGAAAGCGGGACCTGGCGGTGAAAACAGGAAAATTTTCCGTCGACAACTCGGTGCTGGTAAACATCCTCATGGTGACCCTCCTGATTCTGGGCGCCTTCAGCGTCACCAGGCTGCCGCGGGAGCAGTTCGCGGAAGTGCCCTTTTTCTGGGCCAATATCGTGGTACCCTATTCCGGGGCCTCGGCGGAGGACGTCGAGAAAAGCGTTACCGTTAAAATCGAGAACGCCTTCCAGGGACTGAAAAAGGTCAAGCAGATCTCCTCGGTCTCCCAGGAAGGCCTGGCCCTGGTACGGGTGGAGTTTGAGGATGGAATCTCCAACAACGAGTTCGCCCGCCTCTTCCAGGAGGTGCAGACCAGGGTCGGCAATGTCGACCTGCCGGAGGGTACCCTGGATCCCGATATCGATGATTTCTCCTCCTCCGACTTTTTGCCGGTGATCGAGGTCATTGTTTCCGGCAGCGCGGAGTTCTCCCTAATGGACCGCACCGCCCGGCTCCTGCGGGACCGGCTCCTCGCCGTGGAGGGTGTTTCGGGAATCGATCTGGTGGGCGCCAGGGACGCCCGCATTGCCGTATCCGCCCGGCAGGAACGGCTGGAGTCGCTGGGCATCTCCCTGGATGAGCTGGTGGCGGCTATCCGCCAACGTTCAGTAGACGTGCCGGGCGGCACCCTGCAAGAGATGAGCCGGGAGTACCTGCTGCGTACCCTGGGAGAGCTCGAGGAGATTCGGGAGTTCGAGCGCCTGATCGTGCGCAGCAGCAGCAGCAGCAGCAGCTCGAGCGAGGCGGGGAGCGGGGTGGTACGTCTGGGCGAGGTCGCCGATGTGCGGGAGGAGTACGATCCCGACGCCGTGCAGGTCCGTTTCAATGGCAAGCAGGCGGTGCTGCTGCGCATCGAGAAGGTGACCCGGGGCAATTCCTTCGCGGTCATTGACGGGGTCAAAAAGGAAATCGACGGTTTCAGCGCGACCCTGCCCGCCGGTTTGGAGCTTACCCTTTTCAACGATTCCACCGTCCAGATCC
>Ga0272442_10005499_pt1 | contig 16911 bp, 16 predicted proteins | sample SSMForm2O_FD_200262 | JGI IMG/M metagenome (GOLD analysis project Ga0272442, IMG submission 200262) | Marine sediment archaeal communities from Little Sippewissett salt marsh, Falmouth, MA, United States - SSM-Form-2O | ecosystem: Environmental > Aquatic > Marine > Wetlands > Sediment ... | reverse complement strand
CGGTCCCTCCTAAAAATCATGTACGACGCTCCGGGAGACAGGGCATTTCTCTACAAGAATCACGGTATCGACCTTCAGTCCGTTCTGGACTTGAAAGTGGCCGTACTCCTTCTCCAGTATGAAAAGAGAGACCTGGCCTCGGTCCTGAGGGAAACCCTCAATTTCGAGGCCGGGAAGTCGAAGAAGAGGTATCAGAAGTATAACTGGAACAGACGGCCGCTGGACCGGGACGCGATCGACTATGCGCTTCAGGATGTCATCTATCTCTTCGAGCTGAAGCAAAAGCTGCTCTCGCACATAATAGGGAGGGGACTCCTTGATAGTTTTATTTTGAAAAACCTGCAGGTTCAGAACAAGCCGCACCGGTACAATACCACGCCGAAGCTCCTGCTGTCCGGAAGGTTCTTGGGATTGTCGAAGTCGGAGCAGCGGGTCTTCGAGCAGCTTTTCCGGATAAGGGAGGAAACCGCCAGACGTCTGAACAGGCCCCCCAACGCCATATTACAAAACGAGCTGCTCTTCAAGCTGGCCGCGGAGAAAATCCCGATTACCGGTACGATCCTGGGGAAGAGGGTCCCGGCCACGGCAAGGGCGGGGATCGTCGAGGATATAAACGGAGTTCTCTCCGGGAAATAAGGGGACATGTCGCTTCTATGAAAAAATAGTGTAACTTCTTTTCACTGGATTCGGCTGAATATGGTCTTTCCTGATTAAATGAGCATGCCCCCCGTACAGTCCACGACCGCTCCGTTGATATTGTCCGATTTATCCGACAGGAGGAACGTAACGAGCCAGCCGATCTCCTCGGGCTCGGCCCACCGTCCGAGTGGGAGGCGGTTCCTGTAATACGCCCTGGTTTCCTCGTTCGCGAGCTTGTCCGCGTTCAGCGGCGTGGCGACGAATCCGGGAGCCACGCCCGATACGACGATACCGCGGCCCGAAAGCTCCCGCGCGAGGACCCGCGTGAGCATGTTTATTCCGGCCTTGGCAGTGGCGTAGTGGCCGTGACCGCTCGTGCTGACCTGGAAGGCGGATTTCGATGATATGTTGACGATCTTTCCCCTGCGGCCCTCTTCTATGATGTGCCGGGCGATCCGCTTGCAGAGCATGTACGGCCCGTTGAGATTGACATCCATCACGCGTTTCCAACTATCGTCTTCCATGTCGATCAGGTCCTCGGTCGGCCATATTCCCGCGTTGTTCACGAGCAGGTCTATCTTTTCGAGCTCTCCGCACACGGTTTCGATCATCGCGTCCAGGTCCTTTGCCTTTGAAACGTCCCCGTATACGGCCATGCATCTCGTGCCGAAACGATTGTTGAGATCTTTCACGAAATCACGAACCGCGTCTTCATCGACGATGAAGTTTACGGCAACATTGACGCCCTCTTCGGCAAGGCAGGTCGAGATCCCGGCCCCGATTCCGGTACCACCGCCTGTTACGATTGCCGTTTTCCCCTTCAGATTCAGCTCCATATCGGTACCCTCCGGTTTTTTCCCGTACCCCGTTAAACAGTGCGGAAAGCATCCTAACATATTAGTGATTGATAGTAAAGGGGAAGACACGGCGCCTGGGAGTTTAAGGACGGGACCGGGGAAGCGCCCCGGTCCCGGTGTTGATTCGAGTTATGAGACTATTTCTTCAGCCACACCATCATATCGCGGAGCTTCTTGCCCACCTTTTCGATGAGATGCTCCTGACTCATCTTCTTCATCTTGTTGTACACGGGCCTGTTCGCCTGGTTTTCCAGTATCCACTCGCGCGCGAATTCGCCGGTCTGCACCTCGCGGAGGATTTTCCGCATCGTGCAGCGGACGTTCTCGTCGATGACACGGGGGCCGCGCGTGTAGTCGCCGAACTCGGCCGTGTTGCTGATCGAGTAACGCATGAGGGACATACCGCCCTCGTTCATGAGGTCGACGATGAGCTTCATCTCGTGCATGCACTCGAAGTAGGCGATCTCGGGCTGGTAGCCCGCTTCAACCAGGGTTTCGAAACCGGTCTGGATGAGCGCGGTCACTCCTCCGCACAGGACCGCCTGCTCGCCGAACAGGTCGGTTTCGGTTTCTTCCTTGAACGAGGTCTCGATCACGCCCGCGCGGGTCGCGCCGATGCCGCGTGCATAGGCGAGCGCGTTGTCTCTAGCCTTGCCCGATGCGTCCCGGTACACGGCGATGAGACTAGGAACCCCCTTGCCCTCCTCGTACATCCTTCGCACGAGGTGACCCGGACCCTTGGGCGCTATCATGATGACGTCCACGCCGTCAGGCGGAACGATCTGCTCGTAGTGGATGTTGAAGCCGTGCGAGAACACGAGGGTATTCCCCTTTTTCAGATTCACACCGACTGACGCCCCGTACACCCGCGCCTGGATCTCGTCGGGCAGGAGCATATGTATGAAGTCGGCTTTCTTGGCGGCCTCTTCGGCTGAAAGGGGCGAAAACCCGTGCTTCTTTGCCAGTTTCCAGTTATCAGTGCCCTCGAGCTCGGATATAATGACCTCGAGACCGGAATCCCGCAGGTTCTGGGCCTGTGCGTGGCCCTGGCTTCCGTATCCCAGTATTGCCAGGGTTTTTCCCTTCAGATTGGAGAGGTCGGCATCCTTATCGTAGTACATCTTCGGCATGTTTTTTTCCTCCGGAAAAGTTGAAGAATAGTACTATAGAAAATAATCTTCGTCAATTCATGATTCGGGCGTATATTTTTTACCTCGCACGTTCCCGTGAGCATGACCCCGGAGCGAACCTCCACGCGAAAAAAGGGGCCCGTATGGACAAAAAGAGTGAATTTATCCGGATATTGGACGAGCTTTACGGCGGAGGAAATGACACCACGGAAGCGCAGGTTGCACGCTACCGCGGGCTCCGCGACCGGTACCGGGCGGCCTTCAATACGGACGATGATATACACCTCTTCAGTTCGCCCGGAAGGGCCGAGCTGAGCGGGAACCACACGGACCATAACGGCGGGATGGTGCTTGCCGCGAGTATTACTCTCGACTCGGTTGCCGCGGTTTCTAGGACTGATTCCGGGGTAATTACCCTCGATTCGGAGGGATTTCCCGCTCCCTTTGTCGTGGATACCGCGGACCTGGAAAAGAAAGAAAACGAGCATGAAACGACGGCCGGCCTCATTCGCGGGATCTCGGCCTGTTTCAGGGAGCGGGGACGTACGATCGGCGGTTTCAACGCGACCGTTACGAGCAGTGTCGGGATCGGATCGGGGCTCAGCTCCTCGGCATCGATCGAGGTGCTTCTCGGCAGCGTGCTGAACGAGCTCTACAACGGGGGGAGGATCAGCCCCATGGAGATCGCCCTGGCCGGTCAGTACGCCGAGAATGTTTATTTCAACAAGCCCTCGGGCCTCATGGACCAGATAGCATCGGCTTACGGGGGTATCGTTTCCATCGACTTTCAAGACCTCCAGAGCCCCGCGGTGGAGCGCGTATCCTTCGATTTTACCGCATCCGGATACTCCCTGCTCGTGGTGGAAACAGGTGACGATCACGCGGATCTCACGGATGATTACGCCTCCATTTTTCAAGAGATGAAAGCGGTTGCCGGGAAACTCGGTGTCGAGACGTGCAGGGAGATAGACATGACGAGGCTGCTGGATAATATCCCTGTTTTGCGCGGAGAGCTTTCCGACAGGGCCCTGCTGCGCGCCTATCACTTCATATCCGAGAACAGCCGGGTCCGCATGCAGACAGAGGCTTTGAAGAGAGGAGATTTAAACGGTTTTATCAAGCTTGTCAGTGAATCCGGACTTTCGTCCGCCCTGTACCTCCAAAACACGTACAGTACACGCAGGCCGGAACGGCAGGGTATACAGGCAGCGTACGCACTTACGGACCGCTTCATCAAGGATAGAGGGATCGAGGGAGGTTTCAGGGTCCACGGCGGAGGTTTCGGGGGTACGGTTCTCGTCATTCTGCCGGTGAAAGCGGTCGGCGAATATATTCGGTTTATGGAGAGCGCTTTCGGGAGCGGCTGTGCGCTCACGCTTCGTATCAGGTCCAGGGGCGCGTTTTGCCTGGGTCGGTCTTCCTTATCAGATTTGTCTTGACGCTCCTCGCGCTTTGAGCGCACTTTAGGCACGGCCAAGGGGCCGCAACGCAAACCCGGTACACGGCATGAGGCTTCATAAATGAAGGACATTATCGGAGAAATTCTGCAGGCGGAAAATGATGTGGAGCAGGGCCTGCAGGAGGCACGAACAGAGGCGGGCCGCATCAAGGCGGAATCCGAAAGAAAAGCCGATGACATTATCTCGGAAGCCCGGCGGAAAGCGCAGAAACTTGTGCAGGATGCCGTGGAAAAGGCACGGCGGGAAGCTGGAAAAAAAAGGGAAGAAGCTTTAAAGAAGGCCGAAGAGGAGGCCGTCGGAAAAGCCGGGGAACTGAAAGACATCGATCGTATCGTCGATCGTATCGTGGATATGATTGTCCGATATCACGGCGGGGGGCGGTAAATGACGTCGCCTGTTCGACGGTACGGCTTTATTAATGCAAAGCTCAGGGCTCGTCTCTCCAAGCTTCTTTCTGATGAGGTTTTCAAGCGGCTCATCGCCGCCGTAACCCTCGAGGAATCTTTCGGAATACTGCGATCGACTCCCTACGATACCCTGGAAGACCTGTACAATAAATCGGGCGACCTGAAGGCCGGAGAGCTCGATTTGTTTACACGGGAGATCGGCCTGTACAGCGAGCTCAGGAAGTATGTGTCCGGCGATCTCCTGCACGTAATCAACAGCCTACTGGTGTACTACGAAACCGAGAACCTGAAAAACGCGGTAAGGGTGTATTTTGATGCTCGGGTGAGGGGAGGGTCCGCGGACGAGGGAGTACGGTACCTCTATAAGGAACGGATAGTGAGCGACCTGCCCTTCGAAGAGATCGCCCGGGCGGAAGATATCGACTCGATCCTCCGGCTGGTTTCCGACACACCCTACAGCACCGTTTTCGAGGAAAACAGGGAGGCGATCGCGGAGACCCTCTTCACTTTCGAGATCGGACTCGACCGCTTTTACTACTCCAACCTCATGTCGAGCATCGAACCGCTTGGAACACGGGACAGGAAGACGGCCATGCGGCTGTTCGGCATAGAGATCGATCTTCTCAATATCAACTGGATCATTCGCTTCAAGACCTATTACGACCTTCCCGCGGACCGGGCCCTGTCACTTGCCTTTCCTCACGGCGCTACAATCGGCATGAAGGAGCTCCGCGACGCGTACGCCGCTCAGGACGTGACCGCTCTTCTTCACGGTGTAATCAGAAAGAAATATCCGGCCCTCGCCACACTGCTTTCAACCGAGGCCGCGGACATATTTTCCCGCCTCCTCCTTATCGAGCGGCTTCTGGAACAGATACTGCTGTACGAAGTCAGAAAAATCCTCTCCGGCTACCCCTTTACCATAGGAATCCTGCTGGCGTATTTCATACTGTATAAAAACGAGATAAGGCTCGTGCGAAAGATACTGAACGCAAGGCTCTACGGCCTGCCCGGAGAACGTATGAGGGGTATGCTCTGAATGTTCACCACGCCCATGATACAGGTACTCGCGGTCGTGCTCAATCGTGACCTCGACCTCGTTACGGAAGAGCTCCTGGGGCAGGGTGTAATGCATTTTCTCGACGTGTCCACGGTTGAGGACCGCTGGTCCGATCAGATGCATACCTTCAACCCGAAGGTTCCCTTCAGCAGAATCGCGGAAACGCGAAAACGCGTCGAAACACTTCTCGGAATGGGTGGAAAGCATCACGGGAACGCCGAGGACCGGGAGCTCGATTTGAAGGAGAGGAGGCCCCTGGACCTCGACGAGGAAAACGCTAAAATAAACGGAATATCGGCGGAGCTGGAGCACATAGATGAAAGAGTAAACCGGGTCCGCCGCGATATATCGGGTTTCGAGGAAATAAACCGCCAGTTCCGGGTTTACGACACGGGGCTGGGTGAAGATGCGCTGAAGGACCGCTATTCGTTCATTTCCATGCGTTTCGGAACCGTTCAGAGGGCACGCGGGCCGGCACTGAAGGAAATGCTCTCAGCTCTTCCCTCCGTGCTTCTCCCCATAAGCGAGAGGGAAGACAGTGCCCAGTACATGCTCGTTTCGATGAAACGGGACCGGGAAGCGGTGGATGAGGCGCTCACTTCTTCGGGATGGGAGGAGACCCCCCTCGATTCGGAGACCCGGAACATGGAATCCGACGTGTCGACGGACCTTGGTCAGAAAATCGAGGGATTAAAAACAGAGCGCATCCGACTCGAGGAAGAGAGGGCCGGGGTCCTCGCGGACCATGCCGGTGAGCTCTTCGAACTGTGGCGGCAGCTCAGGATAAACGAGCTCTTTTACAAGATACAGACTTATTTCAAACGGACCTCGAGAACGGCGGTGTTTTCCGGGTGGCTTCCCGAAGAGGCGCGCGGCCGTTTCGTGGATACCATAACCGAAAAGACCGGGGGGCGCTGTTATATCGAGTGGCATGAGCCCCGTGATATCGAGGAGAGGGGTATACAGCCTCCCGTACAGTTCAGGAATCCGAAAATACTGACGCCTTTTCAGATGCTCGTTACGAATTACGGTATTCCCGAATACGGTACCATCGATCCGACGCCCTTCGTCATGTTCACCTATCTCGTCATGTTCGGGCTCATGTTCGCGGATGTGGGGCAGGGGATCGTTCTGGCTCTGGTCGGCTTCCTCGGGGTGCTTGCGCTCGGGAGTAGAAAGACAGGGCTTCGCAATCTTTTCACGCTCATAACCTGGTGCGGTTTTTCATCCGTGGTATTCGGCGCCCTTTTCGGATCGTACTTCGGCTTCGCGTGGATAAGGCCGGTATGGTTCGATTTTCACGGTGTTGTTTCAGGCCATGCTCACGGACCATCCCTGGTCAACGACCTGTTCGATATTCTGGAGATATCGCTCATATTCGGATTTTTCGTCATAGGCATGGGTCTCGTATTCAACTGGATCAATCTCGTGATCAGGAAACGCTGGGGAAGTCTCCTGCTCGATAAGGGCGGCATTGCAGGGGGCTGGATATACGCCGGCGGCGTATACACGGCATTTTTCCTTGTGAAGCACGGATATAAAAAATTGCCGGGATCGGAACTGCTCCTCCTCCTTGTGGGCATTCCGGCCCTGCTCCTCTTTTTCAAGCATCCGCTCCTCCTCCTTTTCAGGAGGGAGGGGGGAGCGAAGTTGAGTGCGTTCACGCCGATCACCTTCCTTATGGAGGGTATTGTGGAGCTCCTGGAGGTGTTCAGCGGCTACCTGTCAAACACGCTTTCGTTTATGCGAGTCGCGGGGTTCGGTATCGCTCATGTGAGTCTCATGACCTCATTTTTCCAGCTCGCCCGTATGGCGTCCGGCGGGGGTACGGTGGGCAGGAGCCTCCCGGCCATGGTTATACTCGTGGCGGGCAATGTCCTGGTCATAGGCCTGGAGGGTCTGTCCGCAGGGATACAGTCGCTCAGGCTCAACTATTACGAGTTCTTTACGAAATTCTTCAGCGGGTCGGGTAAATTGTACGCGCCCATTTCTCTGAGAAGCCGAGATGGTTGAGTTTGTATAGTGGGTATATTCAGAGCGGGATGTTTTTCCCGTTTCAACAGTTGACGTGAAACGTGATGGAGGAAGAGAATGATGGATGATGCAGGTAAAAGACTGAGAAAGAGGATATGCATGAGCGTAGCGGTCCTCTTCGCCATGCTGATCATTGTGAGCATGTTTGCCGTTGTCGGTGTTTTCGCGCAGGAGAACGGTACGGAAACAGTGGAGGTAATGGCCCCGATGACGCCTGAGAAGGCCACGGTTTCAAAGTTCGCCTTTATCGCCGCGGCCGTCGCCTTCGGGCTCGGCGCTCTCGGAGCGGGACTCGCCATCGGAAACGTGGGGTCGGCAGCCATGGGGGCGGTTGCGGAGAAACCGGAAATAGCGGGGCAGGCGCTTATTTTCGTGGCGCTCGCCGAGGGGCTCGTTATCTTCGGATTCATAACCGCGCTCATGATACTCGGCAAGGTGTGATGCATGAAATATTTCATCATCGGCGATGAGGACGCGGTGCTGGGATTCGGGCTGGCCGGCGTGCAGGGAAGAGTCGCACGAACGGCACAGCAGACGAATGACGCGTTCGAGGACGCCCTTGCCGACGAGGAAACCGGAATCATAATCATGACGGAGCGCGCCGCCGATATGATCAGGACCGTGGTTGACGCTTACGTCTTTTCCGAACGGTTTCCGCTTATCGTCGAAATCCCGGACAGACGCGGGATGGACAGGGAACGTCCCGGTATCAGGGACCTTGTGAATACGGCGATAGGAATCAAACTGTAAGATGATGAATCGGAGCGTATATGCCGAACTCGGATGAGAGAGTGCCCGTTTCCCTGGAGAAGGGACGGGATGACCTTATAAGCGGTATTCAGAACGAAGCAAGGCAGGAGGCGGAAAAAATCATAGCGGATGCCCGCGCACAGGGAGTGCAGAGGGTAAAACAGGCGGAAACACGGGCGCAGTCCATCCTGACGGGTGCCGGTGAAAAGGCCCGCGATAGGGCGGAGTCCGAAAGAAAAAGGATACTCTCCGGGCTGAATGTCGAGATTAATCGGTATCAACTGCAATGCAGGGAGCACCTGCTTCAGGAGATAAGGGACAGGACTGTCGGGTTGCTTTCAAAAATGGTTCATGATTCCGGGTACCGGGATATTCTCCTCGGCTGGATCGTGGAGGCCGCCGTCGGGCTCGGTGCGGACAGTGCATTCGTCAATACATCCGCATCCGAGCTTCCGCTCATCGACCCGCGCCTCCTTCGTGAGGCGGAGGGGGAAATTAAGCGGATTACCGGGAAATCTGTCGGACTTTCCCTGTCGCAGGACCGGCCGCTTACGGATCAGGGCGTAGAGCTCATTTCCGCTGACGGAAGGACCGCTTTCAACAACCAGGTGTCCAAGAGGATTGCTCGGAATGAATCGCGGATACGTGAGATGATTTACAGTACAGTAGAAGGATTTTAGGAATTGGCGGCTCATTTATGAAGAGAATCATCGGCGAGGTGGACAGGGTAAACGGACCGGTTATTAACGCACGGGGAATCACGGACGCCCGCATGTACGAGCTCGTCATGGTGGGTGAGGACAGCCTCGTGGGCGAGGTCATCAAGCTCGAAACCGACAATGCCGTTATCCAGGTCTATGAGGATACCACGGGTATAGCTCCTCTGGATTCAATATACGGATCGGGTATGCCGCTCTCCGTTGAGCTGGGTCCTGGAATAATCGGAACCATATACGACGGTATTCAGAGGCCGCTCGAACGGATTCGCGATATCTCGAACCAGTACATCGAACGGGGCGTTCACGTTCCATCCCTGAGCAGGGACCGGCGTTGGGGTTTCGAGCCGGACACGAAAACTCTTCAGTCTGTTGAGAACGGAGAGGTTATAAAAGGAGGCTCGGTACTCGGAACCGTACGCGAGACCGAGCGGGTCGAGCACAGGATACTCGTACCGCCCGACATGGAGGGGACGCTCGACTATCTCGCGCCGGCGGGCGAATACGTAATCGAGGATGAAATCGCCCGTCTGAAAACGCGGGAGGGCATGCACCGGCTCTCGCTCATGCACCGCTGGGCCATACGGCGGCCGCGGCCCGTTCGGAAGAGGCTTCCTCTCAGCACCCCCCTCATTACGGGCCAGCGCGTTATAGATACGCTTTTCCCGGTGGCAAAGGGGGGGACCGTCGCGATACCGGGCGGTTTCGGAACCGGCAAGACCATGACACAGCAGGCCCTGGCTAAGTGGTGCGACGCGGATATTATCGTGTACATAGGGTGCGGCGAGCGGGGCAACGAGATGACCGATGTATTGAAGGAGTTTCCCGGTCTTGTCGATCCGCGAACCGGAAAGACGCTGATGGAGAGGACCGTTCTCATCGCGAACACATCCAACATGCCCGTATCCGCGCGTGAGGCGAGCATCTACACGGGCGTTACCGTCGCGGAATATTTTCGGGACCAGGGGTATCACGTTGCGGTCATGGCCGATTCCACCTCGAGGTGGGCGGAGGCGTTGCGGGAGCTGTCGGGCAGGATGGAGGAGATGCCCGCCGAGGAGGGTTTCCCCGCATACCTGCCTACGCGCGTGGCGGAGTTCTACGAGCGGGCCGGATATATGGATACGCTTTCCGGGAAGGAGGGGTCGGTCTCCATTATAGGAGCAGTCTCGCCGCCGGGCGGCGATTTTTCGGAACCCGTTACCCAGCACACGAAGCGGTTCGTCCGCTGTTTCTGGGCGCTCGACAGGGGACTTGCCAACGCCCGCCACTATCCGTCCATATCGTGGATCGAAAGCTACAGCGAATACCTGCTCGACATCGAACCCTGGTGGGAAGAAAACATCGGGGAGGGCTTGAGTGAAGACAGGAAGGAGATTATGGAGCTGCTCCTGAAGGAGGTAAAACTCCAGCAGGTCGTCAAGCTCGTGGGTCCCGATGCGCTTCCGGACAGCCAGAGGTTCATTCTCGAGGTCTGCACGCTCTTCAAGAACGGCTTTCTCCAGCAGAACGCTTTCGACGACATAGACCGGTACTCGACCGTGGAAAAACAGGTAAGAATGCTCAGCATAATTTTGAAGTTCTGGCGGCGGGGGTCCGAGGCCATCAGGAGAGGGGCCACCCTCGGCAAGCTCAAACGGTTGAAGGTATACGGTGATATTGTAAAGATGAAGTTTACCGTACCTAACGACGACCTGAGCTTCCTGGATAAAATAGAGGCCCGTCTCGAGCGCTCCATGGATCAGATGGAGAGTATCTATGCGTGATAAAAATACGGTAGACAGGACCCTGCTGAGCGGTCGGGAGTATATCGGTGTCAGCTCCATTGACGGTCCCCTGATTTATGTAAAGAAGACACACCCGGTCGGGTATCGGGAGCTCGTTGAATGCGCGGATGATACGGGCGCCGAACGTCTCGGCCTCGTGCTCGAGACTTCGAATGATGTGGTCGTGGTGCAGGTCTTCGAGGGAACGTCCGGTCTCACCATACCGAAGACGCGGGTGAGGTTCACGGGCGAACCCCTCCGTATTCCGGTGTCCAGATCCATGCTCGGCAGGATTTTCAACGGGCTCGGACGGCCCATAGACGGGGGGCCCCCGCAGAGAGGGGAAGCGCTCATAGACGTAAACGGCAAGCCCATCAACCCGACGGCACGCGCATATCCCCGCGATTTCATCCAGACAGGCATTTCGGCCATTGACGGGATGAATACCCTCATCAGAGGCCAGAAACTTCCCATTTTTTCAGGAAACGGGCTTCCGCACAACGAGCTTGCCGCGCAGATCGCGCGGCAGGCAAAGATACGCGGACAGGAGTCCGGGTTCGCCTGTGTTTTCGCCGCGATGGGAGTGAAGCACGATGTCGCACAATTCTTCATCCGTTCCTTCGAGGACTCGGGCGTGCTCGAGAACGTGGCGCTCTTCCTCTCTCTGGCGGACGACCCGTCCATAGAGCGCCAGATTACGCCTCGCACGGCGCTGACACTGGCGGAGCATCTCGCTTTCAGCGAATCCATGCACGTTCTCGTTATTATGACCGACATGACGAACTATTGCGAATCCCTGCGGGAGATATCCACGCTCAGGGGCGAGATCCCGTCGAGGAAGGGCTATCCCGGCTACCTGTACTCGGACCTCGCCGAGGTCTACGAACGATCGGGAATGATCGAGGGGTGCGAGGGATCGATCACGCTTCTCCCCATACTCACCATGCCCAACGACGATATATCCCATCCCGTTCCCGATCTCACCGGGTACATTACGGAGGGACAGATCGTGTTTGAGCGGGAGATGCACGGGAGGGGTATCTATCCGCCGGTGGCCGGACTTCCCTCGCTGTCGAGGCTGATGAAAGACGGAATAGGGGAGGGAATGACGCGGGAAGATCATCCTCATCTCGCGAGCCAGCTCTTTGCGGCCTACAGTTATGTCAAGGACGTACGGAACCTCGCCTCCGTTATAGGCGAGGAGGAGCTCACCCCTCTGGATCACAACTACCTCGAATTCGGCGAGAAGTTCGAGAAGTCGTTTATCTCCCAGCGGATGGATGAAAACAGGGACATCGAGCAGACGCTGGAGCTCGGTTGGGAAGCGTTGCGCTCCCTGCCCGTGGAAGAGCTGCACCGGGTGACGGAGGAAGAGATCGAGAAATACTACGAGGGAGGGGGGATTTAGCAAAGCCGATGCCGAGAACGAATACCGCTCCCACCAAGACGAACCTTCTGAAGATGAGGGACGAGCTGAAGTTCGCGGAGCTCGGATACGAACTGCTCGACCAGAAGAGGAACATACTCGTCATTGAGCTCCTGACCATGGTGGACCAGACCGTTGAGCATCAGGCCAGGATAGAGGAGGGGCTGGCAAAGGCCTACAGGACACTCGAGGAGGCGGTCCTTTCCATGGGGAAGCTCGGGGTGAAAAACCTCGCCTCCGCTGTAAATATCAAGACCGATATCCAGTTGAGAACGAGAAAGGTCATGGGTGTAACCCTGCCCATCGTCAATACCGATTTCAAGGAGCGGGCTCCCTACTACAGCCCCATGGGAACGAGTTTCTGGATCGACAGCGCGCTCGTGGAATTCAAGAACGTTCTCCGTATCATGGGAAAGCTTGCCGAGCTGAAGATTTCCGTGGTGCGGCTGGCGAACGAGGTGAAGAAAACCATCAGGAAGGTGAACGCGCTGGAGAAAATTGCTATTCCCGAGTTGAAGGATACAGTATCATATATCCAGAATCGCCTCGAGGAAACGGAGCGCGATATGTTCACGCTCATGAAGATGATAAAGGAGCGGCTCGATAAAAAGGGCCGCTCGTCCGCCTGAAATCCCGTTCATACTCGGTGTTGAACGAGTCGGCGGGATCCGCGGGTGGTTGCTGAATCTTACACTGGATTGAGTGGATGGCCGGACCTATAAACAACATCATGGTGTACATAGACGGCAGCGAGGAATCGATGGCGGCCGCCCATTACGCGATAGCCCTGGCTTCCTCCACGAGATCGAGGCTCGAGGCCTTTTACGTGATAAACACCAAGGCCCTGAACGATCTTGTCAAAGCGCGGATATTCCTCCAGGAAGAACAGCTCGACTATGAGCACGATTTGCGTGAGGACGCGGAACGGTACCTGAAACACGTGGGCGAACTCGCGCAGAAGAAGAACGTTCGAATCGATGCGGCAAAGGCTGTGGGAAACGTGCATCAGGAGATCGTAAAGAGGGTGAAGGAAAGGGAGATAGACCTTCTCGTCATCGGAGAGCTTTCACATATCAGGAGCAGGCGGGACGAGTTCTATGATGAAACGGAACGCGCGATGCGGGCCGTTTCCTGTTCAGTTCTTATCGTGAAGGACGAAGACCGGGCGTGGGAACTTTACAGCGGATTGTAACGGATAGGAACCGCGCGCGATAAATAAACGTACAATTTACTCAGGTGGGGATTTCATGGCACTAGTCGATCTGATTAAAAAGGATGTCGTCAAGGTACCGCTCGTTTCGCAAACCAAGCCGGAGATTATCGATGAGCTCATCGATATCCTCTACAACGCCTCGAGGATCAAGGACCGGGAAGACGTTCGCGAGGCGATCAACAAGCGGGAGGAGCTGGGCAGCACGGGTCTCGAGTTCGGTATCGCCGTCCCCCACGCAAAAACGAATGCCGTGGGAACCCTGACCGTTGCCATAGGAATTTCTCCGGCGGGGGTGGATTTCGACGCGCTCGACGGAAAGCCGTCTAAGCTCTTCTTCCTCATTCTGGCGGCCCCGAACCAGTCGGGTCCCCACATCGAGGCCCTTGCGGAGATAGCCAAGCTCTCCAAATCAAGGACCTTCCTGACCGCGCTCATGAACGCGAAGTCGGCCGACGAGGTCCTCGATCTCTTCCGCCTCGACTGACGTGCTTTTTCCACTATAATCCTGCGGGTCTGATCACGACCTTCAGCGCCTCCCGGTTTTTAATCATTTCGATGCCCTTGAAGAAATCCTCGATACCGAGCACGTGTGTGATAAGCTTGCCCGTGCTGATCCCGCCTCCGGCGAGCATGAGCATCGCCTCGTAGTGGTCCCTGGCGGTCGAGTCCGATGCGCCGAAAACGGAAATCTGTCCGTAGTGAATGGCGTTTACGTCGATGCTCACTTCCGGGTCGGTCTTGGGCACGCTCGCGAAGAGGCTCACGCGTCCCGCTTTTGTTACGATTTTGAAAGCGAGCTTTACAGCCTCGCGCGACGGCGCGGCGTTGACCGCCACATCCACTCCGTTACCACCGGTCAGATCCATGACTGCCTTCATGGGGTCCGTTTCATCCGAGCAGATAACGTGGTCTATTTTGAATGCCTGGGCGAGCTCGTAACGGCGTTTCGAGCGCTGTATCAGTATGGTCCGGGTCGCACCGCGGGCTCTGGCGGCTTCGGCCTGCAGGAGCCCGATGGGGCCGCCCCCGATAACGGCAACGGTGTCCGGAAAGCCGATCCCCGCGAGGTTCTGGCCGTTGGTAACGCAGGCAAGGGGCTCGCATAAGCACCCGGCGTCGAAGTCGAGCCCGTCCGGGAGCTTCATGAGATAGCCGTGCTCCAGGCCGCGCGCCGGTATCTCGAGGTACTCGGCGAACGCGCCGTTTATGAAGGTCCCGATGGGAGCCTTGTCAAGACAGAGGTTGAAGAGCGACCGCATGCACATCCTGCATTTTCCGCAGGGGAGAGTGGTGGAAACCGTCACCCGGTCGCCTTCCTCGAAGCCGTTCGTATTTTTCCCCTTTTTTACCACCGTGCCCGTCATTTCGTGTCCGAGTATGACCGGCGGTTTAATGCTTGCAATACCGATGTTGTAGGCCTTTACATCGGTCCCGCACACGGCACAGGAATGGACCTTTACGATGATGTTGTCGTCTTTCGGCAGGGGCTCGGGTACATCCTCCAGTCTTATGTCGTTTACACCCTCGTATACGATCGCCTTCATGGACACCTCCGATTGCGTTTGAGATAAGCTATGAACAAGGTATATCCTGCGGGCCGCTGGTTCAAGAAAACTCCGCGCCGCTGCGTTTATACAGGCTTCCGCGGAACGGAATGTGACGAGGATCCCTTTTCCCTGTGCATACCCGCGAGATTCTGATATACTTCTGTATCGACGGTTTTGCGCCGCAAGGAGGCGGAAGCACGCCCCTCGGCGCGGGGTGAGTACCGGTGTCCCGTTTTCTCGATATAATAAGCCTCAGTTCCGTGAGCACCCTTACCATTGCGGTGATCGGGGGAATCGTCGCATGCGCCATCATAGCCTTCTTCATCTACCTGCACATGAAGAGCCGCGTGAATCCCTTTGGACGGGCCGAGCATCACATAGAGCGGGGAAGCCTGGACAGGGCCATGGTCCTGCTGGCACTCGAGCTCGACAAGAACCCCGGCAACAGGCAGGCACTCCTGATGCGGGCCGATATAGAGGCGGAACAGGGACGGTACGTGGAGGCGCTTGAGGGCTATTTCCGGCTCATCGGATTGAAGAAACCCGGTGACGGCATCGATACGATGGAGGTGAAACGAAAACTTTTAAAACCCCTCCACGAGCTTCAGAGCCTCTTCGAGCTGCATTCCTTGTGCATGGACATACTGAAAACAATCCCCTCTGATCCCGATGCGCTTTACTACATGGCCCTAATCTATACGGGACAGCTCTATTACAAGGAAGCGGAGAAAATCCTCCTCAGGCTTATCTCCACAGCCCCGCCTAACCACGATGTTCTCTTCCTCTACGGTGTCGTGCTTATCCAGAACGGCCGGTATGGAGATGGGGCGGATTATCTGCAGAGAGCGCGTACGGTCTCCGAAAGTTTACTCTCGGGCCTCGTCCACGGTGCGGCCCTTTACCTGTCCGGGGATTATAAAGGCGCACTCGCTGTCGTGAACGGCCTTCCGGACCTGAAGGATAAGTACGAACGGTCTTCCCAGTACTTCTTCATGCTGAGACTCGGGGCGTTCTGCTGTCATATGCTCGAGCGATACGACGAAGCTCATGAGCGGTTCGACGTTCTCTATAAAATCGCTGTTAGTGGGGAAACGGTGCGGGAGGAGCCGGTCGGGATAGGTCTCTACAACGAGCTCGGTAAATTGAGAGGGAGCGGAGGTAAGGAGAAGAGGGTGGGTATGTCCACGGTTTTTTCGGAGTACTACAGGCTGAAGGAAGTGGCGGTGGAGGAGGGAAGGCTGTCGATGATGAAGGTAAGGCCGTCACAGCCGCGCAACCGTATTCTGGATATAGAGGGCCTATCCCTGGAAACATCCGCTGCGCTGGACCTTGCGCTGTCCGATATCAAGTCGGGAAAGCTGAGAGAAGCGGCGGACCTGATGAAGAGGGTGAGAAAGGAACATCCGGAGGTGCTCGGATTGAAGCGGCTGATAGATCGTATTGAGGAGAGAGCAGGCGCGGCCGGGGACGGGAGGAGCGGAGAGAAGGACGAGAAGCGCAGGTTCGGGCTCGAGGAGTACATCGAAGAGTGGGAAAAATACGGGATCAGGACGCATCAGATAATGTACATAGCGCGGCTTGCAGCCGGAAAGCAGCTCAGTCCGGCCCTGCTCTTCGGCCCGCAGGGGCAGTTTGGGCTTGACGAATAATGGGGTGCTGGATATATTTTTTGAAGCCAAAATATATTTTTAAAGAAAATATATATTTTACGCAATTGGGGGATTGTGTAATGGTAGCACGGCAGACTCTGGATCTGCTTGTGAGGGTTCGAATCCTTCTCCCCCAGAGTGTGGCGCTATCGTCTAGGGGTTAGGACAGGAGATTCTCATTCTTCAAACCGGGGTTCGATTCCCCGTAGCGCTAATTCTACCACACATGTTTAGCATTGTAGCAAGCTCCGTTTACC
>Ga0272442_10005497_pt1 | contig 16912 bp, 14 predicted proteins | sample SSMForm2O_FD_200262 | JGI IMG/M metagenome (GOLD analysis project Ga0272442, IMG submission 200262) | Marine sediment archaeal communities from Little Sippewissett salt marsh, Falmouth, MA, United States - SSM-Form-2O | ecosystem: Environmental > Aquatic > Marine > Wetlands > Sediment ... | reverse complement strand
AACGAGAATCAAACATGCCGACTCCTCCACCTCCTAGCATTGCCATAACCGCAAGCATCACCACAAAGATGAGGGACCCAGCCACCATCAACGTGACATAAAACTCAGCCAGAACTCCCAAAGTGTCAGAAAAACTTTTCAATGCGATGCTTTTTTCCTTCATGTATTCTTGCGTTCGGTTTCTGAGGTACTTCACCAAGTTTCCTCCAGAGTAAACAACTGAAATGAAGCCTTCCAGCATCTCCTTGAATCTTTCAGAAGGGGTTCGTTTGGATGTGGTTTCCAGTGCTGAAATAACGTCGAAGCCGAAAAGCTCCACGTCCCGAATTACGTTTCTTGCCACCTTAGAGACCGATAACGTGGAGTCAATTTGTGCTAGGGAACGCCAAATAAAGTCCGGAGGCACACCTGCCCCAGCCAAAATGGACATGTACCCTGTTGTGAAAGGCAGTTCATCTTCCATGTCCCTCTTCAGGCTGTCTGCCCTGTAAGTTGGGTAAATATAGAACGCTATCACCGTTAAGGCTCCAGCAAACAAGCTTACTCCCAATCCGAAGAGAATCGACAAAACGAGAGACAACTTGAAGACGAGAAACAGAAGCGCTGGAACCAAAATCATAACCAAAGCGGACATTAGCAGACTTGCCACAATGACTGTGCTGATGTAAGCTTTGAAGTTGATTTTTATCCCCGATTTCTTCAAGTTCACATCCAAATCTTTGAACAACGGCAAAAACTGGGCTGCTCTTCCTCCAACTAGCTGATAGGCAAAAACCTGAGGCTTAGTTGCCCCCATTTTGAGGCTCTCCGTCCACCGAGAAAAGACGCCCGTAGCTGGAGAGAAAAGGCGGCTTGAAGCATTTTTGACGTCGAGGTACGCTCTTCTGAGCCTCTTTCTTATCTTGCTTGTGCTCATGATGGTCCCAACCTAGCCTTTCTGAAGACGCGGGCAGGGTCAGCATAATAGTCTCTGATTACGGAAACGACGTCGGTGTACTTGCGAATCCCCTCTTTCACCATCCAGTCCAGCACCGTTTTTCTTTTGTGAAGCTCCTCCCGAACCTCACTTTCGGTAAGCCCCTTACGCTTCATCTTTTCCTCCAAGATGTGACTGTGCCCAGAATACTCGAAAGTATCATCTCGTGCATTCCACCGATACACCTCGTTGGTTATCAACTCCTTTGTCTTCGGATCTAACCCCACAATCTCTGTCACTGCACGAGTTCTTCGGGTGGGCTTTCCATCAACTTCTGTTCGCAGCTGAACAGCTATGGCGTCAATCATTGTCAGGAGCGGCTTCGGAATGTTCATCGGCTCTGACGCCAAACGGTGAATAACTGAACTCGCAGATTCGCCGTGAATTGTTCCCATTCCCAGATGCCCTGTAGCCATTGCTTGGAAAAGAGTGTAGGCTTCCTTTCCCCTGACCTCCCCCACAAGCAGGTAGTCTGGTCTCTGCCTGACAGCCGCCCTCAAAAGATCAAACAGCGTTATTGCTCCAGCTTTGTTTTCGGCGTCCCCAAACCCTGTTCTCGCAACCGACGGAATCCAGTTTTCATGAGGCAAATTCAACTCCGCAGTGTCCTCTACGCTAACCAGCTTCAGTCCAGGTTTGATGAACATCGAAAAACAGTTCAGTATAGTCGTTTTTCCTGAGGCAACACCCCCAGCCACAAGAACGGATGCCCTGTTTTCGATGGCGTACCAGAAGTACGCAGCCATCTCTGACGAGATTGTGCCAAGGGATATCAGGTCGGAAATGGTTAGGGGGTCAAAGCGGAAGCGCCGTATCGTAAACGTTGAGCCTCTTCGTGTAACCTCGTTTCCGTAGGTCATCTGGATTCTGCTGCCGTCGGGCAGTGAGGCGTCGAGTATGGGCATCGCGAGGGAGATGTTTTTTCTCGCCAAATAAGCCAGCCTTACTATGAATGAGTTCAGTTCTTCGCTGTTTTGGAAGAGTATGTTTGTGGGCAGGGATTCGTAGTCGCGATGCCAAATGTATAATGGTATTCGAACCCCGTCTGCTGAGATGTCTTCTATCAGCGGGTCCTTCATGAGTGGGTCTATTTTTCCGTAGCCCAGGAAGTCGCGTATAATGTAGTACATGAGTTTGTCCACGGCTTCCTCGTCGATTTTGAGGCGGTAGTCCTTGATGATTTCGCGAACCTTTGCCTTAAGATACTCTTCAGCCTTGTCTCTTGTTCCAATCTCTTTGAGGTTGACGTCGATTTCCTCAACAAGCATGTCTTTGATTTCTTTAAGCTGCTTCTCTTCATCTTCTAGGAGGGTGGGCTCAATAACTTCATACTTTATTCTTTGCGTGTTCGGCTCGGTGACTACTGCAGCGTAAACGTAGGGCTCATGGATTGGGTACACCTCTCGGAAAACGGCTGTTCTCCTTTCAGGTATAGAATCTGATTTACTTTTCATTAGCCTCACGTTCACTAATCTTTTTAGTTCTTCCGATAGGGAATTGGCTGATTGAACCGGTTCTCTTCGTTCATGACAAGAAAATAGGGCATATTAAGACTTAATAAAATCTATGGATTCAAAATCACTTACAACAACAAAAATCAGCAAGGGACTAAGCAGCCCAAAAAGGAGACTCAGCCCTCATGACCTCAACATACTCATTCAACGCTTCAATCTCTTCCACGGTTAAACGGTCCTGAAACTTGGTCAACAAAACCTTTGCGTGGGCTTCAGGCACTCTAACATAGAAGACTTCGCCCTCGTGGATGTGGCGCCCAACAATGGTTTTGCTCACCGAAACGGCTACCTGCATCCCAGCATCAGCCGCGGATACGGCTTTGCCTTTGTCCTGAATCTGCATGAGTTCTCCGACGTTTCGTCCGTCTTCTTTTACAAGTTTGGTTTTTGGTTTGATGGTGCCCGCCAGGATTTCGACGCCGAAAACTGCGGGTTTTGCTTTTCTGAAGATGTATCCTGGGATGAATTTTAATTTGGCTGGTTTGACTAGTCTGTTGTATTCTTCTTCAAGTCGGGTTTCTTCTTCTTGTTTCACCCATTGTATGTAGTCGTCGATGAGGTTGTAGATGGTTCGGTGGTTGAAGATGGGGATGTCACGGTTTTTTGCCTCTTCTTCGGCGTCTGGCAGCACTTTAACGTTGAAGGCTAAGATGGCTCCGTGTAGGGGCTCGTTTTCTTTGACCACAGAGGCTTCGGTTACGTCCCGCTTAGAAACGTCGCCGACATCCGCCACCTTTATGGGCACATCGTTTCGTTTCAGGCTCTCGGCGATTGCTTCAAGAGACCCTAAAGCGTCGGTTTTCAGGACAACGCCGTCTAGGTCGGTGGCGATTTTGATTTGCTCAACCTCTTCGGAAACCATTTTTATGTACTCTTCGAGGCGGTCCTCAGATGGAACGGTGTACAGGGGTGCGCCTGCTAGGACTTCCTCAAGGTTTGGTGCTGCAATCTTTATTCCCGCCGCGGCTGAGACGGATTCGACTGAGGAAAACTTGTCTCTGGGGTCTCTGATTTCGTCTAATGGCTTGGGCAGGAGGAGTGCGCGGATGTTTGTTACCACCGGCTTTTCTTTGGCGCCAACAACTATGAGGTCGCCCTTCTGGAGTGTGCCATCGTAGATTATGACGTTGGTGGTGATGCCTAAGCCGGGCTCCTCTTTGACTTCTAGGACGGTTCCTTTTGCTGGTCCCTCGGTTGTTTTGAGTCTCTGCTGCAGATACTGCTGGGTTAAACCTACGAGAACAGCCAGAAGTTCAGGTATGCCTTCTCCGGTTATGGCGCTTGTGGGGACGATGGCGATGGTTTTGGTGAAGTCTTTCACGTTGTTGAATTTGTCTGCTCTGATGTTTAGTCTGGAAAAGGTTCCCATAATTCGATACAGGTTGTTGTCCAGCTCCTGCTGGACGAAGGGGTCTTGGCTTCTGTAGGAAGCTGAAAATGTTTCGTCGTTATGAGGTTTCCATCCGGGTGTGCGGTCTATCTTGTTTGCTGCCACAAGGAAGGGGGTTTTCTTCTCTTTCAGTATGTCCAGGCACTCGTAGGTTTGGACTTCGAATCCCTTGAGGCTGTCGATTACCAGAATGGCTATGTCGGCTACTGCGCCGCCCCTCTTTCTCAGGTTGGCGAAGGCTTCGTGCCCTGGCGTGTCTATGACCAGCAGCCCCGGAATCTGCACATCCTTTTTCAGTCCCTTAAACAGGGGTCCGCAGATTTTGGCGAGCGTGTCTACTGGAAAGTAGCTTGCGCCGATGTGCTGGGTGATTCCGCCGACTTCGCGGTCTTGGACAGTGCTTTTTCTGATTTTGTCCAGCAGCTTGGTTTTTCCTGTGTCGATGTGACCGAGAACAGAGACGATGGGCTGTCTTATGGGCAACTGCTTTTCCTCCACTGTATTTCAGTGAAAGGGTTGCTTTTAGGTTCTACTCTAACCCAGTTGTTAACGAAAAGTGAGTGGGCTGTTTCCGTTTGGGATTCAGCTTAGTTTCTGGAGGTGTTTGTCGCATTGGACAATTATTTTGTCGATTTCTTCGATGTCGTAGTGTGCGCTGATGTCAACCAGCAGCCCCTTTGTTCGGAGGTAGTCGGCGACGGGTTTCGTCTTTTCCCTGTAAATTTCTAGCCTGTTTTTGATGACTTCTGGTTTCTCGTCTGAGCGTTGAACCAGCCTTCCGCTGCATCTGTCGCATACGCCCTCGATTGTTGGCGGCACATTCTTTATGTGGTATATTGCCCCGCATTTGCGGCATGTTCTCCGTCCGCCGAGCCGCTCCATTATAACCTCGTCGGGGGCAACAAAGTTTAGGGCAGCGTCAACTTCGATGAAGTTCATCATGGCTTCTGCCTGTGGGACTGTTCTGGGGTAGCCGTCGAGGAGGAATCCGTTTTTGCAGTCTGGTTCTTCAAGCCTGTTTTTCACAAGTTCGATGACTGTTTCGTCTGGGACAAGCTCGCCGCTGGATACGTAGTTTTTTATTCTTTTGCCCAGTTCGGTTCTGTTTTTTATGGCGCTGCGGAAGAGGTCTCCCACAGAAATTTTGGGGATGCCATATTTTTTGGAGAGAACTTCGGCGTAGGTTCCTTTGCCTACTCCGGGCGGACCTAGAATAACGACGTTCATGGTCATTTACGTTGCCTCTTTATGTTTGAAGCGTTACGGTTTTTGGTTAGGCTCTGCCTTTCTCTTCTTTTCCGAAGTATTTTGTCCACTTAACCTTGCGTGAGTCACGTTTCAGTTCAATGGAGCTTTTTCTGCATTTGGATGAGCAGAACCACAAGACTGTGCCGTCGTTCTTCACGTAAATCATGCCTGTGCCCGGTTGGAACTCGTGTCCACAAAAAGAGCAGTTTCTGGACTTTGGCACCTGTTAATTCTCCATCTTTTTTTATCTTCTAAGTTTCTTTGCTTCCCGTTCAGTGTCTCTTAGAACGAGGATGTCGTTTGCTCTGACTGGACCTTTCACGTTTCTGGTGATGATTCGCCCTTTGTCCTGTCCTTCCAGAACTCTGACCCTGACCTGAGTGATTTCGCCAGTAAGTCCTGTTCTGCCAACAACTTGGATGACCTCGGCGGGGGTCAACTCATCGGTTGCGTCTTTGCTGCTCATTCACCAGAGCCCTTCTGTTTCAGTTCCTCGAGTCTCTTAGAGATTTCCTTTATCAAAGACACTGCTTCGCCAACATTGCTTATAGCAGCCGCAGCCGAAGAAACTTCTATCCCTGAGGATACGCCAAGTTTCTCTTTGCTGGGCACAAACACGTACGGGATTTTTCGTTCATCGCAGAGGATTGGAAGATGAGCTACGACCTCTGGGGGGTCTACATCTTCTGCTATGACTACAAGTTTTGCTTGTCCTCTTTCCACGGATTTCGTGGTTTCGTTTGTTCCTATTCTAACTGATCCTGATCGGTTGGCTATTTGCAGGGCTTCATAGGCTGCATCTGCCACCTCGTTGGGGACCTCAAATTTTGCGTAAAACGGTTTTGACATTATGCCTCACCCTATTTTTAAGTGCTGAATTTATCGGAAACAGGGTTTATGAATGTTTCTCTTAGACTGCTCCTGCGCCCATGCCCGCAACCCAGTTCCACTGTTTCTGTTACATCAGCTGCATGAAATATGGGAAGCAAACTTTTCTCTGCCCAGAATTTCCAGAAAAACTGTTTTCAACAACGTTTTAGCTTGTTTGTGTGAACAGTTTGAAGCGTTTTGATGCTGTGCTGCTGAATTTCAGAAAAAACCTTTTTTCAACAATATTCTGTTATTAGACTCCTAATATTATTGCGCGTTTGTGAATTTCGGCGTTTTTTCGACTAAGTAAAACCGTATTTTATGTTGCCAGCGTGTTTGCGAGTTCCATCAAACTCAGGTCCAACGGCTTTTTGTTGCTGCAGACTTGCGCAAGTTTGATGCTCGCTATTTCTCCTTTCTGCAAGGCAACCATTCTGCTTCCCTGTTTGTTCATCAGCATCTCCACGGCTTTGTCTCCGAACAGGTTAGCTAGAAGCCTGCTTCTGGCTGTTGGGTTGCCTCCTCTCTGAGCGTAACCTGTAACGCTTAACCGCACCTCTATGCCCGTCTTCTCCTCGATTTCTTTCATCAGTTTGTGGGTGTCGCCTATTCCCTCCGCAGCCACGATAATGCCCGATTTCTTGCCCTTAGAAGCGTTCTTCTGTAACGTCTCAACTATCTGGTCCAGCGTATACTGCACCTCCGGAACCAGAATCACCTCAGCGCCGACAGTTAACCCGATTGTAAGCGCGAGAAACCCCCTCATCCGCCCCATAACCTCCACTATGAAGATTCGGTCATGGGAGCTCGCTGTATCCCTGATTTTGTCGATTTCCGTTATCGCCGTGTTCACTGCAGAATCGAAGCCTATGGTCTCGCTTGTTCCAAACACGTCGTTGTCGATGGTCGCCGGAACCCCCACAATCAGGGCATCCGTCTGCTTGCTCAGCTCCATGGCTCCATGCATCGAACCATCACCGCCAACCACAACAAGCCCGTCAACATTGTTCAAGGCAAGAGTTTCCGCAGCCTTCCGGACGCCCCCCCTCTTCCTGAACTCTGGGCTTCTTGATGTGCGGAGAACGGTGCCGCCCATATGGAGTATCCCGCCGACGTTCCGGCGAGTCAACTGTCTACACGTGTTGGTCAGTAAGCCGTCCCATCCCTTCTCGAAACCCAAAACCTCTAAACCGTGCGAAATGGCGACGCGGGTAACAGCTCGGATAGCCGCATTCATGCCCGGCGCGTCCCCGCCACTCGTCACCAAACCAATCCTCTTCATGTCCCCTTTTCCTCCACCGTTAACATTCAGCACTAAAAGGTGTCTCTGACCAAAAATAAGTAACATGTAATTATATATACCCTTCAGGCTACCGCCCAACTTGAAGCATCTTCTACGATGTTCAAACTGCTTTGCAGCCCATTCTTTAACATAGCTTCAACATTGTAGAAGCCAGAATCAAGCATCAAAACAGCGTGCGCCAACTACAAAACTAGTTTTCCCTATAGCAAACCTGCTTCCACAGCACCCGCATGAGGTACCTGGAAAAAGCCGCAAGCTCTGTTAGACTCAGCTTCGATTTTCCTTTCTTCCTGTTTTCGAAGACAATCGACACTTCACCTATTCTGGAGCTCTGAATCTTTGCCTGCCTGAGAGTTTCTATCTGAATTTCGTAAGTTTCACTGTGAAGCTGCGGAAGAGCCTTCACGAGATACCCTTTGGAGTAACATCTGAAGCCACTTGTGAAATCACTTAACTGAAGATTAAGCACCATGCCTGTAAGCTTGTTGGCTACACGACTTATCAGCAACCGAGTAAGAGACCAACCTTCAGCATGCCCCTCCTGACAATATCTGCTTCCAACAACAAGCTCGCAGCCCTTCTCGGCAAGATTCAGCAGCCGAGGAATATCTTGGGGGTTATGAGAGTAGTCTGCATCCATCGCAATTATGTAGTCGGGCTGATTCGGCAGAGCCAAAAGAAAACGGAAGCCATCCGTAATCGCAGTTCCCAGCCCCATTTTTTGCGGTCTTTCCAGCAAAAGAATGTCCCCATATTCTTCCTGTAGCTCCCTGACAATGTTCTGGGTTTCATCAGGACTGGAATCATCTACAACCAATATTGTAGAATTGAGCTTCAGATTTTCGATCGCGTGTATCATGTCCCCAATGTTTTCTGCTTCACAGTAAGTTGGAAGAATTATTGCCACACGCGGGTTAGTATCCATTCCTGATTCATTCACTTGTTTTCATCAACCCATGTTGCTGGATGTAGTGTGTTTATATTTTCACATATTAAACTTTCTCCATTCCGCCTTAGAGTTTGATAGAAAAAATTTTTTGCTTTTTATGGTTTCAGAGTTGCCTTGAAGTTTCCTAGAAGTATCCAGCCATCAAAAATATTATAACATAACTGTGAATGTGTATTACTGAGTTGTTAAGGTGGCGACGGTGAATTTTACTCAGTCTCGGTATTTGCTCGGGCATTCACATGACTATATAAAATCAGGGTTGTTATGAAGGCAGTGGTAGACCCTACAATGCAGCGTAACCGAATTGATACTCATCGAATTAAGACCATACTACAATCCTATTATTTCATACTGTTTTTGATGGCATCCCTGTACGTAATCATCATTTCCATTTTCGCCATTTCACGGCATTACACATTTAGCACAAACACTTGGGATTTGGGCATTTACTCCCAAAGCTTGTACTCGACGGTGAACCACGGAAAACTACTGTATTACACGGCTGAGCTACCAGGCAACCCCTCGGGAAGCCTTTTCGGAATACATTTTCCGCCCTTCCTTTTCCTGTTGCTGCCAATTTATGCCATATTCCAGAACCCTGTTACCCTGCTTGTACTCCGACCAATCGCCATTTCGTTAGGTTTGATTCCGCTTTACTGGATTCTCCGCGACCAGAAGCTGGACAACAAATTGCTGATGTTCTTTCTTCTAATCATATACTTGGTTTATCCTCCAATAACAACTCCGCTTTCAAACTTTGATGTAGAAGTGTTCCTGCCCGCGTTATTCCTTTTTGCCATTCACTACTTCAGGAAGAGAAAACTGCTTCACTCCTACCTTTTTGTTTTTTTAGCTCTGATGGTTAACGAGTTTGTTCCTTTAATCGTCATGGCGATGGCTGTTTACGTTCTCCTTGCAGATAGAAAAGAAATCGTTGGCTGCTTGCGGTCAAGGAAATTGCCGAAAAGCGTTATATTTGCCATAGCAATTTTGGTGAGCGCCATCATCTTTTTCAGGTTAGCCAGCGTGGTCATCACATCGTTTAACCCTACTGCTTTAAGCACAAAATGGGAGTGGGGCGAACTCGGCAGCAGCCCAGGCCAGATAGTGACCAATGTGTTGACAAAACCCGTGAATGCGGTTAACATATTGTTTAATGACGGACAAAGCAAGTTCGTTTACATAACATCCTTGTTTGGACCGCTCGGATTCCTCTCCTTTTTGGATCCCTTAACGCTTATAATGGCCTTGCCATGGCTATCGGCTAGCTTGCTTTCAATTAATCCTCTGTACTACGCCATTGGAGCACAGTATCCGGCTTTTGTTTCACCATTCATTTTTGTTGCGGCAATCAACGGAATCAAAAAACTGTTTAACGTCAGCAGCCGAGCCATACTGAAGAAGATAGCTTTTCTGATGGTCATAACTTTTCTTGTTAGCACGCTGTTGCTTCCAGCAGACGACTACTTTTCGTTTACAGACTCCGATGAGACTACGCGAATGGCGCTTGATATGATTCCTTCAACTGCGTCTGTTTCTGCTATACCTGAAGTGGCGCCCCATCTGTGCAACAGGCTTGAGGTTTATCCATACTTCACGAACAGCGTAGACTATGTGCTGCTTAACGTCTATTCGTGGTGGTACACAGTTGAGCTACCCAAGCCCGCGCATACGGCTCCAAGATGGTGCGAAGCAGAAATCGGCGACGAATATGGGCTAGTTGTCAACGCGAACGGTGTACTGCTATACAAAAAGGGGTACACCGGAGCCGTGAAGTGTTTTGAGGGCGTAGACTTCACGTACACTCCACGAACCGTGCAGATTGCAACTGGAGATGTAACTCAGGATGATGTCACTGTTGGGCAATCTGTTGAGAGGGCAGATGTGCTGCTTCACAATGCTACTGTTGACCCAACGCCGCTGTTCTTTGAGGTTCCAGAACAAGTTCTTCCTCCCGGAGATTACAGAGTCACGGTGCGGATGAAGGTGTCCTCCATCACCCTCGACGAAGTCTTCGCCTTGGAGGCTTTCAGTGAACCGGAACATTCCACAATATTCAACGCGACAATTAAGGGCACCGAGTTCGCTAGAGCGGACAAGTGGCAAGTCATCATTTTCAAGTTTTCAATTGAAGAACCGACATTCGTCGAGTTTGTTGCTGATGTGACAAATTCCACGGATGTATACTTTTATTCAATAAATGTTTGGCAAGTGTCAGGCGGCGGGTAGCTTTGAAGGTTTGCGCTGTTACCACATGGCCTCCACACAGGGATGGGGTGGCATTATACTCCGCTGAGTTGTATAATCAGATAGCTGAGTTAGTGGACGTGACGGTTGTTGCGAACATTCCAGAGAAACAGAAGCCAGCTGAATCTTGTAAAGAAAACGGCGTGACAGTGATGAGGCGCTGGAGGAGGGGGTTCCGGTATCCCACACGCATTTTCGGTTCCGTATCAAAAACAGGATGCCACATGGTTCATCTGCAGCATGGATGGCTGCTTTATGGCGGCTTAGTTTCTGCTCTCCTTTTTCCATTGTTGCTCTGTTTTTTCCGTTTAAGCCGTAAACCCTGCGTTGTCACAGTTCACACGGTGATACGTAAAGACGCGCACATATTCGCCAATTCTGTGGTCAATTTCTTGGCGCGGACGGCAATTCTGTTCATGTTAAGAGGCATTCTGCACTTCTCAGACAAGGTGATAGTTCATAACCGTTTGATGAAACATGTTCTCCGAACAGAGTATGGCGCAAACGAAGAAAAGATAGCTGTAATCCCGCATGGAGCAAAAGAAGCCTCAGAGAAACCTAAACCTTCTCAAAGGAACGGAAAACCATGCATCTTGTCGCTTGGGTTCTTAAGAAAAGAAAAGGGACTCGAATGTTTGATTGAAGCTTTCAGAAACTTCCTTGAAGAATGTCCGGAAGCAAAACTGGTAATCGTTGGAGGAAGCCACGCCCACGACAAAACAGGGTACCCTCAAGGCTTCAAACAGTTTCTGACGCCGAAACTTCAGAAGCAGGTGTCTTTCACTGGCTTCGTTGACGACGCAACTTTGCAGCAGCTCATCTGGAGAAGCGACATGATTGTGCTGCAGTCCACAGAACCATATTACGTCGAGGCGAGCGGAACATTGGCTGCGGTTGCCGACTACGGGAAACCTGTTGTCTGCACTAAAGTGCCGAAGTTTCAAAGCGACCTGAGGGATGGAGAACATTACCTTCTTGTGGCACCATCAGATTCAACGGAGCTGACTCAAGCATTCACATCATTAAGTGAGAACAGGGAACTCGGAGAACGTCTTGGACGAAACCTTAAAGAAGAGTTTGCTGGTAGACGCTGGAGCAACGTTACAGACGAACACGTTAAGTTATATCGCCGAATTTTGGGGCTTCCCTAAGTCAGAAAACACATGAGAAACAGTTTATTCTTATTGCTCCTTCAGTATTTGGAGCCACTGCTTTGAAATGTTCTTCAGGTCAAACATCGTGGCTCTCTCTATGCAGTTTTTCCTCATCTTCTGGGGATACCCATCCTTCCAAATCTTTACAGCAAGAGCCATCAGCTCTTTGTCGTTGTTTGCAAGCCAGCCTGTGGACTCGTGTATAACGGATTCGCTGGGTCCCTGCGTGTTGTAAGTAAGAACAGGTGTTCCGCATGCCATGCTTTCGATGGGTATGTACCCGAATGGTTCATGGGTGAACGTGAAAAGGACGTACAGGGCGTTGGAGTAAAGATTCACCAGCTCCTCATTAGAAACTGCACCCGAGAACCTGATGTTGGGGTGCTTGGCGATGTAGTCTGGGATGCCGGATGCCTTATAGCCAAAAGCTTTGATTTTCACTCCTTTGTCGGCTATCTGCTTGATAACCGAAAACTTGGTTTCTTTGTTGTAGACGCCGAAGTATGTTAGCACATAGTCTTTTGCTGGTTTCGAAGTGTCAGGCTTAAAGATGGCGCGGTCTAAAGGAGGAGGAATCACGCCGTCAACTTCAACATCCAGCTCATTATACATGGAGGCGCAAAACTTTGAGTTGGCAATCACCAAGTTTGATAGATGAGCGTAGTCTTTGACTGTCTTCTTTTCTAGGTGCCTCAACACTGGAGCAGCCAAACGATACAGGTATCTGTAGTATGCTGGCATCCCACGAATCATGTCGTCAAGGGCTCTGGTTATGGGACCCTGACCATAATACAGGTGCGACTTAATTTTGATGCAGGACGAAGTGTTAATCACTATTTCTTTGTCGCCCAAATCGTCTAAGTGAAGCCTGCTCTTCGACGTTAGCAGCGATTTTGCCCAAGCCTCAACAATTGGGTACGACTGTATGATGCTGAATTTTGAACCTAAACTTTTGACATGAATATTATTCACTTCAGCCATCTGCCTAACTTTGTCGCTGATGCTTGGAGAAACAAGCGTAACGTTGTGCCCGCTTTTCTGAAGCTCCATAGCCAAAAGAAATGGTGGTCCTGTAGACCCTACCGTTGCCAGAAGGGGGTCTGTGATGAAGGTTATATTCATTTACTAAACTCCAGTGCGCGCCTTTATGTTAACGTCTTTAACGCCTATAAGCCTCAGATGGAAGAGTTATTTCCTATCTCTAGGCAAATAACGTTTTTGGCTCTTCAGAAGATTCCCATAACCACAACATCTTCTGCATCTAAAACCTGCTTATTTGCCGATTATACCTGCCGGAATTAGATGCCTATACGCAATTCATGAAGTTAATTCGTCCAGCTTTAATAGATAATATCGCAAAGTATAATTGGGTAATAATACCAACATAAACAAAACTTACTCTCCCCTTCATACACACGAATATGTTAAACCCAAAAAGGTGATGCTTGATGGCTCCCAGCTATAAACTAAAGAAATCATGGTTCCACGCTTTATTGTTAGCCTGTTTTGTCGCTGCAATAGTGCTACTGGTTGTTCTAGACTACGCTAACATTGAAAGCATCACCAAATTCAATGAAGGATTCTACTTCGATTACACATGGAAAGGGAGACTGTTCCTCCTGTTCTTTTTGTGGCTCTTTGTTCTAGAAACCTCACTAAATTGGGATTCGCCAAAAGAAGACCCAGAACTCAAACCCCTAATCAACTTCAAAACCATAGCCAGCATCATATGCGCACTGTTTCCACTAATCTACATCATCAGCGTTAACTTCCTGGGGCTAAATCAAACAGTAATCGACCTTGGCGATGCACTTCGCGGCGATTACTGGAGAGCAAATTTCCTCGGCGATTTGGGGTATCTTCTTGGAGCAGCCTGGCCCCTACTGGTTGAATATTTTGTGTTCTCGGTTTCTTTTCTAGCGACCATACTCTTGGCATACGGAAAAGATGGGGTGAAAAAGTTTGGCATTACACTGGCTCTCATCGTTGGGATTAGCGGCGTATACTTTATGGACATTTTCTTCCCCTATGGCGTGTTTAAGCCTCTCCAACTGTTATCGCTTCCCACAGCCGCATGTGCAGCTATTCTGCTTGACGTTTTGGGTTACAGCTTCACCTTATCGTTTTCTCCGGGGGCAAAGGCTATGCCCATTATCAGAACGTACGCTGGCGGTCAATGGTACTCCGTAGGTATTGCTTGGCCATGTGCGGGTGTTCACAGCATGTTCCTTTACACGTTAATCATTCTGTTGCTGTTCAAAAAATCTAACATGTCACGTTTCCGTAAGCTGGCTTACTTTATTGTTGGGGCAATTGGAACATACTCCGTTAACATACTAAGAATACTCACCTACTTCAACATCCTCCTTAACCAAGGAATTGATGCAGCGCAGACTTTCCACGACGTCTACGCAGAATTGCTTTTTGTAGCTTGGATTCTCATCTACATCGTGGTAATCATTTGCATCGAAAAGTTCAGGTTGGTTGAGAAAACAACACACGGAATACGGACGTTACTCAATTCTCTGAAAATATTGTGAAAAGAGCATTCTGTGGCTTCAAGTCTCTCATGAAGAAAATCAATTAAGTTTAAAAGTGCCTTTCAGGTCATATTGCATTGAAACTGGAGGAACAACGTTTGAGTGACGAAGCCCAAGCTCGCTTTTTCGTGCCCGGAGCCACTACCATCGGATTAGTTTATTCTGGCGGCGTGATTTTAGCTTCAGAAAAAAGAGTTTCCTATGGCTCCATGATAATGAGTAAAACCGTGAAAAAGGTTTTCAAAATTTCTGACCAAATCGGCGCAGCATGCGCAGGGTTGGTTTCCGACATGCAGGTTCTGTCGCGGGAGATAGAGGCATACGCAAAACTGTTCGAGTTTGATGCTAAACGACCGATGACCGTGAAGTCAGCAGCCAAAGTCACATCGAACGTTCTATTCAACAGGCGCATGAGCCCTTTGATTATCCAAACCATTGTAGGCGGAATAGACGCTGATGGACCTGTGCTATATGTGCTCGATGTCCTTGGTTCTCTGTTGCCCGACAAGTATGCTGCTGTAGGCTCAGGAGCCCAGATGGCCACTGGAGTTCTAGAAGAAGGCTACAGAGACGACATGTCCGAACAGGACGCAAAAGAGCTGGTGCTACGAGCCATGAAATCTGCTATACGCAGAGACATCATGAGCGGCGACGGCATAGATTTCCTGACCATCACAAAAGAAGGAATCCAAGAAAACGGCATAAGCATCTCTTGAGACTATTCTTTCTTCTGGAAATTTTCTATACGTTGGAATGCTGATACATCGTTTTTCGAAGTTTGGGTTAAGAACTGAGCGTTAAGATGAGACATGGTTTCAGATAACTTATAGATTAGAAAAAAAAGGAAGAAGATGGCTGTTTAGCCATTTCAGTATTTCAATGTTTTTCGTTTGTGGATGACTATTGGGATTGTGATTGCAATTAACAGTGACAGCATGACTACTCCTGTAAATTCAGGAATTACTGTCCATTCTGTCACGCTTGTTTCTAGTAGTTCCGATGTAACCGTGTAATTGTACGGGGTACCAAATCCAGCTACATCTCCGCCGCTTTCGTAATAAACCCGTATTCCAGTTGCTTTGTCCCATTGATATACATAGTCATAAAGCGTGCCAAAGATGTCAACAGTGTATTCACATACATTTGTTTCTCTTGTTCCGCTAGCATATTCCCGATCGATTGTCGAATTTATGGTCCGTACTGGATAATCCATCATGCCAAAGAAAGAATATGTGTCGCTTACCATGTCACCTGATTCCATGTCTGTACCGATCAGAAGTAGATTCTGATTCGCAGTGGATACTGGTTCTACAAGAGTTCCCTCGGTTACACTTCCGTTTTCCCAGTCATATGTGATTGTGAATGTTACGTTTGCACCACCCTCAACAGGCGTTATGTCTGTAACTGTGTATAGTATGAAGTTCGTTTGGTTATCTGCCAAGGTTAAGGGACCCATATAGCCCTCCCAAAGGAATGGTTCTTCGCTTTCCCATCGAGTGACTCGATTTTTGTATTTGAACCAGTCATCTACCGATACACCAACTGTCATATCCTGCGCCATAGCAGGAATCGCCATTGCAGACACCAGAAATGCTGAAAGTAACACTATCAAGATTTTGTTTTTCATTTTTAACCGCCTAACGGTTCCCCTTTTCTCTCGGTTCTTGTATATAAAATCTATCCCCTTAATCGTTGCAAACAATAAGATACAATGATTTTCAACAATAACGCAACTCAACTCAAGACTTAACAGAATTTACGAGAACAGCCTCGAAACTTTAATACCCTCAGCAATGAATTGTTTCATGGACAGGAGCAAAACAAGGTGACATTCCAGTTGACATTCAAGGAAGGCAAGTTTCTTGTAAATTTAGCTAGACAAACAGTGACTGAACACCTGAAAAATGGTCAAGTCTTGAGGGTTCCAGAGGATGTTTCGCCTAAGCTGATGGAACCGTGCGGGGTCTTTGTTACATTAAACAGTTATCGTAACGGGCAGAAGAGGTTGAGGGGATGTATTGGTTTGCCTTATCCCACCACACCCCTCGTTGAGGCGGTGATAGAGGCTGCCATAAGCGCCGCAACCCAAGACCCCAGATTCCCGCCGGTCACCCCAGAAGAGCTTGACAACATAACCTTTGAGGTCAGCGTTTTAACCCCTCCTGAGCGCGTCGCCGCCGAGAAGCCCACAGATTACCCCTCAAAAATCAAGGTTGGACGCGACGGACTCATAATCGAACGAGGCTACAGTAAAGGTCTGCTTCTGCCCCAAGTGCCCGTTGAATGGAACTGGAACGAGGAACAGTTTCTCTGCCAATGCTCAATGAAGGCAGGGCTTTCCCCTGATGCGTGGCTGATGAAGGATACAAAAATATACATGTTCCAAGCGATAATTTTTGAAGAAGCTTCGCCTAAAGGCAAAATCGAACAGAAAAAAATTTAGAGGAAACCTGAACTCATGCGGATTCTATTCACTCCTTCCGGCGTGGGACTTGGACACGTTGGTCGCTGTATTCCCATAGCTCGGAGGCTTGAAAAGCAGGGCGCAGAGGTTCTGTTTTCCACTTACCGTGAGGGCTTAAGATACGTCCAGCAGGAAGGCTTCCAAGCCGTGGAGGCTCCAGACATCGGAGTTCAGGTTAAGCCAGACGGAAGCATCGACTTCCGATTAACAACCGTGAAGCCCGGACCCTTCGGAACCATTTACACAATCGCGAAACA
>Ga0272442_10005496_pt1 | contig 16916 bp, 13 predicted proteins | sample SSMForm2O_FD_200262 | JGI IMG/M metagenome (GOLD analysis project Ga0272442, IMG submission 200262) | Marine sediment archaeal communities from Little Sippewissett salt marsh, Falmouth, MA, United States - SSM-Form-2O | ecosystem: Environmental > Aquatic > Marine > Wetlands > Sediment ... | reverse complement strand
TGCTCATTGGATCACTGGAATAGATGTGCTTATTATCATGCCAAAGATTGCTCCCATTTTTGGCGGTCTCTCAATAATGATTTTCTATTATATCATACGTGAATTGATAGGTAATAAGAAAATAGCTATGTTTTCCAGTCTGCTTCTTGCAGTAATGCCATTTCATGCCTATCAGACAAGCCATGCCTCACCTTTGACAATGGGACATTTCTTCATAATGCTTTCAATATATTTTTTTATAAAGTACCGACAGGATTTCAGATACATAATTCCCTTATTTACTTCCACGATACTTTTGATAATGTCCCACCATCTGACAACATACTTCTATCTCATTTCTCTAGTGTTTATTGTATTTATTGAAAATGCAAGCAGAAAAGATTGGACACCTTCCTTGAGGTTTGATGTTTCATATATATTGTTGGCAAGCAGCCTTATATTTTCCTATTGGATATTTATCGCAACTCCAGTATATGAAAGTTTTATGAACACAGGAATCGCATTAGGACCAATATTAATAGAATCTAACGTTACAATAGTTCTATTTTATATTTTGTTTTTTTTATCGTTTGTAATAATTTGGCTAAAAAGACGGTTAAATATATTCTTTGAAAGTGAAGATGCTACTATCAACTCTTGCATAGTGAAGTTTTCCATAACATTGTCAATAGGTCTAACAGCAATGGGTATTTTTTCAATATTTAAAATGCCGTGGACAAACTTCAGTTTAACACCTCTTTCGATAATATATTCTATACCTTTGCTCCTCATCTTTGGATTTGGAGTTGCAGGTTTTAGGTACACTCGATTCATAAAGAACGGTTTTTTTATTCGTGGATGGCTCATGGCCATACTATTATCATTTACATATGGACTAGTAACCAATAGTTGGACCTTATACCCTCATAGACATCTTGAATATATGATGGCACCCCTAAGTATAATATCAATATACGGCATAAGAAGTATTTTTTTAAAACTAAATTACGAATCACTGTCAAAAAAGATCGGGAAAATTCCACATGTTAGTACACAATTATTAAGCCAGTCTAGAAAAACAAGATTTGTGAAGAAACGTCAACTAGCATATATGCTTGTAGTAATCGTACTAGCCACAACAAATGCTGTATCGATATATCCCTCTCACGAATCACTAAATGCATCATATGAAGTAATAACTAATGAAAATATATCTGTAACAGAATGGATGAAAGAAAACATTGATAGTAACAACAGTGTGATTGCTTCAGATCACCGTCTTGCAAGGATGATAGAGGCAGCTGGATTTAACACAACACTGGATGAAACGAGCATAACATGGGATGCTGTAAACCTATCTGACTATATTGACGAACTTTATGGCATCGGCAAAAATCACAGTAGAATTACACACATAGTAATCGATGATATAATGAGAGAAAGAGTTGTGCATGTTGGATTTGGGACAATTACATATATGACAAATGAATCCTATGACAAATTTCATTCTCAACCTTTCGAACTTGCATACAGAAACGCGACAATAGATCAAAACATGGAAGAAATTCATTGGTCAGAACTATATAAAATAAACTGGACATATATTGAAGGATCATCTTTAACATAAATTTAATAGTAAAATGTTTTGATTATCATGAACATAGTGGAGATAACTACATACAAGGAAGGTGGAATTTACACCCATGTATCAGAACTTACAAAAAGAATGGATGCGGACACAATACTTATAAGCGGAAATACAAAAAAATCAGGATATCAAAAAGAAAATGGACAAACGTTTTTTCATATACCTTCTATATTTTCAATCTGGGAAATTTATTTTATAAATCCTCCAGGATCCTATAAAAAAATAAAAAAATTAATCAATAAACATGAAATCGATCTCGTGCATCTACATGGACCACTCTTCACATTTTGCGGTGGAGTAATGAGAAAAACAAAGTTGCCCTGCATCATGACTACGCACTATGTATTGGATTTTAAAGGAAATAAATTAATAAAATCCTTATACAGGGGAATTATAAAATGGGTGACAAAATCAGTAGCAAAAAAGGTTGATAAAATTATTTGTGTCAATGAAGAATATATACCAATATATGCCAGCTGGGGCATCGATCGAAATAAACTTGCTTATATCCCAAACGGCATCGATACTGAAAAATTTTCTCCTGGCAAATCGGACATAAAGAAGAAACTTGAATGTAAAAATCTATTAGTTTTCTGGGGGAGACTTGGATACCAGAAAAACATCCAAATTCTAATCAAAGCATTCAAAAATATTAACACACCCAACACAAAAATGGTTGTAATTGGAAAGGGACCAGACATAAAAAAACTAAATGCCCTCGCCAATGGAGATAAAAACATTATTTTCACAGGATACCTGTCAGATAATGAATTGTTAAATTATGCGCGAGGGGCAGATGTTGCAGTTCTCCCATCAAGGGCCGAAAGCTGGGGCTTAGTAATAGGAGAAGCAATGGCATGCGGATTACCAGTAATCTCTTCCAATGTCGGAAAAGCGGAAGAGCTCCTTGGAGAAGATAGAGGTTTAATCCTCAGGGGAGAAACAGTAGCTGAACTATCGGAAAAAATTGATTATTTATTAAATAGCGAAAAAATAGCAAAAGAGATGGGCGTACGGTCGCGGAAATATATAGTTAGAAATTATGGATGGGATGAAGTAGCGCAAAAAACTGAAGAGTTATACAAAACACTTACCAAACAACCTCAATAATGAGAGCAGAGACAAATGTCACTTAAAGAGATACGGGCTCAATGAGGAAATAAACGAAGAGGGAGATGCAAACACATCAGTTGCAAAATATTGGTACCAACCGCAGCTTCTTGTACAGTTTTTCATATCCTGCCTTGCCTTCTTTGCCTCATCTGATTTTACGAAATCCATAACTGATCCTTCAGTGAAATTGTAGAGCCTTTTACCAACAGTTCTGCATGGATAAAAAAGTCCACCATCAGAATCAATAATAACTGAAGATGTAGAGCAACCCTGCGGCTTGTTTATATTATCCAAAAATCCTTTTGGCGTTGTAATGGTGTTTTTATATTTCTTCTTCAGTCTGATTATTTCATCCCTGAACTTCCCAGGATCAGGATAATAATCATCTGTTCCCTCCAGATGACATGCAGGCATGATCACTGTTCTTGCACTTACGTCATATACTCTTTTAACTTTTTCTTCTATCGCATCCATTGTATCCTTTGTAACAACTATTTGGATACATATTTCTGGACCATAGCTTTGAAATTCCTCAAGTCTCTCCAAAAACTCAAGATTGTCATGCCCTTCATCTATACTTATATGAAGATAATCTATGTTTTTACCATATTCTTCCATAGGTCTTTTGTCAAGCAGGTGTCCATTAGTAGTGAAAAACAGATAAAATGGTTTTTTATAGGCATACTCTAGAATTTCACCCAGATCTTTTCTCATTAGAGGATCACCTCCTTCAAGACTTAAAACTGTTATACTAGAGTTACCAAGATTATCCAGCACTTTGAAAACATCCTCCTTAGAAAGATCAGGTGTTTTTTCCATCCACACATTACAAAAACTACATCTTAGCGTGCACTTATGAGTAATCTTAAATGAGGCATAAAATGGATATATGCTTTCATCTGCCAGATAATTCGAAAAAGCATAGCTTGCCGTTTTTAGATATTTCCCAAGAGGTAATTTTTCCATAGAAACCACAGATAATTCCTGGACATTATGTTACCACAGATAAGGTTTTTTGTTTATTTTACCAAATGCATTACTCAAGATAGTTGGACGTACTACATCGTTGAAATAACCATAAGAGAAATATATCATCCTTGAAATAACGATAATGTGGACAAAGAAGAGAAAAAACCTAAAACAATAAAACTTTCCATCATACTGAGTCTTATATTAAGTATATCAATTATTGTATTAATTTTGTATTTTACACTTGATGCAGAAACATTTAAGTATTTATCAATTCACCAAATACGGTATGAATTTTTCTTTGCTGCAATTGGAATAAATATTATTTACTGGACTCTGTGGGGTGCCAGACTTAAAATATTGAGTAATACCATCGATAAAAATGTAAACGTAAGTCTATGGGAATCAACAAAGATAGTCATTGCAAATCTATTTTTAGCAAACATAACTCCATCAATGGCAGGGGGAGAACCAGTAAGAATATACCTTTTGAACAAAGATGGTTTAAGTATCGGCGGTGCAACCGCATCAGTACTAGGAGAGCGATTATTAGATGCAATATTTCTTCTTCTATGCGTTCCATTTGCCCTTTTTGTTTTTGGAAAATACATAGACGCGGGGCCGCTAAGAATTGGACTGACAATAGCAATAGTCCTTTTTATGCTGGCAGTAATAGCGTTTGCATATACATTAAAAAATCCTAAAAAAACAAAATCCTTTTTAATTTTTTTAAGCAACAAGCTTAATAGGTTTTACAGGAGAAAAGACAGTGAAAATACGATTATAGACAGAATAAACCGCGAAGTAGATAACTTTCATGACAGTATGGTCTTTTTCATTTCTGACGGAAAAAAAGCATTTATAAAAGCAGGTATCCTTACTGCCTGTTTTTGGATAACAGGCTGGATGATACCGCCACTCATCCTCATGGGCCTTGGTCTCGAACCTTTTATAATCGAATCATGTGCGATCCAAGTCTTGCTCATCATAATTGTTATGATGCCGACAACACCTGGAAGTGCAGGCATCACAGAGGGGAGCACTGCAGCTCTTTACAGTGTATTTATAGGCTCCTCTCTAATAGGGGTCTTTGTTCTCTTGTTTAGATTCATAACATATCATATGGGGCTTATCGCAGGAGCAATATTCCAATATAGAATATTTAAATCAGTTGCGTCGTTCTCTTTGGATACCATTAAAAAACAAAAATAACAATTTTTAAGGATATGGGGAGGCCGTCACATTTTAATAATAGATATGTTATTCAGCAAATCCTATGAAAAAGGCGGAAAAATGTATTTCATGCGGAATAGGACTGCTTGAACGGGGATCAGTAACATTTCCATGTCCAATGTGCGATGCAGTAATTGGAAGATGCAACAGCTGCAGAGAGCAAAGTGTGAAGTATGTCTGTCAACACTGCGGATTTACAGGACCTTAAGGAGGAAATACATATGGGGGAAGTAATAGCACTTATGCGTGTTATGCCAGGTGAAGTAATAGATGATGATAAATTACAAAAAATGATAGATGACATAAAAGACGTTGTAAAATCGCCTGTAACACTAGGGAAAATTGAGGTTAAAAATATTGCTTTTGGACTTAAGGGATTAAACGTCACAGTATTGGTACCAGATGATGCAGGTGGATTAGATCCTGTGGTTGATATTATTTCTAAAATTAAAAACGTGGACAGTGTGGAAGTAACAGATGTTGGGCGAGTTTAAATCTAGGCTGCTCTACCTGGTTTTTTAAGCTGATCTGAAAAACTCTTTATTACTTGAGAACCAATTTCTGTAGGATAATATATCGGGTAGGCAGAGTTACTTGTATCACCATCAACCAATTCAGCCATATACATTTTTTTTATATGCCATTTAACGGTATGATGATTTAGATCGAGGGCATGAGCAATCTCAAGCAAATGTTTACCAGGATTATTATTTAAATATGACATGATCTCACGAGCGTTTTTATTTCTTAAAATAGATTCCGCAACAGCTTCTTTTCTAGCTTCAATACCGCCTTCAACCAAATAATAAACCTTTTTTCCACCAATGGCTCTGCTCCTTACAAGATTTGTTTGTTCTAGTTTGCGAAGATGCCACGCTGCGTTACTCGGCTTTAAATTCAATTCTCGTGCAATTTCCCTAAGATGTGAACCAGGATAATCCGTAATATATCCAAATAAATTCTTTCTGATCTCAGTATCTAACACGTTTTCAGGTGTTACATACTTTATACCACCAGCAGTAATAACTGCAATAATTATTCCAATTACAGCTAACAAAACCAATATTGATTTATCTGGTGACGGCAGCCCAAATGTATTACTTTGAGCAGGCACTGACTCTATCAAAAAGGACAATATTAAAAAAGACAATATTAAAATTACTAACGTTCTCCTATCACATCGCATCTTATCCCATCCTTTAACTTTGTATCCTATGACATATCCAAAACATCGAACAACTTAAAAAGTTTACTTATGTGCAAAAAATCCAGTCACCTGGTTGTCTGTATTTTCAATTCTCACAAATCCAAATCGTTCAAACTGTATGATCTCTCCATCATCTACACTTGTAACTGCTTTCTCTGCAAATCCCCGCACCGTTTCAAGACTGTCTGGGTTGTATTTATCACCCTCAAAAAGAAGATGAGGGACAAAAATTTTCATTTTAACAAAGTTATCAGTTGTCCACTGAATCTTGGCTGACTCAGGTATTAACTCCTCACCCATGTACTCTGCAAAAACTGTATCGTTTTTTTCTTTTATTTTTACATTAAAGATATCTTTTAATCTGAAGACATGCCCTGTTTTTATCTTTTCAATATCTGCTTTTGGAACGAAAAACGTTTTACCAGTTTTTATAGTCCGGCTTCCAAGTTTTTTATCAGTTGGATGAAAACTTATTGATTTTTCTTTTGATGGAGCATCTTCAACAACAAGTTTTACAGGATCTTTCACAAAGAAATATCGTCTAGCCGTAGGATCTATTAATTTTCTGTTAAAAGCCTCTACAATACCAAATGTTGCAGTTGATTCTACTTTTGAAATACCTTGAGATATTACAAATTGTTTGATAGCTTCTGGTAAAATACCTCGTTTTTTTAATCCTCTCAAGGTTGGTAATCTAATATCATTATAGCCTGTGACCAGCCCTTGTTCAATTAATGGCTTTATTTTACGTTTTGATACAGGCATGCCATCTATTGAAAGACGCGCAAATTCCATGAGGTGTGGTTTCCTCAATTTAAGAAGATCAAGAAGTCTAAAATAACATTCATCACGAAGTTCATATTCTTTTGTACGAAAAGGATGCGTCACACCACTAATGCTGTCTTCAACCGCACCGGCAAAATCATAGGTAGGCCATAATCGAAATTTATTACCATGAATCGGATGTGGCTTATCTATAATCCTAAAAAGAGTTGGGTCCCTCATCGCAGTATTATCACAAGTCATATCGCCTTTAAGCCTCAGTACTGTATCCTCTGTCGATGATGAGATCATATCTTTCCAAAGATCGATATTTTCTCCGCGAGAAACATTTCTACAACAACATTCTTCTCCATTAAAACGCCCCTTTTTAATAACATCTGGTGAGCAGTTGCAAATATATGCATCCCCTTGATTTATTAACTGTTCAGCAAGTTTATAGTGTTTTTCTAGATTATCTGAAGTGCGGTATTCCATGTCCCACTCTATACCAAGCCATTTTAGATCTTCCTTTTGAACATCGTAAAACTCGGACTGTGCATTCTCGGGATTTGTATCGTCAAATCTTAAGATGAATTTTCCATCGTACATCCTTGCATATTCATAATCAACAATAGACGCCTTGGCATGACCAATATGAAGATATCCATTAGGCTCTGGTGGAAAACGAGTGACAACTTTTCCTCTCTCTGCATCTGGAAGCTCAGGTAATGAAAAATCTCTCTCTTTCTTTTCTTTTTTAAGAAGTTCGGGAGCGAGTTTTTCTAGTTCTGCCATTTGCACATCAAATTGAACATTATTGACTTCCTCTACAACAGAGTTAACAATTGGAATTATTTCCTTTGGAGAAAAACCATCTTTTCTCAAAACACCAATAACTTTTCCGACCACTGCTTTAGCATTTGCATTTCCGTCAAACCGAATTGCGTTTTGAAGCGCATATATTCTTGCAATTTTTTGTATCTTATCACTTGACATAACGTTATCTCTCTCTTGTTATTGAATAATCTGCTAATTCAATTAAAACCTGTTTTGCATCTGATTCATCCAGCATACTAAGTGTTTTTTTTGCCTTGTTGCTGTAATCCAAAGCAGCATTCTTTGCATATTCAATCGATTTCATATCTTTAAATAAATCATAAACTCTTTTGACATCCTGTTCCGAAGCATCCACATTACCAAATATTTTTTCTAAAAGTTTATTATCATCACCAACAGCATTACTAATAGAACGTACAGCTATAAGTGTTTTTTTACCGTTTCTAATATCATTCCCGATATCTTTTCCCAGTGTCCCCTCATCGCTGCTCATATCTAGATAATCATCTCGTATCTGAAAAGCTAAACCTAAGGATTCACCATATTCACTCAGGGCTCTAATTTCCTCTTTTTTTCCACCACCTAAAATTGCGCCACCCTCAGCAGAGAATTTAAACATCACTGCTGTTTTCTTACGTATCATCTCAAGATATTCTTTTTCCGAAACATCCTTTTTTTTTTCAAATTCCATGTCCAGTTGCTGGCCTTCACATATCTCCCTAACGCAATTTACAAGACCAAAATTCATTCGCTTAAAAACAGAACTGTCATCGGAAATTTCGTGCATAACTTCAAAGGCTTTAGTAAATAAAAGATCTCCTGCTAGTATCGCAGTAGGTTCACCAAATTTAATGTGTACCGTTGGCAAATTTCTTCTTAAATGTGATTTGTCCATAATATCATCATGAACTAGGGTAAAATTATGGATTAATTCAAGAGCGAGCGCAAATGGCATTACTCGCTTTACATCTCCACCTATAGATTCACAAGAAATCATAGATATACATGGTCGAAGTCTTTTACCACCAGCTAGAGGAAGATGACTAGCTGCATTATAAAGGGTTTTTGGTTGTCCATTTTTCAAATATTCTCCAAGTTCTATGTTAAGAATATCTGACCTTTTACTCAATTCCTGTTTTAGATCCATAACTCTGCACCAACATCGATCATCTTTGAAACGTTGTTAGCCCCAACTAAAAACATTGCGGCTCTTAACTCCTTAATAATTGCATCAATCTCAAAAATGGTGGACTCCTTGTCTTTATTGGCCGGTCCAAGAAGGGCGTGTGCCATACCCACACAATTTGCACCGAGTGCTATTGCCTTCGCCGCATCAAGTCCATTTCTAATGCCGCCAGTTGCAATAATTGGCAGCTTCCAATCAGTCGCATCTCCGACTTCAAGTATAGAAGTTGGCGTAGGAATGCCCCAATCCCAAAAAGTTTTACCGCCCCTCTCATGAAGACGGTTATTTATCATCCGAGCTCGAAAATGCTCTATTGCAGCAAATGAGGTACCACCTGCACCACCTACATCAATTCCTGCAATTTTTGTTTTCGAAAGTCTAATAGCAACGTCATATGAAATACCGGCACCTGATTCTTTAACTACCAAAGGAACATCCAAATCCTGTGCAAGTTCTTTTATAGCATTAAAACATCCTTTTGCATGTGGCTCCCCCTCAAATTGAATAACCTCTTGCAAAAAATTGAGACAAACCACGAAAACATTGGCATCTATCATATCAATCATTTCCTGTGCATTAGACAAAGTCTTATCGTGACCCCATAAAACAAGTTGAGATGCGCCTATGTTGGCAAAACGCAAGGGAATATCAAAATCTTTTACAACACCATATGTTTTCTTTAAGCCAGAAGTTTCTAATCCCGCTCTTTGAGAGCCTACACCCATTCCTATTTGGAATTTTTCTGCAGCGGCAGCAAGATTTTCATTTATTTTTTTAGCCTTTTGATAACCTCCTGTCATGCCTGAGATAATCATTGGCGCATCAATTTTTTTTTCAAATAAATTTGTAGAAAGATCGAGTTCGTCCTTGTTTATCTCTGGGAGCGCATTGTGTATAAGTTTTACATCATCCCAATAATTGTGATGAGCTGCCACATCCTTTTCAAGTGAAATTCTTACGTGTTCATCTTTTCTATTTTCAGTCTGATTCATTTTTTATCCCCATAGACAATAGTACTTTTAACATTTTTTCCAATCAATATATTGTATAATATCTCCTGTTTATTACCGTTTAGTAAAATAGTGTCGATACCTAAACGCGAAATGTTTTTCATTGTATCAATCTTCCCCCTCATGCCACCAGTAACATCGGCATGAACATCTCTAACTGTTGTTAGTTTTTCTAGTTTCTTTATTGTCGCTGATTCTATAAACTCTGCATCTTTATTTATTTTTGGATTCGAAGTATATAACCCATCCTCATCCATTACATATATCACCTTTTCAGGTTTAAAATACTTTGCTAATGCCATAACGAGTAAGTCACCAGAGCAAATCGAAAAACCCAGTTTTTCATCCAATACTACATCTCCAAAAGTTACAGGTGTAAAATGTTTATCTAAATACTCTCCAAATATTTTGTAATCCATTCTGGCTAATCTATGATCATTAAGCTTTACAATCGAATGTGGAGATAGTGAAATAGCAGAAATGTTGTGATTATGCAGAGACTTAAGAACAAAGGAGTTCAACGTTTGAACCATTGCATGAGTAAGAGAAAAACCATGGATCTGATCTTCATTTTTGCATCCTTTATTCAACTCATATTGTTTCGCAAGAATATGACCAAAAGATCCTGCACCATGAACCAATATTAATTTCTTATTTGCCTTTTCAATTTCTCTGGCCAAATTGTCCATTATCTCCATTTGGAAACAGCCTTGTTCGGATTTTTTAGTTATTACGCTCCCACCAAGTTTCAAGACAAACATAGTTACCAAATAAACTATGATCTAAAAAGGATTTTCATCGAAAATTTGGATTTTTTTTTCATTATTTACTTATACACTAATAATACCAAAAGAGATTAAGAATGGAAATTACACTATTGTCTATTCTTTTGTTTTCTGCCAAGTAATCTTGCAGTTATAAGAAGTATAATTATCAACACCGATGCAAGTATTACCCAAAGATATTGCTGCAGAAGAGTCGACGGTTCTTTTTCATGTGGGTAACTTACTGCCCCGAACGGCATGTGACCATCAACCAAGAGTTCGGCATCATAGCGTAACGGCGTTGTATCTTCTTTTTCCCAGTTATTACTATCACTATACTTTGTGTCCGGGACATACATTCTTAGATCAGGATCACCGAAGTAAACAACACTTTCCGCTGTGTCCCACCACCACTGTGGCTCCTCTGGTAAATACAAAGTCCCAACATGACTTATACCTTTCTCGTATGCTTCACCGACGGTATTTCCCAAGACGATATCCCGTGGTATGGATTGTCTCCATACCGCACCATACCAAGAGGTGGGCCAAGGATCTTGAACCTGAAACACACTTCCATGTCTTATTAGTGTAAGATGGAGATAAGTGTTTGATGTTTGACATATACTGGTTATAAAACCAACAGAGTGGAGATTTTCCAGATGGATTTCTATTTCACTTGCATTTTTCCATACTAATGGGTATTTAGAATATTCTACTGTTCCAGTTAAACCATCGTATAAATCATCAACTTCAAACGGGTCAAAAAAGGGGATAATCTTATTTAAAAATTCTCTAACAGGCTTTCGTGCTAGCACCCAATCCATACCTGTTGCTGGAATTAAAAAACTCTCGTGATTTGTATACGGTATAAAACCTTGCATATCCATAGACATTGTATCTGGCTCTTCAGTACAACCGAGAAGCCAATCATATCCTCTCCAAGGGTTAATCTCCTTTATTGCACCAGCAAACGGTTTTACAAGTTTGTGTTTTTCAAAACCTGCCGATGGATCCCAAAATAGTGTTTTTCCCCCTTTCCCTTGTGTCCCGTGAGAAGCATGTACCCAGAGGATTACTCCTTTGTTAAGATTATCAGCAACTGATTCAAGCTCAGTTGAGAAAACAGTATCAAATCCACCTTTATTGAGATAGAATGGAACTATCTCTGTTTCTGATATATCTGGGAAATACGCCCCACTTTTCCCATAATGTTTTTTGTTTACACCTTGATCAATAGGTTCCATCGTAGTTGTTTCTCCAGGTATAAGACCGTCAGCGCATTGGTATTTAGACCCGTAGTATTTGCTTGCCCGTTCATTGAATCGATACTTATGCGTTACAAAAGAACATAAAACTGGAAACTCCAATGTGTTCTCATTAGATTCTCTATTTATAACAAGTGTGTTTAACAAAGGTTTTTTAAAAAGTCCCCTAAACCCGTCCCTAGAACTAGTGCTTCCATTTGTTAAGGTTACTTTACCTTGAATTGCAGGGTTTTCAAATATAATCGCAGGATAAAACACACTACGAGAAATCCAGTATGAAGTATCAACGGGAGTTCCGCAGAATCTTCCAGAGTATGCTACACCAGGAAATATTCGGTCCCAAGGAATGCCTATGTCATATTGATCTGCAACAGTTATAATTGTCTCCTTTCCTTCCTTATCAAATTCATAAAGCTCTAGAAAATCATATATACGTTTACCGGTTAAAAACATCTCAGCAGCAGATGGCATATGGTCATAACGATCAGATGCAAATCGTTTCCAAAACTCATTGTGCCATATAACCGCTGAGGAAAGCCGTGGATGATTATCGACAATCAATACAGGGGCACCATGATGTACAGCTATGAATGCTGCAGGGCCAATAAATAATGCCCCTTCTTCTTCACCCTCCGGTTCAAGTTCTCCCATGTACCAATATGTCCATGGATCTATAGTCGTGAAAATTACATCGTTACTATCTGTTACATCACGGATTGCATCATAGATTTGTCTAGGTTCCATATAATTCTCAATTACCCTTACAATACTCTTCATTTCCTCCATAATATTGCTATTGAGGTGACTTCCAAGATTCACTAGATGTATATTCTTAACTCCAAGTTTATATATAGCCTCTTTAGAAACATCTGGTATATCTGAAGGAGATATATACAATAGTGGAGCGTTTAGAACACTTGCAAAAACTGCCCCCTCTGTAGCAGATGAGAGAGAATTTGACTCAGCCTTTGAAACACCTTGATGCCAAGTATATTCAAGTTTAAATTCTAAAGGTATTTTTATGTCTTCCATTGCAAATACGCATACAGAATAATTTTCACCTGGCAAACATTCCCCTAATGAATCCAGGTGAATATCCTGAGAATCTACTCTACTTTCATTCAGACTGGAAAAAATTGCTTCACCACTAGGACCTATGATAATAAAACCAAGTTTTACATTTGGATCGCTCCATGTTAACTCGAAATCTGCCTCTCTGCACCCGAATGGAGGGTTATTTGGCAGTTTTATATTCATACCTGGATACATCATAACATCCACATAATATGTTAACTTAGAGTTCAACATAGCCAGCAATGATCCTTGAATCGTGAGAAGCCCTCCAAGAACACTTCGTCTCGGAGCGTCGCCCTCCGTCGGGAAATCAGTTATACCCACCCTCCAGCTACCTGAATGATAAACATAAGATTGTGTATATTCGTGACCAGCTGGCGAATATATATTCCAGTATGCAGCAGCTGCAGTTTGCATCCATTCCCCATCTTGCCTACAATACAACTGAAGATCTGGATCGCCGGTGGGAATCATTGTGTTTCCCCCTACAAGTATGCCATCCCACCATGCCTCAGCTTTAACATATCTATATTCATCATCAACACTAAATTCATGGTATACAGGATTCAAAGAATTTGTCTGTTCCACTTGGAAGGTTGGTTCTTTGTGTATTTTACAAGCAGACAACGTCTCTTTTAATTCATTATGGACCACGACATTCGGTTCTTCAAAATTTTCATCTATGACCGCAATAACAGCATTATCTGAATATGACCAACCATCTAGTGCAATTTCACTAGCTATAGTATAAGGATTATCCGCATCGATAATAGAATATTTCTTAGATTTCCAACTACTGTCCAGGTTATTATTTGGAACATTTATCAGGGTCATCTGATCGAGTTGCCCATTACAATAACCCATCCAATCTTCCATGAAATAATCTATTCCTTTTCTAGCATTATTGGGAAGTTCCCTTTTATCATCTGGTTCATATTCATCTTGATAAAACAATAAAGGATGAGAGAAAAGTTTATCCCCATCATTGAACACAGAAGTAGGGACAGCGGCAAGATATGCATAATCATCAAGATATGTTTCTTTATCAAAGTTTACCATTGTAATTTTTTTAATAGGTACAACTGGTTTGTATGATGGCCCCTTATCAAAGCTTTTAATATGCTTAGTATCGGCAGCTATAGTAACTGGGAGAATAGTAACTATTAGCAATGTAAATACTATTGTTATTGTCAAAAAAACATTCGATTGGCTAATCTTTTTTTTCATTTATATGCACCAGATTCAAAGGTGGACATTAATAATAAATGTTGATTATAAATAATTTATTATTTTATTTACTTTAATATAACCTAGTATAACTTAAATATAGTGATTAAAATAAAAAAATTGGTAATTTATTTGACAAATAGTATCTTGATTTGACAATATTAGATATTATCTACAAGCAGACATCATCGTTTTATCTTTGTTTTGTTCATGTATAAGCCAAAGAGCAATGGGCATACTGTCATTAGGATCTTGCATGACGCTCCCTGCCCAAACAGTCAAATCCTCTTCTGATTCATTTTTGCAACAATCTTCGCATAAAAAATGTTCATCATTAAATACCAGACCAGATAAATGTTCACTCAGTAGAATCTTACGATTGCATAAACTACATATTTTTTCAGTCGTTTTACACCACCAAACCAAATTTCCTTTGAATATAATATATTCGCAAGTTGTTTATAAATGCAACTATCTGTAACACCAACAGGATAAGTCGATTTTTACAAGAAATAAAAAAAAATTATAAAAATTAACCACAGCAAACGGGAAAAATGTTTAGAAAAAATACGGCACATCCTGAGTTTGAATACACTAGTTTATTCATAATGGCCAGACATAGCGCATTTCACTTATCAACCAACTTTTTAAAGCGTTTGAAAATTGAACAAGTTATAAATTGTCTCAATAAAATATCTTTTAAAGGTGATATGACATTACCCCAAATGTGGAAGGAAAATAATGGATGGAAAAATTACCAGGAATATATGTAAAACGAAAAACATTACTGACTTAAAAGGTAAGCCAAAGATAGCTTATTTTTCCATGGAAATTGGTATCGATGAACATATACCAACGTACAGCGGCGGTCTTGGCATTCTAGCTGGTGACACAATTAAATCATGTGCCGATCTGAATGTTCCTATTGTAGGTGTTACGCTTCTTTGTGAGAACGGTTATTTTTACCAAAAAATAGATGAAAATGGTAATCAGATTGAACTTCCAATACGGTTTGCAGTTTCAGATCTTCTTGGATTGCTGCCAAGTACAACTAGTGTAAAAATCGAAGGTAGGGACGTAAAACTTCGTGTTTGGTACTATCAGTTCGAAGGTATAAATGGCTACGTTGTTCCTGTTTTTTATCTTGACTCAAATATAGAAGGAAATGCTGTATGGGATAGGGAACTTACAAAACATCTCTATGGCGGAGATAAAAAATACCGGCTTGCTCAAGAAATTATTCTCGGCATAGGGGGCGTCAGAATGCTACAATCACTTGGATATAAGACAATTGACAAATATCATATGAACGAGGGGCATGCCGCTCTTGGCACTCTCGAACTATACAGACAACTAAATGACGTTGAAAATGTGCGAAAACAATGTGTATTTACCACACACACTCCTGTGGCCGCTGGTCACGATCAATTTGAGCTTTCATATGCCAAATCAATGCTGGGCGATATGCTTCCTGAGAATATTCTAGGCGATATTACATTTGAAAATAAGCTAAACATGACCCGACTTGCACTGTTTTTTAGCCATTACGTAAATGGCGTTGCAAAGAAACATGGAGAAGTATCAAGATTAATGTTTCCAGGGTACTCCATAGATTCCATTACAAATGGCGTTCATACTACCACTTGGGTCTCAGAACCGTTCCAAAAACTTTTTGACAAACAAATGCCCGGATGGCGATCTGATTCATATATGCTAAGATCTGCATTTAGCCTCGATAAAGATGAGATATGGAGCGCTCATAAGGATGCGAAGAAAAGGCTTATTAATTTTGTAAACGAAAGATATAACGCTGGCATGAACTACAATGACTTTACGATAGGATTTGCCCGGAGACAAACTGCGTATAAAAGACCTGATATGTTGATATCTGATCCAAATAGATTGACACAAATTGCAGAAAAAGCAGGACCGATACAGATAATCTACGCAGGAAAGGCACATCCCAAAGATGAATCAGGTAGAGATACAATAAAGAAAATTTTTGAAATTATGAAAACAATCCAGGGGAAAGTAAAGATAACCTATATACAAAATTATGATATGATGATTGGAAAAATGATGACTGCTGGAACTGACCTTTGGCTTAACACACCCAGACGACCGCGAGAAGCGTCAGGAACTTCAGGCATGAAAGCAGCACACAATGGAGTTCCTCAGTTTAGCACTCTTGACGGCTGGTGGCTTGAGGGACATATAGAAAACATAACCGGTTGGGCAATAGGACCTGAAAAAACAGAAGCTAAAGAATCAGATGATGAAAACGATAGAAATGACTTATACAACAAACTTGAAACATGGATAATACCAAAATTCTACGATGATCGAGATAATTGGATACGGACAATGCGGAGTTGTATCGCGATAAACGCATCATTCTTCAATACAGACAGGATGGTTCAACAATATGTGTTAAATGCGTATTTCAGATGACTTAAAAATATTCTCATATTTTGGTGATATATTTTCTATATCTTCGACCCACGATCTAAATATCTCACAGACGCTCCAAGTCTGCGAGATACAGCCCCTAGGCACATATGGAGAATCACCATCAAATATTTCATATATGGATCCATCCCAATTTTCACCGAACACATCCAACATAGGTTTTAAAAAATTCT
>Ga0272442_10005495_pt1 | contig 16918 bp, 8 predicted proteins | sample SSMForm2O_FD_200262 | JGI IMG/M metagenome (GOLD analysis project Ga0272442, IMG submission 200262) | Marine sediment archaeal communities from Little Sippewissett salt marsh, Falmouth, MA, United States - SSM-Form-2O | ecosystem: Environmental > Aquatic > Marine > Wetlands > Sediment ... | reverse complement strand
TGCATCCATTGTTGTTATACACACGCAGTAGCGTATATTGGCATCTGCAGGCGTATTAACGCATGTTGATACATTCACGCTCGATCTGCCGAAAATATTCTCATTTTCTTTCCATTTTGTAATTGATATTTACCCAAATAATATCGTATGTTGATATAGGCCCCCAGCGCAGCCCTGGATTAGCCACCGGGACGAGGGGGCCTGGGACGCAAACGGGCGAGGCCGGGCGTCGTGCCTTGGTCGGACACCGGGCGTCCCGCGAGGCGAGCCGTCGTGGCCGCCTGCCCGGCCAGATCCCGGGAGGGCGGCGGCCGGATGCCTTCGGCAAGCCTCCAGCGCGGCGCCGGGACCTCGTTCGTTCGAGGCCAAGAAGCATCCCGGCATGTGGAGGGGGCGGGGGGTGTGACCCCGCCGCGAGGTCGGCCCGCACGCACGAAGGGGCCAGGCGCGAAGGAGCGAAGGAGGGGCAACATGGGTCCCTGAGACCACTGAGAGGCCCTATGCGGCCGAATCCTGCGAGACCCGGTTTCTACTTGACTCCGGGGGGCCCGAAGGCGTATACATACTAGAGAGAGTTGCGCGCAGGCCCCCAACCATACAGAAGGAGCGAGCCATGAAACGCGGAATCTTACTGGCGGCGGCGGCGGTGCTCACGACCACGGCCGTCCGCGCCGGCGTCTCCCAGCAGGAGCTCGATCGCTACAGGGAGCGCATGGCCCAAGAGAGGGCCCGCATCGAGGGCTCGGCCGGCTACAAGAAGTACTGGGACGACGGCCGGAAGCAGTGGCAGGAGCTGAAGACCGGAACCGGCCAGCTCCCCGAGGCCAGGCTCCCCGACGTGCCCGAGCCCGGCGCCAGGGCCGGCGAGATAGCCAAGCTCGTCGAGCAGCTGAAGACGGCCAAGGGCGCCGAGAAGATGGAGGCCCGCAACGCACTCTCCAAGATCGGGCCGCCTGCGGTCAAGGCACTGGCCGAGGCGCTGCAGTCGGAGGACATCGCCATGCGCGGCTCCGCCGCCATGGTGCTCAGGAAGGTCGGCGCGAGCGCCATGGGAGCCGTCCTGCCGCTGACGGACGTCAAGAACCGCCAGGTGCGCTCCTCGGCCATCGGCGTCGTCCAGAAGATAATCAAGAAGGACCACGTCGGCGCCGTCGTCGCCAAGCTCGAGTCGGCGGAGCACCCCGACTGCCGCAAGGGCCTGGTGAGCGCCCTCAAGAGGGTCGTCTCGGCGCGCGAGGCCGAGCTGGTCGCCGCGCTCCTGATGCACGCCAAGGACCCCGCCCTCCGGGCCGAGATGGCGAAGCTGGCCGCGGCCTCGGGCTCGCTGAAGGTCATGCCGGCGCTCGTCGAGCTCGGCAAGGCCAGCGACCAGATATCCCAGCGCCTCGGCGCGTACGGCGCGCAGGTCCTGCTGCAGAGGGCGCAGAGGGGGCACATCCCGCTGCTCTACGCCGCCTTCAACGACAGCTCCGGCATGGTGAAGACAGTCATCGCGGCCACGCTGCAGCGCCTGGCGGGGCGGAACCCGGCCAAGGAGGCGGTGAACGAGTTTCTATTCATGGTCTATGTGCGGCAGAACAACGTCCGCTGGCCGCCGAGATAGAACGGAAGGGGGTGAGGTCGAACGAGCTGCAGCACCGACACCGGACCCCGCCCCCGCGCTCCCGAGCCCCCGGGCTCACTCCGAGACCGAGCGCGTGTAGGCCTCGTAGAGGCGCCTGAACTCGGGGCTGAGGCGAGAGACGTCCTCCGGCGAGCGCCCCTCCTTCTCGCGCTCGTCCTCCCCCGCCGCGGCATCGACGCGCGAGGCCGCACGACCGGCCGGGCCGAGAGGACCCTCCGAGGGAGCCACCTCCGCCGGGTCCTCCGCACGCGAATGGGCGTCCGCAGCCTCCCCGGCCTCCCGGGGCCGGCGCCTGGCGGCGACGAGGCGCCTCAGGCGCTCGAGCTCAGGAGGCTTCATGCGCCGGGCGAAGCCGCGGAGCTCCTCCGCGAGGCGGCCGAGGCGTGCGTACTCCTCGTCGCCCTGCTGGCCGCGGCGTATGCGGCCGGCCGCCTGGCGGGCGTCGCCGGCCATTCGCCTGAGGCCGGGCCCGGCGCTGCCCTCGGCGTCTGCGACGCCCCCGGAGGCTTCGCCGCCGCGGCGTGTGCCGGCCCTCGCGGCCCCGCCGGAGAGAGAGCCGCCCCCTCCCCCGACGCCCGAGCCCGGGCCCGACGACGCGCTGCCTCCGGTGCCACTGCCGTTGCCGCGGCCCCGGCCGCTGCCGGAGCGCCCCGAGCCGGCTTGAGAGGAGGACCCGCTCCCCATGCCGCCCGGGCTTCTGCCAGCCTGGCCCCCTTGGCCCCCCTGGGCCCCCTGCCCCGAGCCGCCGGCCTGGCCGCTCTGCCCCGCCGGGCCTCCGCCGGACTGGCCCGACTGCCCCTCTTGCCCCGCCTGGCCGGAGCTCCCCGCCTGCCTCGGGCCTCCGCCGGACTGGGCGGCCTGGCCTCCTTCGCCTCCCTCTGCGCCCTCCGCGCGGTCGCCCTCGGCGCGGCCCCCCTCCTCACCCGTGTCGAGGTCCTCGTACTCGTCGCCGCGGTCTCCGACGGCCTCGTCGGAGCCGCCTTCACCCGCCTGGCCATCTTCGCCGAACTCATCCGCAAGGCGATCGAGGGCGCGCGCGAGCCCGTCGAGAAACTCGGCATCGTCCCCGGCAGCACCTTCGCTGCCTTCGCCCGCGTCAGCCCCCTCACCCCCCTCACCCCCCTCGGGGCCCTCGGATATCTCCTTCAGCTTGCGGGCGAGGCGCCTGAGGGCGTCGGCGACCTCCTCCGAATCGAGGCCGCGCCTGGCGAGCTCTTCCGCGAGCGCCTTCGCATCGCGCGGCTCGCCGTCGGACTCGCCATCCGCCCCGGCATCGCGCTCGTCGGTCTCGGCCCGGGCGTCGTCGCCGGCCTTCTCATCCGGGGCGGGCGGCTTCTCGCCCGCGAGCGCGGCGCGGATGCGCACGGTCTGCCGCGCCGAGTTCGCGGTGTTGGGCTTCGGCGCCCTAGCGTCCTCGGCGCTGAGGAAGTACGTGACGGTCGTGCCCGGCGCGAGTTCGAGCCCGCGCAACTCGAGCCCGCCTTCGACCGAGGCGGACCTCCTGCCGCGGAGCTCCTGGACGACCCGGGTCCGCCAGGGCTCGAAGCCGGCCTGGTAGCTGAGCAGCAGCCGCCCGAGGCCGAGGTCGTCCGCGGTGTCGGCCGAGAAGGCGAGCCGCCCGAACGGCGGGAGCTCCACCTCCTCGCCGGGCGAGGTTATCTTCACCGACGGAGGCTCGTCGGGGAGCGCCTTCAGGGCGTACTCCACGGGGGAAGCGTTGTGATACCCCGACTCGTCGGTGAACTCGACGCGGTACGTCCCGTCGCCGCAGAGGAGAAACTCACCCGCGAGAGCCGGAGGGGCGCGTCCCGCGGGGCCAGGCCCCCCGTCCGCGAGCCTCAGCCGCACCCTCCGGCCCCCCGGGCCGCCGGCGGCGGCGCCCTTCAGGACGATGCTGGCGGCCGGTCCGCCGTCTGGGGCCCGGGAGGGAGGCTTGTTGGTGCGGGCGACGACCTCCAGGCGGCTGCCGGTGAGCGCCGTCACCGAGCCCGTCCCGGAGGTGAAGCCTTCGAGGCCCGAGTATCCGGGCGGCGTCACCCGGACGACGACCGAGCCGACGAGCGGCGGCTCGACGAGCGTGATCTGGTACATGTCGGAACGCGTGTCGCCGGCGGTGACCTGGTAGAAGGTGGCGCGGTTGAGGCCCGGGACCTCGCGCTCCCACCAGCGCCCGGGGGTCTTCTCCATCGGAAGACTGCGCCAGCTTCGCCGGTCCTCCGAGACGTGGAGCTCGGCCAGGCCCGGCACGACCCCGCTCATGCGCGCGCGGATGGTGACGGGGAAGTTCCTCAGCGCCCGGCCGTCGCCTGGGACCATCTCGACTATGCGGGTGCGCGTGGGCGGCGGCGTCAGCTCCCAGGGGAAAAGGACGCGGCTGAGGCTGACCGTCACGGTCTGCCAGCTGAAGACGGCGTAGAGGGTGCCCGCCGCCGCGATGACGGCCAGGGCCCTGAGGGCGGTGTGAAGCTCGCCCAGGCCGATCACCTCCTCGGCGTCGAGCGTCTCGACCTGCTCGGCCACGCGGCGGCCGATGAGGCGGGCAAGCTCGGCCTCCTCGGCGTCGAGCTGCCCCTTGCGATCGCGCTTCCGCCAGAGCTCGACGAGCGTTATGAGGCCGTTCTTCAGATGCGGGTATCGCCCCTCGACCCATGCAGCCACGCGGGCGCGGCTGCGCGAGCGCAGAGCGCACGAGGCCACCATCGCCGCACCGACGCCGAGGACGAGCGCCTCCAGCGCGCGCAGCAGGAATATCCTGTGGTGCATCTGGAGGATGAGGATTCGGTCGGCGATTGTCTCGCCGAGCACCCATGTCACGGCTGCGGCCGTCGCGACCACCAGCACCGTCAGGGCGCCGTAGAGCCTGTATCGGCCCCTCACGGCCGAGAGGAAGCCGCCGATGCCTTCGCGCTCGGAGTCGCGGAGGTCGCTCAAGCCAGCCCCCGTCTCTTCCTGATCGCCCATTCGAGGCAGACGAGCCCCATGAAGATGGCGGCCGCCCAGGGCCCGTTCCACGCGGCCTCTACTCTTTCGACGGTCTTCTCGGTCCTTACGTTCCGGGATTTTACCATTTTCAGCGCCTCGTTCAAACGCTCGAGGGGGAAGAACTGACCACCGGAGAGCCTGGAAACCTTCGCCAGGAGCGCCAGGTCGGCCGCCGGATTCTCGTCCTCCAGGTCCATCTCCACCACCGAGAAGCGCGTCTCGTCGGCGCCGAGCTCCTTGCCGAGCGCCGTCACGAGCCGGGCCGCGACGTGGTAGTCGCCCGGCAGGCGCGGCTGGAGCTGCACGGAGTGCTCGCCGGGCCCGGCGCCCAGCTCCATCTCGCGCTTCTGACCGCCGGGGAGCGTGACCGTCGCGACGACCTTCGCCCCCTTGAAATCAGCCGCCAGTGGCCCGCCGGGGCCGCCGACCCACGCGGAGACGGTGGCCCGCTCGCCCCGGAGGTAGCGCATTCTGTCGGTCTCGACGACGAGGACCTTGCCCCGCTCGCCGTAGTCGTTGTGGGCCAGGTTGGCGATGAGCTGCCGCCAGAAGCGCTTGTGGAGCTCGGGGAACGACTTCTCCGCGAAAACCCACCGCCAGCTCTCCTCGGCGAGGAAGACCGCCGTGCGCCCCGCCCCGTAGTCCTGGACGGCCAGCAGCGGCCGCTTCGGGCCCGCGGTGAGCAGCGTGCTCGCCGCCGGCTTCACGCCGCCCACGCTGAAGACGCCGAGCAGCTCCGGCAGGCCCTCCCAGAGGGCCCTGCTCGTCTCCGGGTCGTCCGCGACGCGGCAAACCGGGTGGCGCAGCCCGTCCGCCGTGAGGCGCACGTCGAGCGGGCCCTCCACCGGGCCATCGTCCGCGCCGAAGGTGACGGGCAGTATCCTCGCGAGGGCCGTCTTGCCGTAGCCGCCGGGGCCGAGGCTGTCGCGCCCCGCCATCACGAGCAAGGCCCCGCCGTCCATGACGAACTTCGGCACCCGCGCGAGGGCCCTCGCGTCCAGGCGCGAGGCCGGCACGTCACCGAGTATCAGGACCTTAAGGGCCTGCCACTCCCTCTCCGTCCGCGGGAGCACGGCCTCGCCCTTGCGGAAGACCTCGACCGCCGCGAAGTCGACGTTGGGGGCCCCCGCGACGGCCCTCCTCAGGTACTTGAAGTCCCACCTGAGCGAGCCCTCCACGTAGAGCACCGCCAGCCGCGAGCCGAATACCCGGAAGAACGCGCGCACCACGTTGTTCTGGACGTTCCGCTCGCCCTCGAGGGGACTGGCGGCGATCTCGGCGCGGTGGACCCCCAGGCTCGTCGGCAGGTAGTCGAAAGAAAGCTCCACCGTCCTGCGACCGGCCCCGCGGCGTATCGTCACGGGGTCTCCCACCACCTCGCCGTCCACGCTGAATGTCACCTTCACGTCGTGCGCCTCTGGGAGCACCGTGGCGAGCTTCGCTTTCACGGTCATGCGGTTCCGCACGAAGGCCTTCTCGAGGCAGACGAGCGAATCGACGCGAAGGTCGAGGAAATCCTCTGGAGTGCGCTCCTCCCCGACCCCCACCGCGAAGACCGCCAGGCCCATCTTGCCCAGTCTTGCCGCCTCGCGGAGCACGTCGCCGCCCGCCGTGTCGCGCCCGTCCGAGATGACGACGGCCCCCGCGCAGTCCACGCCGCCGAGGCGCGAGATCTCGTCGAGCAGGGCCGAGATGTCGGTGGCCGCCCCGTCCGCCTGGACGGGGGGCGCGCCGCCGGCCAGGCTGATATCTGCCTCCTCCGCATGCGACGAGAAGACGAGCGTCCTCAGGTCCGTCTCGTCGGCGAGCTCGTCGACGAGCCCGGAGTTCCCGGCGAGCGCCGCCGCCGCGGCCTCGATGCGGGCCGGACCTCCCGAATCGGATATGTTCATCGACCGCGACACGTCGAGGGCGATGATGGCGGAGCCCCGCTCCACTATCTTCTCGGTCCGGCTCCAGACCGGGCCGGCCATGCAGCCGAGCACCGTCGCCACCGCGAGGAGCCTGAGCGCCACCAGCGTCGCCCGGAGTCTCGCCGGCACCGGCTTGTAGATGAAGCGGTAGGAGACCGCCGCCGCCGCCAGCGCCGCCGCCGCGACGGGCAGCATCCATGTCCAGGGGAGAGCGGGGCGGAGAACGAGCTCGGTCATCGCGGCGCCCTCCCGGGCCGAGCTTCGCCCCCGCCGCCGTCGCCGGCGCCATCGCCGTCACCCGCCGGGCGGTACATGCGGTTGGCGGCGAAGCCCTCTAGGACGATGAGCAGGAGCAGCAGCGGCCAGAGCCACGCCGTCACCTCGGTCGCTCCGCCCGAGGCGGCCGCCGCCGCGAACTCGTCCAGCGACGAGTACGCCCTGACGGGCATGCCGGTGATGTCGGCGATCTCCTCGGGTTCGATGCGCGAAAGGTCCGACTCGCTAGCCGGCAGGTTGACGGCGAACATGTGCGTCGACTCGGCGGCGGCGCCCCGGCGGCGGAAGCGCGCGCGCCATACGCCGGGCTCGGCCAGAGGCTCCGTTCGGAACGCCGAGACGGACTCGGCGCCCGCGAGAGCGACCTTCCGCCAGCGCCTCGACGGCGCGAGTATCTCGTAGGCGCCGCCCTCCAGGCCGCCGGGAGTGGAGATGGACGCCGACTCGCCGACCTCGAGCTCGCCGAGCTCCTCCGAGCGCGGCGACAGGTATCGCACGAGCTGGTGCGCCAGCGGCACGAAGCTCATGCGCCTGGGCAGGTCCCCCCACCTCGGGTCGAGGGAGCTCGCGAAGACCATCACCACCCCGCGGCCGTACCGCTTCTCCAGGAGGGCCGGCTCGCCGTTCGAGAAGGAGAGGACGACGTGAGACGCCGTGTCGGCCGCCTCGCGCTCCATGCGCACGTAGCCGCCGAAGGTCGCCGCATCGAGCCCGCCGTTGGCGCCCCCCCGGAATATCCTCAGCAGCGGATGCTCGAACCGAGCCGGCGCCAGGCTCACGCGCTCGTCGGTGACGACCGCCTCGCGCGGCACCCCCGGCAGCAGGCCCATCCGGTCGGCGATCGCATCGAAGGACCGGCGGCGGAGGTCGTCGAGCCGCGCCATCGGCCCGAGCGTCACCAGCAGCCCGCCGCCCCCCTCGACGTAGCGCGCGAGGGCCTTCCACGAGTCCTCCGAGAGCATGCCCGCCCCGCCGTCCGAGAGCACCACGCAGTCGTAGCGCGAGAGCGGCGAGGTCTCGAGCTCGAGCGCCCCCACGCGCTTCGTCTCGACCGGCGCGGCGCCCAGCAGCACGTCGGGCGCGAGGGCCTTGTCGAGGTAGAAAAGCGATCCCCTGGCCTCCTTGACCGACGCCCTGGCCGCCGGGCCGGCCTCGACGAGTAGGGCCCTCAGCACATCGCCCGTGCCGAAGACGAAGTGGCGGGTGTTGTCGGCGGCGAGGGCGTCGACCTCGGCGAGGCGCACCTCGCCCCGGTGGGCCCCGCCGGCCGGCGCGGTGAAGGTAAGCCTCGCCTCGGAATAACGTCCGCCCCCGGCCTCCAGCACCGCGTGGTCGGCCTTCGCGCCGTCGATGAGGAGCTCGACCAGGCTCTCGGCGCCGCGCCGCTTGGCGAGCACCGACGCCGTCACCTCGACCGTCGCGCCGGCGGCGAGGCGCCTGGACGGCAGGTCCACCGACGCCACGGCCCCGTTCGCTGATCCTGTGCGCGAGACGTCGAAGACGTGCACGGGCGGACAGGCCTCACCGGCGCCCCGTCCGGGGGCCCCCGCGCCTCCCGGCCCCCCCGGCCGCCTGGGCCAGGCGGCCCGGGTCATGTCGGTGACGACGAAGACGGCCCCCCGCCCCCCCCCGCCCCCGCCCCCGCCGCGGGCGCCGGAGCCGTTCGCCCGGAGCATCTTCCCGGCGAGGCGCACCGCCGAGGTCAGGTCCGAGCGCTCCCAGCCCGGGCCGGTCGATGCCAGCTCGCCCTTGACTGCGTCGTGGTCGATGGTCGGTTTCGAGCGCGCCGAGCGCGGCGGGTCGCCCGCGACGACGAGGGCCACCTCGCTCTCCTCGTCGAAGACGGCGAGGATGCCCGCGGAGAGCTCCTTCGCGAGGTCGAAGCGCGTGCGGTCGCCCTCGGCATACGCCATCGAGGCCGAGCGGTCGAGGACGACCACGGCCGGCCCCCTCGCGGCGGCGCCCAGGGCCGAGAGGCCGAAGAGGCGCGTGCACGGCCGCGCCAGTATGAACGCGAAGAGCGCTATCGCCAGCATCCGCATGGCGAGGAGCAGCAGCTGCTTCAGCTTGAGTTTCGCCCTGTCGGCCGACCTCGCCCGCGAGAGGAACCTCACCGTCGGCAGCGGGACAACGTCGGGCTTCGCCCGCGAGGCGAGGTGGATTATCACCGGCACCCCGGCGCCGAGCGCGGCCCACAGCATCACGGGCGAGAGGAAGGTCAACTCTCACCTCCCCGAGCGTTTCATGAGGTACGCGGTGAGCGCGGCGTCGAAGCGCGTGGCGGTGTCGAACTGGAGGAAGTCGATGTTCTCGCGGCGGCATGCGTCGCGGTAGCCGTCGATGAAGGCGCCGAGCTCGCGCGCGTAGCCTGCCCGCACGGCGTCGGGGTCGGCGGGCACCTCCTCGCCGGTCTCGACGTCGACGAACCGGCTGAAGCGGTCGAAGGGCAGCCGCACCTCGCGGTCGTCGAGTATCTGGAAGACGATGACGTCGTGGCCGCGGTAGGAGAGGTGGCGCAGGCCCTCGATGACCTGCTCCGGCTCGTCGAGCAGGTCGCTGAAGAGGACGACGAGCCCGCGGTGGCGGATCATCTCGGCGGCGAGGTGCAGCGAGGCGGCCACGTTGCTGCGGCCGGTGGCGCGGGTGGAGTCGAGGTGCCTGAGTATCGAGATGACGTGCGAGCGTTTCGCGCGCGGCTTCATCACGCTGCGGAGCCCCTTGCCGAAGGTGACCAGCCCCACAGGGTCCTGCTGGTTCAGCATGATGTAGCTGAGCGCGGCCGCCAGGTAGGTCGCGTACTGTAGCTTTGTGATGCCGTAGCCGTAGCCCATCGAGCCCGAGCAGTCGACGAGCAGGTGGCATTCCATGTTCGTCTCGGCGGCGTACTGCTTGACGTAGTACCGGTTGGTGCGCGCGAAGACCTTCCAGTCGATGGAGCGTATATCGTCGCCCGGCACGTACTTGCGGTGCTCGGAGAACTCGACCGAGAAGCCCTTGAAGGGGCTCGAATGCAGCCCGGCGAGGAAGCCCTCCACGAGGAAGCGGGCCTTGAGGTCGAGGCGCGCGACCTGCTTGATGACTTCCGGCTTGAGGTATTCCTCGGGCTGCAAGGGACGGCCGCCTCACTCGGGCAACGGCTCCGGCGTCTTCTCGACGAGCATGTCTATGATCTTCTCGGGCGACACGCCCGACGCCTCGGCCTGGAAGTTGGTGCCGATCCGGTGGCGGAGCACCGGTATCACGACCCGGCGGATGTCGTCCGGGGCAATGTTGTAGCGGCCGTCCATCGCGGCCTGCGCCTTAGCGCCGCGGATCAGGTACTGCCCGGCGCGGGGGCCAGCGCCCCAGTCGACCATCTCCCTGATGAAGGGCGGCGAGTCCGGATTCTCGGGGCGGGTGCGGCGGACGATATCGGCCACGTACTGGATGCAGTGGTCGGAGACCATCACGCGGTCGACGGTCGTCTGGATGCGGCGGATGTCGTCGGCCGAGAGGACGGGTCGCAGCTCCGGCGACTTGACCCTCGTCGTGACCTTGAATATCTCCTTCTCCTCGCTCTCCGAGGGGTAGTCGACCTTGATGTTGAGCATGAAGCGGTCGAGCTGGGCCTCCGGCAGCGGGTAGGTGCCCTCCTGCTCAATGGGGTTCTGGGTGGCGATGACGAAGAACGGGTCCGGCAGCGGGTACGAGACGTTCCCCACCGAGACCTGCCGCTCCTGCATCGCCTCGAGCAGCGCCGCCTGGGTCTTCGGGGGGGTGCGGTTGATCTCGTCGGCGAGGACGATGTTGGCGAATACCGGGCCGGGGAGGAACTTGAACTCGCGCCCGCCGGACTCGGAGTTCTCGTCTATGACGTTGGTGCCGGTGATATCCGACGGCATCAGGTCCGGCGTGAACTGGATCCGGCGGAACTTGAGGTCGAGCGCCTGGGCGAGCGAGCGCACGATCAGCGTCTTCGCCAGCCCCGGCACGCCCACCAGCAGGCAGTGGGCCCCGCAGAAGAGGGCGGCCATCATCTCGGTGATGACGCGCTTCTGGCCGATTATGACCTTGGAGAGCTCGCGCTGCACGGTGCCGTGGAGCTCCTGGAGCTGCTCGATCTGCTTCGCGAAGCCGCCGCGTTTGCCGGTCTTGCGGGCCAAGGGCACCCTCCTATCCGTGAGCTTCTCTCAGAGCCGGGCCGCCTCTACTCAAGACGCGCGAGAGGCCCCCGGCGTGCCCGGATTATGGCGTTTTTCCCGGCACAGCGCAACGGGCTGCCCACGGAACTGGCGTTCCGCGGAATGATCGGATATTCTTGGCACGCCCGCGGCACCCCGGGCGTCGTACTGACGGGAGGGTAGCCCTTGCGCTTGCCCCGCCGCACCCGAGCGACCTCACTCGCGCGCGTCGCGATCCCGGCGCTCCTCGCCGCGCTCATCCTGACGGGCTCCGCCGCCTCCGTGGCGGCCGCCCAGGTCAAGGTCACCGAAGAGCAGGTCAAGAGGGCCATCGCGCGGGGCACCCAAGCGCTGCTCATGTCGGGCGACCTCCGCGGATCGCGCGGCGTGGGCCCCAGCGGTCTGGCCGTGATGGCCCTCGTCAACTGCGGCGTTTCGCCGGAGAACCCCCGCATCAAGGCCGCCGTCGAGTTCATCCGCCAGAACGCCAGCATCCAGACGCGCAGCCAGTACGCCGGCAGCTACATCGCCGGCGTCGTGCTGATGGTGCTGGAGATGACCGGTACGCAGGACGCGCAGCTCGCCAAGCTCATGACCCAGCGGCTCGTGAAGTACCAGATGATACGCGGCGACTGGGGCGACTTCTCGCGGACCCAGTTCGCCCTGCTGGGCCTGCGCTCGGCCGAGCGCCTCGGCGTCAAGGTGCCGGAGGTGGTATGGAAACGCGCGCGGCGCGCCGTCGAGCAGGGGCAGAACCGCGACGGCGGCTGGGGCTACGTGAGGGGGAACGCCTCCTACGGGTCGATGACGGCGGCCGGCATATCCAGCCTCTACATCAGCGGGGCCCAGCTCCACAAGGGCACGAAGCGCTGCGGCTTTCACACGGTCGACAAGCGCCTGTCGGACGGCCTCGGCTGGCTGGGAACGAACTTCTCGGTCTCCAGCAACCCCCCCCGCCGCGGGAGCTACCTCCACTACTACCTCTACGGGCTCGAGCGCGTCGGGGTGCTCACCGGCAGGAGGTACATCGGCAAGCGCGACTGGTACCGCGAGGGCGCTGCCTACCTGGTGAGGACGCAGCGGGGGAACGGGCTCTGGAGCGGCGCGCAGTGCTCGACGGCCTTCGCCATGCTCTTCCTCGGCAAGGGCTCGGCGCCGGTCCTCGTGCAGAAGCTGAGGCACCCCGCCGACTGGAACGCCGACCCGTACGACATACCCAACCTGATCGAGTTCGTCCGCGAGAGCCTGGGCGTCCAGACGAGCTACCAGACGATCACGATGAACGACAAGCTCGAGGACATGCTCGGCGCGCCCGTGCTCTACCTGAACGGCCACGACAGGATCGAGTTCACACAGGCGTTCCGCCTCAAGCTCGCCCGCTTCGTCGACGAGGGAGGCTTCGTCTTCGCCTTCGCCTGCTGCGGGCGCAAGCACTTCGACGAGAGCCTGCGGGCGGAGTTCAAGGCCGTCTTCGGCTCAGCCCCCGAGAAGCTGCCGGCCGGCCACCCCGTTTACCTCGCGCACCACGACCTCTCGGCCAGGGCCGATCACCATATCCTCGAGGGCATCCAGACCGGCTGCCGCACGAGCGTCTTCTACTCGCCGAAGGCCGTCTGCTGCGCATGGGACGGCTGCCGGGGGGCGCCCGCTCACGCCACCGTCGCGGAGCCGACGGCCCGGCGCCTCGGCGAGAACATGGTCGCCTACGCGCTGGGGCACAAGGAGCTGCGCTCGAAGCTCGCGCGGATAGAGATCGCCGAGGACCCCAAAGAGGAACAGAAGCCCCTCTCGGGGGTGCTGAAGCTGGGGCAGGTGTTCCACGAGGGCGGCTGGAACCCCTTCCCGCGGACGGTGCCGAACCTGTCGAAGGCCCTCGGCGAGAAGACGGGCACGCAGACGCGCCTCAGGATGCAGCGCGTCGTGGTCGGGCGGGACGAGCTCTTCGACCATCCGCTCATCTACATGACCGGGGCGCAGAAATTCAGCATGCTCGAGGACCAGCTCCGGCTGCTCCGGCAGTACTTCGCGAAGGGCGGTTTCCTCCTGGCCGACCCAGCATGCGGGTCGAAGGAGTTCGACAGGTCCTTCCGCGACTTCGTGGCGACTCTCTACCCCGAGAAGAAGCTGACGCCGCTGCCGCTCGACCACCGGATATTCGACACCGCCTACCGCATCAGGAAGGTGAAGTACAAGAAGCCGGTGCTCGCCGAGAAGCCCGGCCTCGACACCCCGGTCCTCGAAGGGCTCTTCGTCGACGGCCGGCTGGCGATCGTCTACAGCCCGTACAACATCGGCTGCGAGCTCGGGGGCCACAACTACCGCTTCTCGCGCGGATACATGCACGACGACGCCTTCCGGATGGCCCTCAACATCCTCCTCTACGCCACGACACACTGACGCGAAGGCCCTTGCGGAATCCCGGCGCGTTTTCTGCTAGAATTCATGCAACCTAATGGCCGGCAGCGGCAGTATCAGGTCGACGGCTTGGAGGACACGGCCTTGACCGACAGGGAGCTCCTCGGCGAGTACGCCCGCGAGGGTTCCGACGCCGCCTTCGAGGAGATCGCGAGGCGGTACGCGCCCCTGGTCTACTCCCAGTGCGCGAGGCGCCTCGGCGACGAGCACGCCGCCGAGGACGCCGCGCAGGCCACCTTCCTCGCGCTGGCACGGAAGGCGCGTCGCCTCTCGCGCAAGCGCGGCCTGGTCCTCTCGGCATGGCTATACCGGGCGGCGGAGCTCTCGGCGAAGGCCCAGGCCCGCGCCGAGCGCCGCAGGGCACGGAGGGAACGGGAGGCGGCCGAGATGAGAAGTCGATCGGCACCGCGGAGCGAGGGGGACGCGTGGCGCGACGTCGGCCCCGTCGTCGACGACTGCATGGCGGCGCTGCCGGCCAAGTACAGGGACGTGCTCGTGCTGCGCCACCTCGCGGGGCGCCCCGAGAAAGAGGTAGCCGAGGAGCTGGGCAAACCTGTGGGCACGGTGAAGTCGCTCCTCTCGCGCGGCCTGGCGAAGCTGAGGGCGAAGCTCCAGCGGCGGGGCGTCTCGGTCGGCGGCGCGGCACTCGCGGCAGTGCTTGCCTCTGAGGCCGCTCAGGCCGCGCCGGTGCACATCGCGGCCACTGTGGCCGCGGTCGGAACGGGAAAGGCCGCCGCCTCTGGCGCCGTCGCGGCCATCACGGAGGGTGCCATGAAAGCGATGCTGGTGGCGAAGCTCAAGGTCGCCGCGGCCGTGGTCGCGGTGACGGCGCTCGCCGGGACGGGGACGGGCGTGATGATAGCGAAGGCGCAGGAGGGGGGACCACGCGGGTCGGGGCGCGCGACGCCGGCGGCGACGCATGATCCGTTCACGGTGGCCGGGCTGCGGTTCGCCGTCAGGAAGCCCCACCCGCGCTTCTGGCTTACGCCCGAGCGCCTCGCCGTGCTGCGGGCGAAGGCCAGGCGGAACAGCCCCGATTTCAGACTCCTGAAGGCCTTCGCCGACCAGTGGTACTTCTCGCGCAAGCCAACCGGAGGCGGCTGGGGGCGCGACGAGACGCCGTCGCTGGCTCTCCTCTGGCACGCCACGGGGGAGAGGAAGTACCTCGAGAAGGCCAAGGAGTTCCTGCTGGGCATCGCGCGGAAGAAGCTCCACTCCTCGCTCAAGGGCAACGCCATGCGCCACGGCGGGGTCTACCTGCCGCTCAGCTTCGACTGGCTCTACAACGAGCTCACTGAGGCCGAGCGCCGCGAGTGCGTCGCCGAGATCATCCGCGGCCTCGAGGCTATCAAGCCGGGCACGATAGGGATGCGCACATTCGACGGCGACCAGATGACCGGGGAGTGGTCCGCCGCGGTGCTCTCGGCCCTGGCGATATACGGTCATGACGATTCGGCGCGTAAGTGGCTGGAGCACTACCTGGGCGACGCGCCCCAGTGGAAGATCGAGAAGCAGTACGTGCTCAACAGCCGCGGCGGCTTCGGTCGCGAGGGCTCGGGCTACAGCGTCGGGACACTGCAGTACTCGCTCCTCGCGCGCGAGGGGCTGAAGACCGCAGCGGGTGCGGACGTCTGGAAGGGCCTGCTGCCCGACGACGGCGACTTCCCGGCGCAGGTGGCCTACTGGCTCATCTACGGCTGCACTCCCGTGGGGCCGGGGCCCATCATGTACGGGGACCTCGAGAAGCTGGGCGACAAGTGGTGGCGAAGGCCGTCCGACAGCGCCTGGCCGCTCAGCGCCATGACACAGGCTCTGCTGCCGCGCTCCGGCCGCGAGGCGGGGTACATGCGCCACCATATCGACGCGGTGCTGGGGAACGCCAAGGCCATGCGACCGCACCGCTTCTTCCTGAGCTACGACGACACAGTGCCGCCCCGGAACTACACGAAGGAGCTCGCCACCGACTACTTCGCCACGGGGCAAGGCTTCCTCGTGGCGAGGAGCGACTGGACACCCGAAGCCACGCTCGTCACCTTCCAGTGCACGAACGCACCGATGGATCACACCCATCCCGACCAGGGCTCCTTCATGCTCTACCGCAAGGGATGGTGGCTAACCAAGGAGTTCACCAGCTACACCGGTTGGGGCGGCCGGCCCGAGGCCCACAACGTGATGCTCCTCTGGAACCTGGGGGCCCCGCGGCCGGCGGCGAAGATGCTGGCCTTCAGGCCGACCGAGCACTACGTCTACGCCGTGGCCTCGGCGTCGGGGAGCCACCGCACGCACGGCTGGCAGCCCCCCAAGGGCTTCGTCAGGAACTACACCCGCTCGATCATCTACCTGAAGCCCGACCTGCTCGCGATCCTCGACCGGTCGGACCTGCTCGGCCGCCCCGACAAGATCGACACCGCAAAGCAGTATGTCCAGACCCACGGGGCGGGAGGGCAGAAAGAGATCGCCGCCGCGAAGCACAGCCGCGAGTTCGTGCTCCACCTCCCCGTGAGGCCCGAGACCTCCGAGGGGTCGAGCCTGCTGACCGCCAGGCACGCCGAAGCCAGGCAGGTCCTCTACGCTAAGACGCTCCTGCCGGCTGAGGTCGCCTGCGAGGTGGTCGACCTCAAGCCGAAGCTGGACGAAGCCTACGGTCCCAAGAACAACGCCGCCGCCCCGCTCGTCGAGCGCGCCTCGTGGATGGTCAGGACGAGCTCGGCGAAGGATCCGGACGACGCGGGGGTATTCCTGACGGTGCTCTACGGGGCCGACGCCGGAGCGCCCATGATCCCGCTGAAGGCGCTCAGGAAGGGCACGAAGGTCGGCTTCGAGGCGACCGCCGGCGACGCCACCTACTCGGTCCTCTTCGAGACCGCGGGCGAGGACGGTGCGGAGGTGAAGGTGGAGAGGCGCGGCAGGGCCGTGTGCGACGACAGGCTCCGCCCCGGCATCGACTGGACGCCTCCCTGGAAGAGGCCCTGAGGCGGCCTACCGGCCCTTGCCCGCTCGCGCGACAAGTGTTAAGATGGCGGCCCTCTTCCGGGAGGACACGCCATGGCCGCCACGGGCTTCGGACTCCCTGCCTACACGCCACCCGACTTCGCCTCGGAGCCCCTCGCCTCGGCCCCGCCTGCGCGTACCGGTGCGGCGCCCGCCGACGGCGTCGCTCCCGAAGGCTTCCACGCGACGAGCAACCATCCCGAGTACGTCCACCTGGGCGAGGGCGCATGGACGCTCGCCGCCGAGAGCCGCATGGACTGCTGCATCGTCGTGAGAGACGGCGAGCTCGAGGTCGTCGAGGCCCGGCGGCTCACCGCCGGCGACGCGGTCGTCCTGGGCCGGACCGAGGACGGCGAGGACGGCGTCTTCGTCCACACGGGCGGCTTCGACAGCGCGGCGGGGGGCGCGGCCGGCGCGGGGGGCCCTGCGGGCCCGGCCGACAAGTTCTCCTTCCGCACGCGCGGCACCCGCGAGACCCCGTTCAGCCGCAGCTACGACGAGCTCTACAACCTCATGCGCCACGAGCGCGAGCACGGCTGCATCGCCTGGGTCCTGGG